>ENA-OUNI01000344-OUNI01000344.1-human-gut-metagenome-genome-assembly--contig:-NODE-344-length-21507-cov-2.547474_pt1 | contig 21507 bp, 34 predicted proteins | sample MGYA00242499_ERZ504580 | MGnify/ENA primary metagenome ERZ504580 (study PRJEB26092, sample SAMD00036315) | human gut metagenome | host: Homo sapiens | study: EMG produced TPA metagenomics assembly of... | reverse complement strand
CGAGGCACACATATCCGTTTTGTCCAAGCGAGTATTTAACACCTGTCGCGTCAAATACTTTTTTAATCAGCAGTGCGAGCAGACTGTCCGACGACAATACGTTGACGAGGCTGCTCAGTCCTGTGCTGGCTAGTGTGTTGACGATGCCTTTGTTCCAGTCCGTTACCTGGGCTACTTCGGTTTCGGGATGAATTGTGTCATATGCGCTGCTTGTTTTATTCCAGTGATGTAAAATGCCTTTTAAAATGCCCATGTTGTTATCCTCCTTGTTATTCGCTGACTTCAAGCCAAATCGTATGCTCTGCGGTCGGCTCCGTTCCGCCCACATACATATCTTCTGTCGGTACTTCTATCCAGGTGCTGGACCAGGCGTACGGCTTTACGCTGAGGGTGATGCCGTTGTTGATAGCGTCGTATACGCCGCCACTGGTGACCGGATTTGTACTTCCGGACGTGGGCTTGCTGTCAAAGGTGAGTTTGTCTTGTTTGGCCGCAATCAACGTTTTGATTTTACTGACTGCGTATTTCAGCCCGGCCGCATCTAAAAATTTAGTTGCCATGACAGCCACCCCCTATGCAAAGCAGGTGTCGATTTCGGTCTGGCTAAGCGCCGAGTACGTGACTGTGCTGGCCGAATTCGCCGGCGTGTATCCGAGGGCTGCTGTGACATTAGCAGACGTCAGCGAGACGACGCCCGACGACACGGTGATATTGCTTCCAATTTTGACGCCGCCGAGGACGCTGGCTGTCGCTGCCGGCAATGTATAGTTACTGAGCCCGGCCAGCTTGTTCTTTTCGGCCGTCGTGTAGTCGTTCGTGCTGAGCCCTTTGCCGCTTGCGGCTTTGACGTAGGTCGTCGTAATGGTATTGCCGTCGCCATCCCGGACGGCCTTGTCGGCGGTGCTGACGGCGTCGTTGATGAGCACGTAGGCCGTGCCGGTCCATCTGTATACGTCGTTGTCGGTGCTGCCAATATCGACATACATGGTGTTGGTCGAGCCTGTAATTACCGTCGTATGCGTGGATTCTTTATAAAATTTGCCGCCGCTGTAATATCCTTCGAGTACTTCACCAATGTCTCCTGGGATGTACTGAGCCGGAATCTTTTTGTCAGATCCGAGCGGGGCAACACCGTTAGCCGCGCCGATGAGTGACGTAGCGATACGTGGCGTGCTATCCGTGGAGTGGATGGTGATATCGGCTGACCCGTCGAAATCTACCCCGTTGATGGTCCGGGCCGTGGCCAGTTTGGTCGCCGTATCGGCCGCGCCGGCGGTTGCCGCCTTGGCACTGATACCGAGATAGGTTTTGGCCGCATCCGTTTTGCTGAGATAGAGGCTGGTCGCGTCGGTTTTGCTCAGCTTCGTGTCATCGGTAATCGTGATGCCGGTCTTGTTGAGTGCGACGCCGTTAATCGTAATGCCCTGGGGCACATACTTCCCGTCGTTCGCCGCATCCTGTTTCGTTTTAAAGTATTTCAGGCCCTCGAGGTCCAGAAATTTTGTTGCCATAGTTTCCTCCTAAAAAATCGCATCAATATCCATGTTCAGTATGGTGTCGGCCATAGCGTCTTTTCCTGCCGGCCCCTGTGGTCCCATCGGGCCTTGTGGTCCAGTATCGCCTTTCGGCCCTTTGATGTCTACCGGAGCGGGGTTGTCCCGTCCGCCGTCATTGGTCCAGGATAATATGCCGTCATCTGTTATGTGTGGCGTATAGACGGCTCCTTTTGTCCCGACTACACCTATGCCTACCGTCAGGTTATTCCCGGCGCTCAAACGGGCAGACAGCGCAGGGGACCGTGCCGTCAATACAGCCTTATTTTATCCATACGGCACCTCCTACGTTGTTGTGACGTCAGGCAGCAGATGGAATTTGCCTGGCCCGATGGTCTGATGCGTCCCGTCTTGTAATGTCAACTGCACATCCCATACATAATCGCCATAAGCAAGTCCCTGGGTCTTTTCGTGCGTCAGATCTACGACGGAACCGTCCATCGTACATTGCAAGACATACTCTGTATCGTCATAGGTACGCTTTATGGAGAAGACGCCGGTATACCCCATAATGGGTGTTCCGTCTGCCTGTACCGGCTGAACGGTAAAACTGTCATCATCGCCACGTACATAGTAGATGTCCATGCCTCGTATTTTAAGCATCTCATCACCCCTATTTGACGATTTCGACCCACATGCCACGCTCAGACATAGACGCCGGTTTATTGGCTGTTGATGTGACCATTAAAATGTTTTCATGTGCTGCATCGTCTGTATTATGTGCGACGGTCAAAAATCCATTGGGGTTGATGGTCGCTGATACGTTCCCCGTGTTGCTCATGGTAAACTGTAACTGAAATTCCTGTTGTACGACCGTGCTTCCGCCTTCGGCTGGCATATAATCTGGATTGTCGTCCGTCATCGCCACATACATGATTTCACCGACATCCGGGTCCGTCGCAAATAGTCCCAGCTCTGATATCTTGAACCCCGTTTTAACCCCACTGTTACTGATAGTCAGCTCTAGCGTTACGGTATTCCCGCTTTGCGTAATTTTATTGATTCCCAGTGTCATCTGTTCATTGATTAATGCTGTTGCACTGTTCAACGACCCGGTCCGCGTACCGGATCCGATAGCAACACGAGTAAACGTGAGTGTAGTCAGGCCGGCATTGATTTTAGCTTGCAATGTCGCCCCGACATCGGTCATGGTGATTTTATTCCAATTTGCCATGAATGACATCCCTCCTGAATGTGCCGACAGCACCGGCAAAATAAATATCTTTCTGTGCTATCAGCATTTGTTTTAAATCAAACGTAATGCATGTCTGGCGAACAATACTCATATTCGCGCCGAACTTAGCTTCTCCTGTGCATCGCCTGATGAATTGCACATAATCCAGCCATGATCGCGTGTTTTTATACGCATTGATCAACCTTACCATTTTATTGATTAGTGTTGCTCCATCTAATGGAGCCGTTATCAGCGTTACTCGGAAGTGATAGGCTGACCGTCGTATTCAGGCCATTCCTGCACCACAGCTGATTGATACACCGTAGCTACGGCCCGCTGTACAGCATATTTTGTGCCCTTGAATTTATGCAGTAAAAACGATTCTTTGACTTGCTTCCTTTTTACAGACAAGTCCGAATTGTCATCGTATTCGTCAACGTGCATCTGCTCTGCCAGATGGTCAATGAGTGCTTCCGGCAGGTCATCAATGGCCGGGTAAATCAGTAACAAATCCGGATTGATGTCGGACAGCGCCATATCGACGACGCGGGCCAAATCCGGTACGGGGTCTTTGTTGATGGATTCCGGCAAATGTTCTGCGATTTTGTAATCCGCATCTATCATTCGTCTTCACTCCCTCCTAAGACGACGGATACCGTTTTATCCTGGGCAACTTGTACGCCTGTCAGCACGGTATAGGTCGGCGCCGTGACGATGACGCGTTTTACGCCGGCGACAGCCATAACATCGGCAATCAGTCGCGACGGGTTGATGTCCCGGCCAATTTTAGATTTCTGCCACAGCCGATAGTTATTTACGGCTGTCGTTACGGCGTCTTTGACAGTAGATTCCGCCGTGCCGACGTCGGTATAATAGGTCAGGGTAATGTCATAGGATACCGCATCTGGTGCGACGACCGATACGTTATCGGTCAGTGGACGTACTTTATCCGCAGATACTACCGTTTTTACCGCGTCCAGTAATTCCTGCTCCGGCAGTGTCCCGCCTGTCATGAGCGGCCGTATTTCAACGGCACCGGCGCTGGGACTGGTTACGGCAACGTCGATGATGCCGCTGTTAGCCGACTTCGTCCAATACTCGTAAGCCCCTGTCGGCCCCGCTGTAGAAAAACGTTCCGGCGCTTCGTGGATGCGTTCTCGATAGTCGTCATCTGACTCTTCATCGGCGCCGCCTGCGCTGGTCGTCGTATTGACGATAGAAGCCACATAAGCCACCGGATCAACTATGGATTTTATTTCGCCTGGGAGAAACCCATTTCCGACTGTGCCGACAGTTTGGCATGTTGCTTTTACCGTCGTTGTCATGTTCCCGGCCAGGACGGCCGCATCGTCGTTGGTTGCGAAATAAATACCGCTGTCCGTCGCTACACGCGTTCCGGCTTTTACGATGGTTTCCTGTTCGCGTTTAGCTGCCAACGTAATCAGCAGCGTTGTCGTTGCGGCCGATGCCGGTATTCGCGTCGTGTCAGAAAAAGCGCCGAGGTTGTCCAGGTTTCCGCCGGACGCATATTTCAGCAGATTCTGTTTGCCGATGTAATTTTGATTATTTACAAGCCGGACAATCGCTTCGGATACGACCAGCAAGAACAGTCGTACCGGGTCGCCCTGGGCTAAGGTTCGTCCGGTTATGCTGGTATAGTCGTTAAAGACGGTGGCTTTGATTTTCTCCGCATCGCCGTCTACGAATTCGATGTTCGGTAAATCAGTTAGTTTCATTAATTTTCACCGTCACTTTCGGCGTGAGTCGTCCGTTTATATCGCCAGTGAATGTTATTTCCGTAATGCTTACCCTTGGCTCGTAGCGCTTGATTTGAGCAAAGATTTCACTCGACAAAATCGCTTCTGCTTGTAGCATGGGCTTATCTACGGCATCCCCGGAAATTCCAAACTCCCTATCGAGCGGCACTGAGAATTTTACAGTCCCCAAGATGGTCCGGACGTTCTGCAATATTTCTTCGATTGTTGTTGCTGGCGCAAAATCAATTGTTTTAGCGTCTGGCATTACAACATATTCCATGGATACCTCCTATCTAAAGACGGTTAATATCCCGTTGGCAATGCTGCCATAAAGGTTTAATTTTGATTTTTCTTCCTGGTAGTTGCTATCATCGTATTCGACCAGCTTGACGTTTACTTTGGCCCAAATCAATGCCCCGACGGAACTGAAAAATGTGTCCGAAACGGACATGGAGTCCAGACGCCAATAATTTTGACTGACCGGCCGCATCCCGATTATCAGTGGAAATACGGTACCGTTTTCGCACATCTCCTTCATTGTTTCCAGGTCCTTCTTTATCGCAATATTGTGCGATGCTGTAAGGATGAGGTCAAAAGTGATTGTTCGTAATTTCGGCCCGATGAATTCGCTTGCCGGCTTATGATAGATAATGTCATGGTCCTGCCAGCGGCTACCGGCTTCGGTCTGTACATTAGCCGGTGTCCTTAAATAGTGAGACGATACGATGAATGGCAGACTGCCCATATATCCGATATACATAGTGCCTCCTATTCTGGCGTGCTCGTTTTACTGCCGCCCGGCGTGACGCCGCCGTGTACGTGCGACACGAGTGATATGCCGTTGACTACCACATCTCCACCGGAAGCGTTAATCTGCAAAGCCCCGCCAACATTGATTTTCAGATTTCCCGGCGTGTCGATAACCCGTGTATTGGCATCGGCTCCGCCAGGCGGCGCATCAGTGCTGCTGAAGAAAGTTCCCAGCACGAATCCGTCGCCTACGCCGGCACCCGAAAAGTTCGGCATCTGTATGCAGAGCACTTGGTCCCCAACAGCCGGCATCCAGAAATCTTTCGATTCCGATGAACCGCGTTGAAGGACGAACAAATCGTTCGTTACCTTGTTTCCTTTATCTTCACGGCACACACGCACGGTTCCGTCTTTCGGAGTCAGTCACATACGGTTCCGTAAAATATTAGGTTTTCCAGCAGCTTTTTGATGTTAGTATCCATCGAGGCACCTCCTCATTTCCAGACTGAGTACATACCCATTGCCCAGGCTGTGCGTTGCCTTTGTGACGATATATTTCCCATCAAAGGCGCCGAAGTTCATGAAACCGATGACAATGCCGGCCATGAAGTGGAAGTCTCCGTACAGGCTAAAGGATGCTGTGATTTCATCCCGGTTCTGCTCTCGCAATTTTTTCCTGGCCAGCTTATTTGCGGCGTCCACTGTGTCGCATTGTTCATTCACTTCCAGCGTCAGCCCCGTTTGCTTATTCGGGACTTCAAAATAGCCCTCGATGACTTCTTTGTTCTTGCCCTGCTTGTATTTAACGTGGCAGGCCCGATAAATATCACGGGTCTTGGCTTTCATTGAGTAGGAAATGAAATCTGTGAAGTTCAGCGGATTTTCGGGTGATACGTCATCATCGCTCGTCTGCTCTGAAAACGAGGCTGTCCCTGGCCGCCAGAATACAATCAACGGCTCCTGGTTTTCCAGCTGGTATTCATCGAGGATGATAATGGTCTTGGTCGATATTTTCAGATCCAGGCCGGCATCATCACATAGCTTTTTAAAAATTCAAGGTCTGATGCGTCTGACTGCTCGACATGCTCATACGATGGGTTGTTCTGGGCCCCCGGCTCATAGTCCAGTGACATGCCATTTCTCCAGGCGATGTCATTGGCGATTTTATAGAGGCTGATATTATCCCAGGATTGATTCTGCTTAATGCCTCGCAATGACGTATCAGCAATGGCATTGACGGCTTTGATTTGTACCGTCGTCGGCATCCCGTTGATTTCGATTTCATCGACCTCAAATTCTCCGACTGGCAGTTCTTTGATGCCCTCGTTGACGCCGTTTTTGTTCAGCGTATAAAGGGTAATGTCCAATTTGGACCCCGGTTCCGGATACACGTGTCCTGCCACAGCTGCGCACGGTCTTCCAAAGTAACTGTCATATCATCAACCTGCCCGGACAGGTTGTCCGTCACTTCAATGGATAGCAGATACTTCATCATATCTTCGGATATGTCTTTGCTCTCTGTTTCTCCTGCCGGCGTATACAGTATTTGAGCATAGGCCCGGCGGCCGAGGAATGTCCCCGGTGTCAGCTCTTTTTTCCATTCATTCAGTTTCGCTTTAATGGTTTCCAGGGACATGGGCTCACCTCTTCCATGGCGGTAAAATCTTAGACGACTGGATGGTATTGATTTCCGGCACTGTTAGAACAATGCCTGCCGGAAAAACGGCTACATTTCTGTAGTCGTTATTCGCTTCCAGCAGTTCATTCATATAGAGTTCGTTGCCGAAAATCTTGTAGGCGATGGCATCCCACATGTCGCCCTGGACCGTCGTGTACTTATTCATAGCTTAACCGCCTCCGTCCTGCCGATACCTTGTCCAGCATCTTAGGCAGTTCCCGCTGAAATTGCCGTGCCTGTTCTTCCAGGGCCTGCCGGACAGCACTGGCTACATCTCCGCCGCCCTGGACGTTGATTGTCGGCCGGAAGTCCAGTGTGATACTGCTGTTGCTGTAAACAGGTGCTTTGGCCGTTCCTGTGCTCATGCGCTGCGGTGTTCTGGGCATGACCCCTAATGCCGCGCCGGCCTGCTGCCACAATGAGATAGCCCGTGCCGACCCGTCCAATGGGATAGCCGCTTCTGCCGAGTCTTCGGCAAAGGTCGTCAGGAAGGCACCACGCTGATAAATGCCGCCTTTTGCGTTTTCACCAACATCATCACCGCCGCCGGTAACTTCGCTTATCGTCCTGGTTATGTTTTGTGCTATGTTAATAGCAGTATCAATCGGATGAGACAAAGCATTGACCAGGCTATTCCATTTTTCCATAGCCCAATCTACAGCCTGGCCGATGGCGCTCATGACACTGCTTGCAAAACTTTGTACTGCCGCTACCGCGCTATCCCAGGCAGAGGAGATATAATCTACCAGTGCGGAGATGATGCCTTCTATGACGCTGGCTGCGGCTGACACGAAACTGGAAATCGCATCCCATACGGCCGCCGCGATGGCCAGGCATCCGTTCCAGACGCCTGCAAAGAAGGCCCCAAATGCGGAAACAATGTTCATGATGACGGATACGACCGTCGTGGCCACGGCCATGATGGCGTTCCAAACCGCTGTTGCGATAGCCCCAATTCCATTCCAGACGCCTGTGAAGAAGGCGGCCAGGGCAGAAAACAGGCTCATCCCAAAAGCGACAATGTTGTTCCAAATCGCAATGATAGCGGCCCGGAACTGTTCGTTTGTATTCCAGAAGTAAATAATTGCGGCTACGACAGCGATGATGACAGCAACAATCGCTATAATCGGATTGGCCATGAGAGCCAGAGCCAAGGCTCTGGCTCCCGTCGCGGCAAGGCGAAACGCTGTACCAAGCCCGCTTAACCCGGCTTTGAAAATATTTGAAGCCATCGCGGCCCCACGTAAGACAATTTGCCCGTTTTGGTTTACCGTATAAAATAAACGGGCCGTTTCTTTAAGCATATTGAATCCAGCTCTTATTGCTAATAACGATCTTGCGGCTAACAAAACACCGGCAAAACTGGCCGCCAGGGCAACCATGGTTTGTACTATTCCTTGGTTTTGCTGTGCCCAGTTTGCAAAGGCAGATACCACTGGAATTATTGCGTTTAAAACTCCGTTGATAGCTGGTAATAATGCTGATCCAATGCCTATCCCTACGGCAACAATGGCGTTTTTGACCAATTGTAACTGATTCGCCGTTGTTCTGCTTCGTGCTTGATATTCCGCTTCCATTGACCCCGCATATTGCGATGCATCCCCGACTTTTTTAAAATTACTTTCCAATGCGTCCAAATTGGTCAACAAAGGCGCAATGGCACCAATAGATTCTTTGCCGAACAAATCGGCCAGAACGCTGGCCTGCTGGTCTTTCGGCAAGGATTGCAGTGCCCGGAAGACGTCCATAATGGCTCCCTTGGCATCGGTCTGCATCCGCTTGGCCATATCTGCCGCATCAAAGCCCAACTGTTGGAAGGCAGCGGCCTGGCTCTTGGTAGCACCTTCACCGGCTGTCATCCCCAGAATCAGATTTTTGATACCTGTTGCCGCTACGTCGGACTGTACGCCAGTCGCTATCATCGAAGCCCCTAAGGCGGCAATTTCGCCGGATGCAACCCCGCCGATTTCGCCCAGTGGCCCGATTCGGGTCACAACATCTGAAATCAATGGGGCTGAGGCTGCTGTCGTATTGCCCAGATAGTTGATTTTATCGGCTAAGGCTACAACGTCCTGCTGGTTCAATTTAAATGCGCTGCGCCATTTAGCCATCATATCCCCGGCCTGTTCGGCCGTTACGTCAAATGCGACGCCCATTTTTACCGCATCCTCAGCAAACTGCATCAAATCCTGACGTGCTATCCCTGCCTGACCGCCAGCGGCTACGATTTTGGCAATATCATCCGCCGCCATCGGCAAATTAGTCGATAACTTCAAAACGTCTTCATTCATTTGCGCAATTGTTGTGGCGTGTCAAAATCGACAACTTTACGTACATCGGCCATGGCGCTTTCAAAATCCACGGCTACTTTAGTTGCCGCAATTAACGGAGCCGCGCTGATTGCAACTTTGGTGGCTGTACTACTCAGTTTGCTTTGGGCGTTGTCAAACGCTGCTTGTGCTTTTTGTTTCCTGGCCTGGGCATCTAAAATATCTGACCGTCGCTGTGTCAAATCATTGATACGAGCCTGTAGGGCGGCAATCTGACGATAGGACGCTACGCTGACCTGTCCGGTCGCCCGTTGCTCTGCCGATGCCGCCCGCTGTGCATTTCGCATGGCGTCATTGGCCGCTTTGATTTGCGTTTTCAGTTCTTTGGATTCTGCAATGGCCCGCTGCATCGACGAAGCTACAGACCCATCCAGACGGCCCTTGATGGCAATAGCTAATTCCATGACACGACTCATCTTATTGCCCTCCCTTCTTGGCCTTCTCTATTTCTTCTTTTTCCCGTTCGACTTCTTCATTCATAACTTGAATCCAGGCATGAAAATCGCCGATTTGTTGTTCCAGGAACCATCCAATCGGCGTTTTTGTGTACTTGGCAAGCCTCATAGCCGACAATCTTATGTTTTCTACGGCTCCTTGGGCAGTAAAAAATTCTGCGCCTTCAAGCAGGCTGCCATGAAGTCCGGGCCACTCAAGTTGAGGATGTCGTCATACTTCATTTTAGCGGCCGCAGCAGCAACCATAGCCTGATATTCCATGGATAATGCCGGTACTGTCATAAGTTTGTCTTTCTTTTTAGCCTGGCTCATGCAAGCCAGCAGAGCATAGCCGTTCAGCTTTGCAAAGTCAAAATAGATTTCCGTCTGCCCGTTCGGCAGCGGAGTTGTCAGATGCAGGATATTTTCCTGATCTACGATTTCAGCGTTGACGAGTTCATTTTCTTTTTCTTTCATGCTAATCCTCCTAATTCATTCCGATATTGGCCCGGACCTGCTGTAACAGGTCGACGCCATTGACGATGGCTTTGTATCCGTATTTGTCGATTTCGCAGAGCGTGGATCCGCCCATTTCGATTTTAAAGTACGTGCATTCGATGACGGTTTCGCTGTCTGTCTTGGAGCCGGCTTTGAATTTGCCAGGGTTGTGGCTCTTGACGCGGCCGCGGACGGCGACGCGGTACTGCTCGTGTTCATAATCATTGGCGCCGCTGTCCCAGTTCTGGATGTCCGAGTAGAGTTCCAGGGCCAATGTGCTGCCGCCGACCAGTCGGGAACTCGTTTTCGTCGGCACCTGCCAGGTCATCTTTAATTCCAAGGAATCAAAATGGCCGGCGATGGGCGCTTCGATTTTACCAGCGACGCCGATGCCTTCAATATCTTCTGTCAGCGATTTCAAATCCGGCAATTCGACTTCGTTGACGCCGATTAAATCGTCGGCGCCGTCGATATAGGCCCGCATATCATTGATGACTTCCGGGATTTTATTTACTGCCATGGGTTTCCCTCCTTACGAGAATAATACTTCAAAGTTCGATACGTCATACTCAAAGGTATCTTCAATGTCCTGTGCCGGGACTGGCGGCGTCAGCTTCGTGTGGATTCGGAAGATGCCGGCCAGTAAATCGGTCGTCGGGTTTTCATCAGCCAGGAACTGGACACTGGCCCCTAAGAGATATCCTCGTGACGTAAGCCCATTCAACCGCACCTGTTCGCTGTCTACCAGCGTTTTTACCAGTCTCGGAGTGATTGGCTGGTCTGTCTTCTGCCAGTTCGTTAAAATGAAGGTGACATACTGCCAGTTGAACATGCGCCGGACACAGATGAACATATCTTTGACATCTGTCGTGCTGGATAAGCACCGGTAAAGTTCCCCCAGGACTTCCAGCCGCCGGAGAAATTCAAGCCCGTAACGATGCCCTGTTCATTAAGCAGATTGGCCTGTGTCAGATTGAGATTTACTTCACTGCCATCTTTCAGACACAGCCCTGTCGCCTGTAATGTCTGGTTGGACGGCGACTGATACGGGACGTCATCGTTATTGCCGTCGGTAACGCCGATGATGCCCATGATATGAGTCGATAAGTGGAAAACCATATCGCCATTTTTAGCACACGGCCAGCAGACAATCTGGTTGTTCCCCGTGTAGTTGTTGCCGTTTTTCCACATATTGACGTCGGCGTATTTTTGACCTGTTCCGGATTGATGTCTACCAGTGCCATGCAAGGGAACAAGCCGTCGATTTTAGCCGCTTTGGCTTCATGACAGCGGCAATGGCCGGCTTTTCAGACCAGCCCGGTGCTGCCAGCAGGCCCGGAACTTTGCCAATCTGGAAATAAATATCGTCGATGAGTTCCAGCCCTTTGTTTTTGCCATCCGTGGACATGCCGCCGATGATGTCGTCATCTTTGACAGCCGTCGGATCTAATTTGTCATAAGCAACATGGATGCTCGATACGGAGGCCAGTGCGCCATCATCCAAGAGTGTAATGATGAGCTGACCATCATCGTCATATGCCGCCGTATAGTCCGTATCCAAGGTGGCTGCGGACCCGTCTGCACTGCCCTTGACGGTCAGCGTATGCAATAAGACCGGGTCTGTAAGGATGACCTGTTTCTTCGTAACTGTCTTGGCCGTGTCCGAAACGGACACTTTATGTTTGGTCGGGTCCAATACATTGACAAATACAATTGGTTTTACATTGTACAGTTTGAATTCGGCATACATCGCTTCGCAGAGCGTGTACTTATCCCAGTCGGGATGATACCCCAAATTCTGCGTCGCTTCCTTCCAGCTGTAGCAGATGACGGGTTTATTGACATAGGCCGTCGGGTCTTCTGTCAGATGGACAGGCGCCGTCCCGAAGACAACCGGCAAGCCGGAATCAGTGGCGACAGTCGCCACAATCGAGGTCGGGACTTCGCTTGCTTTTACGCCGTGGAAAAATGCCATTTTATTTACCTCCGTGTAATGCCATGGCCCGTTTATACATGATATTTCTCAACGAGCCTGTAGATTTAACTTCTTTTTGTGCCGCATCCAATTCGCCCGCTGTGACGAACAGATGCTTATATACCGGGTCGTCCTTATATTTTGCAGGAATCCCGTCTGCGAAAATCTGATTCGTGTGGATTTCCGTGTCTTTATAGGCTGGGCCGATGTAGATGACCGGCCCGCTGTTTTCATTCATCGTATCTGCTCCTAAAACCTCCCAATGAGTTTGACGTGGCTGCGGAATGAATACGTCGAACTCAATGACACCTACCCATTGCGGGAACGGCTGGTCATCGGGAATCGTCGTCTTGATATTCCCGTCATCTATATCAATGAACCATTTCTTGGCAATGGGATTGTTGGCCAGTAGGTGATAGCGGATGAATTCGAGGAAATGGAACAACATATGAGCTCCATAGGTCATATCTTCATCGTAAATGGTCGCGTAGATGACGATAGACGTAACGGACTTATCCCGGTCGTCTGTCGTAGCTTCTGGCCGTACCACGACGGCCGGACAAAGTTTCTTTTGGTCTGCCCGGTTATTCGCCCTGGGCAGGAAACCGGCATATACATTTACGTCCGTATCGACACTCGAAAAGATATTTTCTGGCCGGCCTTCACAATATTCCTGGTAAGCCGTGAATTTTTCTTTCAAGAATTCCGCGATACCTTCCGCACATTCCAATGGGGTCATCGCATCACTTCCCTAATCTGTATTCGATTTCATGTTCCAATCGTTCTTCAAAGACATCACTGCCACGATCCATCATGACGCTCAGGACATCGGGATTGCCGAATAACTGCGGCACCGCCGGCCCATAGATACCTTTCAGCGGGTATCTTCCTTGCCCTTACGGGCGACGAATGCCCCGCCCAGCTAAAGCCGCGGGGGACATGCGTCATTTTCCCTCGTTTTACAGATACGAAGACGCCGTCCCGCCGCTTCTTGGCCTGGTATTTATGGATTGCCTCGGGCGCCCCTTTGACAAGGATAGTAGCGCCGTCTTCATCGGCACGTATCTGTGCCTTAGCTTTCAAATCCCCGGCCTTCATGGTATAAATGCTTCGGATTTCCTTCGTTCCGGCCTGTCGTGCCGCTGTGGCTGCCCGCTTCCCGGCAGCTACAGCCGCCCTGGCGATTTCTTTGTCGCTCAGAGAGGACAAGGCGTCCATAAGCTTTTTGTCACCTTGAATGTCGATTTCTACGCTCATAGGCCCTCCTAGTGATTCTTGTGCAGGGTCATCGTCAAGACTCCCATGTCGTCGATGACGTTATCTACCAGGCAGTAATCGCCATCGACAGTAAAACTTTCTCCTTCCGCCGGGACTTCTCCGTAATCATCTTTAGCGATATGAATGATGATGACCTGGCCATGGGTGCCCTCGAAACCGGAATAGATTTCCTGTGTCTGGAACATAGCGTCTTCTTTGGGACTCTGCACGATGCATGTATACTTCTTGCCATTCAGCTCATGTATTTCGGCAAACTCATCAGCATTGAGAAAAACTGGAATGTCCGAAGCTACCATTCTTTGAACGTGCTCATTTTTGGACGGCTGCGGCGGCATCAGCCTGGGGCAGTTCCATCCCCGGTTCGTCTGCCGGCGGTTCTTCCGTCTCTGGCTCATTAGCCGGGGCCACTTTGTCCCCAACCAAGGCAACAACTTGTTCATCGGCCCGTTCCATGAGTTTTTCCGCTTCATCGACTGGCAACTCGAACGAGTCGCCAGTCCGGTACAAGTGCTTGCCCATGGAAACGCAGCCGTATGTAACGACTAACTTCATGGTCATCCCTCCTATTTCGCTTTGATGACAGCCCAATCGTCGACAAACTGCGGAGCCAGGACGCAACGGCAGTACATGTAGAAGCTCAATACCTGCGTATCCTTGTTGCCGTTATAGTACGGCACATACGGTGCGACGAAGGTTTCGTAGGCCGTGCCGGCATCATTGAGCAGGGTACAGGCACCGTGGAGCTGACTGCCGCGGCCCGGAATGGCGATAATGGCCGTATCGGGGTCGATGAAATACTGCGATTTCCCGGCATCGTCGGTGTACGTTTCTGCATAGGTATAGACGTCGAGGTTCAGCGATTTGATGCGCCCGACGTGAGTAATCTGCGGGCTGATGATCTGCGGCTGGAAGCCCATGAGGGACAGATTGTCCGCCGTCGGAACCATCATCCATTTCATGATCTGGTCATTGCTCAGCAAATATCTGCGATATTTTTCCCACAAATCATCATGGTCGGGACGATACCGGCGTCTTCCTGGATGAGTTCCGAAGCGTTCTTGATGTCGCTGTAAATCGTCGCGCCGGCTTTATCCCAGGTTGTCGTCGGCGTGACTTTATGGTCAAAGTCAAACGCAATGGTGTCAATCAACACCGTCTTGCCGTCATCGGCATAACCTTCGATGTCGCATTTACCAGTCTGCAAGATATCCGCCGCCATCTTCGCTTTGCGGTTGATGATTGCGTTCTGCAAATCCACCATATCTTCAGCCTGCTTGATGGCTGCGCGCTGGGCCGGTGTCGTCGTGCTGTAGATGTTTTCGCCGAAGCCGCGTTCCGATAATTCTTCCGGATCTACTACCTTACTCGGCCCCATCATCGGCGGCTGGTAGATAGCGATTTTAGAGCCCGTGTCTTTCAGGCTCGCTCCTTTTGCGCCACGAACGACAAAGGGGGCCAGCTGACGGCCACGCTTGCGGTATTCTACGGCAATCTTGGTCGTAACGCTGTCGCCGGTACAAGCGGGAAAAAGGTATCAAGCAAAAAAGATGCCGGCGGCGTAATCCGTTCCATTGCCTGCATCAAAGATACAGTATCTCTCAATTCAATAGCCATGTTCAGTTCCTCCTAGTGTACAGATGTCAAGAAAATACCGGCATTTCTCAATTCTTCTTCATGGGCGTCAACCGTATCTTCGCTGGCGGCAATGAGGTATTCGCGATGGAATCGGCCGGAAACATAGACCGTCGCAACGGTAGCTTTATCATCCACGTCGCAACTCAAAATAGCATTGGCAACAGCGGCTTTAGCCGTAGCCACAGCGGCTGTCCCGGTAACGGTCATCAGCGTGCCGCGTTTCATGCTGTCCCAGCCGTTAAGGTGACGTTCTTGAGCAAAATCGGAATTTCCGGCCCGCCGATAAGCTGGTCGTGTTTAATGTCGATGACTTCTCTGATTGCCATTATTTTGCACCTCTCAATCTATTCGCTGCATTGACTACATCTTCAATGTCCTGAGCTTTCTTTACGGCTCCTGGTCCTGCGGCATCCCTGTTTTCGGCACAGGCGTTACCTGTTCAGATCCAGACTGCATCTGTTCCATAATCATGGTGCGCACGCTTGCCAATGCCTGGTCACTCGGCGACTGTACGCCGGCGACGGCTTCGATATAGGGAGCTACGTCATTCGCTGTCCGCCCGTCGCTGATAGCCCGGTCAATCATGGCATCGGTGTATACGTTCCCGTTTTTCAATGCCTTCAATTCAGCAATTCGCTTCGATTCATCCGCATCCTTGTTCGCGTTCTGCGGGTTCAAACCCAATAAGGCTGCCAGTTTACTGGCTAAGGTTTTATCATCCATGTTTTTTTCTCCTCTGTTGATAATCTTTTCAAGCTGTGCCCGGTTCTTCATGTGACACGGGCAGGAAATATTATTGACAATCAGCATATTGTCATTCAGGCTGGCCGTGACCTGATAGTCTTCGTCGATGGCGTCGATGAAACCGTTTTCCAGGGCCTGGTCGGCCGTCATCCACGTTTCATCGTCCATCATCTGTGCCAATTCATCCGTTGTCTTATGGCATCGTTCCGCATAGACGTTCAAAATCGTTTCTTTCGTCGAGGCCAGCGCTTTCTGTAATTTGGCCAGGCCCTGTTCATCATAGCCGCCGATGAGAAAGGATGCCGGGTTGTGAATCATGTACAGTGCATTCCGCGGCATTTCGACGCTGTCGCCAGCACAAGCGATGATAGTGGCTGCACTGGCACACATCCCGTCGATATGTATGGTCTTCTTGCCGCTGTAGCCTTTGAGCATCGTATAAATGGCCTGGGCCGCGAATACGTCGCCACCGGGACTGGTTGATACGTACTGTCAGATTCTTGCCACCACATTCTTTCAAATCGTCGTTGACTGGCGCGGCGTAACGTCATCGTCGTACCATGACTGCGAAGCGATGGCGCCATACAGCAGCAGTTCTGCATTGTCATCGCCCGCTTCATTGACGAAACGCCAAAATCTTTTACTCTTCATGGGTTGTCTCTCCTTTGTCGGCCAGCACTTCCGGGCTTCCGATAGTCAGGCCGTATTTTTCAATCATCTTCTGTTCGTATGCCAGCTGTTCCAGGTTTTCTTCCAGATCCGTGCCTGTCAGTTCGGCCGCTTCTCGTTCTCTCGTGCTCAAGCCGTATGTTGTCCGCAAGGCACTGCCATTGACGTCTTTTACCGGGTCAAGTATCGTCATGGTCGGTCCGTACCAATCGGCGTTGCACCAACATTTCCGAATCAATGGATCCGTGAAGAATCCCGGTGCTTTGACGCGGCCGATGGCAATGGCTTCGGCCAGCCACATTTCATAGACAGGCTGGCAGAAATCGCGGGCGAACCAAATGCGCCGGCGCTTATATTCTTCCCACGCCTGCAACATGGCGGCACGGGAGGCCGAATAGGATGACGTGAAATGCTTCATCAGGACTTCGTAAGGCTGGCCGATGGCGCTGCCGACCATTTCCAACAGCTTCGTCGTGAAGGCGTCGAACGTTGACATGCTGCGCGACGCATCGACGCTTTTGACATCGACACCACGGGGCAGGGCATTGATGGTTCCAGGCCCTAATGCGTATTCGTCCGGGTCGATGACGGGGCCGCCCTGGGGGGCAATGGTCTTGCCGATGAAGTCATTTAATGTGCCTCCAGATGTCTGGGACTCTGTGAAAAATAGCGAGAAAAAGGACTTGACAATGGCAGCTGTCAGCTCGGCCGTCGTATAACGCTGACTTGTTTCAGCGTCTCAATGACAGGGGATAAATACGGCGCTCCCCGATATTGTTCCGGCCGCTGGTCATTGCTGGTCTGTATGATGTTTGGCATGCCGCAAATGTCGCCCCATGCTTTGACGCGGGTCCAGGTGGCAATCGTCCCTATATCTACCGGGTCGCCAGGTACTTTATTCGATACCCAATAGGCGGCGACGGCTCCATCCGGTCGATTTCTACGCCGGATATGATTTTGTTCCCCGGTGTGGGCGCCGTCATTTCGACGGCATACGGCCCGGTAATGCCATAGTAGTCCCGACCATAGGGATTACTTACCCGGTTGCCTTCCAGGAGTTGCAGGCGCAAGCTGTACGGCATATCCGCTGTCGGCGGCCGGCGCTTGAACAGGCAAAAGGCATCGCCATCCACGAGATAGCCCGTGTAGTTGATGTCCTGCATATCGTAAAAATTATTGCGCCTCGTCAGATCGCACTGTGTCGAGCTGGCCCACAGGTCGAATTCCTGGGCTACATGGCGTGACCATTCCCGGGACTCATCGGCCGTCATCCCTAACAGCTTGTACTTGGGGCGCGGAAACAGATGCAACCCCGCCCCGATGGTGTGCAGTGAACTGGTCATGATAGCCGCTGCCCCGATGGGCGTATTGATGGACTGGTCGGCGCTGCGGTTGCGCAACGTATACAGATTGGCGTTTACGTCTGATTTTGCGGAATATTTTCGCGGATTGTAGCTTTTAGAATATTGCTTTCGTGCGAAGCCCCGCCGTTTGAATAACCGCTGTTCTGGATTGTCGGCGTCCGCGCCTTTTGTCGTGACCGTTTATTTCGTTTTGCCATGGTCGGCCCTCCTTAATCGAAAAATACAATGCGCTTCCCGCGCCCTTTCCCTGGCGTTTCGCTGTCGTCCAGTGTCGCCCCGCTGGCAATCAGGTTGTCGATGGCGACGCGGATGCTGGACAAGTCCGCCCTTGTCAGGGTCCGGTTCCCGATGGTATACGACTGTCCCATCAAAACGGCCTTCTCGGCTTCTACATACCGGGCCAGTCGTTCATTTTGCAGTTTACTCATGGTGCCTCCTACCAAATGTTCGTCTGTTTGCTGACCCGTCTTTTCCTTGCGGGCTTAGGTGGTTCTTTTCTGACAACCGCTTCCTGCACTGGCTGTTTCATGATAGTTTGCAGTTCATCCCATTGCGGATTGACCGACAACATGCATCCCAGGTTGTAGACACGAAGATCCAGAGGTTCGTTTCGGACACCTGTTGTCGTCTGCCATACCTCACGGATAACTCCGTTTTTCTTGACTTTCGTCTTATGTTCGGAAATAAGTCCCTTGAAATAGAGTTCGTCATATCCCCGGTTATCCAGGCCGTCGCTGTTTTCATTCAATGGGAAATGCATGTATTGAGGCCCTGGGGCTTTGATGGCCAGGCGGTTCATGACCTGCTGCTTGCCGTCGTCTACGCCGAGGATGACCAGCGGTATCGGCGTCCCCGAAGCCTTCCCGATTTTGTAGTTCAGTGGGATGCCCGGCATGTTGCTGTAACCTTTGATAGCGAAACGCTGTTTAGTAAAATTCGCTTCACAATAGCGATAGACATGACCGGTATAATGGCCGCCAGAGTCGATAAAGGTACGGACGATTTTCAGCCCGGTTCCATTTTTGAAGCGATACACATGTTCAAGGATGGTATCCAATTCTTCCCAGGTTGATTTCTGGTCTGGACGGCCTAAAATAACGCCCTTGCGGATACCCCACGACTCTTCACCGGTACCCCAGCCGCATACTTCGTATTCCAGTCGGTTGTCCTGCGTGTCGACGGCGCTGTCAATAACAGCACGCCATCGGGCAACTCTGCTCCATACGATTCGCGGCGCCTGACAAAAATCGTTTCGTCATCGAACGCCCCTGGCTGTCGATAGCTTTCCCCGAACCGCGTGTTTACAACAACCTGTTCGCGCGTCGGTCCCCTTTGGCTTCCAGCCATTCCCGCATAATTTCATTCCAGCTGGTCCAGGGAGAGGTGAAAGCATTGATGAAAAAGGAACGGATACCATTCGACCTGACCTTTGGATTCTGTGCTCGATAGCCTTGAACAGCGTTCTTCATTTGCCGTTCCGTGAATTCATAGCCACATGCCGGGCATCTCCATTTCACGTGATGTACGATAGCATGACGTTCGCCCCGGTCATCTTTGTAGGTCTCTGCATCTGTTTCCATGTCGAGATACCGGAGCAGATGCCATTCCCCGCAATTAGGCATTGATGCTGCCATTCTTCCTGCGTTCCAGCGATGTATTCCGCATCAATCCGGCTGCTCCCTTCTGTTGTCGGCGTCGAAAACAGCCCCATGACCCGATTCCAGAATGTCGTCATTCGTTTGGCTGCCAGGTCTACCGGGTCGCCTTCGTTGCCAGCCGAATCGGGAAATCGGTCCACCTCGTCGGCCAGCAGAATCCGTATTGGACGGCTGGCCAGTCCGGCCGGGCTGTTAGCTCCACACATGACCAGTCGGCCGCCTGGGAAGAATTTCGACAGAATCGTGTTGTTTCCATCCCTGGTTTTAGCCGTCTTATCCCCGGCCCGCTTCACGTCGTAGAACAACGAACTCAATACGGGCGTGTCACGGATCATGGGAGCGATACGTGATTTGGAATAATCCTGGGCCATGTCTACTGTCGGCTGTATCATCATGATGGAAGCCGGGTCCAGGTGGGCAAAGCGGCCGATGACGTTGTTCATGATGTCTGATTTGCCAATCTGTGCCGCCGACTTGACGACGACGCGATGTACGCCGGGTTCTGTGAAGGCATCCATGATGGCCCGTTGATACTCGGCCCGTTCCGTTCCGCCATTTGCCCGGCTCTGACGAAACACCGGCTGACAAATAGCGATACGTATCAGCATTCGCTGACAGACGTCTTCGGCAGCGGTTTCAATCCGTGTCGGGAAATATATTGCCACAATTCTTTCGCTGACTTCATGGCTCGTCCTCCTCTTCTACTTCTTCATCGGTGAAGAGATCCGGGCTATATTCACTCAGCTCAGATAGCTTTTCTTCCAATTCTTTCGTCAATCTGGCGTAAATTGCTTCTTTGGTTTTACCTTCCAGCTGTGGCGCCAACTTTGTCGCAGTCCCAACAGCTGCGTCCTCAAGTTAGACAACATTTCCGTCATGACTAATTCGACCGTTTTGGCACTGTATACACGGTGTTCCATTTTAGCCAGGCGCAATTCAGCGATTTCCCGCTTCGTTTTTTCATGCCGGGCCTTTTTCGGTCATGTAGTCTATGTCTTCATCGCCGCCGCTTCCTTTGGTGGCGTCTTTGTAATTGAGGATGGATTGTACAAAAAGACGCCGCCACTCTTGTCTTTTTCATCGCGAATGACGACGCCTTCCTGGATTAACTGAGAGATTCTAGGAGGGGTTAAGCCGATTGCGTCGGCCAGCGAACGCTGAGTAACCGTGATTTCACGGGCTTTCCCGCGTACTTTCATGACGCCCTCCTTCCTCTCTGACTTAACATTTTTATTTGTTTCTGTGAACGCATGAGCTATATAAATAAATCATACCCCGCTTCACATAAAACCATTTGAAAATATAAATTAAGGGCTGAATTTTACTAAAATCTAGTTTTCTTTCGGGCGCCACGGTCGCGCAAGGCTTTTGTTAACCCAGAAGAACCTAGTCAAAAAAATCCAGAAATAAAAATTTCCGGACTTATCGAATCAAAAATCTTATTTTCCTCAAGTTGACCAGAAACCTTCGCAAAACCTTTCTGTTTTGTATCCAGCGCCTCCGATGCACACAGCATACCGTCAAGGTACATCCTGTGCATCGACCCATGGCGCATGGCCGCTGTCCGGGTAGTACAACACCCCGTCTATGTGGACGGGGTGTTGCTCCTTGCGTGTCTATCTATTCTTGAGGGGTAAAAACAATCATGTGCTCTACGCCATTCCCATTGCTTCACATATACACTATACCACAGGTCCAACCTGAACTACCATGAACTAGCATGAACTAATTTTATTTTTTTTGAAGATTTTGTCGAATTCTTCCAGCGCCTGGGCACGCAGTCCGTTTTCCTTTCGTCGAAGCCAGCTGTCTGAGCAGATTCCTTCGCAGGCTTTTTCCCAGGTTTCGTGCCACAAATAATGCCGCTTCATTATCGCCTGCATCCGCTCATCGTCCATACATTCGACGAGCTTCTTGAATTCCCACGGGCGGTTTACGGTCTGAAGGTATTCACGTAACATTTTGTCGCGTTTATCCAGAAATCCGATATCCGGTCTTCCATTGCATTCC
>ENA-OUNI01000342-OUNI01000342.1-human-gut-metagenome-genome-assembly--contig:-NODE-342-length-21724-cov-3.362087_pt1 | contig 21724 bp, 23 predicted proteins | sample MGYA00242499_ERZ504580 | MGnify/ENA primary metagenome ERZ504580 (study PRJEB26092, sample SAMD00036315) | human gut metagenome | host: Homo sapiens | study: EMG produced TPA metagenomics assembly of... | reverse complement strand
AAACAGAGCTTGAAGCATCACAGGAACAGGAGAAAAAAGCGCGACAGGAAAAGGATGAACTGATGCGTAATATGGCTCATGACCTGCGTACGCCGTTGACTGGTGTTATGACATATGTTGATGTAATGAAACTGGAGAACGAAGCATATGCCGAGAATATGAAAAATCTTAATTTTATAAGTGAAAAGGTATTGGATATCAGGACTCAGGTAGACAATCTGCTGGATTTCTCAATTGCCGGTTCACAAAGACCTATTGAATTGGATGCATCAATGGATGTTGAGTATATATTTGGAGATTACCTCTCAGATGTGTGTGCTCAGCTTATGAAAAGTAATTATGAGGTTGATGCAGAAGGAATAAGCTTTAAGCAGGTAAAGGTTGCTGTTAATATGGCATTTTTGACAGAATATTTTCCAATCTGACGGATAATATATATAAATATGCGGACAATAAGAAGCCTGTTGTTATGAAAACAGCTTTTACGAAAAAAAATTTTTAGCGTTGAAATTGGCAATGGCGTATGTGACAATAAAACGCTTCTTAAAAGTGCCGGGATAGGGCTTAAGAGCGTGGATGCGATGATGCAGCGTATGAATGGAAGCATGAGTTTTAAAAGGGAACATGGGAAGTTTTGGGTTAAACTTGAGTTTCCGATTGTGTAGTGAATATTTTTTCATGAAAACCTCCATACTGATAAAAAAGGTATGGAGGTTTTTCTATGAGCAGAAATATTGAGAATCATGATTCGGTGCTCTTGCTTCAGGATTGCATAGCGGGCTGTAAGATGGCACTTGAGAGCATGGACGATATAAGAGAACACACAGATGACAAGCAGCTTCGTGAGCTGATAGACAAGTACTATGATGAGCACACCGGGCTGTCAGTGGATTGCAGGGATATGCTTGACAAAGCAGGTGCAGATATTAAGGAACCGGGTATGTTTGCAAAGATGGCTGCGAAGCTGCAGACTGCAATGAAGATGGCAGTGAATGATGATCAGTCCCAGGCAGCAAAGTTACTGACGGAGGGCTGTAATATGGGCATAGAGACAATCAGCGGCAGTCTCAATGAATATCGCGATGCTGATTCAAAGAGTGTGGCAATTGCAGAGAGACTCAGGACGCTTGAGGAAAAAATGGTGGGAGATCTGCAGCCACTATTATAAAAAATATAAAATAACGCTGTTGTACTGATTTGGTACAACAGCCGTTTATGCGTAGCTGTCAAGCATCATGCCTGAATAAATTGACGAGATATATGGTGTGTTGAAATTGTGTCCGGGATTCTTATATGCCACAACAACCTTCTGCACATATTCATAGGGTTGACTGTCACAGATTTTGCTTTGTCACCTATTGCATCCTTTAGTGCTGTAAGAGTGTTGAAGGTGTCATCAGCTCTGTCCGGACTAAGCGCACCGGCGAGGATATCGCGGTCAATAGTGAGCTTGCCGTCATCGTCTGTCATGAGACCGATGTAGGAAAGCTTTGACTGTGAGCCCTTTGTGATGGAGCTTATATCACGAAGCAGCCTTGTGGCATCTGCAGAGTCGTTCACTGAATAATCATCTGCCACGTCTATCATCTTATTGTATGCGTCAACCAGAGTCTGCACATTGTCGGCAACTGCATCGGAATTGGCCTTAAAACCGATGGCTGCGGCACCTGTATCTGTGGTCGGCTTTTTGAGCGTGAGCTCAAAGGTATTATTGATGGTAAAGGTGTTGGACAAGGATGAGTGCGCGGTGCCATTCAGCGAAAAGTCAGAGTTGTGGGCAGGGGATGATACCTTATCAATACCCAGCTGCTTCATCATGCTTATGGATCTGCGTTAGCTGACGGAGCCACACTAAAGAGAGAATCCTCAGTCTCGCTGAGACCTGTCTGCATTGATGTAGCTGAAGCGCTGCCTTGCCTGAGTCATCATGGACTATGTCTGCCTCGATGCCAAGACCGGATGCGTTTATGAGCCTCTTGAGCTTGTCCTGCACCTCGCCGTTTGTTTCACCGGTGCTCACTCCGAACTGGAACTCATAGGATGATGCATTGGTATTTATGTCAAAGGAATAGCTGCCCGGTATAAAGGACAGGGCCTTGCTGTCTAAGTAGCTGCCGGTATTGATCTGTGGTGCGGCGAGCTGTCTGACATCTATATCAAAGCCGTCTGCTCCTTTATTCTCTGAGCCGTCACCCACGTAGCGCACGCCTACAGCATCCTCATTAGATGACTCCGCAACCTTCTTCTGGAAGGAGTCAGAGGAGCCTGCGTATTTATCAGAAAGCGAATCCACGGCATTTAAGATGGCCTTAGAGCTTTCCTTTATATCGATAGCATATTTCTTGGCCTCGGACATATTGGAAATCTTGTACAGAGGGGACTCTTTATTTGTCTTTATTATTCTGTTGTATATCTTGCGCAGGTCGCTTTTCTTGTGCGAATCATAGCGCGATACCTCTTTATTGGCATAAGTGCTGGCATAGTAAGCGTAGGCACTGTCTATCTTTGCCATAAAGACCCCTCCTTTCATCCGTGAAAATCGTTTAATCCGTTAAATGGTAATCCTTTAAATATTATATTGTATAGCTGCGATTACTAATGCTTAACTGCAGCTATAATAAGCTATGTAAAATTTTTAATTATCAAATCCTACTTATACACATATATTATATCGTCATAATTGAGGATTTACAACAACAAAATACTTGAAAAATTCAGATAAATGTACTATATTTAGTTATGTATCTGTAAGATTTATAAAAATTAATTGCTGCCGGACATACAAAAAGGTACAGACAGCGGCACTGTTCAAAAGAATTTGCAATAAATTTTAAAATAGCTATTGACGGTTACGGCTCAACTGTGATATAGTATACAGGCTTGGAAATAGGTCTTTTTTTATGCCTTTTTTTAAGGGTACAAACAACAAAGAATTTAAACGGAGGTGGAAGTCGTGCGTACAAAGATTACATTAGCGTGCACAGAATGTCAGCGTCGTAATTACAACATGACAAAGGACAAAAAAACTCATCCGGACAGAATGGAAACCAAGAAGTATTGTAGATTCTGCAGAACTCATACAATGCACAAGGAAACAAAATAGTCTAGGAACTGAGTGAAGGAGTACATTATGGGACAGAATGAAAAAGTCGAAAAGGCTCCAAAAACAAGCTGGTTTTCAGGTCTGAAAGCTGAATTTCAGAAGATTATCTGGCCTGAGAAGCAATCGGTCATCAGACAGACCATTGCAGTACTGGCGGTTTCAGTAGTTACCGGTCTTATTATTGCGCTTCTTGACTGGGGTATCCAGCAGGGCGTAGATTTCCTTATTGGTTTACATTTTTAAAACGGAGGCAAAGTGATTATGACAGAAGCGAACTGGTATGTAGTTCATACCTATTCAGGTTATGAAAACAAAGTCAAAGCTAATATTGACAAAACAATCGAAAACAGACATCTTGAGGACCAGATCCTTGAAGTGCGTGTTCCATTGGAGGACGTTACAGAGGTGAAGAACGGTGTTCGTAAACAGGTTTCCAAGAAGATGTTTCCAGGCTATGTTCTTATTCATATGATTATGAATGATGATACATGGTACGTTGTACGAAATACCAGAGGCGTAACTGGATTTGTAGGTCCGGGAAGCAAACCGGTTCCTCTCACAAGAGCGAGATGAGACCTTTGGGTATTAAGACGGAAAACAGTGGTAGTTGATTTTGCTGAGGGTGACATGATAGTCGTTATCGGCGGTGTCTGGAAGGATACAGTCGGTGTTATCACAGCTATGAATTATCACAAGCAGACAGTTACAATTAATGTAGAGCTGTTCGGTCGCGAGACACCGGTAGAAGTAAGTTTCGCAGATGTTAAGAAAACAAATTAAGGAGGCAATTCCAAATGGCAAAGAAAGTAGAAGGATACATTAAATTGCAGATCCCTGCTGGAAAGGCAACTCCAGCTCCTCCAGTTGGACCTGCACTTGGACAGCACGGTGTAAACATCGTAGAGTTCACAAAGCAGTTTAATGCAAAGACAGCCGATCAGGGCGACTTAATTATCCCTGTAGTTATTACTGTATATGCAGACAGAAGTTTCAGTTTCATTACTAAGACTCCACCTGCTCCGGTATTAATCAAGAAAGCTTGCAAGATTCAGTCTGGTTCAGGCGAGCCAAACAAGAAGAAGGTTGCTAAGATCACAAAGGCGCAGGTTCAGGAAATCGCTGAGCTTAAGATGCCTGACTTAAACGCAGCTTCACTTGAGTCTGCAATGAGCATGATCGCTGGTACAGCAAGATCAATGGGTGTTGAAGTGGTTGACTAACACTTAGCGAAGCCAACATACCCCTAAAGAAGTTGCAAATTTATGCAACCCAAAATAATAACAAAGAAACGTAAATGTGGGAGGGCCCTCTCCCGATATTACCACCAGGAGGTTATTTTTTCATGAAAAGAGGAAAGAAGTATCAAGACGCTGTTAAGGCATTTGATAAGAAAGAGCAGTACGATGTTGCTGACGCTATCTCTATCGTAAAGAAAAATGCTACAGCTAAATTTGACGAGACAATCGAGCTTCATCTTAGAACAGGCTGCGACGGACGTCACGCAGAGCAGCAGATCCGTGGTGCGGTTGTATTACCACACGGAACAGGAAAAACAGTTAAGGTTTTAGTTTTCGCTAAGGGACTAAGGTTGACGAGGCACAGGCAGCAGGAGCTGACTTCGTTGGAGGCGAGGAGTTAATTCCAAAGATCCAGAACGAGGGATGGTTAGACTTCGACGTTGTAGTTGCTACACCTGATATGATGGGTGTTGTTGGTCGTTTAGGACGTGTCCTTGGACCAAAGGGCTTAATGCCAAACCCAAAGGCAGGAACAGTTACTATGGATGTAACAAAAGCTGTTAACGATATCAAAGCCGGTAAGATTGAGTACAGATTGGACAAGACAAACATTATCCATGTGCCAGTTGGAAAAGCATCTTTCACAGACGAGCAGTTAAACGACAACTTCCAGTCTCTTATGGGTGCAATTAATAAAGCAAAACCTGCTAGCTTAAAGGGTCAGTACATTAAGAGCGCAACTCTTACATCTACAATGGGACCTGGCGTTAAGTTAAACGTGGTTAAGATTACACAGTAAGATAGTTAAACAGTTACAGTAAAACAATTTACAAGACCTATCAAACGCCAAGCAAAAGTTTTGCGGAAAGTAATTGACATCCGTAATATAGTTTGATATAATTGCAATGCATATTGCCGAAGACAGTAGGTGCCGCAAGGCGTAAACGTAGAACCTACCGAGGGAATTTTCGAGATTTATCTTGAATTTTGACTTGTACCCTTCTGTCGACAGGCAGGAGGGTTTCTTTGATTAATAAATCAAATACCTCATGTCTTTTATGCGAAAATCTAAAAGGAGGTAAATGAATCGTGGCAAAGGTAGAACTTAAACAGCCAATCGTAGATGAGATTTCCGGTGTTATCAATGGTGCACAGTCAGTAGTAGTTGTTGATTACTTAGGACTCACAGTAGCAGAGGATACTCAGTTACGTAAACAGTTAAGAGAAGCCGGTGTAACTTACAAGGTATACAAGAATACTTTAGTAAACCGTGCAATCCAGGGAACAGAGTTCGAGGGATTAAAGGATGTCCTTGAAGGACCAAGCGCATTCGCTGTATCAGCAGAGGATGCAACAGCACCAGCTAGAATCTTAGCTAAGTTCGCTAAAACAGCTCCGGCTTTAGAGATTAAAGCAGGTGTAGTTGAGGGAACATTTTATGATGCTGAGGGTATGAAGGCAATCGCCGCTGTACCTAGCAGAGATGAGCTTCTTGGAAAATTGCTTGGAAGCATTCAGTCACCTATCACAAATCTTGCTCGTGTACTCAATCAGATCGCAGAGCAGGGTGGCGCTGCAGATGCAGCCGTAGAGGCAGCACCAGCAGAGGATGCTGCAGAGGAAGCTCCAGCAGCAGAATAATTCAAATATTATATTTGAACCTTATTATCATAATTAAATTTTTAAATGGAGGAAATTATAATGGCAAAGTTAACAACAGCAGAGTTTATTGATGCTATCAAAGAGTTAAGCGTATTAGAGTTAAATGATTTAGTAAAAGCTTGTGAAGAAGAGTTCGGTGTTTCTGCAGCAGCAGGTGTTGTAGTTGCAGCAGCAGGAGCTGACGGAGCAGCAGCTGAGGAGAAGACTGAGTTCGACGTAGAGCTTACAGAGGTTGGACCAAACAAGGTTAAGGTTATCAAGGTTGTTCGTGAGATCACAGGTCTTGGACTTAAAGAGGCTAAGGACGCTGTTGATGGCGCACCAAAGGTTATCAAAGAGCAGCTTGACAAGGCTTCAGCAGAGGATGCTAAGGCTAAACTTGAGCAGAGGGTGCTAAGGTTACTCTTAAATAGTCGGATAGGCTACGAGCGGAGTAAAAACATAAAAAAGAGCCAAGGGCAAATTCTATTTGCGCCTTGGCTCTTTTTATGTTTTATTGCGCGACAGTCGGAGCGCGTCCCGAAAATGCCTGAGCATTTTTGGGACCTCTGCTCGTAGCCTATCGACGGCGAATGAAAAAATAAAAAAAGTACTTGCAATTGTCGGTGATTTGTTGTATAGTATACGTTGCACTATTGTGGTGCAGTGGCATTTTTATGCAATTTTTTAAATGATGCAAATTTGTCAATAGGTAAATTACACTAAAATGCATTCGCAAATATGTGCACAAGAGAAAAACCACAAGATATAGTAACTGGGGTGGTTTTTGAATCATTATCTAGATACTTGCTAGATTAAAATAAAAACGAGAGGTGAAACGTCAATGGAGAAAAACAGAATACGTCCGGTCACATCCGGAAAAAGCATGCGTATGAGTTACTCAAGACAAAAAGAGGTTCTGCAGATGCCAAATCTGATTGAGGTCCAGAAGGATTCTTATCAGTGGTTCTTAGACGAAGGTCTCAAGGAAGCTTTTGCGGATATCTCTCCAATCACAGATTACAGCGGAAAGCTTAGTCTTGATTTTGTAGATTTTACATTATGCGAAGATGATGTAAAGTATACAATTCCTGAGTGCAAGGAAAGAGATGCAACATACGCAGCTCCTTTAAAGGTTAAAGTCAGACTTCACAACAAAGAGACAGATGAGATTAATGAGCATGAAATTTTCATGGGTGATCTGCCTTTAATGACAGAGACCGGTACATTCGTAATCAACGGTGCAGAGCGAGTTATTGTCAGTCAGTTAGTTCGTTCTCCTGGTATTTATTACGGAATTGCTCATGATAAGCTCGGAAAGACCCTGTATTCTTGTACTGTTATTCCAAACCGTGGTGCATGGCTTGAGTATGAGACAGACTCTAACGACGTTTTTTATGTAAGAGTAGACAGAACACGTAAGGTACCTATCACAGTACTTTTACGTGCACTTGGAGTAGGTACAAACCAGGCTATTCTCGATATGTTCGGAGATGAGCCAAAGATCCAGGCATCATTCAGCAAGGACCCTGCAATTACAGAGCGTGAGCCACAGGGAAGCTATGAGGCTGGTTTATTAGAGTTATATAAGAAGATTCGTCCGGGCGAGCCACTTTCAGTTGAGAGTGCAGAGAGCTTATTACAGCAATGTTCTTCGATCCTAGAAGATATGACCTTGCCAAGGTAGGACGTTATAAGTTTAATAAGAAGCTTGCTTTAAAGAACCGTATCAGTGGACAGGTTTTAGCTGAGGACGTAGTTGATCCTTCTACAGGTGAGGTTATCGCTGAGGCAGGTACTGTTGTTGACCGTGCGCTTGCCACACAGATCCAGAACGCTGCCGTTCCTGCTTTATGGATTCAGACAGAGACAAGAAATGTCAAGATTCTTTCTTCTATGATGGTTGACATCAGAAGCTGGATTCCTGAGCTTGAGGATCCTAAGTCTATCGGTGTTACCGAGCTTGTTTACTATCCGGTACTCGCTCAGATTCTCGAGGAGTATGATTCTCTTGAGGATAGAATCGAGGCTATAAAGAGAGATATATCTGACCTTATTCCAAAGCATATTACTAAAGAGGATATCTTCGCAACTATCAACTACAATATGCACTTAGAGTGGGGCGCAGGAACAGATGACGATATCGATCATCTTGGAAACAGACGTATCCGTGCGGTTGGAGAGCTGTTACAGAACCAGTACCGTATCGGTCTCTCAAGACTGGAGCGTGTTGTTCGTGAAAGAATGACTACACAGGACTTAGAGGGAATTTCACCTCAGTCACTTATCAATATAAAGCCTGTAACTGCCGCTGTTAAAGAATTCTTCGGTTCTTCACAGCTTTCACAGTTCATGGATCAGAACAACCCTCTTGGAGAGCTTACTCACAAGAGACGTTTATCAGCACTTGGACCTGGTGGTCTTTCAAGAGACCGTGCCGGATTCGAGGTTCGAGATGTACATTACACTCACTATGGCCGTATGTGTCCTGTAGAGACTCCTGAGGGACCAAACATCGGTCTTATCAACTCACTTGCATGCTATGCGAGAATCAATGAGTATGGCTTCGTAGAGGCTCCATACCGTAAGATTGACAAGACTGATCCTAAGAACCCGGTAGTCACAGAAGAGGTTGTATACATGACAGCCGACGAGGAGGACAACTACCACGTAGCACAGGCTAATGAGAAGCTTGATGCCGAAGGACATTTCATACGTAACTCAGTTTCAGGTCGTTACAGAGAGGAAACTCAGGAGTACGATAAGTCAGCATTTGATTATATGGATGTATCTCCAAAGATGGTATTCTCAGTAGCTACAGCGCTGATTCCATTCTTGCAGAACGATGACCCTACACGTGCCCTCATGGGATCAAACATGCAGCGTCAGGCCGTTCCGCTTCTGACCACAGAGGCTCCTGTAGTTGGTACAGGTATTGAGACAAAGGCCGCAGTTGACTCAGGTGTCTGCGTAGTTGCAAAGGCAGACGGAGAGGTATTATCTTCAGAGTCAAACCGCATTATCATAAAAGAGACTGACGGAAACAAGAGAGAGTATATCCTTACAAAGTTCTCTCGTTCTAACCAGTCAAACTGCTACAACCAGAGACCTATCGTATTTAAGGGTGACAAGGTTAAGGCAGGCGATGTTATCGCAGACGGTCCTTCAACAAGTCAGGGAGAGCTTGCTCTTGGAAAGAACCCGCTTATCGGATTCATGACATGGGAAGGATACAACTACGAGGATGCCGTTCTTCTTTCAGAGCGTCTCGTAGAGTATGATGTGTATACATCAGTTCATATAGAGGAATATGAAGTAGAGTCACGTGATACAAAGCTCGGACCTGAGGAGATTACACGTGATGTCCCTGGTGTCGGCGACGACGCACTCAAGGACCTTGATGAGAGAGGTATCATCGTGTAGGTGCAGAGGTTCGTGCCGGTGATATCCTTGTAGGAAAGGTTACACCAAAGGGTGAGACAGAGCTTACAGCAGAGGAGAGACTTCTTCGTGCCATCTTTGGTGAGAAGGCAAGAGAGGTTCGTGATACATCACTTAAGGTACCTCATGGTGCTTACGGTATCATTGTTGATGCCAAGGTATTTACAAGAGAGAACGGCGATGAGCTTTCTCCGGGAGTAAACCAGTCAGTACGTATCTACATTGCACAGAAGAGAAAGATTTCTGTCGGTGATAAGATGGCCGGACGTCACGGTAACAAGGGTGTCGTTTCCCGTGTGCTTCCTGTTGAGGATATGCCATTCCTTCCAAACGGACGTCCACTGGATATCGTACTTAACCCACTCGGTGTTCCTTCACGAATGAACATCGGTCAGGTCCTTGAGATTCACCTGAGTCTCGCTGCAAAGGCACTTGGCTTCAATATCTCAACTCCTGTATTTGACGGAGCTAACGAGGTAGATATCGAGGATACACTTGAGCTTGCAAATGATTACGTAAATCTTCCGTTCGATAAGGAAGAGCTTGAAAAGGATTTACAGGCGGAGCATCCATACTGGAGCGCAGATGCTGAAATCTTCTATGATAAATATGTTGATACACTCCGTGAGGACGTTATGGAATACCTTTCGACAAACAGAGCTCACAGAAGCTTATGGAAGGGCGTTCCGATTTCAAAGGATGGAAAGGTACAGCTTCGTGATGGTAGAACAGGTGAGTGCTTCGATGGAAAGACAACTATCGGACACATGCATTACCTTAAGCTGCATCATCTTGTTGATGATAAGATCCATGCACGTTCAACAGGTCCTTACTCATTAGTTACACAGCAGCCACTCGGTGGTAAGGCACAGTTCGGTGGACAGCGTTTCGGAGAGATGGAGGTTTGGGCTCTTGAGGCATATGGTGCTGCATATACACTCCAGGAGATCCTTACAATGAAGTCCGATGATGTTGTTGGCCGTGTCAAGACCTACGAGGCTATCATCAAGGGTGAGAATATCCCTGAGCCTGGTATTCCAGAGTCATTCAAGGTACTTCTCAAAGAGCTTCAGGCACTTGGTCTGGATGTCAAGGTACTTGATGAGAACAGAGAAGAGGTTGAGCTTATCGAGACAAGTGAGTACGGTAATACAGATATCAACTCAATTATCGGAAACGATAAGGACTATGCATTCGAGGACAGTGAGTCATTCGCAGAGCATGGTTTCTCAAAGAAAGAATTTGATGACAACGAAGAGCTTGTTGACATAGAAGAGGAAGAGTCTCCTGAGACAGCGGATGACGATATTTTTGCTGATGAAGTTCTTGATGACGAAGAATAATTAGAAGGGAGTGCCAAAATGCCAGAAACAAATAATATAGAAAATAATCAGGCAATGCAGTTTGATGCGATTCAGATTGGATTAGCATCTCCTGAAAAGATCAGAGAGTGGTCACATGGCGAGGTTAAAAAGCCTGAGACTATTAACTATAGAACATTAAAGCCTGAAAAAGACGGTCTTTTCTGCGAGAAGATTTTCGGACCAACGAAGGACTGGGAGTGTCATTGTGGTAAATACAAGAAGATACGTTATAAGGGTGTTGTCTGCGACCGATGTGGCGTAGAAATCACAAAGTCAAGCGTTCGTAGAGAGCGTATGGGACACATCGAGCTTGCTGCTCCTGTATCTCATATCTGGTATTTCAAGGGTATCCCATCACGTATGGGACTCATCCTTGACTTATCTCCACGTGTACTTGAGAGAGTACTGTACTTTGCTTCATATATTGTGCTTGACCCGGGCGAGACAAAGCTTGCATACAAGCAGATTCTCAATGAGTCAGAGTACCAGGAGGCATGCGATACTTATGGCCGCTCAGCATTCCGTGTAGGAATGGGTGCTGAGTCTATCCGTGAGCTTTTAGCAGCAATCGATCTCGAGAAGGATTCGGCAGAGCTTAAGGCAGAGCTTGAGAATGCTACAGGCCAGAAGCGTGCACGTATCATCAAGAGACTTGAGGTTGTAGAGGCTTTCCGTGAGTCAGGAAACAAGCCTGAGTGGATGATTATGACAGTTATTCCTGTTATCCCGCCGGATCTTCGTCCAATGGTTCAGCTCGATGGAGGACGTTTTGCAACAAGTGATCTTAACGACCTTTACAGACGAATTATCAACCGTAACAACCGTCTTAGAAGACTTCTTGATCTTGGAGCTCCGGATATTATCGTTCGTAACGAGAAACGTATGCTTCAGGAGGCTGTCGATGCACTTATCGACAATGGCCGTCGTGGCCGTCCTGTTACCGGTCCCGGAAACAGAGCTCTTAAGTCTCTTTCAGACATGCTCAAGGGAAAGGGAGGACGTTTCCGTCAGAACCTTCTCGGAAAGCGAGTTGACTACTCGGGACGTTCAGTTATCTGTGTAGAGCCAAAGCTTAAGATTTATCAGTGTGGTCTTCCAAAGGAGATGGCTATCGAGCTTTTCAAGCCATTCGTTATGAAGGAGCTTGCCGCTAACGGAACCGCACACAACATAAAGAGTGCAAAGAAGATGGTTGAGAGACTTCAGCCGGAGGTATGGGATGTCCTTGAGGACGTCATCAAAGAGCATCCGGTTATGCTTAACCGAGCTCCTACACTCCACAGACTTGGAATCCAGCCTTCGAGCCAATCCTTGTAGAGGGTAAGGCAATCAAACTTCATCCACTCGTATGTACAGCGTTCAACGCCGACTTCGATGGAGACCAGATGGCTGTACATCTTCCACTGACTGCTGAGGCACAGGCTGAGTGCAGATTCATGCTTCTGTCACCTAACAACCTGCTTAAGCCTTCTGATGGTGGACTTGTAGCCGTTCCTTCACAGGATATGATCCTTGGAGTTTACTACCTCACAATGAGAAAGCTCGCTGATTACAAGGATGATCCAAAGATGGTTGCACAGGTGTCATCAGACACTGTATACAATGATGTTGATGAGCTTAGAAAGCTCACAACTCCTGATGAAAATACAGGAAAGGCTGAGCTTGGCTTATATGACCTCATCTGGTTTGAGGATGTCACAGACGGAAATCGTCGTGTGCTTTGCAGACCGATAGATCTTCTCGGCCGTTACTATGGAAGTGTTAATCTTGCAATGCTCGCTTACGAGAACAAGGAGATTACTCTTCACCAGAATATCTTTGTACACCGTACAGTAAAGCTTCCTGACGGCACAGAGGTTTCAGGTTTTACAGAGACAACAGTAGGTCTTTTGATATTCAATGAGAACATTCCACAGGATCTTGGTTTTATAGACAGATCAAAGGCTGAGAATGCACTCAAGTTTGAGGTTGAGTTCCACGTTGGTAAGAAACAGATCAAGCAGATCCTTGAGAAGGTTATCAACACACACGGAGCTACAACAACAGCAGAGGTTCTTGATAATGTCAAGGCTATGGGATACAAGTATTCAACCCAGGCTGCCATGACAGTTTCAATTTCAGATATGACAGTGCCACCACAGAAGCCACAGATGATCGCTGATGCACAGGACACTGTAGATAAGATTACAAGACAGTACAAGCGTGGACTTATCACTGATGAGGAGCGTTACAAAGAGGTTATCGAGACATGGAAGGATACAGATGATGCCCTTACAAAGGCACTTCTTACAGGTCTTGATAAGTACAACAACATCTTCATGATGGCAGATTCCGGAGCCCGTGGATCTGATAAGCAGATCAAACAGCTTGCAGGTATGCGAGGACTCATGGCTGATACAACAGGTCGTACAATCGAGCTTCCTATCAAGTCATGCTTCCGTGAGGGTCTTGACGTACTCGAGTACTTCATGTCAGCACATGGAGCTCGTAAGGGACTTTCAGATACAGCGCTTCGTACAGCCGATTCAGGATACCTTACAAGACGTCTCGTAGATGTTTCACAGCATATGATCGTTCGTGAGACAGACTGCTGTGCAGGCACAGGACGTGAGATTCCGGGAATGGTTGTAAAGGCATTCATGGAGGGTCGAGAGGAAATCGAGAGCCTTCAGGAGAGAATTACAGGTCGTTTCTCTTGCAATACAATCTGCGATAAGGATGGCAATGTAATCGTTAAGGCCAACCATATGATTACACCAAAGCGTGCAGCAAAGGTTATGGCAGAGGGTGTTGACGAGAATGGTAATCCAATCACACAGGTTAAGATCCGTACAGTGCTTACCTGCCGTTCACACATGGGAGTATGTGCTAAGTGTTACGGTTCAAACCTTGCAACAGGTCAGGCAGTACAGGTTGGTGAAGCAATCGGTATCATCGCAGCACAGTCAATCGGTGAGCCTGGTACACAGCTTACCATGAGAACCTTCCATACAGGTGGTGTTGCCGGTGGAGATATCACACAGGGTCTTCCTCGAGTAGAGGAGATTTTCGAGGCACGTAAGCCTAAGGGACTCGCTATTATCACAGAGTTCGGCGGAACTGCCACAATCAAGGATACAAAGAAGAAGCGTGAGGTTATCGTTACAAACAACGAGACAGGCGAGACAAAGGCTTACCTCATTCCTTACGGCTCACGTATCAAGGTTGTAGACGGACAGGAGCTTGAGGCCGGCGACGAGCTTACAGAGGGTTCTGTAAATCCACACGATATCCTCAAGATTAAGGGCGTTCGTGCGGTTCAGGATTATATGCTCCGCGAGGTACAGCGTGTTTACCGTTTACAGGGTGTTGAGATTAACGATAAGCATGTCGAGGTTATAGTTCGTCAGTGCTTACAGAAGATCCGCGTAGAGGAGCCGGGAGATTCAGATTTACTTCCGGGCAGCATGGTTGATGCCCTTGACTTCTTAGAGCTCAACGAGAAGCTTGAGGAAGAGGGTAAGGAGCTTGCAGTTGGCTCACAGGTATTACTTGGAATCACAAAGGCATCTCTTGCAACCAACTCATTCCTGTCAGCAGCTTCATTCCAGGAGACCACAAAGGTTCTTACTGAGGCAGCAATCAAGGGCAAGGTTGATCCGCTTATCGGTATGAAGGAGAACGTAATCATCGGTAAGCTCATCCCGGCAGGAACAGGTATGAAGATTTATCGTAATATCAAGCTTGACAGCGATGTAAACGATGACGATACACTTGATTTTGATGATGATGATTTTGCGGATTTCGCAGAGGAAGAGGCAGTCGGAGTCATTGATACAGATGCTGAATCAGTTGATGAAGAATAATTACTGATGTTTGTACTTAAGCTACAGAAGCTGCTACAAACCAAAAAACAAAGAAGTCCGGGAAAACGGACTTCTTTCTTGTATTATATTGAAAACAAAATTGGTCTTGACAAAACAGACAAGGATTTGTATAATATTTTAGCGTGCATAAGATTGCACTGCTTAAAATAAAACAGGAGGTGAAAATAATGCCAACATTTAACCAGTTAGTAAGAAAAGGACGTCAGACATCTGTAAAGAAGTCTACAGCACCAGCTCTTCAGAGAAGCTTTAACTCTCTCCAGAAGAAGCCAATCAACACTTCTTCTCCACAGAAGCGTGGTGTATGTACAGCTGTTAAGACAGCTACTCCTAAGAAGCCTAACTCAGCTCTTAGAAAGATCGCCAGAGTTCGTCTTTCAAACGGAATCGAAGTAACTTCATACATTCCAGGTGAGGGACACAACTTACAGGAGCATAGCGTTGTTCTGATTCGTGGTGGCCGTGTTAAGGATTTACCAGGTACACGTTACCATATCATCCGTGGTACATTAGATACTGCAGGTGTTGCAAACAGAAAACAGGCTCGCTCTAAGTACGGCGCAAAGAGACCAAAAGCTGCTAAATAATTTAGCAACATTGTGTATCACAAACAGAACTAAAGTAGGTTAGTGTTGGGATTAGACCTGCAGATGCAGGATTTCACTTTATGAATACAATTCCGCACGAACACATTAGAGAGACACATGTGAGTACCGATGAATTAATCCACAAATATCATGATTAAGGAGGGAAGTAACGTGCCACGTAAAGGACATACTCAGAAAAGAGACGTATTAGCAGATCCAATGTACAACAGCAAAGTAGTTACAAAGCTTGTTAACAGCATTATGTTAGACGGTAAGAAAGGCGTAGCTCAGAAGATTGTATACGGAGCATTTGCTACAGTAGAAGAGAAGACAGGAAGACCAGCTCTTGAAGTATTCGAAGAGGCTATGAACAATGTAATGCCAGCTCTCGAAGTAAAAGCAAGACGTATCGGTGGTGCCACATATCAGGTACCAATCGAGGTTCGCCCTGATCGTCGTCAGGCTTTAGGCCTTCGTTGGTTAACAGCATTCTCACGTGCCAGAGGAGAGAAAACTCAGGCTGAGAGATTAGCTAACGAGATCATGGATGCAGCTAACAACACAGGCGCATCTGTTAAGAGAAAAGAAGATATGCACAAGATGGCAGAGGCAAACAAGGCATTCGCACATTACAGATTCTAGTTTCTGTAAGAAGCTTACAGCTTTGCTTTTGATTCATGCAGCGGACCGGATTTGTAACAGAGTCCGGTTGTGCATAGGACACTAAATATAGGAGGAAAAAACCTTGGCTGGAAGAGAATATCCACTTGAGAGAACCAGAAATATTGGAATCATGGCTCATATCGATGCTGGTAAAACAACACTGACAGAGCGTATTCTTTATTATACTGGTATTAACTATAAAATCGGTGATACTCATGAAGGTACTGCTACCATGGACTGGATGGAGCAGGAGCAGGAAAGAGGTATTACAATTACTTCTGCCGCTACAACATGTCACTGGACACTTGAAGAGTTCACTAAACCAAAGCCAGGAGCACTTGAGCATCGTATCAACATCATCGATACACCGGGCCACGTTGACTTCACAGTAGAAGTTGAGCGTTCACTCCGTGTACTTGATGGCGCAGTTGGTGTGTTCTGTGCAAAGGGTGGTGTTGAGCCTCAGTCAGAGAACGTTTGGCGTCAGGCTGACACATACAATGTACCTCGTATGGCATTCATCAATAAGATGGATATCTTAGGTGCAAACTTCTACGGAGCTGTTGACCAGATCCGTACAAGATTAGGAAAAATGCTATCGTACTTCAGTTACCAATCGGTAAAGAGGACGATTTCAAAGGAATTATCGACCTTTTCGAGATGAAGGCTTATATCTACAATGATGAGAAGGGTGACGATATCACAGTTACTGATGATCTTGGAGATATGGCTGATCAGGCTGCAGAGTACCGTACAGAGCTTATTGAGAAAATCTGTGAGTTAGATGACGATCTCATGATGCAGTATCTTGAGGGTGAGGAGCCATCTGTAGAGGATATGAAGAAGGTTCTTCGTAAAGCAACATGTGAGTGTACAGCTGTACCTGTATGTTGTGGTTCTGCATACCGTAACAAGGGTGTACAGAAGTTACTTGACGCTATTGTTGAGTACATGCCAGCTCCTACAGATATCCCTTCAATCAAGGGAACAGATCTTGAGGGAAATGAGATTGAGAGACATTCATCAGATGATGAGCCATTCTCAGCACTTGCATTCAAGATCATGGCAGATCCATTCGTAGGAAAGCTTGCATTCTTCCGTGTTTACTCAGGAAAATGTAAGGCAGGTTCTTATGTATTAAATGCAACAAAGGATAAGAAAGAGCGTATCGGACGTATTCTTCAGATGCATGCAAATAAGAGACAGGAATTGGATGAGGTTTACTCAGGTGATATCGCTGCTGCTGTTGGATTTAAATTCACAACAACAGGTGATACAATCTGTGATGAGCAGCATCCGGTTATCCTTGAGTCTATGGAGTTCCCAGAGCCAGTTATCGAGCTCGCTATCGAGCCAAAGACAAAAGCTGGACAGGGTAAGTTAGGTGAGGCTCTTGCAAAGCTTGCAGAGGAGGATCCTACATTCCGTGCTCATACTGATCAGGAAACAGGTCAGACAATCATCGCTGGTATGGGTGAGCTTCACCTTGAGATCATCGTTGACCGTCTTCTCCGTGAGTTTAAGGTTGAGGCAAACGTTGGTGCACCTCAGGTTGCTTACAAGGAGACATTTACAAAGGCTGTTGATCAGGAATACAAATATGCTAAGCAGTCAGGTGGACGTGGACAGTACGGACACTGTAAGGTTCGCTTTGAGCCAATGGATGCCAATGGAGAAGAACTTTTCAAGTTCGATTCAGAGGTTGTCGGTGGTGCTATTCCAAAGGAGTACATCCCATCAATCGGCGAAGGTATCGAGGAGCTACAAAGGCCGGCTCTCTTGGTGGATTCCCAGTAGTTGGTATCCATGCAACAGTATACGATGGATCTTACCATGAGGTCGATTCATCAGAGATGGCATTCCACATTGCCGGATCTATGTGTTTCAAAGAGGCTATGGCAAAGGCCGCACCTGTATTACTTGAGCCTATCATGAAGGTAGAGGTTACAATGCCTGAGGAGTACATGGGAGACGTTATCGGTGATGTTAACTCTCGTCGTGGACGTATCGAGGGTATGGACGATCTCGGCGGTGGAAAGATTGTACATGCATATGTACCACTTGCAGAGATGTTCGGTTACTCTACAGACCTTCGTTCTAAGACACAGGGACGTGGAAACTACTCAATGTTCTTCGACAGATATGAGCCGGTTCCAAAGAATGTACAGGACAAGGTTCTTGCTAACCACGCAAAATAATTGCAAATTAGCAAACAATTTATAGTACAAATGATGAAATATATACTATATATGGTATAAAAATCAAAAATAAAGGCATTTCCCCTTGAAAAAGGGGGATTTGCCATAAAATTTACTTGAAAAAACTTTGATTATTTCGTATAATCAAAGCAGTCGGTAGATTATAAAAAAAGCCCATGGGGCATAAAAGTTTAAGGAGGACGTTTCAAAATGGCAAAGGCTAAATTTGAAAGAACAAAACCACATTGTAATATTGGTACCATCGGTCACGTAGATCATGGTAAAACAACTTTAACAGCAGCTATTACAGCAGTATTAGCAGCTCGTGTCGCTGGTAACACAGCTACAGATTTCGCTAACATTGATAAGGCTCCAGAGGAGAGAGAGCGTGGAATCACAATTTCTACAGCTCACGTTGAGTATGAGACAGAAAAGAGACATTACGCACACGTTGACTGTCCTGGACATGCTGACTACGTAAAGAACATGATCACTGGTGCAGCTCAGATGGATGGTGCTATCCTTGTTGTTGCTGCTACTGATGGTGTTATGGCTCAGACAAAGGAGCACATCCTCCTTTCTCGTCAGGTAGGTGTTCCTTACATCATCGTATTCCTTAACAAGTGTGATATGGTTGACGACCCAGAGCTTATCGAGCTCGTAGAGATGGAAGTTACAGAGCAGCTTGAGGAGTACGGATTCAATGATTGCCCAATCATCCAGGGATCAGCTCTTAAGGCTCTTGAGGATCCAATGGGACCTTGGGGAGACAAGATCATGGAGCTTATGGATACTGTTGATTCTTATATCCCAGATCCACAGCGTGATACAGATAAGCCATTCCTTATGCCAGTAGAGGACGTATTCACAATCACAGGTCGTGGTACTGTTGCAACTGGTAGAGTAGAGCGTGGTACACTTCACCTCAACGACGAGTTAGAGATCCTTGGTGTTAAAGAGGACGTCAGAAGACTGTTGTTACTGGAATCGAGATGTTCCGTAAGCAGTTAGACGAGGCTCAGGCTGGTGATAACATCGGAGCACTTCTCCGTGGTATTAACCGTGACCAGATCGTTCGTGGACAGGTTCTTGCTAAGCCTGGTACAGTAACATGTCACCATAAGTTTACAGCTCAGGTTTACGTTCTTACAAAGGACGAGGGTGGACGTCATACTCCATTCTTCAACAACTATCGTCCACAGTTCTACTTCAGAACAACAGACGTAACAGGTGTTTGCGAGCTTCCAGCAGGAACAGAGATGTGCATGCCTGGTGATAACGTAGAGATGACAATCGAGCTCATCCATCCAGTAGCTATGGAGCAGGGTCTTACATTCGCTATCCGTGAAGGTGGTAGAACAGTAGGTTCTGGACGTGTTGCTACAGTTATCGAGTAATTAATAGAATTACAGTAAATTCAAGGCTTCCAAGGTTTTCCTTGGGAGCCTTTTTATAAACTCAAAAATGTGATATAATTTAAATGGCTCTAATTTGGCTCTAAAAATTATATGGAGGAGATATATGTCATTAATCAATAGTTATGCTTTATGGAATAATAAAGGTGGAGTAGGTAAAAGTACAATTTCTTTTCATTTGTCTATGAGATATGCAGAGACACATCCGGACGCTAAGGTTCTTGTTATTGATTTGTGTCCACAAGCAAATTCCAGTATGATGCTTTTGGGAGGAGGAGCTTTAGGAGATGAGAGGGTAGTTGAACTGTGTAGTAGGGAGATTCCAAAGTCTGTTGTTGGATATGTAAGTACTGTAATTACAAATGGACGTGGTGCAAATTTGCCAAATCCGTATGATTTTTTAATTCATGTAAGTGATTATAACAAAGGGGCACCTGATAACTTATATTTATTATGTGGTGATGGAAATATGGAACCGATGGCACCTGCAATTAATGAAGCAGCATCGGCAAAAGCATTAACTCCGAATGCACAGCCTTGGAAGTGGATAATAGAAATATTTAAGAATTTTATTTTAAATATTGCAGATTCACAAGATGATTGGATGTTTTTTGTTGATACGAATCCAAGTTTTAGCATATATACACAGATGGCAATTGCTGCGGTAGAGAGATTATTGACACCAATTAATGCGGATGATTCATCAAAGACAGCAGCATCAGCTATGATAGCCCTTTTACATGGTACAAATCCACCACATCCGATATATGGTTCATGGACATTTGCTGAGGTTGCAAAGCAGCGAAATGTAAAGATTCCGCAAATTCATTTATTAATAGGGAATAGATTAACACAGTTTGAAGGACCAGCAGCTGCGTTTGCTGCTTTGTCTGATGCTACAGCAACTGCATTATATGATATTTATCAAAAAAATCCGAGTTATTTTGTTAGTGCTGCAGAACCTATATCAACAAAAGAACAGTTTAAAAATTATTATTCTGTTCCGTTGAGAGATTTTAATACAGTTGGAGTGGTGTGTGCACATTTGGGTCGCTTGATGTCATCTATGAAACAAGGATATTACCCAGTATATGGTGTAAATGTAAAAGTTAATATGGAAAAGATTCAAGAATGCTTAAAAGCAATTGATATGATTATAGATAAATTATAGGGAAAAAATAGGGAGTCCACTCGTGACTCCCTTTACTTGATTACAATAATTTCTTGGCACACGTCCAGAGAAAATTGTAATAATATTTTATGTGAAAGAAAAAATATTATGTATAGATAGAATAAAGGAGAACTCACTCGTAGTTCTCCATTTGAAATACTATATTAGTGTCCCACTCGTGAACACCTCTCTTGTATCTTCATATTAGCACGAAAATCCGAAATTGTCTACTTTTCCTTTCGATTTTCTTCTAAAAATTTTTCTAAACTTTGTATATCTGAAAAATCATAAGTATTCAACATTTTTTCAAAATCATCAATGTACTGTTGCTTTGTAGCTAAATCGGCTTGTAGAGAAGAACGATTACTTTTCAATTTTTCGATATACTGTAATTTATCATTATACATATTTTGTAAAGTTTTGATAATAGTGGTTTGTATCTAATGAAATGAAAATAGCTTTATCTACGGCACGCATTTCATCAGCGGTCAGGTCTGTAATGTAATCGCCAAGCCTTGCTTTGCTTACACAGGTTATATTTCCGAGCAGTACATTTCCATCGAGTATCAATTTACCGGAAGAATCTTTTTTCTCTGCAATAGGAACAACAATTGGAAGTGCAGAGGTTGTGTGTGTTATAGGAGCAACTACTGTATTTGGCGATGTTCTATTAGGCGGAGTTGTACTGGAGAATAACACAAGGACGTTCTTTACATTCTTCACTTCCAACACCAATTCCTAAGTTACAACGATATACCTGACCTCTATATATAATTCGATTTTTGGCTGCTGGTGCGATTGCATTTAAATATAATTTGTTCTTAAACCATTCAAGATATTGTTGTGTTTTTGTAAGATCAATATTCATTCAAATCTCCTTTATGATGTTGTGAATATATAATGATTTTTAAACAAGTGTATGATAATCATAGATATTCATCAATCGGTACATTAAATAGTTTTAATGTATCTTCCAACCATATATCGTATTCTTCTTTGTCTATTTTACCAGAAGCTAATTCTTGATTTGTTTTGTT
>ENA-OUNI01000341-OUNI01000341.1-human-gut-metagenome-genome-assembly--contig:-NODE-341-length-21769-cov-2.560854_pt1 | contig 21769 bp, 31 predicted proteins | sample MGYA00242499_ERZ504580 | MGnify/ENA primary metagenome ERZ504580 (study PRJEB26092, sample SAMD00036315) | human gut metagenome | host: Homo sapiens | study: EMG produced TPA metagenomics assembly of... | reverse complement strand
TTCTCTTTTCATGCCTTTCGCAACAGCCGGACGCAAAGCGAAAAGCAAAGCCTGAAACAACGTATCTACGTCATTTCAGGCTTTTTGCTGGTCCGAGTGGCGAGACTTGAACTCACGGCCTCTTGACCCCCAGTCAAGCGCGCTACCAGCTGCGCCACACCCGGATAGGTTTGCTCAATCATCGCAACGGTAGCTATTCTATCATATCCATCTGTTTTTGACAAGAGGCTTTTTAGAAAAATTTTTCCTTATCACTTTGCCTGCTCAATCAGACCTAAAGCCATCGGAAAGGACATCGCCCTTTCTATTTACATCTGTCATTCCCGATTGTTACAGAGATTGCGCCACATTCTGAAATTTCGTCTTTGTCTGATCAATCATCTGCTGCTGTGCTTCCGGCGGCGCATACCATCCGCGCTTCTGCATTTCTGTAAATACATCTACTTGGATATTATGCTCCTCGCGTAAGATATTCAAAAAATCATTGCGCAGCGCCTGGTGCGTGCATTCATTGCTGAACGTGTTGTAAACGCCGGTAATATGCTTCTGAGAGCTGAGAATATCATTCATGATTTCCTCATCACTCAGGCAGCTTTGCTGGTTGTTTTGCTGGCCCATCGTATCCATATTTACTTCCTCCTTATCAGTTAAATGGCCCATCAGAATATTAAAATGGTTCTGATGCTGGGCGGCAATCTGCTCACAGGTAGATTTTATTTTGGGATCTTTGGTCATCGTCGCATAATTTTTAAACTTTTTGATCAGCACCTGCTCATACGTCAACTCATCGCTGATTGCGTCGAGCTCTTTTGAAGTAAGGTTCGGCATTTATTATCACTCCTTGAAATATTTGCATCCCTATCATACCCACGTTGGAAATTTTTATACCTTCTTTATTGCAATTGATGATTTGGCTTTTTCATAGTATAATTCATTTCATTATCTTGAAAGGAGGCGCACGAGTGGAGGCATCGATTCATGAACAGCTTCTTGCATTATCAGAGCCGGAGTTTCAAAAATTCTCCAGTAGCCTTCTCCCCGGTACGAGCAACATTTTAGGAGTCCGGCTGCCATCTTACGCAAGCTTGCCAAAAAAATAATCAGGGGAGATTGGCGCGCCTATCTTGCCAGTGCGCAGGATCAATCCTTTGAAGAAATCATGCTCCAGGGATGGTGATCGGTTACGTTAGAGCGGATTTGCCGGAGCTTTTGCATAGGATCGCGGCCTTTGTGCCAAAAATTGATAATTGGTCTGTTTGCGACAGCTTTTGCAGCGGCTTGAAAATTGCCCGAGAAGAGCCTGAAGCGATTTGGAATTTCATACAACCTTACCTTCACACAGAGCGGGAATTTGAAGCGCGCTTTGGGGTGGTGATGCTGCTGTTCTATTTTATAGAGGAACGGCATATCCGCCGTGTGCTCGCTCTGCTTAATCAAATTCCGGCAAAGGGGTACTACGCCCGCATGGCAGTGGCTTGGGCAATCTCGATCTGCTTCGTTCAATTTCCTGAGCTGACGATGAAATATTTAAAAGAGGAAAACTCACTGGACGATTTACTTATCAGAAAGCGCTGCAAAAGATCACGGAATCGAATTGCGTCAATAGCGAAAGAAAAGCGGTGATTCGCAAGATGAAAAATCAAAATAGGAAATAATGAGAAACGCCCGGCTTTCCCTTCCCGCCGGAATGTGGTATAATAGCTTCAAACAAAGTTTGAAGCATTGGAAAAATGTCTGTCGGCGTGAAACGCTCCCGCCGCAAGGTGGCAACGCCATTTTTTGTATTTAAATGCTTTGCATTTGTGGTATGATAGCTTCAAACAAAGTTTACAGCTATTTGAAAGCGATTTATGCCGCTTTATTGCAACGATCAGAAAGGACGGATAACTCCATGCATACCATTCACACCAACAGCGTACAGGAAACAGAAGCCGTAGGCAGAGCTTTTGCAACAAGGCTGCACGGTGGCTGTGTTGTCGCTCTTTTTGGTGGAATGGGCATGGGGAAAACCGCGTTTGTGCGCGGCCTTGCGCAGGGGTTGGGCATTGATGCGGAGGTGACCAGCCCAACCTTCGCGCTGGTGCATGAATATGGCGGCAGCCTCCGCTCTGCCACTTTGATATGTATCGTGTCACTCCTGGGACGGCTATATTCTACCGGATTTTTTGATTATTTGGATGCGGGTGGAATTTTAGCCGTCGAATGGAGCGAAAACATTGAAGGCGCGCTGCCGGAAGACGCAATCCGCGTGTCCTTTCAGCGCGGAGCATTTGAAAGCGAACGGATTATTACAATTGAAAAAGGCGGTGAATCTGCATGAAAATTCTTGCACTGGAATCTTCCGCCTGTGCGGCCAGCGTCGCAATTGCTGAGGACGGAAAGCTGTTGGGCGAGGCTTTTTTAAATACCGGCCTGACGCATAGCCAAACGCTACTCCCGCTGGTGCATGGCCTTTTAAAAAATGCAAACCTTGCGCTTGATGAGATTGACGCTTTTGCTGTTACCAACGGCCCGGGTTCCTTTACCGGCGTGCGAATCGGCGTAGCGGCGATAAAAGGTTTGGCTTTTCCGCATGATAAGCCTGTATCCCCCTCTCTACGCTGGAAGTGATCGCCTTTGGGCAAACTGGCGGGGATTGCACTGTGTGCGCTGCAATGGACGCACGCTGTGAGCAGGTATATACAGCGCTTTTTTCCTGCCGTGCCGGAGCGCTTTCGCGTTTAACGGAAGATGCGGCTATGAAAATTACAGAGCTCCCCCCCCTGTTGACAGGCAAAAATTTGCCGGTTGTTTTTGCGGGAGATGGCGCGAAGCTCTGCATGGATGCAATTGGAGAGCAAATTCCTGGCAGCCGAATTGCGCCGGCCTATCATTATTATCAACAGGCGGCCTGCGCCGCGCTATTGGCGGAGGAAAAGCTTCTCCACGGCGAGGGGATTCCCTCGGACGCGCTCGCCCCTTTCTACTTGCGTCTACCTCAGGCAGAGCGTGAATTAAGAAAAAAACAAAATAATGAATGATTGGGAGGATTTTTACATGATCGCACTTGGAGCCGACCACGGCGGATATCAGCTCAAAGAAACCATCAAAAAGCATTTGGAGGAGCGGGGCATTCCCTACCAAGATTTCGGCACAAATTCCACAGAATCGGTCGATTACGCCCCAATCGCCGCAGAGGCTGCGCGCGCTGTGACCAGCGGCGCTGTGAGAAAGGCATCCTCTGCTGCGGCACGGGCATCGGCATCTCCATCGCGGCGAATAAAGTGAAGGGAATCCGTGCGGCGTGCTGCTCCAATTATTTTGGCGCGAAATATACGCGGCTGCACAATGATGCGAATATGCTCTGCCTCGGCGAGCGTGTCATCGGCCCCGGCCTTGCGCTGGAGCTCGTTGACGTATTCCTTGATACCCCGTTTGAAGGTGGTCGCCACCAGCGCCGAATTGATCAGATTACAGCGATCGAACAGGAAGAGCTCTGACACGCCTCACCTTTGATCCCATTCACAAAAAGGGAGGATCAAATGAAATTTGCGTATCTCATCTTGGGCGAATTTGTATATCCCCAGGATTCGGCAGCCATTCATGGCGAAACGGCGCAGATCATCGGCGTATCCAATCTCGAAGAAGCCTGCGCAGCGGCGAAAAAACTCGCCGCCAACGGCGTGGGCTGCATCGAGCTTTGCGGTGCGTTTGGAGAAAACGGAGCCAAAAAATCATAGAGGCCACAGAACACAAAATCCCCATAGGATATGTTATCCATTTACCAGAGCAAAAAAAACATTTGAAATGGCATTCGGCTGAATCAGATTTTAACAATTGGTCAAACCAAACCCTGGAGGTGAAGCAGTGCAAAAATTTCGAAGCTGGTTTAAGCTCTATTTTAGGGAAACGGATAAGCTCCTGTTTTTTCTGTGTCTGTGCGCATCCGCCTTTGGGATGCTGCTCGTATACAGCGCAACAAAAAATGGCGCGACCAAGCTGATCCCCTCAGAGCTGCGAACCATGATTATCGCAGTGGCGGCAGGTTTGATCCTTTGCCTGCTGATTTCGTTTCTCGATTATGAAGTGATTATCCGGCTATGGCCGCTGGTTGCTATTTTCTGTGTGCTCATCATGTGCGCCCTTTTCATCTGGGGTTCTGCTCCGCCAGCAAGGCCTGACGCACGCTCCTGGTTCGATCTCAAGATATTTTATTTCCAACCCTCGGAGCTAGTGAAAATAGGGTTCATCATCACCTTTGCCGTGCATCTCGACGCAGTGAAGGATCATGTAAGCAAATTCACGACCGTCCTGCTGCTCGGTATCCATGCCCTGATCCCAATTGGGCTTGTCATGGCCACGGGCGACGACGGCTCGGCGCTCATTTTTATGCTGATGTTCCTTGGCATGATGTTTGCCGCTGGGGTGCATTGGGGCTATTTTGCCGCTGGGTTTGCCGCGGTTGCAGTGGCCTTCCCCGCCATCTGGGCGCTGGGGGATAAATTCATTTTGAATCAGGATCAAAAAAATCGTTTTCTTGCCATTCTCTATCCGGATCTCTACGCAAAAAATGAAGCTTTTCAGCAGAACCGTGGAATTGGTGCGATCGGCTCCGGCCAGTTTTTCGGGCAAGGCCTTTTCAATGGGAATTATACGCAAAGCGGCGCTGTGCCGGAGAACCAGAACGATTTTGTTTTTTCCGTTGCGGGTGAAGAGCTGGGCTTTATCGGTGCGATTGCTGTGCTCGTGTTGCTCGCGGCGATCATTCTGCGCATTGTGATCAACGGCAAGCGCGCTAACGACAACGCAAGCTACCTGATGTGCATGGGCATGGCTCCATGCTCGCCGCGCAAGTCATTATCAATATCGGTATGGTGCTTCAGTGGCTGCCGGTTATCGGCATCACGCTGCCGTTTTTCAGCGCGGGCGGTTCTTCTAACCTCTGCGTCTATATCGGGATTGGGTTAATGATGAGTATTTATCGCTTCAATCAGAAAACGCCTGTGGCAAATTTCCGATTGCAACGCGTCGTCACTCGATTTTCCACTTGATCGAATCTCTGCGGCGTCCGCCGAAGCCGGCCGGGCGCTATTTTTCAGTCAATATATTTTTCTATATAGGAAGGAAGATAACAGGATGCCAATTCAGCTCATTGCAATGGATTTGGACGGAACACTTCTCCGCTCAGATCATATGACCGTTTCCGAGCGGAACCGTAACGCGCTGCAACACGCCTCTGAAAAGGGCGTTCATCTCGTCCTTGCCAGTGGTAGAACGTGGGTGCAGCTGGAAAGCGTAGCGCAGCAAGTTCCCTCCGCGCAATATGCCTTGCTCTCTAACGGCGCTGCGGCGCGGGATCTGCATCAGGGCAAACGGCTTTTCACCTTTGATTTTCCTTGGGGGGACTTTCAAACGCTCCTCTCCCTTCTGCACCGTTACGAGGCTGTTTTTGAAACCTACTGCGCTGGGCATTCTTACCTTGAGCGCCGCCTGATCGGCCGCTTCATAACGAAAGCCTGCCCGCTGCCTTTATCGAGCGTCTGGCCGCCCGTCTAACCATTGTGGACGATCTGGAAGCATCCTTGGCTGGCCAGACGATTGAAAAAGTGAACGTTTTCTCCATGCCAAAACAGTATTACACCCCCCTGCTCACCGCCCTGAATCAAACAGGGCTTTTTGAGGTTTCTTCCGCAATTATTGGAAACATAGAGATAAATACACGGGGCGTTGATAAGAGGGCGGGCCTGAAAAGGCTGTGTGCAGAGCTATGCATTGAGCCGGAAAACGTGATGGCCTTCGGCGATGCGACCAACGATCTCGGCATGCTGCGGTGGGCAAAATGGTCGTTTGCCATGGAAAACGCGCATGAGCGGCACGAAACGCGGCACGGTACAAAACTGCATCCAATGAAGAGGACGGCGTGGCGCAGGCGATCGAGCGTTATGTTCTATAAGATTGTGCTTAGAGAAAGTCCGTTTGTAAAAATGGCTATTTTATCGCGTGTTTTTTACCCTTTCTTTTCTGCCGGATCATTGCCCAAAACATTGACAAAAATCCAACAAACGACTACAATAAAAAAAGATTGTTAAAAACTCAAACAAGTAGGAGGACATGCAATGGGATTCACCCTCGGTCAAAAGCTTATCAAAACACATCTCGTCAGCGGCGATATGACGCCCGGCAGCGAGGTCGGCATCCGCATCGATCAGACGCTCACGCAGGATGCGACAGGCACCATGGCCTATCTCGAATTTGAGGCGATGGGCGTTGAGCGGGTGCGCACAGAGCTTTCTGTTGCTTACATTGATCATAATACGTTACAAACCGGGTTTGAAAACGCGGATGATCACCGCTTTATTCAAACGGTATGCAAAAAGCACGGCATTCGATTTTCCCGCCCCGGCAACGGCATTTGCCATCAGGTGCATTTGGAGCGTTTCGGCATCCCAGGCAAAACGCTGATCGGCTCTGACAGCCACACCCCCACAGGCGGCGGTATCGGTATGCTCGCCATCGGCGCAGGCGGCTTGATGTGGCGGTTGCCATGGGCGGCGGCACCTACTATATCACCATGCCGAAAATGGTGCGCGTCAACCTGACGGGTAAGCTCAGCCCTTGGGTGGCGGCGAAGGATATCATCCTCGAAGTGCTGCGCATTATGAGCGTTAAGGGTGGCGTTGGCAAGATTATCGAATATGGCGGCGAGGGCGTGAAAACGCTCTCCGTACCGGAACGCGCCACGATCACCAACATGGGCGCAGAACTCGGCGCGACGACCTCTGTGTTCCCCTCCGACGAGGTCACCCGTTCATTTTTAAAAGCGCAGGGCCGCGAGCAGGATTGGATCGAGCTGCTGCCCGATGCAGACGCGCAGTATGACGAGGTGATTGAAATTGACCTCTCCTCCTTGCGCCGATGGCGGCCACGCCGCACAGCCCGGATAATGTCAAGAGTGTAACGGAGATTGGCCCGATCAAGGTTGACCAAGTCAGCATCGGCTCCTGTACGAATTCCTCCCTGCTCGATATGCTCAAAGTGGCCGCGATCCTCAAGGGCAAAACCGTGCACCCAGATGTGAGCCTTTCCATCGCGCCCGGCTCCAAGCAGGTGCTCAATATGCTCGCGCAGAACGGCGCGCTGGCTGATATGATCGCCGCGGGCGCCCGCATTCTCGAATCTGCCTGCGGCCCCTGCATCGGATGGGGCAGTCCCCCAATTCCAAAGGCGTTTCCCTGCGCACCTTCAACCGCAACTTTGAGGGCCGTTCCGGCACGGCGGACGCGGGCATCTATCTCGTCAGCCCGGAGGTTGCCGCCGCAAGTGCGCTGGCAGGTGTGTTGACCGACCCGCGCACGCTGGGCGACGCGCCGCAGGTGACGCTTCCGGCGGATTCCTCATCAACGACAATATGGTCGAGCTGCCTGCCACGCCGGAGGAGGCGAAGGCGGTCGAAGTTCTGCGCGGGCCGAACATCAAGGAATTCCCTGTGACGAAGGCTCTGCCGGATTCCATTGAAGCGAAGGCAGTGCTTAAGGTCGGCGACAACATCACCACCGATCACATCATGCCCGCTGGCGCAAAGATTCTCCCCTACCGCTCCAACATCCCCTATCTTTCCAAATTCTGCTTTGGGCAGGTCGACCCGGATTTCTCCGAGCGCTGCAAGGCGGAGGGCAAGGGAATGATCATCGGCGGCGCGAACTATGGCCAAGGCTCTTCCCGCGAGCATGCAGCCCTCGTCCCGCTCTATCTCGGCGTGAAGGCTGTGATCACCAAGAGCTTTGCCCGCATCCATCAGGCAAATCTCATCAATGCGGGCATTCTGCCCTTCACCTTTGCGAATGAGGCGGATTACGACAACATCGAGCTCGGCGACGAGCTGCGCCTGCCGGAGGTGCGCGCGCTGATCACGGAGGGTAAGCCGGTCGTGCTCGAAAACGTGACGAAGAACGAGTGCTATCCCCTCGCCTATTCCTTCTCACAGCGGCAGACAGATATGCTCCTCGCAGGCGGTCTGCTTAACTACACGCGCGAAAACGCTCATTAAAGAAACGATACATATGGAGGCAGAAAAGATGGACGAAGCAAAGATTAAATCAGCGGTAGCACACTTTGAGGCGCTCGTGCGCGAGCAGTATGAGCGTTCTGACCGCATCAAGGCGGATAAGGATTTTATCGACTATGACAAGCTTGATAAAATCATCATTGGCGTTTGTGGCGGCGACGGTATCGGCCCGATCATTACAAAGGAATCCGCCCGCGTGCTCGAATACATGCTCGCGGACGATGTGAAGGCCGGCAAGGTCGAATTCCGTGTGATTGACGGCCTGACGATTGAAAACCGCGTGGCCGCGAATAAGGCAATCCCGGACGACGTGCTCGAGGAGCTCAAAAAGTGCCACGTCATCCTCAAGGGCCCGACCACGACACCACAGGCAGGCGACCCGTGGCCGAATATTGAAAGCGCGAACGTAGCGATGCGCAAGGCGCTCGACCTGTTTGCCAACATGCGGCCTGTCAAGGTGCCGGACCAGGGCATTGACTGGACCTTCTTCCGGGAAAACACGGAGGCGCATACGCCGTGGGCTCCAAGGGCGTGCATGTGACGGACGATCTCGCTATGGATTTCGTCGTTGCGACAACGGAAGGGTGCGAGCGCATTTCCCGTTTGGCCTATGATTATGCGAAGCGCAACGGCAAGAACCGCGTTTCCGTTGTATCAAAAGCCAACGTGATCAAAACGACGGACGGCAAGTTCCTCAACATCGCCAAAAAGATCGGCGAAGAATACCCGGAGATCACCACAGACGAATGGTATATCGACATCCTTACGGCAAAGCTCATTGATGAAAAGCGCCGCCGCGACTTCCGCGTGTTCATCCTGCCGAACCTCTACGGCGATATCATCACGGATGAGGCTGCCGAATTCCAGGGTGGTGTTGGCACGGCAGGCAGCGCAAATATCGGCAAGCGCTACGCCATGTTTGAGGCGATTCATGGCTCCGCCCCCCGCATGATCCGCGAGGGCCGCGGCCAGTATGCGGATCCCTGCTCTATGTTGCGCGCGACCGTGATGCTCCTCTCCCACATCGGCCGCCAGGAAAAGGCGGACCTGCTCGAGCGCGCGCTTGACATCTGCATGTTGGAGGAGAAGAAGCTGACCATCACAGGCCGTGATACGGGCTGCACATGCAGCGAATTTGGCGATTATGTGATGGAGACCGTTCAAAACCTAAGCAAATAAGGGCGGATCAATTATGGCGAAAAGCGAAAATATCTCTATGTCCGTCATCAAGCGGCTGCCTCGTTATTACCGCTTCCTCGGCGAGCTGGAAAAGCACAATATCACCCGTATCTCCTCGCGCGAGCTCTCCCAACGCATGGGGCTGACCGCCTCGCAGATCCGGCAAGATCTCAACTGCTTTGGTGGTTTCGGCCAGCAGGGCTACGGCTACAATGTGGAGCAGCTCTATGCGGAAATCGGGCGCATTCTGGGGGTAGATCGGGGGCTGAAAACCATCCTGATCGGCGCGGGTAATCTAGGCCGTGCAATTGCAACACACATGTCGTTTGAAGCGCGCGGGTTTAATCTTATCGGTATCTTCGATAAGAATGAGGCCATGGCGGGCCAACTCGTGCGCGGTCTGCCTGTGCGCCATGTAGATGGGTTAGACGACTTCTGCCGGGATCAAAAACCTATGGTGGCGGTGCTGTGCATTTCAAGCGACAACGCGCCGGAGATCATCGCGCAGCTTGTCAAGCTCGGCATTAAAGGCTTTTGGAACTATACGCATTTCGATATTGCGGCACATTATCCGGATGTTGCGGTGGAAAACGTGCATTTGAGCGACAGCCTGATGACGCTAAGCTATCAGATGAGCACAAAGTTTTAACAGTTTCTTTCATATGATTTTAAAAGCTAGCCCTGAGGCGGATCGCATCTCGCAGGGCTAGCTTATTTTTGGAAAAAAATTAGAATCAGTTTATCAAATTGGAGGGGTTGGCCTTATTTGAAGCGATGAACAAAAAAGGAAAAGGCGATTGCATCCCATACCGTTGCCAGAAAGCCTAAATAAAAACCAAACCTTGCATTGGAAAAGCTGTGGAACAGATTGATTTCATCGAGGCACGGCACATCAAAATGAAATAAAAGAAAATCTACTCCTATTGTGCTGCCTGTAGTGATTGTTAAAAAAACATAGATTTCGGTCAGCAAAACCAACCCAAACCCTATATACCCCCAAATCATACGATTTTTATAATCCTTAAAGCGGAACCAAATAGAAAACTGCATCAATGCAAAACCAATAATAGCAGCAGGATAGCTGAATAATATAGTACCCCTTGTCTCCGTGACGCCGCGATATCCAAACCATGGCAAAACAATTGTCAACATGGCAATGATCGAAAATAGGAATACTCCAAGCTGATAAGCGTGATACTCTTTAATTTTGTCTGCAAGATGAGATAATGATCCCATTTCTAAAATAGCAGTATTCACTGGAGGATCAGAAGAGGAAAAAGTATTGTAATATTCTCTACATTCTGAACACATCTTCAAATGATCATTTACTACCTCTTTGCTGCGCTCACTCAACACTTCCTCGTGATATAAAGACACAACATCCTGAATCAATGCACAATCATATTTCATATCCGTAATTCTCCTTTAGTTGTTTTTGTAACAGCAATTTCGCTCTGTGGAAAAGCATCTTTGCCGATCCCACTGATATGGAAAGATGCTCTGCTATTTCGATATACGACATATCATAATAGATTCGATCAAGAAAAACGATTTTCATTTTTTCGGACATTAAAAATACAATATCAAGAGAATCGGAGATCAATTGCTGTTCATATAAACCGTCTGTTACGTTTAAGCCTTCATCAAAGAGATCCGTTATCAGAGTCTCTAAAGAAACAATAGGCGTGCGCTTTTGTTCCCGTCTTAAAAACAGGAAATATCTATTTTTCGCGATTTGCATCAGCCAAGTTTTCACACTGCACAGCGCTTTGAAATTTGTGATGCCTAAATAAGCATGCAGAAAAGTTTCCTGCATCAAATCTTCTGCAAGCACGCGATCATAACCGCATAGCTATATAAAAATCGAAAAATATCTTTGTTGTAATTCTGATATAATTCATCAAATGAGTCCACAACACGCTTCCTTTCATAAAAGCCTACATAATAGTGGTTGCAATATTTTGAAAAAGGTAACAACAATTTTGAAATCACCAGCAGCATCACAAAATAAATGGGCGGAGATATCTATTTCGATATCTCCGCTCTGCTATTTTGCTGATAAAGAATCAAGCGTTTAAGAATCCATTTCAGCCGCCCGCAGCAATTCCTCCGCGCTTTGCAGCTGCAACGGCGTGATCTCCTCCATGCCGCCCATGATCCGGGCAAGCTCGCGCTTGCGCCCCTCAAAATCGAGCACGTCTACCTGGGTGTAGGTTTTTTCCTCCCGCACGGTTTTTTGGATCAGGAGATGGCAATCTGCCTGGCTGCAATCTGCGCCAGGTGCGTCACGCAGATCACCTGCCGACCGGCTGACACCTGCTTTAATTTTAGCGCGATCTTCTGCGCAGCCCGGCCGCTCACACCCGTATCAATCTCATCAAAAATCAACGTGCCGATTTCGTCGCTGCCGGATAATACATTTTTGATTGCCAGCATGATGCGGGACAGCTCTCCGCCCGAGGCGATCTTCGCCAATGGGCGCGGCGGCTCGCCGGGATTCGCGGAGATTAAAAATTCAATCTCATCCGCGCCGTTCGGCCCGGGTTTTACCTGCTCATGGCGGACAAGGAAATGTACGTGCGGCATATCGAGATAGGCCAGCTCCTCCTCCACCTGCTTGGTAAAGAGCTCTCCCGACTGCCTGCGGACCTCGGAAAGCGTTACCGCCAACGCCTTGATTTTACGCACCAATTCCCGCCGCTCTCCATGGAGCGCTTCTGTCCGCTCCTCTGAAAAAGCGATCTCATCCAGCTCTTTCTGTGCGTTCTCTAGATAAGCGATCATTTCCTCTTCCGTTTCTCCATATTTCCGGGAGAGCTTATAAAGCTGATCCAGCCGCTCTTCAATTCGCTCCAAATCTCCAGGATCATAGGAAAGCGAGTCGAACGCATTGCGGATCTCATCGGTATAGGCCTCCACATTATAGGAGAGATCCAAAACCTCCTGCGCTGTTTTCTCCACAGCAGCATCATATCGCGCCGCCTCCTGCAAGCTCGCCGCAGCATCTGTAAACAGCTGCAACGCGCCAAGCGTTTCCTCTGTGCCATTGATCGCATCGTAGGCCCTGCGCAGGCTCTGAAGGATTTTTTCGGCATTCAGGCAGCGCGCGCGCTCCTGTATCAGGCGCTCCTGCTCCCCGATTTGCAGGTTAGCCGATTCCAATTCGTCAATCTGAAATCGGAGCAAGTCTGTTTTTCGCAGCTTTTCCTCTTCATCCATTTGCAATTCATTTAAAGCGCGCCTGACTTTGACATAGGCGGCATAAAGGCTGTGATATTGCTCTAAGAGCTTGCTATCCTGCGCGAGCGCATCAATGAAACCGAGGTGTTTATCCGGCGATAGGAGCGACTGGCTGTCGTGCTGCCCATGGATATTAATCAACTCGCCGCCAATCTGGCGCAGCATAGACACAGTCGCCGTCTTGCCATTGATCCGACATACACTGCGCCCATCCGCGCTAATAGAGCGCTGGATCAGGAGATTTCCATCCTCCTCCGGCTCTATGCCGAAGGATTCCAAAACCTGCATAGCAGGCCTTGAAATCTCAAAAAAGAGTGCCGACACTTTGGCGGAAGGTGCGCCGGAGCGCACAAGCTCCCGCGTGGTGCGCTCGCCGAGCACCGCGTTAATGGAATCAATAATGATCGATTTGCCCGCGCCCGTTTCACCCGTTAAAACATTCAGGCCCTTATTAAAGCTGATTTCCGCTTTTTCGATCACAGCAATATTTTCAATTTGAAGGCTTGTCAGCATAACGAACCATGCCTTTCTGAAAATGCGTTATCCATTTTGCAGCATTTTGTCAAGAGAGCTTTTCAGCTGCTGCGTTAATTCAGGCGTGCGGCAAAGTACAAAAATCGTATCATCCCCGCCAGCGTGCCGACGATCCCCTCAAAATGCATCGCATCAATAGCCGCACAGGCCGCCTGCGCCATGCCCGCATAGCACTTCACCACACAGGTGTTCCCCGCATAATCAACAGAAATGACGGAGCCGGAGAAGATCGTATAGAATTTTGCGAGATATTCGTCGCCCTGCGCCGCGCCGGCATATACCGGTATTGCCCGCTGGGAGACATCGCCTTGACAAGCCGCAGTTCTTTGATATCGCGGGATACGGTCGCTGTGTGACCTCAAATCCATTTTCCCGCAGCTTTGCAAGCAGCTCGTCCTGCGTGGTAATCTCGTATTGCTGGATCAGCTCCAGAATCAGTGCATGCCGTTTCCGTTTCAAACCAGGGCCCCTCTTAAAAATTTCGCCTGCAAGCGGTCCATAAAGGTATCGTTTTCATCCGGATAAAATCTGCGTAAAGCTCCGACTTTGTTACCTCAAGCGTGCAATCCTCCGGAATTTTTTCTGTCTCCCCATCGCATGAGAGATAAACGCTGCCCCCGTCACGCATTTCGGCGCATAGAGAAAGCTTGGCGTCCGGACGAAACAGCATAGGCCGGCTGAATAAGGAGTGCGCGCAAACCGGTGTGAGCAACAGGCATTCTAAAGATGGGTCCACCACAGGCCCGCCCGCAGATAGAGAATAAGCCGTGGAGCCGGTGGGCGTTGCAACCACCATGCCGTCCGCCATATACCGCGCAATGGGCTGCCCATCACAAAACGCGCTGCATTCCAGCAGCCGAAGTTCTTCACCGCGCACAAGAGCAACATCATTGATGCATTGGGATCGATAACAAATTTGGCCGTCTTTTTTTAATTTTACATCAAGCAGCATTCTCCGGTCAATTGCAAAATTGTTGCAGACCAAATTTTTTAGCAGGAAGATTTCCTGCGGCTCTAAACCCGCCATGAAGCCGAGGCGGCCCGCATTGATGCCGAGCACAGGCTTATGCAAGGGCGCCGCGAGCTTGGCATCGTGGATCATAGTGCCGTCGCCGCCAATAGAAACCACAAAATCGGCGGATTGTAGCGCCTCCTGCTCTGGGAGAAAAGAAAAATCCCCCTGGATAAAATCAGCTTTTAACGAATCGCACATCACGCACTGGATGCCGAGCGCCTTCCCCTCCCGGAGGACGGAGAGCGCGATTTCCCGCGCGTTCTTTTTTGTCAGGTTCGGCAATACTGCGAGCTTCATATGTTCTCATCTCCCCCCTTCCGGCAGGATCGCCCGCCCGCTTTTCTCCAACGAGCGATGTGCTAGTGTCACAGCCTCTTCAATTTCAATGGCATCGGGCCTTTGGAGCGGCGCGCTTTTTTTAGATAAATCAAATATTCAATATTACCTTCCGGACCTTTTACCGGGGAAAACGTTAGCCCCGAAATAGAAAAGCCTGTTTCCAGCGCAAAAGAGCAGACGGCCTCTATCACCTGCCGGTGTGTGGCAGGGTCGCGCACAACGCCCTTTTTGCCAACCTTCTCGCGCCCAGCTTCAAACTGAGGCTTGATCAAACAAACGCTTCGCCATCCTTCTGCAAGAGGCAAAACAGCACCGGTAAAATCAAGCGCAAGGAGATGAATGAAACATCCACGCTCGCAAAACCGATTGCATCCGGCACCTGCTCCTGCGTCACATAGCGGAAATTGTACGCTCCAAATTCACAACGCGCTCATCTGTGCGTAGCTTCCAGGCAAGCTGGCCGTAGCCAACATCGATCGCATAAACCTTGCGGGCTCCATTTTGCAGCATGCAATCCGTAAAGCCGCCGGTGGAGGCGCCAACATCCATGCAAATTTTCTGCTCTAGCGTGATGGGAAAGCACTGCATCGCCTTATTAAGCTTAAGGCCGCCTCTGCTGACGAAGGGGAGCTGTGTGCCGTGAAGCTCAATTTGATCCTCCGGCTTTACGCTGGCACCCGCTTTGGAGACCTTTTGACCGTTGAGATAAATCTGCCCGGCCATGATGAGCGCCTGCGCTTTTTCCCGGCTGGCGCAAGCCCCCGCTCAAAAACGGTAACGTCAAGCCGTTGTTTTGCCATGCTCCGCCGCCTCCCTCAAAATCACTTGAACCATACCGTCCGCATCCATGTGGTATTGCGCCATCAGCGAAGGTACCGCCGCTTGTCGAACAAAGCAATCCTCCACTGCTGTTAAATGGAAGCTACCCTGAAAGCCCTTCTCCAACAGCAAGGCGGCAAAATGCTCCCCGATGCCGCCAGTACGCACACCTTCCTCAAAGAAAAAAATCTGTTCCCCCAAACGGGCTGATTGAACGGCACGGATATCAATAGGCTTAATCCGGTTAAGCTTGATGATCCGCGCGCTTATGCCCTTTTCCCGCAGGGTAGCAAGCGCCATGCAGGCATTAGAAAACAGCCGGCCAAAGGTAACGATCACAATTTTTGCCCACGCTTCGCCATAATGAGTGAAAGAGTCAAAGGAGGGCGTATAATCTGCGGGGAATTCGCGCTCGGTTCCGCGCGGATACCGCACGGCCACAATCCCTTTATCAATATAAAAAGCGTTGCCCAGATCATTTTTCAGTTCTGAAAAGGTGGAGGGCGAATAAATTGTCAAATCTGGCACACTGTTGAGTAAAGCCATATCAAACAGGCCCTGATGGGTTTCCCCATCCTCCCCGACGAAACCGGCGCGGTCAATTGCAAGCACCATTTTATTTCCTTGCAGCGAGGCGTCATGGATCAACTGATCGTAACAACGCTGCAAGAAGGTTGAATATACCGCAAACACCGGCAGCATATGATTTTTGCAAGGCCCGAGGCAAAGGTTACCGCGTGCTCCTCTGCGATTCCTACATCGAAAAAGCGGTCGGGAAACGCTTTGCTGAAGGCATCAAGGCCTGTGCCCAGCGCCATGGCGGCCGTGATGGCGCAAATCCGCTCATCCTTCTGCGCAAAATCGCATAACGCCCTGCCAAACATCTCAGAAAAACTGGTGCTAGAAAAAACGGGTTCCCCAGTATTAATATCAAACTTTGAAATCCCGTGGAATTTGTTCGGCTCACGTTCTGCAAAATCATAGCCCTTTCCCTTCACAGTGTTGATATGCAAAAAAGAACCGGCCGATGCAGCATCTTAGCGCCCTCAAGCGCCTCCTGAAGCTGCTCCAAATTGTGCCCGTCGATCGGGCCCATATATTGAAAGCCCATATCTTCAAAAATTGTGCTTTGATAAATTAAATTTTTCAAAACTGATTTTGAATCGAAAAACCAGATTGGATATTTTCTTACCACTAGCGGGATATGGTTTAAAAAGCCCTCTATACGCGCCTTCAACCGAAAATAACCAGGCTTCGAGCGGATCACAGCAAGATAACGCGCCATAGAACCAACATTATGCGAAATCGACATTTCATTATCATTCAAAATTACAATTAGCCTGCTGTGCGTACGCCCGGCGTTGTTGAGCCTTCGTAGCTAACCCGCCCGTTAAAGCGCCGTCGCCGATGACAGCGATCACATAGTGATCATCTTTTGCCAACTTTTTTGCAGCGGAAAGCCCATAGGCGGAGGAGATGGAGGTGCTGCTATGCCCACTGTAAAAAACATCGTGCTCGCTCTCATTGGGCCGTTCAAAGCCGGAAAGACCGTTTTCTGTGCGCAGAGTGGAAAATTGGCTGTAGCGCCGGTCAGCAGCTTATGGGTATAGGCCTGGTGGCCCACATCGAATACGATTTGATCCCTTGGAGAATCAAACACGCGGTGCAGCGCAATCGTCAGCTCCACCACCCCCAAGTTAGAGGCCAAATGGCCGCCCGTCTGGGAAACGGTTTCCACCAACACCTTGCGAATTTCAGTGGCCAGCTCACCCAAGCGATTTTCCTCCAGCTGCTTTACATCGTCTGGAGAATGTATCTGTGAAAGAATCTGATTCTCATTCATATCAGCAATGCTCCTAACAGACAGAATAGAAGGCCGCCTATTTCTCACGCGTTGCAAGCCGTTCTGTAAGCTCCAACAAAAAGGAGGCCCGCTCCTCAAAGATCGAGAGCGTCTCCCGTGCTGTCGCAGTCAATTCCGTGACGAGGCGGCGGGAAGCATCCAAGCCCAAGAGGGAAACATAGGTTGATTTTTCCTTTTCCCGGTCGCTCCCCACCGGCTTGCCAAGCACATCACTGCTGCTCGTCATATCTAGAATATCGTCAACGATCTGGAAGGCAAGTCCAATACAGGAGCTGTACAGGGATGCTGCTTTACAAATTGTCTCCCCTGCCCCTGCAACCACACAGCCCATCTGTGCGGCGGCGTCAATCAAGGCGCCCGTTTTAAGAGAGTCCATCACTTTCAGCCGATCCAGCGGGATCTGCCTGCCTTCGCTAGCCAGATCAATTACCTGACCGCCGATCATCCCCTGGCCGCCCGCAGCATGCGCCAACACAGCGGCCGCCTGAATCGTCCGTTTGGGATCAACCGGATAGCCGGAACGCTGGTCAAGCATCGTTTCGAAAGCAAGCGTCAAAAGAGCATCCCCGGCCAGAAGCGCGTTTGCCTCTCCAAATTTTACATGGCTGGAGGGCTTGCCGCGCCGCATATCGTCATCATCCATACAGGGCAAATCATCGTGGATCAGCGAATAGGTGTGGATCATTTCCACCGCACAGGCAAAGGGCAGTGCGGCATGTGGATCTTCCCCGCACGCTTCGCAGAATGCGAGCGTGAGAATAGGGCGAATTCGTTTGCCGCCGTTTTCTAAGCTATAAGCCATTGCCTGAAACAGAATATCCTGCCCCTGCCCCTCTTCCGGTAGGTAGAGATGCAGGCTGTTTTCTATCATAGAAAGATAATTTTGCTGCTGGCGTTCAAAATTCAGCATGGGGATTCCTCCATATGCTCTTGTTGGGACAACTCCGTCACCCGTGCTTCCGCCTGCGTCAGGCACGTATTGCAATAGCCTGCGAGGCGCGTGCCCTCTTCAAAAAGACGCAGAGATTCCTCCAAAGGGAGGGAGCTTCCTTCCAAAAGGGTTACGATTTCCTCTAAGCGTTCAATAGCAGATTCATAAGTTTGCTCTTTTTTAACTTCTTTCAAAATAAATCTCCGTCCTTTCACAGACATCAATGATCGCTGGAGTGTTCTTTTGAGTTTTCCCCGATCGGTTTATCTCAGGGATCAACCTCCAATATGGCGCATTGCGCGCCGCCATCCGCCCATTTTAGATGAAGCTGATCGCCAGCCGAAAGCTCTGCCGCAGAGTAGATAGGGCGGCCGCCGTGATACGCAATCGCATACCCACGAGAAAGCACCTTCAAGGGGCTCAACGCATCCAGCTTCCCCATAAGCGGAGCAAGGCGTGTATTTTGCCGAAGGAGGAGCGCAGAAACCGTTTGCCCAAGCCTGCTTTTCAACGCCTCTAGCGATTGGCGCCGGTGATCCAGGAGACGGATGGGGCTCTGCAACTGCGCCCGTGCCGATAAAGTATCGAGGCGCTGCTGCTCCGATTCCATGCGGCGTTGCACAAGTTGAAAAACGCTGTGCCGCAGCATCTGAACCCTAGCCAGCTCCCCCTGCGCATCCGGCACACAAAGCTCAGCCGCCGCGGAAGGCGTAGGCGCACGCAAATCGGCCGCAAAGTCACAAATGGTAAAATCCGTTTCATGCCCAACAGCTGAAACCACAGGGATTTCACTAGCGGCAACCGCGCGCGCAACCTCTTCCTCATTAAAGGCCCACAGCTCCTCCAGCGATCCACCTCCCCGGCCAACAATCAAAACATCCGCCGCCTTCTTTTCATTAAACAGCCGGATAGCATCAGCGATCTGCCCCGGTGCATCTGCTCCTTGCACCTGAACAGGCTGTAAAATAATTTGCGCAAGCGGAAATCGCCGGGAGAGCACATTGATAATATCGCGGACGGCCGCTCCCGTAGGCGAGGTGACAACTCCCACCCGCATGGGATAGCGTGGAAGTGTTTTTTTTTCGCTCTGGCGCAAAAAGGCCCTCCTTAGAGAGCTTTTCTTTCAGCTGTTCATAGGCGAGATTCAAAGCGCCCACTCCATCGGGCTGCAAATCATCCACATAGAGTTGATACTGCCCATCCCGCTCATAGAGAGAAACCCGGCCGCGCACGATCACACGCATTCCATCCTGCGGAAGAAATTTGAGCCGCTGCGCGCTCGAGCGGAACATCACCGCGCGGATCACAGCATTTTCATCCTTCAAAGAAAAATAAAAACTGCCCCGTCCGGTAGTGATTGGTAAAATTTGAAATTTCCGCACTGACATATACATGATTTAAATTGTCATCGCCGTCAAGCAGCGATTTTACATAGGCATTCAGCTGACCGATCGTCAGCACTAAGGGCGCTTCATGCTTATGACCATTCCTTTCTCTGCGAGCAAGTTGAAAATTTAAATTCCAGCTTGCTGTTCCCGAGGCAGATTTTTTCCTGCGCTGCCGCCAGCACAGCAATTCCCGCTGCATTGTCGCAGGAAAAGGACGGCTCCGCAAAACTCGCATCATACTTTTGGATAATTGCATCACGGATCACGCGGTTTGACATCACGCCGCCCGCAAAAAGAACGGATACGTTCCATCCTGCCGAAGCAGTTCTTCCGCCCATCGCATCGATGGCCGCTAAAACGCTTTCGATGCAGAAACGAGCGATATCCTCCCTGCACTCGCCCGCATGAAGCATTTTTTGGCACTGATTTTGAATTCCGGAAAGGCAGCAGTTCGCGCCCTTCATCGACGGCTTGACGGCAAAGCGCCGCTTCGATTGCTGCGCAAGCCGGTCGAGCTCCGCACCAGCAGGAAAGGGAAGGCCAAGCATTCCCCCGACACGGTCAATCGCCTGCCCCGCCTTTAAATCAAGGGATTGCGCCAGCAGCTCCTTTTCAAAGATCTGCGCTGCATTGGGGCGCACTAAAAGCGCCTCCGTCGTCCCACCGGAAACGTGAAACGCATAGAAGGGCCGCTCAAAATAGGAGAGCCGACCCGCGCTATAGAGCGCCGCGGCAATATGGCCGCTCTGGTGAGAAAAAAAATACAGCGGCACCTTTAAAAAAGACGCAATCGCACGCGCAGCAGACATCCCGGCCAAAAAACAGGGCATATAGGAGCCCTCCGCATCCCGTGGCGCGTTGGATACGGCAACTGCGCGAATTTCTCCGCCAAATTCCGCTGAAAGCTCCTCCAGAAGTTGAGGAAGTTGAACCGTGTGATGAAACACTGCATCGCTCTGCCGCAGCCCAAGCGCACCCGCCGGAACCGGCAAAAGCTTCTTTTTTTTGCAGCACCAGATCATGTTCCGGGCAATAGACCGCTGTGGAAGTGGTATAGTTGCTTGTATCAATTCCGAGATAACCTTTCATCACTGTGCCTCAAGCTTTCGTGCAGCTGCGCCGAGCACACCGTTGATAAAAGCGGCATCCTCCTGTGAAGCATAGAGCTTCGCAAGCTCAACAGCCTCATTGATGGAAACGTTCGTCGGCACTTCCTCAATAAACAGCATCTCACACAAAGCAAGCCGCAGCAGAGAGAGAGAAACGCGGGAAATACGGTCTTTCTTCCACCCGATCGCATTATTTTCGATGATGGAATCAATCTCCGGCTGCTGCTCATCTGCCGTTTTGGCAAGCAAAACCGCGAATTCATCCGTTTGCAGATAGCGCGCCTCTACAGCCATGGAGATCATTTCTTCCACCGTGATCTCCGGATGAAAAGATTTTTCAAAAATTAAAGTAAACGCCTGTTCTCTTGCCTGCCGTCTGGTCATGCTTGTCCTCCACTTTTTCAATAAAATCAGCCCTCCACAGCTGAGAAAACAAACCGGCCTTTCCCGGGAAAACCTCCGAAACTGCACTGGCTTCTGAAGCTTGCCGCATAAAACGCCTTTTGCTCCTCCCCACGTTGCAGAGGCTTAAAACTCACTTTTGCGCTTGCGCGATCTCAGAAAAGTCAACCCCGACAATGCTGATATTCACCTTAGTGACAACCCGCCCTGTCATATTCTGCACCGCATTTTTGACGGCGCGCTGCACCTGAGCGGAGACAGCGGGATTTTTGTGCCGCCTTTGAGCAATAAGTATAAATGAAGCTTAATTTCGTTTTCATTGACCCATACGCGCACAGATTTCAGCATATCATCTCCAATATGGAGAAGCGCTTGCAGATCTCTGGGCCGAGCCGCGAAGCCGCTCACACCCTCGACATCCTTTGCAGCATTTAAAGCGATCGCGGCGATCACCTCTTCGGAAATCACAAGGCCGCTGACAACGTCCTGTTTCTTCATATCGTCCATAAAATCCTTCCATTCTCCCGCCTGCTGGCAAGAATCAGAAAACATAATGTACCATTTGCCTTTGCTTGGCGAAAAGCTTGCCTCAGGAATTTTCCAATTTGCAGAACCTGAAGCCTTGCAACTCATTTTTCTAATGCTTTAAACTCTGTTTGAAGCTATTATACCATATGTGCAAAAACTCTCTACGAAAAATGGCATTGCCGCTCTGCGGCAGGAGCGTTTCGCGCCGACAGACATTTTTCTAATGCTTCAAACTCTGTTTGAAGCTATTATACCACAAAAAGCGGAAAGACACAACCCATTTTTTGCTTTCACACAGGCTTGGATGCCCGTACAGCGCTAAAAAAGCAGCTATTTCGCTTCCATAATCGTAACGTTTTCTACAGAAAAGCCAGTCT
>ENA-OUNI01000340-OUNI01000340.1-human-gut-metagenome-genome-assembly--contig:-NODE-340-length-21806-cov-3.221136_pt1 | contig 21806 bp, 22 predicted proteins | sample MGYA00242499_ERZ504580 | MGnify/ENA primary metagenome ERZ504580 (study PRJEB26092, sample SAMD00036315) | human gut metagenome | host: Homo sapiens | study: EMG produced TPA metagenomics assembly of... | reverse complement strand
GGCGCAGCGGCTCAACGAGCTCAAACGCCAAATCCTCCGGCAGGCCGCCAACGTTATGATGAGATTTGACCATTTTAGCGGTTTTCGTGCCGCTCTCGACGATATCCGGGTAGATCGTGCCTGTGCAAGAAAATCGATTCCCTCGAGCTTGCGGGCCTCTTCCTCGAACACACGAATAAATTCCGCGCCGATAATTTTGCGTTTCTGCTCCGGGTCAGCCACACCCGTGAGCTTTGAGAGGAAACGCTCGCTCGCATCCACATAGACAAGGTTTGCGTTCATCTGATTGCGGAACACCTCAACCACCTGCTCCGGCTCGCCCTTGCGCAGCAGGCCATGGTTGACATGCACACAGGTCAGTTGATTGCCGATCGCCTTTAAAAGCAGTGCGGCGACCACCGAGGAATCTACGCCGCCTGAGAGCGCGAGCAACACCTTTTTATCACCCACCTGGCGGCGGACAAGGTCGATCTGATCCGCAATGAAATTCTCCATATTCCAGTTCGCTTGCGCCTGGCATTTGCCGAAAACGAAGCTTTCCAGCTCCTTTTTCACAGCTGCTTCCTCCTGCGGCCAGGGCTCCTTGCGCACAAAAACCTGCGCGCGATCCGTATGCGCCTGCGCCGCCGGGTGGCAGACGGCCAGCACAGGCAGGCCGCAAGCGTAAATCTCCGGCGCTGCGTCGATGGAAACGCCGTCCACAACGCGGTTCGGCCCGCCGTTGAGAATCACGCCCTTCACGTTTGGCAGAGCAGCAAGCTCCTCCGGCGTGACGTCGTGGGGATAAATTTCACTGTATACGCCCAACGCGCGGATGGCACGGGCGGTGGCGGTGTTTTCGGTGCAGCCGAGGTCTAAAATGACAATCATATCCTGCTTCATGCGGGCAACAACCTTTCTATCTCAATACAAAATGGATACGAACAATTGCTTTTTGCTTACAGCAGCGTGGCGCGCAGCTCCTCCGCGGAAGCCGGGTGCAAGTAAGCAGGGGCGATATCCAACACCGTTTTGCAGCCGGTCTGCCCCTCCTGGTGGAGGCGATGGGCAGCCCTTGCATAAGCAGTTAAAATGCTCGAGGTGAATTCCGGGTTGGAATCGAGCTTCAAGCTATATTCGATGATGTGATGGTTCGGAAGCTGATCCCCGTCCGGGGAGTCGGATTCCCAGCCCGTGGCGCCGCAACGGAACACCCTGCTCCATGCGGAATACCGCTGTGCTCTCGCTTCATCTCTTCCTCACTGATGAAATGGACGGTGGTATCATAATCCGCAAAATAGTTCGGCATGGTCTTAATCGCTTCCTCAATCTTGGCGCGATCCGCACCCTCTTGCGCAACGACAAAGCATTCGCGCGTGTGCTTTTCCCGCGTGGTGAGCGTCGGTTTTTCCCCGCTGCGCACCCGCTCAAGCGCAGCTTCCACGGGGATGGTATATTGCCTGGCATCCTTCACGCCCTCAATGCGGCGCACTGCGTCGGAATGCCCCTGGCTGACGCCCTTGCCCCAGAAGGTATAGTCTTTCCCATTCGGCAGAATTGCCTGGGAAATAACGCGGTTGAGAGAAAACATGCCCGGATCCCAGCCCACGGAGATAATTCCGATGGTATGGGCCTTTCTACAGGCCGCGTCCACCCGGCTAAAGTGCTCCGGGATTTTTGCATGGGTGTCGAAGCTGTCGATCACGTTGAAATACTGCGCAAGCTCCGGCGTTTGCTCCGGCAAATCGTTCGCACTGCCGCCGCAGAGGATCATCACGTCAATCTGATCCCGAAGTTTTGCAGCGTCGCTCATGCGGTAAACGGGCACGCCCGTATGCGTTTTGATGGAGGCGGGGTTGCGCCGGGTAAGCAAAGCGACCAACTCCAAATCAGGCGCATGATGCACGGCGCATTCCACACCGCGGCCTAAGTTGCCATATCCTGCAATACCAATTCTAATCTTCAAGTAGAATCTTCCCTTCGCTGTAGATTTGCCTGGGAGAAAGCCCGGACTTCCGAACCGGCCGTTTCATTGTTTTACCCGGGCATGTCCAACTGCTGATAATTTTAAAAAAATCGTATTTAGTATACCACAGATTATTTCTTCTGAAAAGCATTCGTTTTCCACAAATCAAACCATTTCAAGACAATATATTCTCAGTCAATATCCCGGACGGCACTCTGCTGTGGGAGGAGAAAGGTTTTGAGAATCCGCCGTGCACCGAGCTGGACTCCTTCAATGAAGTGGTCGAGACCGTTGAAGCGCCGCATTTCGCCCTACGCGATAACCTGAAATACAAATGGCGGGCAATCGGTTTGATTGCCCGCCGCAAACCAAAACAAAAAAATCAAGAGACAAATCCGTTTAATCCGTCAGGTTATCAAAATACCCCTGCACGAGCACAACCGGCGTTCCCTTATCCCCCGACCCGCTCGTCAGGTCGCACAACGAGCCGATCAGGTCGGTAATCCGGCGGGGCGTCGTGCCTTGAGAGGCCATGTCGCCCACCAAATCGTCCTTTTTCTCCCGAATGCGTTGTTCAACGGCCTGCCGCAGCGCGTCTCCGGACAAATCCGCAAAATCGTTATCCGCCAGGTATTTGAGCTTGATCTCATTGGGCGTGCCTTCGAGCCCCGGCGTGTTCGCAACCGATACGCAGGGGTCGGCAAGCTCCCAGATCCGCCCAACCGGATCTTTGAACGCTCCGTCGCCATAAACCATCACTTCGATCTGCTTGCCTGTCTTTTCCAGAAGGCCCTTCTGGATATCGAGCACCAGCCCGCCGCAATCCCGCGGGAACAGCTTGACCGTGTTTTCCGTGGATTTATTCGAGCCGAGCAGACCATATGCTTCATTGCAGCCGCTGCCATTCACCGGCGCGTTTAGAATATCGTCCAGTCCGCACACGCGGCGCGCGCCCGCTTCCCGCAGGATGCGCTTGGTGCGTGCGCGGGTATGGATATCGCAGCAAAGCACATCCTGCGTATGCTGCAAAATGACGCGCGGGTCGTTTGCAAACAGGATTTCACATTCCGCGCCTTCCTCTCGGATCAGATCGCCATAATACTGGACATAATCAACGTTTGTAAAGGGATGCCTGTTTTCCCCAAACAACGCGCGATATTTTTCCAGCGTCAGCACGTCGCTGTAGGGGTTCACGCCAGCCTGATCGACCTGGTCAAGCGTAATTAGCTCATTGCCGACTTCATCGCTCGGGTAGCTGAGCATCAGCACCACCTTCTGCGCGCCCTGCGCGATGCCACGCAGGCAGATGGCAAAACGGTTGCGGGAAAGGATCGGGAAAAGAACGCCGATCGTGCCGCCGCCGAGCTTTGCCTTCACGTCGGATGCGATGTCAGCGGTTGAAGCGTAATTGCCCTGCGCGCGGGCGACGACCGATTCCGTGATCGAAACAACGTCCCTGTCCCGCAGGGAAAAGCCCTCTGCCTTTGCGGCTGCCGTGACGCTTTCAACGACGATCCGGGTGAGATCGTCCCCTTCCCGGATGATGGGGCAGCGGATGCCCCTCGATATGGTTCCAACTTTACGTTCCATTGCATGATCTCCAAACTGTAATGATTTAAAACGTTGCCTTTCCTATCATAATACAAAAACGGCGAAAGGGAAAGAAAAATTGCGAAATTGCATGCAAAAAATCTTTTGCCCAGCAATATGCGGGCGGCTGAAACCCCGCCCGGAAAGGGTACAAAATTCACGCACAAGCCCTTCTCCTCCTTGCATATCGTATGGCTGTGTGCTATTGTACAAACAACCAACAAGGAAGGAGGGCTTGTTTTGTCAATGAAAAGCACCATGACAATCCGCTTGGATTTCGGCCGCGGCAGCTTTCACGCGAACGCACACATCACATGCCCCCAAAACAGAAAAAAACGGCTCACGTTTGCTTTGAACAACGACCTCACAATCACCTCTCTCACCGGAAATGTGCCCGTTACCTTCCGTAAGGCCGGGGAAGCCTCGCTCCCGTTCAGGCCCTTGGCCCAAAGGGTCGAGATTACGGGCAGCGGGCCGGTCAAAGAGGCGGTGATCGAATACGAAGGCTCGGTGCAGTTTGATCCGGCGCAGCGGAAAAATTGGAACAATATCATCACGGAAGATATCGTTTCAATGAACTGGTATTCCATCTGGTATCCACAGGAGCTATCCGTCAGGCTATCCCATGGCAAGATCATTGTGCTTCACGGGCAGCATTGGGTTGTGGTGAAAGCAGCCTGCAACAGGGAGAACGGCACATGGGAATATGGCTCCAACGGGGTTGACCCCTATAATATCGTCGCCTACCGGAAAGAAAAATTGCAGGTGATCTCCAACCGTTATATGAACATCTATACCGTTGACAGCAGCATCGCGGCCATCGCCCAAACCGCGCAGCGCGCGTATCAGCAGGTGATGGAATATTACAATGGGAACTTATTCCGCAAGAAAAAGCTCCCCGTTCTAGATGTAACTTGCATCGCCCCGGCGATTTCCATTCCCGAAGCGGCTTACCAGCGAAAAGGGTTGATGTGGTGTTCCTCCATCGGGAGCAATGAGATTGAAGCCGCTAGGCTTCTTGCGCATGAAACCGCGCACAACTGGTGCCGCGGCGCGGATTGTAACAGCTGGGAGGATTGGTTAAATGAAACCACAGCGGAGTGGTCCGTTTTGCTGTTCGCGCTGAGGACTCATCAAAAAGCCTTATTTGACGCCGTCTTAATCCCCAAGCTGGAGCGTTACGGCTCCCTGCCGCCGATTCGGACCCCCGATGGGTCGCGCCCGGAAGGCGTGCATGATAAGGGGACTGTTCTGTTTTATCAAATCTATCAGGCAACCGATTGTGAAACGATGGAAAAAACAGTCAGATGCTTTTCACAATTGATCGTAAAGAATACCCGCAATTTTTTGAGGCAGCTTAGGCTGATTGGCCTTGAGAATGTGGCCGACCTGATTGAGCGGGGCCTGACCGAATAAATCCGCCGCGACCCCAAGCTCGAACAGCACTTCCTCCACCATCCCCTTTTCCGTTTTGTTCAAATTGGCGGCCAGCATTTCGTCGGGCTGCTCCTGCCGCTGCTTTCGGCATTGTGGCCTGGAGGTTTTTCAGGGAGCGAGCCAGCAGGTTATCTAAGAATTCGTTCCATTCTTCATTTTTGCTCATTGCTTTTAATGCCTTTCAAAAATCGTGCAACCCTTGAACGAAATCACATGCGCATACATAGGATCATTTGCAAGCATCTGAATTTCTAGTATAATAGCTTCAAACAAAGTTTGAAGCATTGGTAAATGCCTGTCGGCGCGAAACGCCTCCTGCCGCGATGCGGCAACGTCATTTTTCACAAAGGCTGGCCTTGCGTGTATGGTATGATAGCTTCAAACATTTTGCTTGAAGCATTTGAAAAATGGTTGTCGGCGCGAAACGCCTCCTGTAGCGATGCGGCAACGTCATTTTTCGCAGGGAGCATTTATATATGTGGTATAATATTTACGCTGTAATTGTCTTTTAGACAGTTGCCGGCTGGGGAAGCGGCTGATTCTTTCGCGAGAGGGAGCCGCTTCCTTTCATTTTTTGAGGTCATCATGCATTTTCCGAACACCTCTGCGAACCACTTCCTGATCCCTGATTGATAATGATAAACATCGGGGCCGTCATTCCAGTGCACCCTTCCGCCAGGGAGCACCCAAACCCAAAATAAATGTGGCAGGCAATCAAATTGATTCCCTGCCACATAAATAAAAATTATATCCATTGCCGAAGGCAAAGCCGCCTTCCCGCCCAACTGGAAGAAACGCGGCGCCGCCGCGCGGAGCGGGTGATTTTTATCCCGACAGCGCTTTCTCATTCCCACTCCACCGTCGCCGGCGGCTTCGTCGTGATATCATAAACCACCCGGTTTACATTTGGCACCTCGTTCGTGATCCTGCTCGATGCGCGCGCGAGCAGCTCATACGGCAATTGCGCCCACTCGGCCGTCATGAAATCGGTCGTCGTCACCGCGCGCAATGCAACGGTATAATCATACGTCCGCGCGTCGCCCATCACGCCGACGCTGCGCACATTCGTCAGCACCGCGAAATACTGGTTGACCTGCTTTTCAAGCCCCGCAGCGACGATCTCCTCCCGGAAGATCGCGTCCGCCTCGCGGAGGATTGAAAGCTTCTCCTCCGTTATTTCACCCATAATACGGATCGCCAGGCCCGGCCGGGGAACGGCTGCTCCAGACGAGATTCGCCGGGATGCCAAGCTCCAGCCCCGCCGCGCGGACTTCATCCTTGAACAAATCGCGCAGCGGCTCGATGATACCCTGAAAATCCACGTCGTCTGGAAGGCCCCCTACGTTATGATGGCTCTTAATGACGGCCGCGTCGCCCATACCGCTCTCGATGACGTCCGGGTAGATCGTGCCCTGCACGAGATAATCCATCCTACCGAGCTTTTTCGATTCCGCCTCAAACACGCGGATGAATTCTTCTCCGATAATCTTGCGCTTGCGCTCCGGCTCCTTCACGCCTGCGAGCTTCAAGAGAAAGCGCTCCGCCGCGTTAACACGAATCAGATTCATATCGAACTGCTCGCGGAACACCCGCTCGACATCGTCCCCTTCCCCCTTGCGGAGCAGGCCGTGGTCGACGAATACGCAGGTCAAATTCTTGCCGATCGCCTTGTGCAGCAGCACGGCGGCCACAGAAGAATCCACGCCGCCAGAAAGGGCGCACAGCACCTTTTTGCCCTTTAGAGCCTCGCGGTAACGCTCGATCGATCGCTCGACGAAATCGTCCATGCGCCAATCGCCATTGCAGCCGCAGATCTCATACAGGAAGTTATGGAGCATCTGCTTGCCAAAGGCCGTGTGCGTAACCTCCGGGTGAAACTGGACGGCATAAATTTTCTTTTCCGCGTTTTCCATCGCCGCTACCGGACAGATACCCGTATCGGCTGATATGCGATAGCCCGCCGGAAGGGTTTTGATATAGTCCGTATGGCTCATCCAGCACTGGCTGCACGCCGGAACATCTTGGAACAAAAGGCTACCCGCACGGGCGGATACCTCCACCTTGCCGTATTCGCTCCCATTCTCCGCGGCCTCAATCTCCCCGCCCTCCAGCCAAGCGATGAGCTGCGCGCCATAGCAGATGCCAAGCACCGGCACGCCGAGGGATAGAATCTCCCGCTCATAGTGCGGGGAGGCGGGGTCATACACGCTGTTTGGCCCGCCGGTAAAAATGATGCCCTTATAATGCTGTTTCTGAATCTCGGCAAGCGGGGTCGTGTAGGGCTTGACTTCGGCATAGACGTTCTGCTCGCGCACGCGGCGCGCAATCAGTTGATTGTATTGGCCTCCAAAATCGAGCACCAGGATGGTTTCATGCATGCGGGGACCACCTTTATTTCAGAATAAGTCGCAGTTTATTTGCGCTTGAGAATTTCACTGCGCTTTGGGCCGTTGGAGACCATTGTGATAGGCACACCGATCTCCCGCTCGATAAACGCCACATAATCCTGCGCGGCCTGCGGCAAATCTTCAAACCGCTCCACGCCGCGGATTTCCTGTTTAAATCCGGGCAGGGTTTCGAGCACGGGCTTTGCCTTTTTCAGCTTTGCGGTAACGGGAAAATCCTTCGTTACCACACCGTCAATTTCGTAGCCGGTGCAAACCTTAATCTCGTCGAGGTAGGCAAGGCAGTCCAACGCCGTGAGCACCACCTGCGTCGCGCCCTGCACACGGCAGCCGTAGCGGGTAGCCACGCAGTCGAACCAGCCCATGCGGCGGGGGCGGCCCGTCGTCGCGCCATATTCGCCCTTATCGCCTCCGTGATCGCGCATCAGCCGCGCCTCTTCCCCGAAAATCTCCGAGACGAATTCGCCCGCGCCCACCGCGCTGGAATACGCTTTCGTCACCGCGACGATCTCCCGGATCTCATAGGGCGGAATGCCCGCGCCTACCGCGCCATAGCCCGCCAGCGTCGAGGAGGAGGTCACCATTGGGTAAATGCCGAAATCTGGGTCCTTCAGGGAGCCAAGCTGGCCTTCCAGGAGGATATTCTTGCCCGCTTTCAGAGCTTCGTGTACGTAAATATTCACATCACCCACATAGGGCGCGATCAGGTCGCGGTACTCCATAAGCGTATTGAAAATTTCTTCGAAATCCAGCAACGGCTTATGGTAGATATGCGCAAGCATGAGGTTTTTCACTTCCAGCACGCGCGTTAGCTTTTCTTTTAAATATTCTTCGTCAAACAGCTCGTTGACCTGGAAGCCGATCTTCGCATATTTATCCGAATAAAACGGCGCGATTCCGGATTTGGTGGAGCCGAATTGTTTATCCGCCAGCCGCTCCTCCTCATAGGTGTCAAGCAGCACATGGTAGGGCATCATCACCTGCGCACGGTCGGACACCATGATGTGCGGCGCCGGAACGCCGTTATCCGTTACGCTCTTAATTTCGGCAATCAGCTTTGGAATATCAAGCGCAACACCGTTGCCAATAATATTCATCGTGTGCTGATAGCATACGCCGGAGCAGAAGGTGCAGCGCAAAACGGCCGTAGTCGTTGATGATCGTGTGCCCTGCGTTCGCACCGCCTTGAAAACGGATGACAATATCCGATTCGCTGGCAAACAAATCGGTAATTTTCCCCTTGCCCTCATCGCCCCAATTTGCACCGACAATCGCTTTCACCATGTGGAATGCACCTCCATAAAACTAGGAAAGCACGCAGCAAAATGGCTTTCCCCCGCGCAAATCTCCGCTCTTAAAAAGGAGGGAGCCTGCAAACAAAAATACAGTTTATTATAGTATACCATGTCCATACTGTCAACGAATTTTGAGGGCAACGGCAAAAAGAGAAAGAAATCTTGTAAAAATAAAAAATAGGAGTTGCATTTTTAAAAAGGATGTGGTATTATACTCTGGCAGTCAAGAGGCTGCATATGCGCTGGTAGCTCAGCTGGATAGAGTGTTTGGCTACGAACCAAAAGGTCGGGGGTTCGAGTCCCTTCCAGCGCGCCAAGATACGGTTTTCAGAAATGATATCGTTTCCGAAAACCGTATCTTTTTATTTTCGATAATGCGAGCAACAAAATAAAGCCTGCATGGCCGCACAGACAGAATGAAATGGGCGCATTGCAAAATGCTCACTGTGGAAACTCGTCATGAGACAAACCATGGTTTCGAAGCGCGCAAAGCCGAATTGTCTGCGTGAGGACAAAAACGTTTTTAAAGGGGCTGTTGCAAAAATGCAAGGCATTTTGCAACAGCCCCTTTTCAGCCGGCTAATACATCATTAAGGTTCCTCAGCGGAACGCGTGGGATTCCCGCGCCCGCGTATTTTTACAATTGAAACGCCGCTAATGCGGCGCTTCGCATATTTCTATCCGCTTGCGCCCGCGCCTAAAAAGCGCGGTTCAGCTCAGTCAGCTTCAAGGCTCTGAAAAACGGCTCAATAAAGCTGGCTTTCCGCGCCTAATAATGCAGCCAGCGCGATCGCCTTGCGCACTTTCCGCCAGGAAAAACGCTTTTCGCTTGCCAGCTCCTGCATTGCCCTAACGCTGCACTCATGATATAATTTTCTTTCCTGATAGGCTGCCAACATCGTCATCATTCCTTTCCTGATGTTGTCTTTAGTCTAGCATCAGACTGCGCATTTGTCAAGGCAACATGCACAACTATAGTTCTTCATAATTGTGCAAATTGACTAATCCAAATTTTGATATTTGCTTGTCATTCTCTCACAGAAGCTGTTGGAATCGCCGCTGGCAATTGGATAGATTGCCTGCTTTTGATGAAAATATTTTGTTAGGTTATTCTCCCCAAGGGCCTATATTGCTCGGATAGCTTTAAAAAGTTTGTGAAAAATTTCTCAATATTTTCCGCCATTCCGCCTTGAGAAAAAGTGTAATTATCTCTTGACAAGCCCAGGATTATGCTATAATACCTTTTGCAAAGAAATGCGGATGTAGCTCATCTGGTAGAGCGCCACCTTGCCAAGGTGGAGGTAGCGAGTTCGAGCCTCGTCATCCGCTCCATAAGATAATCCCCATAACAACGTAGAATGTACGTTGTTATGGGGATTTCTCATTTTTGGTTTCTGCTGATATGATGCAGGCGATTCCAAAAAAGGACGAAAAAGATATGCAGCAGCTCTAACCGATATCTTTTTACTTATCTTTTTCTCTTTTGTTTTAAATGCTCATTGAGAAGCTTTTCAGCGTTGTCAATCATGCTGGGCTTCAGATGTAAAGACACTTCATGGATCATCTATGGCAAACATCCAAAAGCAGCGAAGAGCTCTTTTGGGATACACTCCGGCTCGCTGCGGCACATTATCGTCCGCAGGAGCCTGAGAACGTTGTACATGGGCTAGCTGTTGCCGGACGCACGCCCAGCTAAAAAATAACTGGCTATTTCATATTTCCAGATGCAGGGGGTACCTTAATCAGGGAGCTATGCCACTGCCCTGCCACGGTGCACAGTCCCCTTTCCAACTATGGAGCAGATTCTAGCCATACCTTTCACGCGTGCATCCTTAACTATGCATTTTCATTGACAAAGCGTGAGTAGGCGCATAGAATAAAAGGAAAGAATTTGTCGGTCTAGCGGTCATTGCGCCGCACATTCCGCATCTGGAGGTCTTACGGTATGCAACGTAAAAATCATTTGCGCCTGATTCTCGGCATCATCCTCATTGGGTCCCTAGCCGTGCTACTGATTGGTTATTTCGCCCTGCGCAAGCCGGCGGCTGAAAATCCCAGCATGCCTGCCCCCAGCATATCCTCATCCTCGGCAAGCCCTTCTGCTACAGAGCTGCCCACCGGCCTTGCAAAGGCTGATTCAACCAATCAGCCACAGCGCCCGTCACATCCCCAAAAGGGGCTTCTTCTAACCAGACGCATCCGCTCCAGCCGAGGAAAATGGAATCACGCCAGTGACTGTAAAAATTGATTCTCAAAAATGGTACCTAACTTTAGTTAGCATCAAATACCGCCTACCAGACAATTATCAGCCGGAGCTCACCTACCCTGTCAAGGGCATTGATCGCCCGCTGGATGCGCGCGTAACACCGCATTATGTCGAAATGTATAACGCTGCAAAGGCAGATGGCTGCACGTTAACGCCCTATTCCGGATGGCGCTCGATCTCCAGGCAAAAATCCAACTATGAAAACAAAGTATCCACCTACATGAAAGAAGGCCACAGCCGCTCAAGAGCAGAGCTGCTTGCAGCGGAATGGATCCTCCCGCCCGGCGCGAGCGAGCACAATATGGGCGTTGCGATGGATATTGTCAACACGAAGGAAAGCTTTGAAAACACAAAAGAATTTAAATGGTTACAAGCGCATGCCGCTGACTATGGCTTCATCCTCCGCTACCCCAAGGATAAGGTATCTATCACAAAAGTGGCCTATGAGCTTGGCACTGGCGGTATGTCGGCGTAGAGGATGCAAAAAAGATGAAAGCGAGTGGAAAATGCCTCGAAGAATATTTGGGCATCTACAACAGCTAAAATTGAATCTTATGAAAAAAACAGCCGGCAGATTGCCGTTTCTAAAGCAAAAAGTCCATCTTTTATCACGCAGCGTTTGAGAAGCTCTGTTTGGTTACGCCGCGTTATTTCGTAATAAAAACAATCCGGAAGGCATCCCAAGGCGCCTTCCGGATTGTTTTCTCCTACCTCTATGTTTGCAATCAAAGCCAATCGTTCTGCCATTCTTGCATCTGGTCGATGTATTCTGATTTCAGGATTGCGTAATTCAGCCTATCATATTTTCGGCCATTTAAATAGACAGCTTCCCGCTCTCTCCCCTCTAAGATAAAGCCGCATTTCTCAAGGGCCTTTGGCGCCCCCACATTCATGGAAAGCGTGTTTGCACAGATACGCTCCATCCCCAAAAATTCAAACCGGTATTTCAGCATCAGTTTGACCGCTTGCTGCTCAAATCCCTGAGCACGGTCTTTGACGCGTGCAATTCCCATTCCAATAGAGCATTTGCGGTTTACGCGGTCAATCTTTTGCGGAGCAATATCCCCGATGGCACTTCCATTCTTGCCAAAAATGCCAAGCCGCACATTTTGACTGCCCTGAAGCGCCTGTATTTCCTCAAACCAAACCTCTGCCTTCTCATCAGACAACCCCAACTTCAGCTCTTCAGTCGGATTTCGGAAATCATATTCCGTGGCATTCCACAGAGCCTTGCAGCCCTCGCGGGTCAGTGTATCCAGATAGATATCCTTTCCCTAAGTTTTATTACACGCCTCCATAAATCGAATCCGCAAGTGGGAGACACCCTTATTTTTTTTGGCGGTAGGACCACTCCTGCTCAAAACGCAGAGCTCCCTCCACACTCCGGCGCCCGCGCTCATCTAACATGCGATACTGACGGATCAACTCGATTTCCTGCGGTGTATAAAGCCCCGGCGGAGAGGAGATATCCGTGCGGCCCAGCAGATAATCTGTGCTGACGCCATAATACTCCGCTAAAGCGCAAAGCGTTTCATTGCTCATTTGCCTCTTTGCACTCTCATACAACGTATAAGTTGATCGGGAAATGTTTAAATAGTCCGCGATTTCCTTCTGCGTTTTCCCTGCGCGGATTCTCAGCTCACGAACTTTGCGGTCAGGCAAGCCATCACCCCTGAAGCAAGATAGATTCTGTTCACCCACAGCATATCATCTGCCCAGAAAGAAAACAAATCCAGTTTCAAAAAGCATCAAATATGCATTTTATATTTCTAAATCGTTTAATTATGTGTCAATTTGCAACAAAAAAAATCCAACCCTCTTAAATAAAGAGAGTTGGAAATTATTTTATATTTATGGGATTATTAGGAATTCATGTTTTGCTTGAGCCTAAGAAACCTTACGCACAATCGCAATTGGCGTTTGCTGAGATGCCTGGCCGAGCGGATTATCTTTAAAAATTTCCTTACACAGCTCAATATCCACCTCTGGAGAGGAAACTCCGAGGATTTCACGGCCGATATCGTTTGCATCCATAACAACAACCGCCTTGCAACCCGTATATTCCCGCAGCATGGCCGCGACCTTATCCGGGTCCTTTGGCGCAAGCTTTGCATAGTGGTTATAGGGCGGGAGCGTATAGTCGCACGGGCCGTCGATCGCGCGGCCGGCATCCCCTACAATTTTATAAAACACCCCGCGCTTGCCAAACGGCTTTGTGACAGCAGAGCAAAAAGCGGCGAGCAAAATCTTGGGAACGCCGATATCACGGATGGCAAGTTCCATCGTCCACGGGCTGCCAAGCCGATGCCATAGGGTGATTTATAGACGAATTTGCACAGGAAGTTTGCAAGCGGCGACACCTTAATTTCATCAATATCGAAAGCGCGCCCCTGACTAATAGCGATGATCTTCTCACTGATAAAAATCATATCCTCCTGCTCCAGGTAGGGCTTGACATACCGATCCATGATCTCTGTTAGGCTATCGCCCGCCATGACTACATGGGTTTTGACCGGATAGCGCTGATAGGTCCCTCCGCTCGTTTCGATCTCCAAACTTTTCTTTTCGTTGGGCTTGAGTGCACTCATATCCATTGGCTTTGAACCCCTTTGTTTTTTAATATGCTCCTATTTTATTCCACTGTGACGCTTTTTGCAAGGTTTCTCGGCTTATCAATATCACAGCCGCGCGCTTTCGCAGCATAGTAGCCCAGCAGCTGCATAGGCACCACCTCAATGGAGGGCATAAACAGTGGATTGGTCCGGGGCACATAAAAAACATGGTCTGCCGGCCCGATAGCGGCCTCATTTCCCTCCTGTGTCACACAGAGCACCTGCGCACCGCGTGCTTTGACCTCACGGATGTTGCTCACGGTTTTATCAAAAAGCCGTTCGCAGCAGGCAAGGGCAGCAACGAAGGTGCCCGGCTCGATCAGAGAGATCGTGCCATGCTTGAGCTCGCCCGCGGCATACGCCTCCGAATGGATATAGCTGATCTCTTTGAGCTTCAGGGAAGCTTCCAGCGCCACCGCATAATCAAGATTGCGGCCAATGAAATAGGCATGGTCCAGGTAGCAGAGCCGCTGAGCGAATTGCTCAATCGCCGGAGCCTGTTCGAGCACCCGCTGGATTTTTTCCGGCAGTGCGATCAGCTCATTGAGCGCATGGCGAAGCGTTAGCGTATCGATCCTACCGAGCGCATCTGCAATATAGAGGGCCAGCAGGTAAATCAGCGTCAGTTGAGTGCTATAAGCTTTGGTTGTGGCAACGGAAATTTCGGCCCAGCCCAGGTGTAGAGCACATCGTCGCTCTCTCTTGCGATCGTGCTGCCAACCACATTGACGATCGAAATCACCCGAGCACCGTGCGATTTTGCCTCGCGCAGGGCGGCGAGCGTATCCGCTGTTTCCCCACTCTGGCTGATAATCAGCACAAGAGAGCGCTCATCAACAAGCGGCATCCGGTAGCGAAATTCGGAGGCGATATCCACCTCCACAGGGATCCGGGCCGCCTGTTCAATCACATACTTGCCCACCACGCCCACATGGTAGGCAGAGCCGCATGCGAGAATAAAGATGCGGTTAAAGGCCTGAAGCTCCTCCTGCGTCAGGGCGATGCCGTCCAATATGATTCGTCCATCGTTTCCGATACGGGGCGAAATAGTAGCGCTGATGGCCTGTGGCTGCTCCATGATCTCTTTCATCATAAAATGCTCGTAGCCACCTTTTTCCGCCGCCGCAACGCTCCAAGTGATCGTTTTCAGTTCTTTTTCAACCCGATGGCCCTGTTCATCATAAACGGACACATGATCCCGATGCAGCAGGCGACCTCGCCATCATCCAATTGATAAATACGGCGCGTGTACGGCAGTACCGCCGTAATATCCGATGCAATAAAATTCCCGCCGTCACTGAGCGCCACAATCAAGGGGCTCGCACAGCGCACACAGGCAATTTCATCCGGGTGCTCCTCATTGAGGATGCCGAGCGCGTAAGAACCTTCCAATTGCGCAACTGTCAACCGGATCGTTTCCAGAAAATCACCCGTATCGTTTTGCTCCAGCAGATGTGCGATCACCTCTGTATCGGTTTCAGAGGCGAAGATACAGCCTTGCGCCTGCAACTGTGCCTTCAATGCCGCATAATTTTCGATAATCCCATTGTGTACAATCGCAAATTTTCCAGAGCTGCTGCGGTGCGGATGAGAATTCGCATCCGACGCTCGCCATGCGTCGCCCACCGGTGTGCCCAATCCCAACAGTGCCAAAAAGCTGCGCCCACCCTCTATCTTATCAGAGAGAATTTCCAGCCTGCCCTTCGATTTTGCAATTTCGATCTTCCCATCCTCCAGGATGGCGATCCCTGCTGAATCATAGCCACGGTATTCCAGCTTTTTGAGCCCGCCCAACAGAATAGGGGCCGCTTGCTCTCCACCAATAAAACCGATGATGCCACACATGTGCTTCCACTCCTTTTGGATATTTAGAGCTTTCCAACCGGAAAAGTTCCACACCCACTATATACCGCATGTCTCCTGTCTGCAATCTGACTGAGCGCACGTAGCTCGCACACTCTCCAGTATGCGCTTGTTTACGACTGCTTATAATAATTTTTCAAATACTCGCCGGTTTCCCGGCATTCTCCTGCAATCGCATACAGTTTTAAAATACGATTTTTTAGTTGGAGATATGCATCGCCCTGCAATGTTTTCAACTGCGGACGCAGCTTTAAAATCTGTGCCCGGATCTGAGCGGATTGTTGGTATATTCCTCTCCCAATTCATACAATGTCATCAAACGAGCCATCCTTTCTTTGTCAAAGTGGGAATGAAAATAGACTTCCGGCCTTTTCAAGGCTATTTTATTCCCAGTCAAATGTCGAATCCGTTTCTTCTCGAATGCTTACAGGCCTTTTCGGCGTCGATAAGAACAAATGTTCGATTACAGCTCCAAGTATACACGCTTGTCCCAAAAAATGCAAGGGCCCTCCATCCCCATCCTGCAATCAAAGTCCCAATGATGGGACTCAGATCATTTCCGTCTTTCTGCGTGGATGTTGTATTGGTGGAAATACAAAAGGTAGGCAAAAAAACAGAAAATCCGGTTTACTTTTTAAACAGATAATATTATACTGAAAGCGTAACTTTTGGGCAGAGCGGACAATTCCGCTTTGCTTACCGTACAAATCAGAAAGGATGAGGTTTATGGCAACCCTGCCGAAATGGCTTGAAACGGCTCTTTTTTATGAAATCTATCCACAGTCTTTCCGGGATACAAATGGAGACGGGGTCGGCGATCTGCCCGGTATTCTGGAAAAGCTCGATTATATCCAGGGGCTCGGCTTCAATGCCATTTGGATGAACCCGTGCTACCTCTCCCCTTTTGGCGACGCAGGCTACGATGTGCAGGATTATAAACAGATCGCGCCCCGCTATGGCACAATGGCGGATATGGAAAAGCTCATCGCTGAAATGCACCGCCGCGGGATGCACCTTCTACTTGACTTGGTGCCGGGCCATACCTCGGAAGAGCACGAGTGGTTCCTCAAATCCAGCCAGAAGGAGCCAAACGAATACTCTGACCGTTATATCTGGACGACGCCCGACACAAAAATCGTTTTCGGCCTGAATAAAGCCCGCGGTACAAGGAGGGGTTGTATCACTATAACTTCTATCCCATCCAACCCTCTTTGAATTACGGCTTTGCAAAGGTCACGCAGCCATGGCAGACGCCCGCAGGCGCACCTGCCGTGCAGAAAACGATTGAGGGAGTGAAAGATATCATCCGCTTTTGGTTGCAAAAGGGGGTGGATGGCTTCCGTGTAGATATGGCCTTCTCCCTTGTTAAGGATGACGGCCCCGGCCGCCCGGAGACAATCAAGGTCTGGCAGAAAATCTTCCCGGATATTTACCGCGAATTCCCGGAGGCCGCATTTGTCTCCGAATGGGGTGTGCCGTCTGAATCCATACCGGCGGGCTTCAATATGGATTTTTATTTGCAGATGAACGCGCAAGGCTTTTCCAAGCTTTTCGACTTCGGCGATCCGGAGGATCTCGATGCAACTCCCTTCTTTGATCCACGCGGCAAGGGCGATCCCAAGGTGTTTGCGGAAGAATACACGGATTTTCTCGCCAAAACAAAAGGCAAGGGCTATATCTGCCTAATCACGGGCAACCATGATATTTTCCGCCGCCCAAAGAGCATTCGTGATCTGGATATCAAGCTCGCCTATGCCTTTATTTACACGATGCCGGGTATCCCGTTTTTATACTATGGCGATGAAATTGGCATGCGGCAGATTAACGACCTGTATCCGGTGGAGGGCAGCATGTTCCGCACCGGAGCGCGCACCCCGATGCAATGGGATACCGGCAAAAACGCCGGCTTTTCCACAGCGGAGAAAGATGATCTGTATCTGCCCCTTGACCCGGATGAAAACCGGCCCAACGTCGCCCAAGAGGAACAGGATCCGAACTCCATCCTGAATTTCGTCAAAGAGATCATCGCACTGAGAAAGGAGAATCCCGCGCTGGGCAATACGGCGGATTTCCGTATCTTATTCGCGCAGGAGAATACCTATCCGCTCGTCTATGAGCGAGAAGGCAGCGGGCAAAAGCTGATCGTCGCCGTCAACCCCGCTGCGCGGGCATGTGAAGCTACACTCCCGCATCCTGTGGGGGATATTCTGTATTCCCTGGGTGGAAAAGTGGACGCCTCCGGCTGCACGCTGCAAATGGAGGGAGAAAGCTTCGTCATCTATCAGGTATAACAAAGCGCGCCCCACTCGCAGCCTGCCCGAAGCAGGGCCGCGGGTGGGGCAGCCTATTGGAATCCGGTTTTTTTAAGAGGGGAGAGGTTGTTCAATGCAGCAAAAAAAATTTTTGTATCCTTGTGGCGGTCTGTATTCTTCTAACCGCCTTTCCCGCAGCAGCGTTCGCCACAGACCGCTGCGCATGTGGGAACGATCCTGTCATCGTCGTTCCCGGTTACACATCGTCATCGCTCTACCTCCATTACGGCACACCGCAGGAAGAGCAAATTTGGAACCTGACGGCGGAGAATACACTCCCCGTCCTACTCAAATATGTGCCACAACTCGCAAAAGGGATTGGAAAGGCCTTTTCAGGCAATTGGAACACGTTGGTGAAAGGATTGAGTAAAGCCTGTGCAGAACGGTTTGAAACGCTGCGCATGAATCCGGACGGCAGTTCCGTTTACCCAGTTTCTGTCTATCCCGACCGCGCGGAGGACGCCCGTATGAGCACCCTAAAAGCCCGCGGCAGGAGCAGTATATCGCAGAGGCGCAAATCAGCCAGACGATTGCGGACATTGTGGGGAGGATCATGTTTTCACCTTCACTGTAGATTGGCGGCTCGGCAGGTAGACGCAGCCAAACGGCTCGACGATTTCATTCAGCAGGTCAAGGCGCTCACCGGTCACCAAAAAGTCAATCTTCACAGCATCAGCCATGGTGGGCAGCTCGTTGGCTTCTATCTCTTTTATTATGGGTATAAGCAAGATGTCAACAATGCCGTTTTGAATGTTCCCGCTCTGTGCGGCTCCTCTATTGTTGCGGACTTGCTCTATAATGAGGGAATATCCTTTGATGAGCACACCCTCATGCAGATGGTGCAGGCCGGCTTTGTGATGGAAAACGATTTTGACTGGCTATTTGACCTCATCCCGCTCGACATGCTGGACGAACCGGCCCGGGCGCTCATTTGGAGGGGCTTTGGCCGATTCTGCGTTATTGTGGCAGCGTGTGGGATCTGCTCCCAGAAGCGGACTACCGTGTGCTGCGCGACCGCTATCTCGATCCAGTAGAAAACGCCGCGCTGATTGAGAAGCTCGATGAATCTCACTTCCAAGTGATGCCTCAAATGGGCGAGAGCCTGCGCCGCGCGCGCAACGAATATGGCGTCAACGTATCCATCATGGCCAGCACTGGGAACGGCCTAGCCACTGGCAGCCAAAGCAATTCCGATTTCATCATCGATACGCAGTATACCTCCGGCGCTATTGCGCCGAGGTGGGGGAGCGCTTTCCAAACAACTATCAGCCAAAGGCAACCGTTTGCAGCAACCCTTCCCATAATCACGTCTCCCCCTCCATGGAAGTAGATGCTTCCTGCGCTTTTTTGCCGGAAAACACCTGGTTTATCGAAGGACAATTTCACGGCATGAGCTACTGGGATGACTATAGCAAATCCCTATACCTCAAGCTTCTACTCACGGATGAGCTGGAAAACGTCCGCTCCAATTCGGCTATCCACAGTTTGAGCTCTCCCACAATCCGGCGGACGACCTTCACATTCAGTTTAACTACAGCCGCTCCTGCTATCTTACACAAGAAGACACCACACTCATCATCACCAACCTATCAAAGAAATACGGCCTGCGGCTGCGGGAGATTACCTGCTATGGCGCCCAGCTCCACTTCGCCTTTGACCAAACGGAAATTTTGGAGCCAGGTGAAAGCATGGAGATACCAATGGATGGGGCAATATCGAATGCAAAGCGGCTTTATGCGCCCGTTATCATCGATTATTACCATTGCGGTACGGTATGCCTGCCGAAAACACGCACCTTTGGCGTGAGCGTGGTGGGCGGCACGGAGGATGTGCCCGATACGGCACATCGGAAATCATGTGCCCGGCCGTCTACACCATCTTGTTGCGGCTGATGAGGGCTGTGCTGCGCGCCTTCCTGCCTGGATAACCGCATGCCTCGCAACTGAAATCTGTCCGCATAGTCTCAGATATGTCTGTGCGCCTGTGCCTGAGAGGCACCTCATGGAGGCAAAACGTCTCATTGAAGGAGCGGCTGCAAAAAGCCTCGCATTTTTCAGCCGCCTCTTTGCGCAAAAGCACCTTTTCTCATCATAGGTTCCCTCAATTTTGAATAGGATGTAAAATTAGGGAGCTCCAATTGACACTTTCTTATAAATCAAGTATACTGAACTATATTCGAAAAAATAGGAATGTGTGCGTTTCTAGTAGGAGGAGTTAATCAATGAAGTCCATCAAGGAGACGGTGTCCTCGTTTGCCATCCGGCAAGCACTTAATTATGCCCGGAAGGACCCGGACAAAACCTGATGAATCTCCTGAACCTGTTCGAGAAGGCCGACATCAAAAAGGTAAACCGCGTTACATATGAAAACCTGCATAAGGTGCTCGATGATCCCAACAACAACTGGACGCGCTTTATCAAACGGATCCTGTTTGACGTGGATTCCGGCGTGCTCGACAAATTCGTCCCTGTTTTCATGAACATTGCGCTCAACAGCTACTCGCTGCGCACGCAGGCGATTGAAAAATACCACTGCAATATCCCATGGGCAATCCTGATCGATCCCACAGCCGCCTGCAACCTGCACTGCAAGGGCTGCTGGGCCGCGGAATATGGAAAAGAATCCACACTCGGCTTTGAAACTCTTTCCCGTGTTGTCAAGGAGGGCAAGGCGGTAGGCACCTTTATGTATATTTTCTCCGGCGGCGAGCTCTGGTATGCAAAAAGGATATCATCCGCCTGTGTGAGGAGAATCCGGACTGTGCGTTTTTTGCCTTCACGAACGGCACGCTGGTTGACGATGCTTTTGTGCAGGAAATTAAGCGTGTGGGTAACTTTGCGCTGGCCTTCAGCATTGAGGGCTATGAGGATGCGACCGATATGCGTCGTGGCGACGGTACCTATCAAAAAGTACTCGCTGCAATGGAAAAAATGAAGGCGGCCGGCCTTCCGTTTGGTTACTCCGCGTGCTACCATTCCAAGAATGTGGAAGAGGTCTGCTCGAAGGAATACATCGACTTCCTGGTCAATAAAGGGGCGCTTTTTGCTTGGTACTTCACCTATATGCCCGTCGGCAAGGACGCTGTGCCGGAGCTGATTGCCAACGCCGACCAGCGCAAAAAAGCCTATGAGCTAATCCGTCAGGCACGCAAAGAGCAGCCGCTCTTCGCGCTTGATTTCTGGAACGACGGAGAATATGTGCAGGGCTGTATCGCGGGTGGCCGCCACTATCTGCACATCAATGCAAACGGTGATGTGGAGCCTTGTGCGTTTGTTCACTATTCCAATGTTAACATCAAGGATTGCTCCCTGATTGAGGCTTTGCAATCCCCCCTGTTTATGGAATATTACAAGGGCCAGCCGTGGAATGAAAACCACCTCCGCCCCTGCCTGTGCTTGACAACCCGGAAAAGATCAAGCAGGCCGTTGAGCGCTCCGGCGCGCACTCCACCGAAATGCTCGCACCGGAGAGTGTGGATGACCTGATCGCCAAAACAAAGCCCTTTGCAGAAAAGTGGGCGCCTGTTGCGGATATGATTTGGAACGATACGGATACGGAGAAGCACAACAATCCGACTGTGATGTATCAGGCGAAAAAATAGAAACCATCGCACAGAAGAAATCATCATAAAAACCTTCGGCTGGTTAGCCGAAGGTTTTTTTCTTTTCCTGTTTTCATATTGAGTACAAAAACAGCATGATTAAGTTCCACGCATCTATCTCTCACCGTGCTTCTTTAAAAAGCGGTGATAAAGCGGCATATCCTCTTCCGGCTCCGTCAAGGCCTCCAGCTCTCCGGAGCGAATCATCTCCTCAATCCGTAGCGCAATCCAAGCATCCCCGATGCCAAGCTTATATTTTTCAATCATCCGCCCAATCAGCCGCTCCTCCTGGAAGGCACCGGCTTGAGCCGAAATCTCGCGCCGGATAAACGCATCATAAAGCGTTTCCGGCACACTGGTTAACCTTCCATTCAGCATGGCGCGCAGGGTGCATTCTCTTCCTGGAGAATTCGCCAGTCGTCTGCACAGCTTTGGCAGAGTGCGGGGGGCACAAGCTTTTGCAAAGCCGGATAACGATAC
>ENA-OUNI01000339-OUNI01000339.1-human-gut-metagenome-genome-assembly--contig:-NODE-339-length-21838-cov-2.405048_pt1 | contig 21838 bp, 24 predicted proteins | sample MGYA00242499_ERZ504580 | MGnify/ENA primary metagenome ERZ504580 (study PRJEB26092, sample SAMD00036315) | human gut metagenome | host: Homo sapiens | study: EMG produced TPA metagenomics assembly of... | reverse complement strand
TGCGGGGATCCACCTGTTCCCATGCCGAACACAGCAGTTAAGCCCGCAAACGCCGAAAGTACTTGGGGGGAGGCCCCCTGGGAGATAGGAAGCCGCTGATTAAGAAAAAGCACTAGCAAATGCTAGTGCTTTTTTGTTGTTCGTTGTTAGTGGTTCGTGGGAAATGCGCGGCTTCCTATCCGACCAGGGTTCCCTGGGGATTGTAGGGGCCGACCTGTTAAGGCGGCCCGCCTGTAATAGTGATGTACACGTAATGAATGATGAATGAAGGAGCTTTGCGACGCGCAAAACCGTGTGAGTCGCTTATGCCGAATCTCGTGACCTGATGGAGTGAAAGTATGCGGTCAGACAGAGATACCCTGGATTCGGCAGGAGAGGTGGGACGACCGCCAGTGCTTTTTTGTTGTTTGTTGTTAGTGGTTCGTGGCTCGTTTTTGCGGCCTTATGGCCGCATTGTAGGGACCGATATTTAACCTCTCAGACCGCCAAAGGCGGTCAGCTCCCCTATAAAGGGAGCCTTGGGCGGCCCGCTGTGATATTTGACCACAGCCTATTCAGAATGATGGTTCGTGGCTCGTGGGACTGCTCACTGCTAGCTGCTAGTAGGGGCGCCCACGTGGGCGCCCGTTCGGAATAATGGTATATCCATCATATATGACAGGTAATGCAGGAAAACACGCACATATATCAGCATACGTTATGCTCACATAGTCATAGCGGGCTTGCCACGTGCAAGCCCCTACGATATCGCATACAGGTGATAGTCATTAACGGCTGACGGCTACTTCTTCCACGGGCAGAGTTTCCGTTCGGCTATATCGAGGGCCATGTAGGCGATGATGCCGATGGCGGCCAGGGTCAGGATGGCGGCGTACATTTCTTCATAGTTGCGGACTTCCATACGGTTCATGATGAAGTATCCCAGCCTGAAAAGGCGGCGAACGTTTCGGTAATGAACAGTAGGGCCAGGGCGATGCCCAGGGATGTCCGCAGGGCTGTCAGGATGCCTGGCAGACAGCCGGCCAGATGAGGTGGCGGAAGTTCTGCCATTTCGTCCCGCAGAGGGAGCGCATGGTCATGACTTGTTCTTCCGGGATGGCCTTGGCGGCGTCGCGGACCATGATGGCGATTTGGAAAAAGACGGTAATGGCGATGATGAAGATCTTCGGGAAATCGCCTAGTCCCAGGACGACGATGATGACCGGCAGGAAGACGACTTTCGGGATGGAATAGAAGATATAGAGGAAAGGCGATAAGAGGCGTCCCAGCGGCGGCTGCGGCCGGCGGCTATCTCCGTCGGGACGGCCGTCACCAGGGCCAAGGCCAGGCCGCAGGCCATGCGGTACAGGCTGGATGCGATGTGCGGCCAGAGGACGCCTGTCGTCATCAGGGCATACCAGGTCTGGCAGACGCGGTACGGTGCCGGCAGCAAGGGCTTGTTCAGTACCATGCTGGCCGCCTGCCATAAGGCGCCGATGATGAAAAAGGCCAGCAGGAGATGGGCCATATCGATGGGATTACTTGTTTTTCCGGACATCTTCGATGACACCTCCTGTCCTGGCGAAGACGATGGTCTTGTCACCCAGGGCCGCTGCTTCTTCCGGACTGTGGGTGACGAGAATCGTCGCGGTCTGGCTCTTTACGATGTATTGTTGGAAGAGGTCATGGCATTGACGGCGCATGTCCGGGTCCAGGGCTGAGAAGGGTTCATCCAGGAGCAGCAACTTCGGCTGCATGGCCATGGCCCGGCCCAGGGCGGTCCGCTGTTTCTGGCCGCCTGAGAGTTCCCCCGGATAGTGATGGCGGACGGCTGTCAGGCCCAGCGTGTCCAAGAGGGAGGCCAGCTGGTCCTTATCCAGGGGAGAACCGTGGAGCCTGCCTGGAAGGAGAATATTTTCTTCGACCGTCTTCCATGGGAAGAGGCCATAGTCCTGGAAGACGATGGCCAGGTCCGGCCTGGGAGCGGTCATTTTTTGGCCTGCAAAGTAAATCCGCCCTTCTGTTGGTGCCTGCAGGCCGGCGATGAGGCGCAGCAGTGTCGATTTCCCGCAGCCCGACGGCCCGGAGACGGTCAGGTGTTCTCCCTGGCCGAGGCTGAATGAGATGTGCTGGAGTACGGACTGGGTGCCCCTGCGGCTGTGATAGGCGAGGCCCACGTCGTCTAAGCGCAGCAGCGGTCCGGCCATAGGCTGATTACTGGACATGGGCGACCATTTCGTCATAGCTGTAGGCCTTGGGCAACAGGCCTTTTTCTACCATCCAGTTCATGATACGGCTGACTTCTTCTTCTGTCGGCAGGGCGTGGGCCGTATAAGACGGCGTACGGTACGAACCGGCGACGGCGGCCGGGATGTTGGCCTTCTTCATAGCCATGTCGCGATAGGCATCGGGCTGGCTGTCCAGTTTTTCGATCGCTTCATTGTAAGCGTCGAGGAAATGGGCTGCGTCGTCATGATGCTTTTCAATCATGTCCTGAGTCAGGACGACGACGGACTGGGAATAGTTCTTTTGGAGTTTCGTATCGTCGATGACGACGTGGGCTCCTGCTGGACGGCATAGGCTGCCAGCGGGTCCGGCAGGATGGCGGCCTGGATATCTTTACCGGCCAGGACGGCTTCCGTGCGCAGGGCCAGGTTCGGCATCTGAACGGTGTGGACTTCGGCGGCCGGAATCCCCAGTTCCTGTTCATACTGGTTCATCAAATAGTCCATCATGGTATTTTCTGAAATAGCGACGGAGGCACCGGCCAGCTGCTGTGGCGTCGTAATGCTGTTGTTCGGCGACGATACGACGAGGAACCGGCCTTCCTGGGGGACGGCACCGAGGGCCATGGCGACGACGCGGACGTCTGTACCGGCTTTTTTCAGCAAGGCCGTGACGATCATGTCGGTCATCATGCCGTCCAGTTCACCGGCTTCCATGGCTTTTTGCTGGTCCGCAGCGGAGCTGAATTCAATGACCTGGACGTCGACACCGTGTTTGGCAAAGAGTTTTTCTGTTTCTGCCGTATAGAGGGGCAGGCTGTCGTCGATGCGCAGGACGCCGATTTTGTACGTCTTCTTGTCATTCGAGCCGGACGGGCTGCCCTGGCAGGCTGTCAGCATGAGGCCGAGCAGGCCAGCACAGCGGCTAATACAAAACGTAATACACGATTCATGGGAAAGACCTCTTTTCATAGAATAAAAATGCATAAAAGTAACACGAAATATGTTATATACTCTTTATTATAGGAGAGTCATGATATAATTTCAACCGTTTTATGCTAATATAGCAAATGGGATTAACTTTGATTGTCCAATAGGCGTTATTCCTTTTGTATTTTGAATACATGACAGATATATGCAATATGTTTATTGTCTTTCGATTTTGAATGTGGTATAAATGTATATGTACATAAGAAAGGGGAGTTGATTCATATGGTAAAAAGTGTTGCCGCACCGCAGGCAAAAGGGAAGAGTGCTGAAGATAAGATTTTTGGTGCTAACAACCGTGCCGTAGCTTTGACCGAAAAATTGGGGGCAGATAAAGTTATTAATGGGACAGTCGGTTCCATGCTCGATGAAGATGGGAATCTCATCATGCTCGACGTCGTCCAGAAAGCCTATAAAGCCCTGACGCCGAAAGAAATCGTCGCCTATGCACCGATTCAGGGCTATCCCGATTATTTGGAAGCTGCTATCGACCAGTGCTTCGGTGAATCCCGTCCGGAAGGCTACATCCGCGCCTGTGCTACGTCCGGCGGTTCCGGTGTCCTCCATCACGTCATTCACAACTATTCCGAATGGGGCGATGAAGTCCTGACCAGTGACTGGCATTGGGGGGCTTACGGCTCCATGTGCAACGATAATGGCCGCAAACTCCGTGAATTTGAACTGCTCACGCCCGATGGCCATTTCAATATGGAAAGCTTCAAAGCCAACGTCAGCGATATGGTTGCCAAACAGTACAACACGGTTATCATCATGAATTCGCCGGCCAACAACCCGACGGGTTACGGCCTCTCCGATTCGGAATGGGACGAAGTCCTGGCCTTCTTGAAAGATGTCGTCAAAGGCAAGGATAAGAACATCATCTTCGTCTCCGACGTCGCTTATCTCGACTACAGCGGCGAAAAACATGAATGCCGCAAATTCTTCAAGAAATTCGGCAACATGCCGGACAACGTCCTCATCGTCGTCGCCTACACCTGCAGTAAAGGCTTCACCATGTATGGCCAGCGTATGGGCGCATGATCTGCGTCACGCCGAACAAGGATATTGCCGATGAATTCGTCGCCATCAACCAGTATACCAGCCGCGCTACCTGGTCGAACTCCAACAGCGCTGCCATGAAGGTCATGGCCAATATCTGCAAGGACCCGGCCAAAGTCGCTGAACTCGATGCGGAACGGGCTAAATATTTCCACCTCATCCAGGAACGGGCTGACTTGTTCATGAAAGAAGCCGATGAATGTGGCTTGAAATATTTGCGTTACATTTCGGGCTTCTTCATCACGATCCCTATGGAAGGGTCCCAGAAAGTCTGCGATGAACTGGAAAAAGAAAATATCTTCCTCGTTCCCTTGGGCAAAGGTATCCGCCTGGCTGTCTGCTCTGTTTCCAAGAAGAAGATCCACGGCCTGGCTGCCAAGATTAAAGCGACCTTGGATGCCGTCGGCGCTAAACAGTAAGTCCGTATCGGAAAGGGAGGCTTCCTATGTTCCAGACAATCGGTGTCTGCGGGACGGGCAATATGGGCCGGGCCATCGTCAAAGGCTGGTAGCTGCCCATGCCATTGCTGCAGACCATATCTATCTTTATAATATCCACAAGGAAAAGGCCGAAGCCTGGCCAAAGAAACGGGAGCTGTCGTCGTCGACACGCCGGAAGAACTGGCACGCCAGTCCCAGGGCCTGATCATGGCTGTCAAGCCGAACATCATGGAATCGGCACTGGAAGCCGTCCGGGAATCCCTTCCGGCCGATAGCGTCCTCATTTCCATCGCCGCCGGCATCTCTTTGGAAAAGTTGGCCTTTTATACCGGTCCGGAAACGAAAATCGTCCGGGTCATGCCCAATACGCCGGCCATGGTCGGCGAAGGCATGGCATCCGTATCGCCCAATGTCAACGTGACTGAAGCCGAAACGGCCGATGTCGTCGCCATCTTTTCCAGCTTCGGCAAAGCCGTCGTGACCGATGAAAAGCTCATCGACGCCGTCTGCGGCCTGAGCGGCAGCGGCCCGGCTTATGTCTATATGTTCATCGAAGCCCTGGCCGACGGCGCCGTCCGCGAAGGGATGCCCCGCCAGATGGCCTATACCTTTGCAGCCCAGACCGTATTGGGAGCAGCAAGATGGTCTTGGAAACAGGCCGCCATCCGGTGCCCTGAAAGATGACTCTGCTCGCCAGGCGGCACGACTATCGAAGCCGTCCGGACTCTGGAAGAAAGCAGCTTCCGCGCTGCCACCATGAACGCCGTCATCGCGTCGGCAGAAAAGAATAAGAGTTTATAGTTTACACTTAAAAAAGGCGCTGTCCCATGAAGACAGCGTCTTTTTTTGCAGTCAGCGGCTAGCTGCTAGCAGTCAGCGGATGGTTTTAAATTAAAAAGCCCTCTGCTAACCACTAACTGCTAGCCACTAACAACTTAAAAGGGCTATGCGATTTATACATAAAACGTTAAATTACATAAAATCATTTATAAAATGATAAATGATTATTTACGGCTTATAAACTCCACATTTTAGTGCAGTAATATGCAAAATAGTAAACATTGGTGTTCGCTATATCGAAAATAGGTATACGCTCATGTCCAAATGTAATTTACAAATATGACATTGAGGTATATAATAACAGCATAGAGCTTGTATCCGGATGCAATCTAAGTGAGAAATGGCGTTATTCGTGGTTCGTTCATGAATAAGCCCCCGCCTGTTAGAGGCGTGAAAAGTATTTTATTATGAAAGGGTGGTATGTAATGGTTATATTGGCCTTGCTCCCAATCCTATTCCTAATCGTAGCATTGGGGTTCTTGAAGATGGCCGGTTGGAAAGCGTGCCCAATCGCGGCTATCATCACATTTGTTGTCGCTGTATTCTGTTATAATATGTCAGTTCCCATTGCCATTTCGGCAGCCCTCGAAGGCGTAGCCCTGGCATGCTGGCCGATCTTGCTGGTCATCATCATGGCCCTGTTCGCTTACAAATTGACTGTACCACAGGCAGCCTGGAAGTTATCAAACAGATGCTGACCACTGTCAGTGAAGATAAACGTGTCGTATTCCTGCTCATCGCTTGGGGCTTCGGGACGTTCATGGAAGGCATGGCAGGTTTTGGTACTGCTGTTGCTATCCCGGCTGCTATGCTGGTTGCCCTCGGGTATCCGCCGATCAAGACCATCATCGCCTGCTTGATTTCCAACGCCGTAGCACCGTCCTTCGGGTCCATCGGTATCCCGACGACGACCATGGCTGCTGTCACCGGTTTGGATGCCGGCGTCCTGGCTACGAAAGTCTCGATTGTATCCTTTATTCCTGACCTCATCGCTCCGTTCCTGATTGTCATCTGCATCGGCGGCGGTATCAAAGCCATCAAAGGCGTCGGTATCGTAACCCTGCTCTCCGGCCTGGCCCTGGCTATTCCGGAACTGTTCATTTCCATGACTATCGGCGCTGAACTGCCGGTCATGGTTTCGTCCATCATCATCATGGCTGTCATCGTCCTCTATTCCCGCGCTTGCAAGACGACAAGCAATCCGGAATACAAGTTCGATATTGACACAGAAAATCAGAAAGCTGTTTCCTTCGGTGAAGGCGTCAAAGCAGCTATGATCTTCATCCTTATCTTCGTATTCCTCGTCGGTACGTCGAAACTGTTCCCGTTCATCAACGGTCCGCTGGCTTCGATTAAAACGACTGTTCCTATCTATGCCGGCCCGGGTGCCAAACCCTACACCTTCACCTGGATCGCTGTTCCTGGCGTCATGATCTTCATCGCCACTATCCTCGGCGGCCTCTATCAGGGTGCTTCCATCGGTAAGATCGCTCAGGTCTTCAAAGATAACTTCGTCGGCCTGCGCTTCACGTACCTGACCATCATCGCCGTCGTCGTCGTCGCTAAGATTATGACCTACTCCGGCATGACCAAGGAAATCGCTGATGCCCTCGTATTTGCAACAGGCAATGCATATCCTATCGTTGCTCCGTTCGTCGGCGGTCTTGGCGCATTCATTACCGGGTCCTGCACGAACGCCAACGTCCTCTTCGGGCCGTTGCAGACATCCGTTGCATCCAGCCTGGGCATGAGCCAGCCGTGGCTTGCAGGTGCCAGCTCCCTTGGCGGTTGTATCGGCAAGATGCTTTCGCCTCAGAGTATCGCCCTTGGTATCGGCGCTGTCGGTGCTGTTGCTGAAGGCAAGGAAGGCGAAGTCATGCGCGGTACAGTTGGTTATTGCCTGTTCCTGCTCATCATCGCAGGTATCATTACCATCATCGCTCCGAGCGTCGTTCCCTTCTTAGTCAACTAAGCGAATAGAAAACGCCATATAGCAGAGATGCATAAAAAGGTATGCTACATATCCATGTAGCATACCTTTTTCTATAATAAACAATGTGATATAATCGGATGTGAAATGTTCTATATGCGAAACATTTCCCTGCGGGAATAATACTGTATTACCAAAATGCATAGATGGAAAATAAGAAAAAATAAATACTATTTAAAATTTTACGTTTTGTTTTAGATTATTTAAAAATCGACAGTTCTTATGATAAGTTGTCATAGAACACGATGAATCAATCGAAAAATGATATGCGTAAAATGTGCAAATGTAATTTACATGCATGAAGAAGTAGAGTATAATAATACCCGTAAGAGATAAACGGAAGATAAAAATGATACATGAATTTATACTTCGTTATATTCGGTCTTAGATCTGGTCGTCATGACTAGATGAAGCAATAAGTGTTAGGCTTATAATTTTAACTATTTGGAGGTATGTATTATGGCAAAAGGTAAAGTTTCCCCGGAGTTGATTGAACAGTTCAAACAGATCGTCGGCGAAAAGTATGTTTATACGGACAAAGATAAACTCGAACCGTATTCCCATGACGAAGTAACGGACCCCCATTACATGAAAGAACCGCAGGTCGTTGTTCTTCCGGCTACTACTGAAGAAGTTTCCAAAGTCGTTAAGCTCTGCTATGAAACGATACGGTCATGGTTCCTCGTGCAGCTGGTACGGGCCTGGCAGCTGGTGCTGTTGCTACCTTCGGCGGCGTCATCATCTCCATTGAACGTATGAACAAAATCCTCGAAATCGATAAAGACAACATGGTTTGTGTTTCCGAAGCCGGCGTTACCACGTCTGTCCTCCAGGATGCAGTCCAGAAGGAAGGCCTCTTCTACGGCGGCGACCCCTGCAGTGGGGACTCCTGCTTCATCGGCGGTAACGTTGCAACCAACGCTGGCGGCAACCGCGCTGTTAAATATGGCGTAACTCGTGACCAGGTCATGGGCATGGAAGTCGTTACTCCGACTGGCGAAGTCGTAACCCTCGGCGGTAAATTCCGTAAGAACGCTACAGGCTACATGCTGATGCACCTCTTCATCGGTTCTGAAGGTACCCTCGGTATCATCACCAAAGTTTACCTCAAATTGGTTGCTCTTCCGAAATATCAGCAGGACCTCCTGGTTGTATTCGACAACCTCGATGACGCTATCGCTTTGACACCGAAAGTCATGAACGCTGGTATCACTCCGGTCTGCGTAGAATTCATGGATAACGCTTCCATCAAACAGGTCGAAGTATTCCTCGATGAAAAACTGCCGAAGTCTGAAAATGGTAACTACATCATCATCCAGATCGCTGGCGACAACGAAGACGTCCTCATGGATCAGTGCGAAAAAATCGTTGAACTCGCTGAAGACAACAACGCTATCGACTCCCTGGTTGCTGACCCGGCTGTTATTTGGAAATCCCGTAAAGCATACCTCGAAGCTGACCGCGCTCGCAGCTTAGTCTTCTCCATGGAAGATATCGTCGTTCCGATGACGGAAATCCCGGGTGCTGTACAGCAGATTTCCCGCCTCGGCGAAAAATACAATGTCGCTATGCACTGCGCTGGCCACTGCGGCGACGGCAACGTCCATATTGATATCTTGAAAGATGACCGTACTCAGGAAGAATGGGAAGAAATGCTTCCGAAGATTCAGGGCGAAATCTACGCTCTCGTCTACAAACTCGGCGGCCGTCTCTCCGGTGAACACGGCATTGGCTACAAACGTGAAGCACTTCTTGAAAAATACACCGACCCGGTTGAACTCAAGATGATGAAAGCTGTCAAGAAAGCACTGGATCCGAAGAACATCATGAATCCGGGCAAAGTTGTCAGCATCAACGACGAAGTTCCTGTCGAAGAATAATTCACAGTTACATACTAAAGGAAAAGGGCAAGGCGCAAGGCTTTGCCCTTTCTTCTTTTTACATCCCCAAACATATTGTTTATACAACTACAGGCTATTCACAAACATATATATAGCCATGAACTAAGAAAGGATGTGCAGCTATGCATACATTTAGCTTGCCCTTTGGCAAAGAAAAAATCAAATTCGAACTGCCGGAAGAACAGGTCGCCGCGTCCTCGTCTCCCACGCCCATGAATACAAGGCGCCGAAATCGGAAGCGGAACTCGTCGCCGATGCCTGGCCAACCCGATTGGCAGCCCGAAATTAAGCGAATTGGCAAAGGGGAAGAAGAACTGCGTCATTATTTCCAGTGACCATACCCGCCCGGTACCGAGCCACATCATCATGCCCCAGCTCCTGGCAGAACTGCGCAAGGGGAACCCGGATATCGACATTACCATCCTCATCGCTACGGGCATGCACCGGGCTACGACGAAGGAAGAACTGATCGACAAGTATGGCAAAGAAATTGCCGAACATGAAAAATTCGTCATCCATGTCAGCCGCAACGACGAAGACATGGTCAGCGTTGGTACTTTGCCCTCTGGTGGTGACTGCCGTATCAACAAAGTAGCCGCTAATGCGGACTTGCTCATTTCCGAAGCTTCATCGAACCGCATTTCTTCGCCGGCATGTCGGGTGGCCGTAAATCCGTCCTGCCTGGTATTGCCAGCAAGGTCACGGTCCTGGCCAACCACTGCTCGGAATTCATCAACAGCCCCAACGCCCGCACGGGTATCCTCCAGGGCAACCCCATCCATGAAGATATGCTCTATGCGGCTAAAGCGGCTAAATTAGCTTTCATCTGCAACGTCGTCATCGATGCGGACAAGAAAGTCATCGCTGCCTTTGCCGGCGACCGCGAAAAAGCTCACTATGCCGGCGCTGACTTTGAAATGAAACTGGCTGGCGTCAAACCCGTCCCGGCTGATATCGTCATCACCACCAACGGCGGCTATCCCCTGGACCAGAACATTTACCAGTCCGTCAAAGGCATGACCGCTGCTGAAGCGACCTGCAAAGAAGGCGGCGTCATCATCGACGTATCGTCCTGCTCTGACGGTCATGGCGGCGAAGATTTCTACAACAACCTGAAGAATGCCGAATCCATCCAGAAAGCCATGGACGAAATCCTGGCCCGCGGCCGCAACGAAACGGTCTTCGACCAGTGGGAAGCCAGATCCTCATGCGTATGCTCCTGAAATTCACCATCATCATGGTCACTGAAGCCCCGCAGCAGATGATCGAAGACATGCACATGAAATACGCTGCCTCCATCGACGACGCCCTGGCTATGGCCAAAGACGTCCTGGCGAAAAAAGGCATTACCGACCCGAAAATCACCGTCATCCCCGATGGCGTATCGGTCATCGTGAAATAAGAACCATTTGTCGTTCGTAATAGGGTGTTTGTAGGGGCTCGCACGTGGCGGGCCCGCCGGGGATATGAGAGATACTTGTAAACTTGATTTGTGTGAGCGGGCGTCCCACGTGGACGCCCCTACAGAAAAAGGCGCTGTCTTCATGGGACAGCGCCTTTTTCTTGCTATCCCATCGTAATTATCATATAATGGGGGAGATGTAAATTTGTCTTAACGTATAAGGGGGACTTACCTTGGAAGGGTTAGAATCGACGCTTGTCTTTGATATCACTATGATTTTGCAGGTCGTGCTCATCGACTTGGCCTTAGGCGGCGATAATTCCATCGTCATCGGCATGGCCGCCAAGAATCTGCCTAAGCATTTGCAGAAGCGGGCTATTTTATATGGTACGGCCGGGGCCATCTGTATGCGTTTCATCATGGCCTTTATCGTGTCCTGGTTCTTCCAGATTCCCTTCTTGAAGACTGTCGGAGCCATCCTGCTGGTCCTCATCGGCATCAAGCTCATCGGCGCCGACGACCAGGAAGAAGACGTCCACGTCGAAGCCAAGGACTCGCTCTGGGCGGCTGTGCGGACCATCATCATGGCCGACGCCTCATGAGCCTCGATAACGTCCTGGGCATCGTCGGCGTCACCAATAACCATTGGGGCCTGCTCATGTTCGGCATGCTCATTTCCGTGCCGATCATCGTCTTTGGCAGCACCATCGTCGTCAAAGTCATGAACCGCTTTCCCATCCTCATCTACATCGGCGGCGCCATTCTCGGCTGGGCTTCAGGCGGCATGATGGCGACAGACCATTACCTGGCCCAATACGTCAGCCTGGCGGCCAATAATCCGATGGAACTGAAAATCATCCTGCTGGTCGTTACCATTGCCGGCGGATTCATTTGGAAGCGGATCCATAAAAATAAAGAAGTTGTCGCCTAACACGAGAAAAAAAGCTTGACTTTTTCTTCCAGTATGGTATTATATACAAGTCAGGTAACGGGGCGTAGCGCAGTTTGGTAGCGCGCTTGGTTCGGGACTAAGAGGTCGCAGGTTCAAATCCTGTCGCCCCGACCATATTTTTACACATTGGATGTCGATCCCGAGGGCATCAAACAACTGCATAATCAAACAATGTGTAAGCCATGGAGAGCTGTCCGAGTGGCTGAAGGAGCATGATTGGAAATCATGTATAGGGCGAACGCTCTATCGTGGGTTCAAATCCCACGCTCTCCGCCATACTGTAAAAAGGACTATCTCATGAAGGCATCTGCATCATGAGATAGTCCTTTTTTATTTTTTCAACCCCTGGATGCCATGGTAAATGAGACGCAGCAGCATAGCCTGAATCTGGAACCATGATTCGTCTTTTTTCCATTTATGATGCTGGTTGATGGTAAAAGCCCCGCTGACCAGGAATAAGTAGAGATTTTCCGCTAATGTTGCATCAATCTGAAGTTGATTTTGTAAAAATGAAATCATTTGAGTTTTTTCATGTGTGAAAATATATTCTAAGATGTAAGGCCCTAAGGTCTTATCTGAAAAGAGTGCTTGGTAACAAGGGGAATCTGCGATGCGTTGACAGACGGGCAGCATAGTATAGTTATTCTTGATGAAAGAGGCCCTTTCATTTGATTGACTGGCTTGGTAAAGAAAATCGGCCAAGGATTTATCAGGATTTGTATTTTCGGATAAATGCAGCGCTTCCTCAAGGATGGCGTCTAACAAGGCATAGATATCCATATAATGCAAGTAGAACGTAGCCCGTGTAATTTCCGCCTTTTTGCAGATAGCCGTGACTGTGACTTTCGGAAAGGGATACTTTTGGAGCAGTTCCAAAAAGATTGCTTGATAACAGAACGCGTATAGCGGGTGCGACGATCTAACTTTTGCGTCATGAAGGATACCTCCTTACTTTCTAGACAATTTGGGAGATGTGTCCATTATCAGACACTTCCTCGAAGGTGACTGTTGAATGTTTTCTTGCGTTTAATATAATAGATATTGAACATAGTGTCAATAAAAATATTTATTGTAAAGAATAAAGGAGAGAAAATAATGGACATTCAGCAGATTCGCAATGCTACACTTAAAATTGTATATCAAGGGAAGACCTTTTTAATTGACCCCTGGCTTTGTGGAAAAGGAAGCCTTGGTAGTTTCGGAGATATTCCGGGGAAGCCATACATGATTCCGGACCCGGTTAAAATGGAAATTGCCATGCCGATTTATGGACTGCCTAGGACGCCGCAGGAAATTCTGAATGGTGTCGATTATTACATCGTAACGCACATCCATCCAGACCATGTTGATATAGCTGCCGATGGGACCGTAGGCCAGCCTTTGGATAAGTCCATTCCTGTCTTTGTACAGAATGAACAGGACGCAGCCATTTTTGAAAAGTCCGGATTTCAAGATGTACAGGTTTTGTCTAAGTCTCCGTTGACTCTCGAGGGCCTTACCCTTCAACATATGCCGGCACGCCATGGTACCATCGTTCCTTGCGGTGACGCTATGGGGATCCTCTTCCAGAGCGCAGACGAACCTACCCTTTATGTCGCTGGTGATACCGTATGGTATCCTGAAGTGGAAAATACGCTGAAAACGTATCGCCCTGATGTCGTCGCATTAAATGCTTGTGCGGCTGAAACTGTAGAAAATGGCCGGCTCATCATGGGCGATGAAGATGTAGCTTGTGTAGCAAAGACTGTTCCGCAGTCTCAGCTTCTTCTTACTCATCTGGATAATGTAGCCCATGCCTCTTTGACGAGATATACTCTGCGCAGCCGGCTCATGGCCCGTGGGGTGGACCATTATATTATGCCCGATGATGGAGAATGGGTTTCTTTCTAATGTGTTTTCCGATATTGCGTAGGTAATTCACCGAAACGTTTTTTTGAAAGCTGCAGAAAATCGGCTCTGGCTTTCATACCCGACTTTGGCTGCGATTTCTGCCATAGAATCTTGACTATGGCAGAGAAGTTCCGCAGCTTGCAGCAGCCGGTGCTCTTTGATATGGGCTGCCAGAGAAGTACCATAGACTGCTTTAAATACGTTTTTTAAAGTCGTCTGATTTATGAGATATTGTTGGGCCAGTGTGTCAATTGTGATGCGCTGGTCAATTTTTGTAATAAATCGTAGTGGATTTTTTGTACTAAGGCCACTTGTTCCGATGGATAAGCAGATAAATGTTGACGCTTATGAAGGGGAATGCGGCTTAAATGGAGCAACAGTTCTAAAACTTTTAACTTTTCATAAGCGTTCGAGAGAAGGGCTGGCTGGTCCCAAAAAAGGAAATAATCCGCTGTAATTCCGTATCATTTTGCCAGAAAGCCTCTCCAGATTCGTCAGGAAAGCATGCAGCGAGAAGCTGAAATGGATGCAAACCGGCTTCCTCGAACAGCGATGGCGGCTGTTCTTTTATTACGGGAAGATTGAAAAAAGAGACAGGCCCTCATAAAAACCGTTTGGCAGGGAAATGATTGCTTGGGTACAGGCTGATGCGGCATGGCAGGCAAAAGCCTGGCGATGCAGATAAATTTGTTTGCCTGAATTTAACTGCCAGCCATACTTCCTTCACGACCGTTGCTGAAAATATAAAGACCGGGCCAGCTTGAATGTTGAACCGTACAGGTCGCTCCTTGCAGCCGATATCGGGCCAGGAGGATGCCTGGGAATAGAACTTGATGTTTCAGTGTACTGTCTGGAGGAAGGGAATTTTTGATTTCATAAATGAGGGTATTGGTCGGATCGTTCATAGGGTACGTCTCCTTTTTCGCCTGTTTAGACATTCCTTTATCCCTTTTAGCAGGAACCAGGAAAGGGACATTGACGATTTTGATTAGGCATATTATACTACAAGTACAACGATTGAACAAATGAGCAATCGTTCATATTATTTTTAGAGGAGAGATTATCATGAAAAAGAAAACGTATAAGATCGATGTAGATTGTGCTAATTGTGCCAACCTGATGGAAGATGCTGCCAGAAAAACAGAAGGGGTAGCTGAGGCGACGGTAAATTTCATGTTACAAAAGATGATTATTAAATTTGAAGAAAACTACGATCCGGAACAGGTGATGCAACAAGTCGTCAAGGACTGCAAAAAAGTCGAACCGGATTGTGAAATTCACGTAAAATAAAGCAGGAAGAAGGGACAACTGATGAATGATAAACAGAAACGGATGCTCTGGCGCATTGGGATTACGGCTGTTTGGCTTATGGCACTTCAATTTATCCCGGTACAGGGTGGCTGCATTTGGCCTTTATCTGATTGCTTACGGTATCATCGGCTATGATATCCTGCGGAAGGCTGGAAAGGGAATCGTGAATGGCCGCATTTTTGATGAAAACTTCTTGATGACCATTGCTACGCTGGGCGCCTTTGCTTTAGCCATTTATGAGCAGAGCGGTGATTACCTGGAAGGTATTGCTGTCATGTTGTTCTACCAAATCGGCGAATGGTTCCAAAGCTATGCTGTTGGCCGCAGCCGGAAGAATATCGGTGCCCTCATGGATATCCGTCCTGATTATGCGAATATAGAACGGGATGGTAAACTGGAAAAGGTCGACCCGGATGATGTAGCTTTAGGTACGACGATAGTCGTCCAGCCCGGTGAACGGGTGCCCTTGGATGGCGTGGTCCTTCGTGGGACATCGAGCCTCAATACGAGTGCCCTGACAGGAGAAAGCCTGCCCAGAGATGTGCAGCAAGGGGATGAAGTCATTAGTGGCTGTATCAATATGACTGGCGTCCTTTACGTGAAGACCACGAAGGAATCCGAAGAATCGACAGTTTCAAAAATCTTGGAACTAGTTGAAGATTCTAGTTCGCATAAGTCGCAATCAGAAAATTTCATCACTAAATTTGCCAAGGTCTATACACCAGCTGTTTGTCTGGGTGCCTTGGCTTTGGCCATCATCCCTCCTGTCATTCAGCTGATGTACGGCCATGCTGATCCTCAATGGGAAAATTGGATTTATCGTGCTTTAATCTTTTTAGTCATCAGTTGTCCTTGTGCTTTAGTTATCAGTATTCCTCTCAGCTTTTTTGCCGGTATTGGTGGTGCTAGCAGAGAAGGCATCCTCATCAAAGGATCCAATTATATGGAAACACTGGCGCAGACGAGATATATCGCTTTTGATAAGACCGGGACTTTGACGAAAGGTAATTTTGAAGTTAATGGAGTCCACCACAACCAGATGGAAAAAGAAGAATTGCTTGCTTATGCCGCCATGGCCGAATGTGCTTCTTCACATCCCATCAGCAAGAGCTTGCAGCAAGCGTATGGTAAACCCATTGACCGTAACCGTGTCAGGAATATTCATGAAATCAGCGGACACGGTGTCAAGGCTGCCGTAGATGGTCATATCGTGGCCGTTGGCAATGATAAATTGATGAAGCAGATGAAAATTTCTTATGTGCCTTGTCATAGCATGGGAACCATTCTTCACGTGGCGGTTGATGGAAGATATGCGGGTCATATCGTCATATCTGATGTCATCAAGCCTCACGCGCGCCAGGCCATTGCAGCGCTTAAACGAAACGGCATCAAGCAGACCGTCATGCTGACTGGGGATACTCGTCGGACAGCCGAAAATATTGCCAAGGATGTCGGTGTCGACCAGGTATACAGTGAATTATTACCTGCCGATAAAGTGAATAAAGTGGAACAGTTGTTGGCCCGTAAAGGAGAAAAAGAAAAATTAGCGTTCGTTGGCGACGGAATTAATGATGCGCCTGTTTTGACCCGGGCTGACATCGGTATTGCTATGGGAGCCATGGCTCTGATGCAGCTATTGAAGCAGCCGACGTCGTACTCATGGATGATGATCCCTTGCAGATTGCCAATGCTATCCTTTTATCGCGGAAATGTCTGCGTATTGTTTATGAAAATATCGTTTTTGCACTGGGGATAAAATTCCTTTGCCTGGGATTAGGGGCTGTCGGCATTGCTAATATGTGGTTTGCCATTTTTGCTGACGTTGGCGTCATGATCCTGGCTATTCTCAATGCTATCCGGGCCCTTTATGCCCCATCAGTATCCATTAAAAAGGATAGCAGGAAAATGGTTTTGCAACCACAAAGTGAATAAAATAATGTATAATAGATTATATAATATGTTTTCAAGGAGGTCTTATGATGGAAAGGTAAAAGAACTAGCGGCACAATACCAGCAGGCTGGGAATAATTGTGCTGAAACGGTGGTTAAGGTTTGCAATGATTGTCTGGATTTGAAGCTGCCGCCGGAAACGCTGCGCATAGTGTCCGTCCTCGGCGGCGGGGTAGCCGGTTCGGGCTGTCTTTGCGGGGCTTTGAACGGGGCCTGTCTGGTCCTGGCTGTCTCGTCGCCGCACGACGCCGGAGGAAAAGACGAAGGCCGAAGTCAATCAGCCTGTGCGGGAATTCCAGAAAATCTGGCTCGACCGCTTCCATGCGACGTGCTGCCGCGTCCTCAAGAGTCCGGCCAACGGCGGTCCCGTATCGTGCGGCGACCTCATGGCCGATACGTCAGCCATGCTCATCGATTTCATCCGGGAAAAGAAGCTGGCCTGATGGGATGATTGAATTTTTTCCTTGACTTTTTTCGTAGATATGGTATTATGTATAAGTCAGGTCAACGGGGCGTAGCGCAGTTTGGTAGCGCGCTTGGTTCGGGGACTAAGAGTCGCAGGTTCAAATCCTGTCGCCCCGACCATACTTTACATATCGGCATTTATCCCGAAGATGTCAGGAAAGATATGTAAGACGCGGAGAGCTGTCCGAGCGGCTGAAGGAGCATGATTGGAAATCATGTATAGGGCGAACGCTCTATCGTGGGTTCAAATCCCACGCTCTCCGCCACACAGGACTTTTAGAGGGACTGTCGCATGAGGCTTAGGTCACGTGCGCAGCCCCTTTTTATTTATAGTTTGTAGTACGGAGTTTGTAGTTTGTAGAAGTGGCTTTAAATTTTTTACCATTTGTTGCAAACTAAAAACTACAAACTTAAAACTCAAAAAAGAGGCTGTCTTAATGCGACAGCCTCTTTTTTTGTATCCATCCTATTCATGCGTGCTGTTTTGTGCTACAATTAAAAACTATATAAGCAGCACCTCTGTAGTAGGGGCTTGCACGTGGCAAGCCCGCTCCAGGATATGAGTGATTTTCCCGTTTAGGAGAGTGCCGCCCAGTATCCAGCAGGTCGCCCGCGTGGCGCCCCCTACGGTGCCAAAAGGGATATTTTTTGTTACAATTTAAAACTATATAAGAAGAGGGAAAGAGGGGGTTACGATGAGTGCAATTAAAACGGAACTGGCAGCTTTTATCGCTGCCCATACGAGTGAGGATTTTATCATGACGCCGATTACCATGCGCGAAGCGTCGCTGCATACGGCATGGGAACAAGAGCTGCCGAAAGTGCCGATGGCATCGGTCGTCGATACGGTATTGGACGGCTGTGAGGTCTACGACGTGCCGGTCCGCATCTATATTCCCGATACGAGCCGGCCCCTGCCGGTCCTGATCTACTATCATGGCGGCGGTTTTGCCATCGACACGGTCGCCGTCTATGACCCGGTCTGCCGCCGCATTGCTCAGGCAACGCAGCATATCGTCATTTCTCCGGAATATCGCCTGGCTCCGGAAAATCCTTATCCTGCGGCCTATGAAGATGCCCTGGCCGTAGCCCGGAAGGCCCTGCCTGCGCTCGATGCCTTGCAGATCCCCTACCAGGCGGACCTGACCTTGTGCGGTGACAGCGCCGGCGCTGCATGGCGGCTTATACGAGCCAGGCCCTGCAGCATGATGCATCCCTTCCGCTGACTCATCAGATCCTGGTCTATCCCTGCCTGGATATGACCCACTCCTTCCCGTCGGTCCAGGAGAACTGCAATACCCGGACGGCTTTACGCCGGCCAAGATGACCTGGTATTTCAACCAGTGTTTCCGTCCCGGTGACGACCGCCGGGATGCCTCGCCCCTCTTTGGCGAATTGTCGGCAGATATGCCGGCAACGCTGGTCTTGACGACGCAGTTCTGCCCCTTCCGCGACGAAGGCCGCGATTACGTGCGCCGCCTGGCTGAAAAAGGCGTGCGGGCCGAAACGTATAATTACGGCAACATGGTCCATTCGTATCTCAACTTTGAAAAATTATGCTACGACGAAATCTGCGACACCTATCGGCGCATGGCCGATTTTTTGCAAGACTGAGGGAAATGGCTTATACTAGAAGCATGTACTTACGCTAAGTAAAGGATGTGTCTTTTATGAAGAAATGCCAACAATGCGGGGCGCCCTTGCAGGACGACGACCGCTTTTGCCAGGCCTGCGGCGCTGAACAGCTGCCGGAAGGGGAACCGAAGAAACGCATTTGTCCGGAATGTGGCAAATGGGTGAGCGTCGATGGGAAATTCTGCCCCTTCTGCGGTGCCGAACTGCCGGAAATGGATGATGACGAACCGGTCATCGACGAAGCGACGGGAACGGAAACCTTTGTCCATAAGCACCGGGAACCGGTCCGGGACGAAGAGCCGCAGCGGCCGCCGCAGCCGATGGAACGACCGGTCATGACAGGCCGGCCGACGCCGCCGCCTTTTCAGGAAAAGCCTTTTTACGTGCGCTATCAGAAGGCCATCATCGCCGGTATCATCGTCCTCGTCCTGGCTCTGGCCGCTGCCGTGGCCTTTCACTTCTATGGCAGCCGCAGCAGCGGGGACTATGTGAAGGATGCCGTTTCCCTGTCGCAGCAGCTGGCGTCGGAAAATGAATCCGCCACCAGTATGGCCAAGCGCCTGAGCCAGAAGAGCAAAGGCGACGATGTCGATTCCCTGGTCAAGGATTTGGGCAAGAGCCGCAAGAACGTCGAAAAGATGGCCAAGAATTATCAGCCCAAGACCATCCCCGACCAGTATGCCGCCGATGACAAGGCTATCCGCGAAGTCATGCGCGACCAGATGGCCATGTATGACACGGCCATGACGATTGCTGAAAATCCGTCAGACGATGCTATCAGCGAAAAATTAGATGACCTGCGCGACGAAGTCCAGAAGGCCAAGAAGACGGCGCGGACCATCAAGGTCCCAGGTGCCGATTTCACAGCTGCCGTCGATGGCGACGACCTGGTCAGCTACCTGGAAAAATACGTCAGCGTCCAGACCAAGCCCGATGAAAAGCCGCAGACTGAAGCCAAGGCCAATCCGGATAAGCAGATCCTGGCGTCCTATGCCAGCAGCAAGGACTTGTTCAACGACGATATCGGCAAATTGGCCGGCGACATCAACGCCTACTTGAATGACCACACGGACTTCAAGGGCAATCGCGAGTTCACCAGCCGGGCCAATACGCTCTACGTCCAGATTTCCAAGACCCGCAGCCAGCTGGACAACGATACGTCCATCGACAATACGGCCATGAAATATAAGCTCGATGCCCTCTTCCAGGCCGAACAGGACCGCGTCCGCGGCCTCTACGACGGCGTCAGCGCCAGCCAGCGCGGACAGGACTACCGCCCAGGCTTCCAGCGGGGCCAGGCCGCATCGAACCGCTACGATAAACTCAACGACGAGTGGAATAGTTTATAATGTTAGTGGTTAGTGGCTAGTGGTTCGTAGGGGCGCCCTCTGGGCGGCCCCTACGGCTGAATGGTGAATCACCCATATCCCGGGGCGGGCGCCCCACGTGGTCGCCCCTACAGAAAAGCTTTAAATTTAAAACTATCTGCTAACCCCTAAAAAGGAGCTGTCGCGATGCGACAGCTCCTTTTTCACACTCATTTCTTCACTTTTTTCATGGACAGGCCGATGCGGCCGCGGGCGGCGTCGACGCTGATGATTTCGGCTTCGACGATGTCGCCGGCGTGGACGACGTCCGTCGGATGGCGGAAGGGATGCCGGCTCAGCTGGGAGCGGTGGACCAGTCCCGGCGTCTTGAGGCCGAAGTCGACGAAGGCGCCGAAGTCGACGACGTTCTGGACCGTGCCGCGGACGACGGAGCCGATCTGCAGGTCCGACAGGGACAGGACGTGGCGGCGCGTCAGCGGTTTCGGGAAGTCGCTGCGGACGTCGCGGCCGGGCTTGCGCAGTTCTTCCAGGATGTCTTTGATCGTCGGCTCACCGGCGCCGAGGGAGGCGGCCAGTTTGGGGGCGGCGTTCATCTGGATCTTATCGCGCAGGATGGCTAATTTTTCCGGGTCCTTGAGCTCGTCATGGCTCAGGCCGTAGTGGCCGGCTATCTTTTCGGCCAGGCCGTATGATTCGGGATGGACCGACGTGTTGTCCAGCGGCTCCGTCCCGTCCTTGATGCGCAGGAAACCGGCGCACTGGGTGAACGTCGCCGGGCCCAGGCGGGGGACGTTGAGCAGGTCCTGCCGGTTCTGGAAGGGGCCGTTCTCGTTGCGGTAGGCGACGATATTGCCTGCCGTCGCCGCCGTCAGGCCGGCGATGTGCTGCAAGAGTGCCGGCGATGCCGTGTTGAGGTCGACGCCGACGTAGTTGACGACAGACGTGACGACCTGGTCCAGGGCGGCCGACAGGGCTTTCTGGTTGACATCGTGCTGATACTGGCCGACGCCGATGGCCCGCGGGTCGATCTTGACCGATTCGGCAGAGGGTCCTGGATGCGGCGGGCGATGGAAACGGCGCCGCGGATGGTGACGTCCAGGTCCGGCAGTTCCTCCCGGGCCAGGTCCGATGCGGAATAGACGGACGCGCCGGCTTCGTTGGCGATGACGTAGCGGCATTTCAGGTGATAGGCTTCGATGAGATGGGATACGAATTGTTCCGTTTCATACGAGGCCGTCCCGTTGCCGATGGAGAGCACCTGGACCCCCGTGCTTTTTGATGAGCGCGCCGAGCATGCGCTTTGCTTCTGCCACCTTGTTCTGCGGCGGGGTGGGATAGACGACCGCGGTATCGAGCACCTTACCGGTCGGGTCGACGACGGCGATTTTGCAGCCGGTTCGGTAGGCCGGGTCGATGGCCAGCACGTCTTGCCTTTGACGGGCGGCTGCATCAGCAGCGCTTTGAGGTTGACGCCAAAATTTTTG
>ENA-OUNI01000338-OUNI01000338.1-human-gut-metagenome-genome-assembly--contig:-NODE-338-length-21856-cov-3.410741_pt1 | contig 21856 bp, 30 predicted proteins | sample MGYA00242499_ERZ504580 | MGnify/ENA primary metagenome ERZ504580 (study PRJEB26092, sample SAMD00036315) | human gut metagenome | host: Homo sapiens | study: EMG produced TPA metagenomics assembly of... | reverse complement strand
ATTCACTCTCAGACTGATTGCGGACATCTGTGATACTGACTTGGATTTTCGGTTTAATATTGCAGCGCTGCCCTATTATAACTCAAACACCAGTTTCCCATTTCGAAACTGCTCTATTTGTAATGTTCAATTTTTCTTACCTCCTTGCAGTCATCATATATCAAAAAGTAGCTGTCTAAAACGAACTGCTAGTTGATTTATGCTATTCAACTGGTAGTTGATACTTTTTTGCACCATTCATTTACAACTCCTGATTTACCTGCCTTCCCAATGCCTAATGCAATTCTACACTATCGCTTGGCATTCTCAGATCACCTCTAGGAGATAATGAAACAGGTCCCACCTTTGGTCCGTCAGGTATGCATGAACGCTTAAACTGCTGCTGTCTGAAACGCGTAAAGAATGTTTCCAGAGTCTTTTCTATTTCACCCTTACTTACATTTGCAAAAGCAATCTCTGCAAGTTTTGATATCATATCCCGGCTTTCTACATTTTAAACTACTTTTATCACATCATCTTCTGATACCTTTTTAGCGGTCATTTTTCATTCTGTAATCAATGCAGCGGTTTAAGTAATCCACATAATCCGGATTTTTGCACATCCCTTGCCGGGTGTATCAGAAATCTTCGCTGCATCCATACCATTGCATATTGTGGTTTTCATGACGATATTGAGTGCAGGAACATCTAATCCGTAAACTGATGGAATATTGTCTGACCCATGCTGAATTATACATATCAGTCTCTAAAAGACTTGTGATTATCTGGTTTAATTTCATAATATTCTCCTCCCATTTCTTACGCTATTAGTATGTCAGAAACATTTTTAATAAATGACTTTTCTATATAATATTTGCCTGAATCATCTTCATTGCTTCTATTGCTGTCTTATGACTTTCAGGCGTTACGCAGGCGCAGGCATTTTCTATTACAAACACCTCTGCGTCTTTACAAAATGTCTTTGCAATCGCCACGTTACTTATTACACATATTCCTGTGCAGAATCCGCAGAAATAAATCTCTGTATCGCTGTTGTCATATCTCGCAAGCAGTTCACCAAGCTCTTTGCTGCCAAAAGTCGGCTTGTCAATATAAGTAATATAGTCACAGTCAACTCCACGCTCCTTCATTGCATCTTTAAGACGAGCGTCTACTTCCCATCCGTTTGTCCCTTTAATACAGTGCGTTACCGGAAGCTTCTTTCCTTCCTGAGTATTCAGATAGTTTTCATCATGCGTATCCCTTGTGAATATCACATCATCATATTTGCCTGACCTGATTTCTTCTGCAATAACATTTGTTGCCACGTCACACTCTTTGTTTCCAAGAACTCCTGTAATAAAATCATTCTGTGCGTCCACTACTACTAAAATTTTCTTTGCCATAATTATTTACTCCTACATCATAATTCCTTCATCCGGATCATCTGTCTCCACAATAATTTCCTGTAATACTTTACATTTATTCTTCCTCTTTAATCACCTTTAGGAAACGCTTGACCTCCGCCCATGCACGCTTGGACTCAGGGAAATTGAGGTATCCCATCTGGAACACATGAAACATGCCTTCATACACTGACAGTCGCACCTTAACGCCCTGGTTTCTTGCCTTTGCAGCGGCATCGACCGAGTCAGATAAGAGCATCTCTATCGAGCCCGCCTGTATGAGCATTGGAGGAAAGCCTCTGAAATCGCCAAACAGCGGCGATATGTATGGATCCATTTTATCGTGGTCACCGGGATAGTCATTCACGTAGATGAGACTGTCCCTTGTGTTTCCAAACAGTGGTCCCTTTCATAGTTTGTCTCGTAGGATTCTCCGCCTGCTGTGAGATCGGTCCATGGTGACATGGCTACTATTCCTGCCGGAAGCGGCATGTCGTGGTCGCGAAGATACATGGTGAGGCACATTGCAAGGCCTCCGCCTGCTGAGTCTCCTGCCAGCACAATCTGCGAGCCAAACCAGCCCTGTGACAAAAGCCATTTATAGCAGGCTATGGCATCCTCAAGTGCTGCCGGATAAGGGTGCTCCGGTGCCACGCGATAGTCAGGCGTGAGCACGGAGCAGCCCTCACTTACCTCGTTATAAAGGCCTGCAAATACATAGTATGCATTGCGCACTGCCCCCATATATCCACCACCATGCAGCTGCAGTATCACACGCTCTGTATTTGGGTTTTCCTTTGAGGATAAAAGCTTCATAGTGAAACCGCCCATATCTATATCCTCTGTTACAAAGCAGTCCGGAACAAGCCATGCAGGTTCTTCATGCGCTTCCTGAGCTCTCCGGATTTTATTTTTTTGCCGATTGCAAGGTCATTTGTGATATGTCCCATCAGATTAGCAAGTATTTTTCCCTGCATACTGACTTCTTCATCTGCCACAGCTGCATTGCTATGGACTTTTTCCGCATGCTCACTTTTCATGGCAGATAATGAGTTCTTAAATGTCTTTTCAAGCTTATTACCCAAAGCTCCTATTATTCCAGTTTCATTATCACCATTACTATCGCCGTTTTCAATTTCCGGATGGTAGTTTCCCATCTCCTCATCCTCAAACATATGCGAATTTCCTATTCCATGAAAGCCTATCATATATGAAATCTCCGTTTCAGCTCTGTTCTGGCTCTTTTGTCACCGATAATCAGTGTTCCGAGGAACAAAAACAAAGATGCTCCCATCGCTCCCATTGCCAGATATGGGAACCATATGACCTTGACTGCCACAAGTATCATCGCAATCACGCTCATCAGCACAAGAAAAAGCTGCATCATCATGTAGCTCTGCCAGTTTCTTATGTTTACTATCATAAGTATAATTGTTGCAAGAACCATCGCCAGTATGCACTTGGGAAAACAAATGTAAGTGCCCAGCCACTGGCTCCTGTGAGCAGGTCTATGCCCTCGAGAAACAGCACCGTGAACACAAATGTGCTTATAATTTTAAAAATATATCCGTTTCTTCCAACTATTGCCAGACGCAGCGTCACATTCGCATAGATTACAACAAGAAGCACTATAAAGCTCCAGTTTATCTCATGGTCTGTCATGTAATCAACAGTTGTCAACACAATCTGTCCTACTATAGACAGAAACAATATGATATTTTCCAATAATCTGTATTTTCTTGATGCGCCCTTGACGTCTGGGTATCTCGTACCGTTGTCATGGCTTGCTGTACTATCTGCCCTCTTTGCTGCAATATCTGTATCGTTTACGCACTTATCCGGCACATCATTATGCTGTTCAAAAACCCCTTCAGTGCCCTGATGATTGTCTGATGACAGTTCAACCGTGCCACAACCTGCTGGCAGAGCGGGCATTTATCTGTATTGTCTACAATATACACACCGCATTTCATGCATTTAGTCATAATACTCTCCATTTGTCTCAATTGTCACTTCCACTCCGTCATTTACAAGCTTCTTAAAAAAAGCTTCTCTGAATCATCGTATCGGCCAGAATAGATGAAAAAGTAAACACCAGCGTGTCCTTGTAGGAGCATATGGTGCCCTTCATAGGCTGTCCCTTGGACATTGGTATAAAGGAATAAAAGCCTGTTATATACGGCTCGTATTCCGGCTCCACCTTTATATTTCCAATATTGGTGATAGTGGTGGTGTTTGCCAGTGCCGACTGCGTATAGACCGCCTTCATTGCCAGATTTTTTATAAAAAGAGGCACCGGTCTCATCAGGATATTTTTCTGATTTGACACACTGTATGAGAAAAGATCTTCCAGATGCTCCTTCGAAATCTGTGAATTGATGGAATCCGTCACTATTCTAAGCACCTCCTCAAATGTGTAGGAGCTGTTTTGCGGTCTGAACTCAGCAGATATCATAACAAAAAAGTTCTTTGTGGTCACGGAGTCAAAATAAGGACGAAGATTCACAGGAACCGCAACCCTGACAGGCATATCGTTTGGCATGCCGTGAAAACACTCCTGATACACACTCCACACAAAGCACGCTACCAGATAATCATTTATGGAAACTCCATAGCGGTGGCAGACCTGCTTCAGCTGTGATACAGGCATCATGCCATGTATCAGCCCAAACTCTCCATCAGGTACCTTTTCCAGCTTTAAAAGATACGCCTTCTGCCTGTTAAAGCCACTTGGCTTACTTGATTTGTAGTTCTTTACAAAGCTGTCCTCTCTATTTAAGGATGTGCCCTGCGTCAATGAATCACCCTTTAGCTTTGCAATCTCCAGATGTGTGAGACGCAGATACTGGTAGGTGAGCTCCCTAAGAAAATTGATGCCGCCCATGCCATCTGTCAACACATGAAATACCTCAAGATTTATTCTGTTCTTATAATATGTCACCCTGAAAGATAGCTGTGATTCTTGTTCGGTCTTATAAATCTGCACGGAAATGTATTTTCCTCATGCACCTTTGGTGCCTTTTTGCCATTTTCCTCAAAATAGTTCCAGAATACTCCCATCCTGAGTCTCACATTAAACAGACCAAACTTCGGAAGCACTATATCCAGTGCCTCCTGCAGCTTTTCACTGTCAATCTCATCAGTTAAGGTGACTGAGATCCTATATACATTTGTCATGCTCTCCCCCGCTATACTAGGGAACAGATTTGCTGTGTTGTCCAGCTTGTCCCAGCGGATTGAACGCGTTTTCGACATTTTAAATTCCTCGCTTATTATAATGATATAGCGAAGCAGCACCCTAATCGAGCCTGCCGTACACCTCCATCGGCACATATGCCTTTATCTGTATCCCATCAGCCACATATTCCTCCGACACAAGCTCGCCCTGTTTTCTGATGAGCTGTATCACGCCAGCCTTATCATATGGGATAATTCTCTCAATATATACCTTATTCTCTCTTAATATCTCCTCTAAAAGAGATTTTACCTCATCTAATCCCAGATCCTTTGCCGCTGAAATGTTAAGAGTATAATCTGCCCTGAAATCATGCAGCGGTTCGTTGTCTGTGCGGGCATCCTGCTTATTAAAAAGTGTGACAAATTTCTTGTCTTTTACACCAAGATCATCCAATGTCTGGTAGGTTATGAACATCTGCTTTTCCCGCTGCATATTTGATGCGTCCACCACATGGAAAATGATGTCAGCGTACTTTGCCTCCTCAAGGGTGCTCTTGAATGCCTCTATCAGATGATGCGGCAGCTTTCTGATAAACCCGACCGTATCAGTAAAAGCACCTGCTGCTTGCCATCAAGCGCAAGAATACGCGTTGTAGGATCAAGCGTTGCAAAGAGCTTATCCTCCTCAAGCACATCTGCCTCTGTCAGGTGATTTAACAGCGTGGACTTACCTGCGTTAGTATATCCTACTATCGCAACAACCGGTACTTTATTTTTTTCACGCTTTGCCCTTGTGATATCTCTGTGCTTCTGCACCTCTTTCAGCTCTCTTCGAGCTGTGCTATCCTGTCATTTATAAGACGGCGGTCCACCTCAAGCTTTTTCTCTCCGGGACCTCTTGTTCCTATTCCACCGCCAAGCCTTGACATGGACTTTCCCAGTCCCGATAAACGGCTTAATCTGTACTTGAGCTGAGCAAGCTCAACCTGTATCTTACCCTCACTTGTTGTAGCTCTTGATGCAAAAATATCAAGAATAACAAGTGTCCTGTCCATAACCTTTGTGTCAAGATACATCTCCAGATTTTTCTGTTGTGCAGGACTCAGCTCATCATCGCACACAATGCCTGTTGCCCCTGTACTCTCCACAAGCTCAGCAATCTCCGCCACCTTGCCGGTGCCAACATACGTGCCCGGATGAATTTTTTCTCTTCTTTGGATAAGTGTGCCTACAACTGTCGCACCTGCTGTCTTTACCAGCTCCGCAAGCTCTGAAAGTGAATCATCCGCATCATCACCGTCCTGCTCACTTACTCCGACAAGCACCACTCTCTCCTCAATATCCTCTATCTTAATAGTATCTGCCATAATCTATCTGGTCTCCAAAAACTGATATTCTCTTGCTGCATCCTCGTCATCGGGATAATCCTTCATGTATTCCTCCATTTTGCTCTTTGCTGTGGCAAAATCGCCGGAATACTCATATGCTATAATCATAGCCTTTGTTATCTGCTGCTTGTTCGGCACACTTTCAAGTTCAAGTGCGTTCTGAAAATAAGTAATCGCAGTGTCATAGTTACCATTGTCCATCTGCGCCTGTCCCATATTCATCAGCTCATAAGAATCTGCCTCACCGCTGTCCAGGTATTTCTTAAAATACTTCTGCGAGCTGTCATTGTCGCCCTGCTTCTGATATGCTTCACCCATATAGTAGTTTGCCTTGACCAGCTTCTCATCAATAGCCTTTTGCAGACTCTTTATTGCTGAATCATAATCACCGAGCATAGTATATATACGGCCTCTCTGCATATAATCATCAGCAGTTTTTGCCTTAAGCTTTAATGCCTTATCCAGGTATTCCTTTCCCTGTCATTCATGCCATACTTCGACAAGGTCTCATAAACACCAAGATAGAGCTCATAATTATCATCATTCTCACTGAGCGCCGTCTTAAAATCCTTCATACCCTTGTCTGAATCATTCTTGGCAAAATATATACAGCCCCTCAGATAGTATGCATCAGAATCCTTATTATAGTCGATAATAGCCGTATACGTATCAATAGCTCCATCCACATCACCGCTTAAATACTGTGCCTTTGCCTTATAATAGCATATGTCAAGCTCCTCTGCGCCTACTGAGCCCACCGACTGGTCCAGTGCCTTCTGAAAAGCATCGACCGCATCATCATAGCTGCCGTTTTCTATACAGTTGATGCCATACTGTCTGTACGCATCCTTGTCCTTTGCCTTGTCGCCGGAACCACAGCCGGTAAGCATGCCTGCTGTGAGCACTACGGTAAGCGTGAGTGCCATAAATTTATTCTTTATCATAATAGTTCTCCATGTGTATATTCTTCCCCTTATTATATATGTATTTGACAAACTTGTAAATCCCGCCCTTACATTTCTGCTAGGGGACTGCAGTTCACGGTGAGGCAGGATTATGAGATTGTAAGCTGCAATAGTACGGTTTGTGGGCGTGGTGGGGATACACAGCTCGGGAGTGCTACGCTGCGCTGCCAAGATACTGTATGAATTATGCCTTGCAGGCTTTCTATGCTCGACGAAACCGTCGAAACTCGCCTTCCATGGCTCGATTTCTCCTTGCCCCGGCGTCCATGCCGGGCCATTTCTGTGTTGCATGGCATAATTCAACAGTATCTAGACAGCTTCGCTATTCGCTCTCACGAGACTGTGTATCCCCCACCACGCCCACAAACCTCACTTTCCCATAAAAAATATAAGTATCGGTAAGTAGTGCAACACATCATCTCACATCTCTTCACAACATAGTAAGACGTAAGCACCGGCCACCGGTGCGCACACGTCACCACAATCTCACCACATCGTAGCAAGACGTAAGCACCGGCCACCGGTGCGCACACGTCACCCCACACATTTTGCCACAGCGTAAGGGACGTAAGCGCAGGGGACGGCGTACACACATACTCTTGCGAGAGCGCATAGCGAAGCTGCCTAGTGTCTGTAGGATTATGCTTAGAACCACAGAAATGCACCGCCATGGACGGCGGGGCAAGGCGTTATGCGCCACGGACGGCGCATAAAAGCCGGTTTCGTCAGCCTGCGAAACACTCCGGCATAATCCGTACAGACACTTGGCAGCGTAGCGTAGCGAACGCAAGAGTATGTGTGCACGCCGTCCCCTGCGCTTACGTCCCGACCTACCAAAAAGAACCCCCGCGGGATGCACCCACGGGAGTTCTTAAGCCCAATTTGTATTTAAAGGAGGAAGAAAAATTCTAGGCCTCTAAATGCCAGATTTCATCATTGTACTGCTTGATTGTTCTGTCAGAAGAGAAGAAACCAGCCTTGCTGATGTTGACAAGCATCTTCTTAGCCCAAGCCTTCTTATCCTCATAATCAGCGTAAGCCTTCTCTTTTGTCTTGCAGTAATCCTCAAAGTCTGGGAATGTCATGAACCAGTCTTTGTTGAGGAGCTCGTTGTAAAGTCTCTCTAAGTTCTCCTTAGAACCAACCTTCATCATCTCATCACTTACAAGGAAGTCAACAGCCTTCTTTAAGTCTGCATCCTTGTCATAGTAATCCTTAGAGCAGTAGTCGCCTCTCTCATATCTGTCGATAACAGTCTGTGAATCCTCACCGAATACATAGATGTTCTCATCGCCGACAAGCTCAGCTATCTCTACGTTTGCTCCGTCACTTGTTCCAAGTGTAATAGCACCGTTAAGCATGAACTTCATGTTTCCTGTTCCTGATGCCTCCTTAGAGCAAGAGAAATCTGCTCTGAAATATTTGCAGCTGGGAATAATTTCTCAGCTAATGTTACGTTGTAGTTCTCAACCATGAATACCTTAAGGTATGGACTTACCTCAGGATCATTGTTGATAATCTGCTGTAAGCAGAGGATTGCATGGATGATATCCTTTGCAATGATATATGCAGGAGCTGCCTTTGCACCGAAGAAGCATGTGATTGGTGTAGATGGCTTCTTGCCTGCCTTGATCTCAAAGTACTTACGGATGATGTAAAGCACGTTGAGCTGCTGTCTCTTGTACTCGTGAAGTCTCTTAACCTGGATATCAAAGATTGAATTGTCAGGTACGTCGAGATTCTGAGTCTTCTTTAAGTAAGAAGCAAGCTCTGTCTTCTTTGCGTTCTTGATGTCAACAAGCTTTGTGAGAACAGCGTCATCATTGATGAAATTGCCAAGCTTCTCTAACTCGTTTGCATCCTTCTTCCAGCCATCACCGATAAGCTCTGTGATGTATGCTGAAAGCTCCGGGTTACAAGACATTAACCAACGACGGAATGTGATACCGTTTGTCTTGTTGTTGAACTTCTCAGGATATAACTTGTAGAAGTTGTTGAGCTCTGTATTCTTTAAAATCTCTGTGTGAAGGTATGCAACACCGTTTACAGAATATCCGAAATGAATATCCATGTGTGCCATGTGTACAAGACCGTCCTTGATGATGTATGTGCTCTCATCAGCTACCTTTGCGCGAACCTTGTTGTCAAGCTCACGGATGATTGGCATAAGCTGTGGAACTGCCTTCTCCAAGAAGCTGATTGGCCATTTCTCAAGAGCCTCTGCAAGGATTGTGTGGTTAGTGTATGCACAAACCTTTGATACAATCTCAATAGCCTCATCCATCAGGATGCCCTTCTCCTGAAGGAGACGGATAAGCTCTGGAATAACCATTGATGGATGTGTATCGTTAATCTGAACTGCTGCATAATCAGCAAGATCATGTAAATTAGAGCCCTTTGCCTCTGCCTCTGCAAGGATAAGTCTTGCTGCGTTTGATACCATGAAATACTGCTGGTATACACGAAGAAGACGTCCCTTATCATCTGAATCATCAGGATATAAGAATAATGTAAGGTTCTTCTTGATATCATCCTTGTCGAAATCAATTGTGTCGCCTACGATTGACTCATCAACTGACTCGATGTCGAATAAGTGAAGCTTTGTTGTACGGTTGTTGTATCCAACTACGTCGATATCGTAAAGTCTTGACTGTACTGTGAATCCGCCAAAGCTTACAGGATATGTGATATCTGTCTTTGTAAGCCAGCTCTCCTTTGTAATCCATGGGTTTGGAGTCTCCTTCTGGAGATTGTTCTCAAATACCTGCTTGAATAATCCGTAGTGGTAGTTGAGGCCTACACCGTCTCCGTTGAGCGAGTGTTGCGATTGAATCTATGAAGCATGCTGCAAGACGTCCAAGTCCGCCATTTCCAAGTGAAGGCTCAAGCTCGATTTCCTCGATTTCAGCAAGTGACTTCCGTTCTTCTCAAGAGTCTCTTTAACTTCATCGTAGATACCTAAGTTGATAAGGTTGTTTGATAAAAGCTTTCCGATAAGGAACTCTGCTGATATGTAGTAGAGCTTTTTCTTTCCTTTGTTTGAAACCTTTTTCTCTGCCTTGTCTTTTACAAGCTCAAGTAATGCGTAGTATACTTCCTCATCTGTACTAACGCTGATTCCCTTCTGAAGCTTTGTTTCGATTTCCTGCATGATTGCCATTTTGATTTCCTCCCAAATCTGTTATCATGTGTACACGCCAATGTGTCAAATTAACTAATTTTCATTTAGCGTGCTTTACTTCCTTGTGTCATTTGATGAATCAAGTATAATCCATTACACTGCACAATTCTTGCAGTATACAGTCGAAAACTTGCACAATCCTATCATTTTTCGGTATTTTTAGTGGCTTTTCAAGAAATAATATGCTAAAATATCATCATGAATATATTAGAATATGAAAATTATCACGAAGACAAAACACATGTGGAGCTTACGTTCCCATACAATACCTACCTGTGCTCGATTCCCCTTGATTTTTCCGGAGTTCCGCTGCACTGGCATGATGACATGGAGCTTATCTATATAAAGAAGGGCTGCGGTCATATATCTGTGGATTTTAAGGAGTACCATGTCACAGCGCCAAGCCTTGTGCTGATTCTGCCGGGACAGCTTCACTCTATAGACCAATATATGGATGAATCGATGGAGTACGAAAATATCATATTTTCCCTGTCGATGCTGCTTCCCGGAAAGTACGATTACACCAAGGAGGATTTTCTTACACCTCTCTTAACCGGCAGATTCACAGTTCCGACGGTTTTTACACCGGTGTATCCATACTACGAGGATGTCGTGGCTCCAATAGATGCATGCGATGAGATTTGCAAGACGATGCCGCAGGGCTATCAGCTTTATATAAAGAGCAAGCTCTACGAATTCTTTTTTGTGCTTGATAACCGCTGCCGTAATCTGACAAAGCCACTAAAAAGTAAAAAGACTCTTGATAAGATGAAGGTTGTGCTCAAATATGTGGAAAATAATTATGCCGACAAAATCTCTATCGCTGATATCGCTGATGTAGCCGGGTTTTCCGAGTCTCATTTTATGAGGTATTTTAAAGAAACCATGGGCACATCGTTTGTTGACTATTTAAAGGACTACCGCCTGACCATGGCCGCAAGACTTTTGCAAAGTTCAGACAGCTCGGTGCTTTCTATTTCCGGTGAAGTGGGGTTTGAAAGCCTGTCGTATTTTAACAGAGCCTTCAAAAAGCACTATGGCATGACACCTCTGCAGTATCGCAAGGGCAGTTGACACCACTCTAGACAGTTACAATACAATATTTCATAAATAAACGATGGAAAATAATCATGAAAAAAATACATACATAAAAATGACTGCCCCATTCCGTGAAAATAACAGGGCAGCCCGAAAGCTTGAATTAATCAATAAAATATGCACTTATTTAGTTTTTATCACATACCCTGTATACGTGCTGTATCTGTGCTTTACAGCCGGTCATATGCTTGCACTCTCAATCATTGCTCCGTTTGTCGGCTTTATTACAGTATCGGTTTTCAGATATATCATAAACAGACCACGTCCATACGAAAAATTTGATATGCCGCCTGTCATTCCAAAGGATACCCTCGGAAGGTCTTTTCCTAGCAGGCATGTTTTTTCTGCATTTATAATTGCATTTACTGTTTTAATATGCTCACCTTCTGCTTCGCCTTTATGGTTCACCGGCATTTTGCTTGCAGTCATTGCAGCTATCATTGCCTGTGTCCGTGTGATATCAGGTGTGCATTTTATCAGCGACGTTGTTGGTGCTTTTGTTTTTGCAGCCATTGAAGCATATATAGTGACTGTTTTCTTTTTATAAATAGCTATTAATTGTTGTTTCCACCATCAACACTCTTTTTTACGGCGTTTCCGGCATCATCTACGGCATCCTTTGCGCCGTCTATTACATCCTTGCCGGCATCGCCTGCTCCGTCTATCACATCTTTTCCGGCATTGCCGCTCCGTCTATCACATCTTTTCCGGCATCGCCTGCTCCGTCTATCACATCCTTGCCGGCATTTCCGGCGCCATCTATGATATCCTTGCCGGCATTCCCGGCATCGTCGGCGGCAGAGCCACCTCTTTGTGTATTTTCAACCATTGAGGTGTCTGCCACATTACTATTGTTTCCACAGGCTGCAAAAGCGCTTGCAGCAGCGAGTATCAGGCAAAGTGCCAATAAATATTTCATTTTCTTCATTGTATCAGTCTCCTTTTCGTTTTGGAGATAGTATGGGCAATTTTTCGTAATTTATACATCATTCGTAACTATTCTGAACCACTGAGAACAAAACATGCACGCATGTAAGCGGCAGTTTTTCTTGTTCTCAGCTTTTTAACTTGGGTTTTGTGATGAGTGCCGCGATATACGAAAAGATAAGTGCTGCCGATACTCCGACGGCACAAGCCTTAAAGCCGCCCTTAAACAGGCTATAAAGCCCTCGCTGTCCACTGCCTCCTTCACACCCTTCCACAGTACATTGCCAAAGCCCAAAAGCGGTACGTTGGCACCGGCGCCTGCCCACTTTGAAAATGGTCCGTATATGCCGACGGCGCCAAGCAGCGCTCCCGTGCACACGAGCATTACCATAATTCTGCCCGGCATGAGCTTTGTTTTTTCCATTAAAATCTGTACTATGGCGCAGATTATACCGCCCACGACAAATGCTTTTACATAATCCATTATATCCTTACGCCTTTCTTCTATTTTTTGAACGTGCGCCGTCCTCAAAAACGGCTCGTTCACCCTATTATATATGTGAAGCCATCAGCTTCAAATTGAAGCTTCAAGCACCACACCGTGTGCAATTCCCGGTACTGACTCGCCCTCGTTGAAGCTGACCGGCGAAAGAAGTGCTCCTGTCGGCACAAATAGTATACGCTTCAATTCACCGCTTCTAAGTTTTGGCAAGTAATATGCTGACAAAACAGTTGCCGAGCATGCACAACCCGAACCACCTGAGCCCGTGTTCTGGTTCGTTGCATCAAACATCTTCATGCCACAGTCCTCGTGATTTTTGCTTATGTCCACGCCCTTTTGCCTGCACAGGTCAATCAGTATCTTCTGTCCGATGCTTCCAAGGTCTCCTGTCACTATCCTGTCGTAATAGGAAGCCTTTCTGCCAAAATCACTCAGATGATTTACTATCAGCTCACAGGCCGCAGGGGCCATTGCAGCGCCCATGTTCATGGCGTCCTTTATGCCATAATCCACCACAACTCCTGTTGTGATTCCCTCAATCTGCACCTTCTTTGATATACTATCTGCATTGTCACCCCCAGTCCATTCATTGTCACACCCGTCTGTGTCTCATTACCACCTGCTCCACTGCCCACAATAAATGCTGCACTTCCTGTGACTGTCCACGTCGCTGACACCGGTCTTTGATTGGCGTACTGGTTAGGGAAGCGAAACTGCTTTTCGGCACTGCCAAAGTGACTCGATGTCACTGCCACCGCATGCCTTGCATACCCTGCTGCCACAAATGCCGCGGCAAGTGAGAGCGACTCCCCGCATGTGGAACATGCTCCATACACTCCAAACCACGGAATACGGAAGTTTTCCACACCAAAGGTTGTGGCCATAGACTGTCCGAGCAGATCTCCTGCAAATACATAGTCCATGTCGGATGCATCCAGATGTGCTTTTCCAAGGGCCATTGTGAGTGCATCGCGCTGCATGGAGCTTTCCGCCTTCTCCCACGTATTCTGCCCAAACCTGTCATCTTTGCCTACAATATCAAACAGACCTCCAAGCGGTCCGTCCGCCTCCTTTGTGCCTACAACCGAACTGCTTTCCAATATAAAAGGAGCCTCCGTAAAACGGAGACTCCACTTTCCCAATTTTTGCTGCATACCGACTCTCCTTACTCTTAATCTCATCAAATCATAGATTTAATTAATGTCAGTATGCACAAACATATAAAATATATTCATTCAGATATAACAGCTCTACTTGCCATCATATGACACAACTGCATCCACATCATACTTGCTAAGAAGCTTTCTGCCATTAAGACCTGCAAGCTCAATAAGGAAAAGCATCTTCACAACCTCTCCTCCAAGCTCCTCAACAAGCTCTGCTGCTGCCTGCATTGTGCCTCCTGTAGCGATAAGATCATCCACGAGAACCACCTTCTGACCGGGCTTTATTGAGTCCTTGTGCATCTCAATTGTTGCTGTGCCATACTCAAGGTCATATGTCTTTGATACAGTCTCACATGGCAGCTTGCCCGCTTTTCTCACCATGACAAACGGTTTATGAAGCGCATATGCTATCGGCATGCCAAAAACAAAGCCCCTTGATTCTGCTCCTGCTATCACATCAAAGTCAAGTCCGTCAAGCTTCTTTATCATCTCGTCAATTGCAAGCTTTAATCCATCTGCATCCTGGATAACACTTGTCACATCGCGGAACATGATGCCCTTCTCCGGGAAATCCGGGATAGTTCTGATATAGTCCTTTACTGTTTTCATTGTATGTACCTTCCTTATATGTATTTAATATGTATTTACAAATATATTCGTGACGCATTTGTCCTTTTTGTATGCATTACCATTTTACTCTCTTGTGGCGCCATATGCAAATCAAAATCACTTCACCTTATGATACCCGTCTATGCACTCCACGACATCCGCTATCTCTATCGTGCCGGCATGTGAATCAGCCACAAAGCGTATATCAAATTTGCCGTATCTCATGCCATAGATATAATCCCTGGCCTTGTTGTATGCAGCTCTTGGATCCTGTGCCAGAATATGCTCCACAGTAATGCGGGTACCTTCATCCATACAGCTTTTGAGTGCCTCATCCCTCCATATAACATGCACCGTATCCCATCTGTGCTCTGCGGCAAAGCCCTCTGATGCCTCAGGATGTGAGTCTGAATATGCCAGATACGGCTTTATATCATAGATTGGTGTGCCGTCAAGCATATCTACACCTGACACATGAATTATGGGTCCCTTGCTGCTTTTGTACTCAATCTTATCAAGCCTTACAGAGGATAATCCCATGCCGTTTGGGCGAAACGGCGAACGTGTGGCAAAAACACCTCTCTTTTCCCGGCCTCCAAGCTGGGTGGTGTGACGAGCGGTGTGAATTTCTCCACCTTGTTTTCAGAAAAGCCCCATATAATCCACAAATGTGTGAACTCCTCTATTCCACGAAGCGCATCGGGATTTTGGTATTTGGGTTCAAATATTATCTGCCTGCCGCCTCAGGTACGAGGCCACTCTGCCTCGGAATGCCAAATTTCTCTCCAAATCCGGTGTGCATAATCGCAACCGGCTCTATAGTCTTCTCATACATATTTTTATACCAGTATTTTATTCAGTATATCATCCTCCAGCACAAGCTTCTTTGCCGCGTCGCGGTACTCCTTCTCATGCAGATATGTGTGCCTGAACGGCTTCATGGATGGCGCCATATCTATCGCATCCAGAAAATCCTGCTTTCTCATGCCAAGAGTAGCCGCATAATCGAAAAAGCCTGTCCTTTTGAGCACTGTGCACACCCTTACATACCTGTGGTTCTGCACTACACTCATGATATAGGTTGCTATGCCGACCTGTATGCCATGAAGCTGTGGATGCTCAAGAATTTTGTCAAGCGCATGTGATATAAGATGCTCACTGCCGCTGGTCGGCGCACTGCTTCCCGCTATCTCGTTTGCTATGCCGCTCATGGCAAGCGAATCCACAAGCTCCTTTAGGAAAAGCTCATCCTTTATGCTCTCATAAGGTGTACGCACAAAGCTGTTGACCGCCTTTTTAGCAACCATCACGGCAAAGTCATTGACCACGCCTGCACCATGTGCTTCCTCAAAAATCCAGTCATAGAGTGCTGTAATCTTTGACACCATATCCCCGATGCCTGAATATATAAACTTCTCCGGTGCTGTGCGGATGACCTGTGTGTCAACTATGATACCATGCGCAAGCTTTGCAGGAACCGACGTACGCTTGCCGTGCACCAAAAGTGATGCACTGGCGCTAGAAAAACCATCGCTTGAGCTTGAGGTCGGCACACTGATAAATGGTAGATTTCTTAGAAAAGCTGCATATTTTCCTGCATCTATTACCTTTCCGCCGCCCACTGACACAACTGCCTTTGCCTTGTTTGGTATATCAAAAGCAAGGGTGATGATATCGTCTATCTCAACCGTATCAAGCTCGCTGTACTCTAGCACTGTGATACCGGCATCAGTAAGCGACTTCATTATAGTATCTCCAAACATATCTATGAGACCGTTTCCCATAAAAATGACTACGCTCGTCAGCTCCTCACTCTTTAAATACTCTCCGATTTTGTTTAATGTTCCATTTCCCACCTTGAGGATTGATGGAATGGATATTGCTTTTCCTGTCTGCATTTTCATTCTCCTCTTTTTATTTAATATGCCGGACTATCATTGCTTTGCATCATAAATTGTCGCACTGTAGCCCTGTTTTTTCTTTGCTGTCATACATGGCGGTGTCTGCCCTTCTGTAGAGCTGGTCAAACGTGATACAATCCATTCCGTCATAAAAGCATGCGCCAAGACTGAGCAATATATGCTTTCCATTCATCTCTGCTATATCAATATGCTCTATGTTTGAAAAAAGCCTGTCAAAAAAAGCTTCTGCCCGCTCTTTATCAAGCATCCCCGGTATAAATACCGCAAACTCATCCCCGCCCAGGCGAAGCACGACATCATCATCACGACATGATTTGCGCAGAGTATCAGCAATTGCTATTATCACCTTGTCGCCCACTGCATGTCCATAGGTATCGTTTATTGACTTAAACTTGTCACAATCCAAAAGACAGAGCAGACCGCACTGTTTGCGGACGAGATACTCTGTTATCTTATTCTCTCCACTTCCGCGGTTGCGTATACCTGTCATCAATCAATCTGTGCCAGATACATAAGCCTGTCTTCACGTCGCTTTTCCTCGTCAATATTCTCCACGCAGTAAAGCACATGCCACAGCCTGCCATCTGCATCATAGTCTACAGGAATAAACCTTTCACGCACCAGCCTGATACCTTTCCGATAAACTCGTGCACTATGGTATTTTTTCCACGAAGTCTGTCCTCTACAGTACTGATATCCACAAAATCAAGTGTCTCTTTGCGCTGTGCCTTAGTACAGAACTCATTCATCACACTGTTTATAAGCCCCGGGAAATCCTCATCTATCCTATATTCCCCCTCACTTTGCGGTTTTACCCCCAGGAAGTGTACAACCTCATCCAAAGTCTTTACTATATGGTATCTGTGTGTCTGCACATTTACCAGTGCCATGGATATATAGATACTTGAAAGTGATGAATAGCTGCTAAGCATCGCTTCCTTATTCGACTTTGTGAAGGAATTGCGCAGCTTAAGCAATGATATAAGCAAGGTTCCTATCATATCCAGGAACGTGGTCAGTCCGAGAGTATCACTTTCCGGTGGATTATCCACACCGAAAAAGCCTTTATCTCATCCTTGTAGCGGATTGGACATACCACCAGGTTCTTTACATTTTGCGCCTTTAACAGATTATAGGAGACCTTGTGCTCATCCTTTATCTGCTCTATATCTGTGATAATTACATTCCTGTCCTTGTCAAAGGTCTGATACCACCAGCCTATTATGTCCATATCGACATTCTGTAATTCATGTATCTCCGGCACTATTCCATCCGCACACCACTCATATGTATTTTTGGTGACATGCTTCTCATCACAATCCTCAAATATATATATGCGGTCAGAACCGATATGTTTTCCGAAAAATCTGATAAACTCATTAATCTGCTCATCCGGTGTATCATAGTTGAGTGCAGATCTGAGTGCCTCATTTATAACAAGCTCGTATTTTATAATTGTCTTCATACCTTCTGCATCCTCGTATTGTTACTTGTATATTACTCGTATTATTCAAAACCACCACACACATTCGCAAAACTGCACGATGTCCGCGCTTAACAACATTATACCAAATTTTTTCAAAAATGCACATAAATCATGGTATTCTTACCATTATTTTTTTCTCTTTATTTTCAATCATCGTAAGCACAGGAATGTGCTTCTTTCTGAGTGCACGTATAACCGGATATGTCTCAAATGCGTTTCCTTCCACATACACAGCCTCCGGTCTGTACTTTACAATCTGCTTCACCTGCTCCTTTACATATGCCTTCCACTGCGGCTTCTCCATCAGCACCTCTGCATATGCTGTCTCACTGTCAAGCTCTGTTAATTCAAGCTGCGGAACAGGCATTGCATCAACATGACAGATATGCACACCCTTTATTCCTCGTGCTTTTGCAACATTTATAAGCAGCTCGTCTGTCTGACTGTCACATGCCATGGCTGCAGTATCTTCTTTACTGCCATACCATACTATCACAGAGCTGTCTTTATGAAGAGAAAGCGCCTTTTCGCATGCCTTTACTGCTTCATCCTGCTCCTTAACAGTCATGATAAAGCCTCCCTTGTGACAAAATATCGCACCGGAAATTCCTGTAGCATTTACCAGCTCCTCACCTTCAAGTCCCAGCCACTCTGCCGGAAAAGAACACTTGTAATTCATCGAGTATTCTCTTTTCTGCGGCTGTATACAAAAGCCACCTCTGTTTGACGGAAAAATAACAAACGCAATATCCGTCTCACTCATAGCCTTCTGACACGGTATAAACTCAGGAAGCACCAGTATCCTGCTTGCCGGATTGTGCTTTGCAAGCACCTCCTCCACTCTCTTATCGGCTCTCTCATTGCCACGGTATCTCTCAAATTTGTTTTCCAATATCATGCCTGCTACGCTTACCGCCTGAAAGAAAGCCTCATCGCTGCCACCCTCATAATCCCATGACGGGTTGAAATTGCCTATAAGCGTTGCAAGCTCGTTTTTCTCACCTGTATTGTCATTGTTGTCGAGAGGCTGAACAAATGACTCATCGAATTTCACCGCCAGCTCCTCGCCTAAAATATCCGCTCCAACAGCCTCCCACAGCAGGCCAAATGCCGCATATGGCACACCGTTTTCCCTGATTCTGCTGTCCTTCTGATGATGGTCAAACTCACCTCGACCTATATCAAAAACTATTCCTGTGAAATCATCAGGCACACTATTACCCCTTGTTATGCTGATCTCAGGGTTTATATACAAAAGCAGGGCTGATGAGAACACATCATCTGCATGAAATTTGCCACCATGTGTGAAGGCACAGGCATTCTTTTGTTTTATCTGCTCTATTAATCTGCTCATTTTTTAACCTCATATGTATTCTTTTACGTTGTGATACCTTATAACTCTTTAATCATAATTGTAATATTCAAAATGTCAATATAATTGATGCTAAAACATCAGTTGACATAAAGGATTGTCTGTATTACTATGTATAATACAAACAATACAATTATATCACTTACAAGTTTTGTCAGATTACAGCCTGCTCATAAATATTGATGCATTTCAAACAGGCTATGACATATAAACAGTAAGATACAGGAGGTTCTCATGATAATAGAACTTGACATGTCAAGCAGCACCCCGATATACGTACAGCTTAGAAACCAGATTGTAAAGGGAATAGGCAAAGGCGAGCTAAAGACCGGCGAAAAGCTCCAACCGTACGCCAGCTTGCAAGCGATGCGGTGTAAACACAATGACGGTCAATAAAGCCTATCAGATTTTGAAAAATGAGGGATTTATCCGTACAGACAGACGGCTCGGCGCTTTTGTATCCGAATCCATCGCAGATGATACCGATTTCACTGAAAAGCTGGAATCAGAGCTTGAGCTTTTAAGTGCTGAGGCCTGTCTCACCGGAATGAGCCGTGAGGAATTTTTATCAATGTGTGATAAAATGTATTCACAAATGAAACCATGTACCGCTTAGCAGAGGAGACAGACTATGGAAATTATCATGTTTATTATCTTTATAGTTACAAACCTTTTTATCATACTATGTATGCAATTTGCGTACACACACGCCTATAAATATGAAAACGGCATGTATCTCAATGTACATATTCCATCATCTCACAAAGAAGATGCCGAAGTAACCGAAATCGTCACCACCGGAAAATGCAAAATGAAACACTTTCAGATTGCCAATGTGATTATCTCCATTACTATATGCTTTATTGTTTTTTTTAACATTGCCGTTTTTTTTCTGGTATATATTATCTGGATGTTTGCATATATCTTTGGAATTATTCATATTCCAAACAGCTCCCACCGGAAAATGTATGCTCTGAAAATACAAAACGGATGGATAATAGAAACCCAACGCAAAAAGGTTATATCGACACCCGCGTTTCAGCAGAAGCCGGTGCCACGACAGTCAGCTATAAATGGCACGCACTCTTTTTAATTACTGAGCTTGCAGCATATATACCATACTTTATGCTTGGTGACACCCATTACAATATCCTTATGATTTCGCTTTTTTTGTGCTCTGTTTTAACATCCACACTTCGCTGGTATTTCATGCTTTTATAAACAAAAGCGAGCGCCACGTATACAGCATGGATTCAAAGCTCAACCTTATTGTCAACAATACCATGAAAAATATAAAAAGCATCGCAAATGCTTCCTTCCTAAGCGGAACTAAACGTCTGTCGCATGGATTTATGTAGCATTATACACAGGTATCACCGGAATACTTCCGGCATCATCCTATTATGTGTATATTTCATTCAGTTAATAGCCGTTTTGGGATTTATTGTTCCAATTTATATAGGCTTAAACAGAAAGAAGGAACTGCTGTCTGCCAACGCCTCACCAATAGATGTGGACGATGATGAATACTGGAAAACCGGCTACTACTATAATCCCGACGACAAACATATTCTCATTGAAAACCGCATGCAGTCCGGCAACTACACGTTTAATTATGCTAAAAAAAGCGCGTGGATTTTCACAGGAATCACCTGTGCAATAACAGCCGGCTGTATCATCCTGGTGTTTGTCTGCATGCTTCCTTTGATTAATATACAGGAAAAAATCACTCTGACAAACAATAACCTTACTATTTCTGCCGGTGGCTATACAAGCGAGATTGATGTAAATGACATCACAGAGCTTAAGCTTCTGAACGAGCTGCCGGATGACAGTTTCCTGCGTACAAACGGAGCCTCTACAGACAGCTATGATATCGGCAGGTATGAAGGACGCACCCTTGGAAAATGCAGTCTGTATGTATTCGACGGATACTCTCCTATTCTCATGATAAAATCGGATGATACACTGGTGTTTGTTAATTCTAAGGAAGATGGGGAGATAGAGAGGTTGTATGAAGAATTAAGTCAATAAATTTGTTCTTTTTTATGTTATACTGTAATCGTATACCTAAAAAGAAAGCAGGCAAAATCTAATGAAAACACGACAAGAAGCATTAGACTACGGCTTATCATTTCCAAATACTTATCAGGAAGCACCATTCCACGACCCAAACTGCAGCTCATCCGCGTAAAGGACAGCAAAAAGGTTTTCCTGTGGACCTACGAGCGCAATGGTTTTATCAATTTAAATGTCAAGGTATCTCCTGCATGGCGCGACTTCTGGAGAGATGCCTTCCCATCGGTCATCCCCGGCTGGCACCAGAACAAGGACAACTGGAATACCATCATTCTCGATGGCAGCATACCTGATGACGCTATAAAAAACATGATTTCAGACAGCTATGACCTTGTCACCTATAATCCGACCCGGCTCATATATGAGGCTGTAAAAAGGATTCCAAAGGGTTGTGTTGCCACATATGCACAGGTTGCTGAGCTTGCAGGCAATAAAAAAATGTGCCGGGCTGTCGGCAATGCCCTGCACAAGAATTCCCAATCCTGATGAATTCCATGCTACAGAAGTGGTAAATGCAAAGGGTGAGCTGTCAGGGACATTGCCTTCGGTGGAGCCGATGAACAGGCTAACCGTCTAAGAGCAGATGGCATTGAGGTCAT
>ENA-OUNI01000335-OUNI01000335.1-human-gut-metagenome-genome-assembly--contig:-NODE-335-length-21936-cov-8.840204_pt1 | contig 21936 bp, 23 predicted proteins | sample MGYA00242499_ERZ504580 | MGnify/ENA primary metagenome ERZ504580 (study PRJEB26092, sample SAMD00036315) | human gut metagenome | host: Homo sapiens | study: EMG produced TPA metagenomics assembly of... | reverse complement strand
CTTGGCGGCATCGACTTCGGCGAGCCGATCGCGAACACGTTCCCGGTCAACGAGGACGTGACGCTGCTGCGCGCCGACGGCGGTCAGGTGCAGCTCGCGGTCAACGAGTACGGCAAGGGCCGCGGCGTATACGTCTCCGGTCTGCCCTACTCGGCCGCGAACGCCCGTCTGCTGGAGCGAATCCTGTTCTGGGCCTCCCACAACGAGGACAAGTACACGGCATACAGCTCCACCAACCCCGAGTGCGAGGTCGCGGTGTTCCCCGATGCCGGCCAGTACTGCGTGATCAACAACACCGACCGTCCGCAGTCCACGGATGTGGCTCTGCCTGACGGTTCGGTCGAGCATTTCGACCTCGACCAGAGCGCCATCGCTTGGCGCAACCTCTGATCTGTGCAGTCCCCGTCCGTCCCGCGGCATGATGCGGGACGAGGGGACAGATGGATCGGACAGCAAGACTTGAGGATCAGGGCTTCCGTGCTTTCCTTCTCCTTCCTCCGGAGGCCCTGACACTCAGACCCATCGGTGGGGCAAGGCATGACGATATGCCTTGCCCCACATATTCGTCAAGGATGTGCGAACCGCGCATATCCGCTGTTACGTAAGGACACAACACATGACAGTGCAGGATACAGCACAGCAGACACCTGCCGACCGCTTCCGCGTCGGCATCGACATCGGCGGCACCAAGATCGAGGCCGTTCTCGTCGATCCGCAGGATAATGTTCGCAACGACGTGCGCATTCCCGCACGACGCGGCAACGCGCAGGTCATCGACGACGTCGTATCGATCACCCATGAGGTGGCCGGCGATCTGTTCGATCAGGTCGCCACGGTCGGCATCGGCATCCCCGGACAGGTCAATCCAGAAACCGGTCGTGTCGACAACGTCGTCAACCTCGACATCGATACGCTGGAGCTTGGTGCCGAAGCGGGCAAGCGCCTCGGTATTCCCGTGCACGTCGAGAACGACGTCAATGCGGCCGCGGTCGGCGCCGCGCGTATGGTCGGCGGATCCCACCCCGAAGGAACCATCGTGTTCCTCAACTTCGGCACCGGACTCGCCGCGGGCATCGTCGTCGACGGCGTCGTCCAGCACGGTTTCAGCGGGGCCGCCGGCGAGATCGGCATATCCCGATCGACCCGAACCGCTTCCCGTGCCCCTGCGGGCAGAGCGGCTGTCTTGAGACCGTGTGCTCCGGAGCGTCGGTCGGCCGTCACTGGCCGGTCGAAGGCAAGCCTCCGATGCCGGATCTCATCGAGTGCGCCCGTCGCGGCGAGCCTGACGCCCAGCGCATACTCGTCATGGTCACCCATGCCATCGTCGACGCCGTGCAGATCGTCGCACAATCCTATGACCCGCGCATGATTATCTTCGGCGGTGGCATGGCGAAGACCGGCCAGCCGCTCATCGACGTCACCCTGGACGAATTGCGCGTGCGCGAGCGCACCTGCCCGTTCCTGACGGGCCTGCATCTCGGCGAACGCATCAAGCTTGCGCAACTCGACCAGCCGGTCGGAGCGCTGGGCGCCGCGTGGCCGCGCCGGAGGCCTGATAGGCACACCGGTACCGGCGACGGAGTTTCCAAAACCACCCGGGCCGCACGGCCGGATGTGAGCAGAACATGAATCGAGGGCCGCTCCCTGAACGGGGGAGCGGCCCTCGATTCATATCGCAAGGACCTTTCGGTGGTTCTCTCAGTGACCGTTCTCGATGTAATGATGAACCACGTCGATGGCGGATCCGCGCAGCGCGATATCCGAACCCACCTGGCACCGTCGCACGGAGGTATGCTTGTGGAACTTCGACGACGACACCATGTCCACACGGCGCTGCGTCGCCTCCAGGAACGCCGCGTTCACGATGTCCGGCGGGCCGTACACGCATATGTCGTTGATGTCGAGCAGGCCGATTGGCATGGCGAGCGCCGCGGCGAGCTGCTCGCCGCAGGATCGGATGATGTCCAGCTGCTCCTCGGGCGTCGACGCGCGGCGAATCCGCTCGCGAATCACCGGCGATGTGACCATCGTCTCCAGGCACCCGCGCTTGCCGCACGGACACAACACCCCCGACTCCGGTCGAGGGAGATATGCCCGATCTCGCCTCCGGCATGGTTCTGCCCGATCACAGTCACATCGTCGATCAGCGTCGCGGCACCGATGCCACGGTCGATCTTGATGAACAGCATGCTCTTGTCGCCATGCCCGAAGAATCGCTCCGCGAGCATGGAGCAGACGACGTCGTTGCTGATGGTGACGGGGAATCCGAAACGACGTTCCAGCATGCCTCTCAGATCAAGGCCCCGCCATCCCAACACCGTCGATTCGCGAATGACACCGTCCTCGACGACACCAGTCACCGCTATGCCGATGCCGATGATCGTGTCGGCGTCGATGTCGGTGCGCAGCTGGTCGACCAGCTGCACGATCATGTCCGTGTTGATGTCGTTATCCGGTCCGAGCGCCATTTCCATGCGCTGCTGTGGCGTGCCCAGCAGGTCGGTCACGGCTCCCTGCACCAGATGCTCCTGGGACAGGTCGACGCTGATGATGTGCAGACGCGACGTGTCGATGCTCAGCAGCGTGCCGCGCTTGCCCTTGCCGGAGGCGTTGACGTCGAAACCGCTCTCGCAGATCAGCTTCGTCGAGCATGCTGTTGGCGACTCCCGATATCGCCACGCGCGAGAGTCCGGTCTGCCGCCCGAGGTCGGCGCGGGATAGCTGCCCGTTCGGGAACAGCAGCCCGAACACCAGGGAACGGTTGTTGCGGGCGCACGTCGCGGGACTTGCCTTCGTCGTCCTGCCGGGCGTGTGCAGGGGGAACGAGATGGTGTTGGCGTACGAGGTCATTGGTTCAGTCGTTTCTTGTCAGAGCGCCCATGATTCGGATCATGCGAGCTGCGGTGTGGTCATGTTCAAATCCACAGTCTTTATATTATAGCAATAGAAAAGGGGATTCAGGAACTATAAACGCCGAAGAATGGCGGTTTGTCATTTATGTAACTATAATTAACAAATAACGGTGCGTATGCGCCAACAGCTGCTGCGTCGCAGTGGCACAGCAGCTTCAGATAGGGGGTCGTTGTGGCGGTGAAGACCGGCGGCAACCTGCGGCACAACAAGGAAAAGAGGGTTCCACATGACTGACATTGATCCGAAACTGGCGGCCATCGTCGATCAGTTCGCCATCGACGGCGACGTCAAGGGCATCACCGCATACGGTGACGGCCACATCAACGTCACCTTCCTGATCAACACGGATCAGCACCGGTACATCCTGCAGAAGATGAACACGGACATCTTCCCGGACACCGTGCACCTGATGCGCAACATCGAACTCGTCACCGCCTACCTGCGCTCCAAGAACCAGGAGACGCTCGACATCGTCCCCACCAAGGACGGCGCGAGCTACATCGAAAACGAGGAGGTGGACGGCGCCTGGAGGATATACAAGTTCATCGAAGGCACCATCTCCTACAACCTCGTCCCCAACGCCGACGTGTTCCGCGAGTCCGGCGCCGCGTTCGGCGAGTTCCAGAACTTCCTGGCCGGCTTCGACGCCTCCCAGCTGACCGAGACCATCGCCCACTTCCACGACACGCCGAGCCGCTTCCGCGACTTCAAGGCTGCGCTGGAAGCCGACAAGATGGGCCGCGCCGAAACCTGCAAGCCGGAGGTCGACTTCTTCCTCGCCCACGAAGACCAGTACTCCCGCATCATGGACGGGCTGGCCGACGGCTCCGTTCCGCTGCGCGTCACCCACAACGACACCAAACTCAACAACATCCTGATGGACGCGAAGACCGGCAAGGCCCGTGCCATCATCGACCTCGACACCATCATGCCGGGTTCCATGCTGTTCGACTTCGGCGATTCCATCCGCTTCGGCGCGTCCACCGCGCTTGAAGACGAGAAGGATCTCGACAAGGTCCACTTCAGCACCGAACTGTTCCGCGCCTACGCGGAGGGCTTCGTCGGCAAGGTGCGCGACAGCATCACCGACAAGGAGGCCGAGCTGCTCGCGTTCGCCGGCAACATGATGACGATGGAATGCGGCATGCGCTTCCTCGCCGACTACCTCGCCGGTGACACGTACTTCGCCACCAAGTACCCCGATCACAACCTCGTGCGCGCTCGCACCCAGATCAAGCTCGTGCAGGAGATGGAGCAGAAGGCCGACGAGATTCGCGCCATCGTCGACGACGTCATGGAAAGGACCGCCCGCTGATGACCACGGAAGAGAAGAAGGACGACTGCGCCTGCGGCGGACTCGACGCCGTCTACGCGAGCATCGACGCGCTCGTCGACTTCGCGCGCAAGCGGCTTGAACTCGACCCGCGCGATGCCGACTGGACGCGCAACCGCATCTTCGAGCTGTTCTCGCTCGACTCGTACCGTCCCACCGGCGCGACCAGCGACGACACGCTGCCCGATGACCTGCTGACGCGGTTCCGCGCCGCGGCCGTCGCGGCGGGGCTGTTCGACGCCGACGAAGGACCGTGTACGCGGACATCGTGATGGGCATGCTCTCCGGCACGCCGTCCGCCGTGCAGGACCGGTTCGAGGCAGTGGAACGCGAACATGGCGGCATGGAGGCCATGCGCTGGTTCTACGACTACTGCGTCGCCAACAACTATGTCAAGAAGGGCGTGCTCGACAAGAACCCGCGCTTCGACTCCCACGGCCTGGTCATCACCATCAACCTCGCCAAGCCCGAATTCAAGAACATGAAGAAGGCCGCCGCGGGCAACTCGGTGGCCGGCGGATACCCCGCATGCACGATCTGCCATGAGAACGAGGGCTTCGCGGGGCGCAACAAGCGCACGCTGCGCACCATCCCCGCCACGCTCGGCGACGAACCGTGGTTCTGGCAGTTCTCCCGTACGGGTACTTCTACCAGCACGGCATCTGCGTGAACGACGAGCACACGCCCATGCACGTGAGCCGCTCCACGTTCGGGCACCTGCTTGACTTCGTCGACCGGTTCCCCGGATACTTCCTCGGGTGCAACGCCGCGCTGCCGCGCATCGGCGGCTCCGTGCTCGCCCACGACCATTACCAGGGCGGCGGCGAACTGCTGCCGATGCACAAGGCGGCCGCCTGGGCGACGATGACGCTGCCGGAATACCCGGACGCGACCATCGAGATCCTCGACTGGCCCGGCACCGCCGTGCGCGTGGTCGCCAAATCGCGCGACACGATCATCGAGGTGTGCGACAAGATCCGCGAAGGCTGGATCAACTACTCCAACCCCGAGCTGGACATCATCTGCGAAGGCGAGGACGGCAAGCGCTCCGCGGTGTCGCCCAGCGCGATCATCACCGAGCGCGGCTACGAAATGAGCCTGATCTTCCGCAACAACTCGGTCAGCGAGGAACTGCCGGAAGGCATCTTCCACGCGCATCCCGAGTTCTGGCCGGTCAAGCAGGAGCCCATCGGCTGATCGAGGCGCAGGGGCTGTTCATCCTGCCCGGCCGTCTCATCAACCAGCTTGGCCTGATCGAGGACGCCCTCGCCGAGGGCAATCCGCTGCCGGAAGAGGTCGGCGAGTTCACGCTTGAATGGGACGAACTCACCGCGACACTGAACGGCGAGCGTGACCGCGACGCATCCACGCCGCGGTGCAGGACGAACTCGGCAGCGTATGCGAGCGCATCCTGGGCAACACGGCCGTGTTCAAGCACAAGGAACTCACCCGGGACTTCATGGAAGGCCTCGGATTCCATACTCAGCATTAGAATGACTGTTGGAGTCATCCACAGTTGTTTTTCAAGGAGGAACACATGACTACCATTCTGGTAACGGGCGGCGCGGGCTACATCGGTACGCACACCGATGTCGAGCTGCTGAACAAGGGGTACGACGTTGTCTGCGTGGACAACTACAGCAACTCGTCGCCCAAGGCGCTCGATCGCGTCGAGGAGATCACCGGCAAGACCGTCAAGCGCTACGAGGGCGATGTCCGCGATGAGGCGCTGATGGACCGCATCTTCACCGAGAACGACATCGACTGGGTGATTCATTTCGCCTCGCTCAAGTCCGTCGGCGAGTCGGTCGCCAAGCCGATCGAATACTACGACAACAACCTCAACAGCACTATCGTGCTGCTCAAGGCCATGCGCGCCCACGACGTCAAGAAGGTCATCTTCTCGTCGTCCGCCACCGTCTATGGCACGCCCAAGGAGCTGCCGCTGACTGAGGAGAGCCAGATCGGCGGCACCACGAACCCGTACGGCACGACCAAGTTCTTCGAGGAGCAGATCCTGCGCGACGTGCACGTTGCCGACGACTCCTGGACCGTCGTCATCCTGCGCTACTTCAACCCGGTCGGCGCCCACGAGTCCGGCCTGATCGGCGAGGATCCGAAGGGCATCCCGGCAAACCTGACCCCCTACATCGCCAAGGTTGCACTCGGCGAGCTCAAGGAGGTTCAGGTGTTCGGTGACGACTATGACACGCCCGACGGAACCGGCGTGCGCGACTACATCCACGTTGTCGATCTGGCCAAGGGCCACGTCGCCGTCATCGACAAGGTCGAGGGCCCCGGCGTGTTCACCTACAACCTGGGTACCGGTCACGGATACTCGGTACTTGAGGTCATCAAGCGTACGAGAAGCTGCCGGCCACGCGATTCCGTTCGCGATCAAGCCGCGTCGCCCCGGCGACATCGCCGCCTGCTACGCCGACTCCTCCAAGGCCGAGCGTGAACTCGGCTGGAAGGCCGAGCTCGGCATCGACGACATGGCTGCGTCGTCGATGAATTGGCAGACCAAGAACCCGAGCGGTTACCGCGACGCCGAGTGACATCGGCCCGTGCGATCGGCCGATCGGCGTGATTTGATCGTCTGGCCGTCTTACGAATGATGCCCGGTGCTCCTGAGATTCAGGAACCACCGGGCATCATTCGTTTTTTGCCGTTGATATTCGCCGGAACGTTGGCAAGGTCATGGGTCAAGTCGCGTTTGCGTGCTTAAGTGCGCGTCGAACGACGAGTGCGCGAACATAGGAACGCAAAACCGGTGGTTTGCGTGCTTAAGTGCGCACGGTCGTCGTTCCGGCGCGCACTTAAGCACGCAAAAGGGTACGGACAGGCCCGATATGTGTGGTGTTCGTTCAGTGGATTGCCGTGAAGTGATGCGTGTGTCGGCAAGGCGTACCGAAGGAAGCGGTACGAGGGTACCGCGACTGAGGAACAATGCAGCCGACACTCCATCACTCCTCGGCAACGAGGTCGAGATATGAATCGTTCCACAGATCCTCGTCCCCGTCGGGCATCAGCAGGACACGTTCGGGGTTCAGGGCCTGGACTGCGCCCTCGTCGTGGGTGACGAGGACGATGGCGCCTTCGTATTTGGCGATGGCCTTGAGGATTTCGTCGCGGGAGGCGGGGTCGAGGTTGTTGGTGGGCTCGTCGAGGAGGAGGACGTTGGCGCGGGAGGTGACGAGCGTGGCGAGGGCGAGACGGGTCTTTTCGCCGCCGGAGAGGACCCGGGCGGGTTTGAAGGCGTCGTCGCCGGAGAAGAGGAAGGAGCCGAGGATGGAACGAGCCTGAGTGTCGTTGAGCTCAGGGCGACGTGGGTGAGGTTCTCAAGCACGGTGGCGTTGAGATCGAGGGTGTCGTGCTCCTGGGCGAAGTAGCCGATCTTGCAGCCGTGGCCGTATTCGACGACGCCGGTGTCGGGGTCTTCGATGTGGGCGAGCAGGCGCAGGGTGGTGGTTTTTCCGGCGCCGTTGTAGCCGAGGATGACGACGCGGGAGCCTTTGTCGACGGCGAGGTTGACGCCGGCGAAGACGATGTTGGAGCCGTATGCCTTGGAGATGTCCTTGGCCATGATGGGGGTGCGGCCGCAGGGTGCCGGTTCAGGGAAGCGGATGTCGGCGACCTTGTCCTGCTTCTGGGCATCGGAGGTCTCGGACAGGAGCCGTTCGGCGCGGCGCATCATGTTCTGGGCGGCGACGGCCTTGGAGGCTTTGGCGTGCAGGCGGATGCCCTGCTTCATGAGCCGGTCGGCTTTTTTCTCGGCGACCTCGCGTTCGCGGCGACGACGCTCCTCGTCGACGACGCGCTGGTGGAGGTAGGCTTTCCAGCCGAGGGAGTACATGTCGATCTGGCCGGTCTGCGCGTCGAGATGCCAGACCTTGTTGACGACTTCGTCGAGCAGCTCGGTGGAGTGGGAGATGACGAGGAATCCGCCTTCGTATTTCTTGAGGAATCCGCGCAGCCATTCGATGGAGTCGGCGTCCAAGTGGTTGGTGGGCTCGTCGAGAATGAGGGTGTCGGCATCGGAGAAAAGGATGCGGGCGAGTTCGATGCGGCGGCGTTGGCCACCGGAGAGGGTGCCGAGGGGACGCTGCATGACGTCCTGGGGGAGGCCGAGGCTGTCGGCCATGGCGATGGCCTCGGATTGTGCGGCATAGCCGCCGGCCTTGTCGAAGTCCTGCATGGCTTTGTCGTACCGGTTCATGGCTTTGGTCATGATGTCCGGGTCCGGGTTGGTCATGTCTTTTTCGGCTTTGCGGATGCGGCTGATGATGGAGGCGATATCGCGGGCGCTCATCATGCGGTCGAGCGCGGTCTGCTCCTGGTCGGCGGCATGCGTGTCCTGGGGGAGGTAGCCGAGCTTGCCGGATACGCGCACCTTGCCGCTGGTGGGGAGCATGTCGCCGGTGATGACGCGGGTGAGTGTGGTTTTGCCGGCACCGTTGCGACCGACCAGACCGATCTTGTCGCCTTTGGCGACGTGGAAATCGGTGGGATGGAGCAAGGTGCGCGCGCCGATCTGAATCTCAAGTCCCTGCGCCTCAATAGCCATGTGTCCCGCTCGTCTTTCTGTTGTTGTCCGTATTCGTTGAAGTCCAACCGTCCATCATAGCGAACACGTGCCGACTGGCGGTCAGGGTACTGGCTCAGGGGTGTCTCGGGGTTGTCATCCCCGCGGATCATAAGCCGTTTCGTCCCCGTGGTCGATGGCCGGGAAACCTTACGAATCCTAATGTTTATGGTGATGTTGCGATGACGGCAGACCAGTGAAGGAGCGACAGGCATGGAACGGATGATGACGGGAGACGGGCGCGTTCGGACGTTCGCCGAGTGCCGGAACAGAAGGAACCGCAGGACGCTGCTGCGCGTGTCGGTCGTGCTGGGCGTCCTGCTCGCCGCCATACTGGCGCTGCTGTTCTGCCTGGGGCGTTTCGCGGGCCGGGGGCCGTTTGCGCCCGGCGTCGCGCAGGCGAAATACTCTCCGTCGAGCTGGAGTCTGATTGTCGTCAACCGGTGGAACAGGATTCCCGACGACTATCCGGCACCGAAACTGACCAGGCTCAGCAACGGCGAGAGCGTGGATTCGCGCATCTATCCCGATCTGCAGCGCATGTTCGATGACATGCGTGCCGCGGGGCTTCACCCGGAGGTCACGTCGCGTACCGTACGGAGGCCGTGCAGCGGCAGCTGCTGGACGAGAAGATATTCCTGTATCAGAACGAGGGCGCGTCGAAGGAGGAGGCGAGAAGACAGGCGTCGCAATGGGTGGCCGAGCCGGGGACCAGCGAGCACGAGCTGGGCCTGGCGGTGGACATCAACGCGAGCGGGGCCACCGGCACCAAGGACAGCGTCAACGAGCACCAGTGGCTTGCAGACAACGCGTGGCGTACGGATTCATCCTGCGCTATCCGCGAGGGAAGACCGACGTGACCGGCAACGCGTATGAATCATGGCATTACCGGTATGTGGGAGCCGAGGCGGCGAAGGCGATGCATGAGTCCGGCCAGACGCTTGAAGAGTACGTGAAGTAGCTGGACGGGCCGTTGCCGCAGTATCAATCTATGCCGACGCGATGGTGATGGTGGCGCGGAACGATTGCTCGTCCGGCCTGTCCAATTCCAGCGTCGCGCCCATGGCCTCGCATGCGGCGTCGGCGATCGACAGGCCTAGGCCGACGCCGGGCTCGGCGCTGATGCGTGAGTGTTCGCCGCGGTGGAACGGCTGCTTCAGATTCATCAGATCGTCCGGCAGCGTTTCGTCGGTGCTGTTGGTGATGGTCACGATGATGGCGCAGTGCTCCTGCCTCGCGGCGATGTCGAGTGTGCCCGAGCTGATGTTGTGCATGATGGCGTTACGCAGCAGGTTGCCGATGGCCAAGTCCATCAGCGATTTGCTGGCCTGGACCTGCACGTCGCTTGCGACATCGCGCGTGGTGACGAGGATGTTACGCTTATCGGCCTGCTCCTCCACCTCGGCCAGCTCGTCGTCGATGAAATCGGCGAGCTGCAGGGCGGTGACGTCCTCGGTATCGATGACGCCGCTCTGGATGCGCGAGAGCGTGAGCAGTGCCTGCACGAGTCGCTGCCGCGACGGTTCGCGGCGAGCGCGCCTGATGGCGGGCTCACGTCGGCCGGGAAACGGCCTTGGGACAGTGGGGCGTCCAGATTGGTCGCGACGGCGGCGATGGGTGTTCGCAGCTCGTGGGAGGCGTTCGACACGAACCGACGCTCCGCTTCCGTGGCGTTCTGCAGTCGGTCGAGCATGCCGTTGATGGATTCGATGAGCTTGCCGATCTCGTCATCGCTGCCGTCGGGGGCGATGCGAGCGTCGAGATCGCCGGGCTTCAACGCCTCCACCTGCTTGCTGATCTTGGCCACGCGTTTGGACAGGCGAGAGCCGACGAGCCAGGACGCGATGAGCGAGAGCACGGCGAAAATGATGAACGTGCCGATGGAGATGAACTGCATCATCGTGATGAAGGAGTCGGTCAGGGCGCTCGCCGTCTTGCCGATATGCGTCACCTCAATCTTTGTGACGGTGGACTCCGGGTCGGAGGTCTCGACGGTATCCTCCTGTACCGAGGCATCGGGGAGCAGACGGCGGTGGCGGAGCTGCCGACGGCGTCCGGCTCATCCTCCAGATCGAGGTCGGAGCTGGTCTGGTTCTTGTCGAAGTACACCGTGATCAGTTCGCCGGTGTCCTTGTCGGTGCACATGACGATGTTGTTCTTCTGCTGCCGTGCCGCCTGTGAGACGATGATGTTCTGCGTGATGATGACGGTGGCCAGCATCGCCAGGGCGGCGATGGATATGGTGGCGATGAGCCGGCCTCGGAACGTCGACGGCCAGGGGAATCGGCGGCGACGGCGTGTATGGCCATTGCCGCCGGCGGTGTCTTTGGCGGCGTCCGTTGCCGCGGCCGTGTCGGTGACCGGGGCCGCCTCCGAGGTTGCGTCTGAGTCTGTTGCGGCGTCTGCTGCGTGTGATGCGGTCATGACAGACGGTACCCCTTTCCTCTGGTGGAGGTGATGCCGTTGCCCTCGCCGAGTTTGCGTCGCAGCGAGTATACGGTGGTTTTGATGGCGTCCGTGAGGTCGGTGGCTGATGCGCCCGCCCACACGGTGTCGAACAGTTCCTCGGCGTTGACGTAGCTGCCGTCCGCCTTCATGATCTCCAGCAGCACGCCGTATTCCTTCGGCGACAGGTTGACGGGCTTGCCGTCACGGGTCACGGTGTGACGGACCGTGTCGAGGACGATGCCGTTGTGTGAGAATTCGGTGCCGGAGAAGTCGCCCTTACCGGCACGGCGTTGCAGCGCCCGTATGCGCGCGAGTAGCTCGGGATAGGCGAACGGCTTGATCAGGTAGTCGTCGCGTCGAGTTCGAGACCGTTGATGCGGTCCCTGACCTGCGCTGCCGCGGTGAGCATCAGCACGGACACGGGGATGTCGTTCGAGGCGATCGTCTCCATCACCGCGTCGCCGGACATGATCGGCAGGTCGCGGTCGAGCAGCACGATGTCGATGGATTGCTCGGCGAGCATGCGCACCGCTTCCAGCCCGTTGTATGCGACGCGGGTCGCATACCCCTCGAACCGCAGCGCGTCGTCCAGCGCGGCGGCGAGGTCACGGTCATCTTCGACGATCAGTATGCGCATGGGAACCTCCTCGGATACGTAGGTTGCGTGAGAGCCAATCCGTTTCCATTATTGTCGCGGTTTTCGGAGCTGAGTGAGCATCCGGCGGCTGGTCATGGAACACTCAAACGTTATTAAGAGGATACGATGAAAGTTGTATAGGAACCATGGTCGGCATGCAATGAATGGTATCGTATTCCGCCATCGGAGTATGAAGATGGGCATGGTCGCCCATCCGGCTTGTTCAACGGATCTCTTACTGGAAAGAAAACGCTTATGAGTGGTAAACGGTTGATGGGGGGGCTGACATGCGGCGTTGTGCTATGTGAGGGAATGTCGCGCCAAGGGACTCACCTTGGTCAAGGATCCCGCACGTACCGGAAGGAGTGACAAGCCCGGCAAAGGCTCTGTCATCGTCGGCGACGAATGGGCGTTCTCGCAATACTCGGACTAGGAGGAGATGATACGCCGGATTAGTGCGATCTGCGTGCGCACGAAATCAGGCAACGACGAAAGGATTCGCCGTATCCTCGCCCACGCGGCGAACATCGGCGGCTCCGGCGTGTACGTCACCGCGTCGGCTGACCTGTCACAGGCGAGAAACACCGAGGACGACTCGCTGACGACGCTGGGCCTGATGATCGGCATGATAGCGCTGATCGTGGGCGGCATGAGCATCGCCAACATGATGATCGTCACGGTCTGGAACGACGAGACGAAATCGGCTTGCGACGGGCACTGGGCGCTGCGCAGCGAATAGATGGCGGCGCGTGCCGGATTCGTGCGTCGTCTTGCAGCGAATATTGTGGCATCGCACAACGAATACCCGTCAAATATGTGGAGTATTTCGTCAGCCGGACATGAAATGGCGGTATATTGAAACCATCATATTGGACTGACACAGAAAGAAGTTAGCCATGACATATCCGCAGCAGCCCGGCCCGCAGCAGCCGCAAGCCCCGCAGCAGCCCGCATATCAGGCGCCTTATGGTGCTCCTCAGGCTCCTCAGGCTCCGCAGCAGCCCGCCGGATACCAGTATCCGCAGGGGTATCCCCAGCAGCCCGGCTACCCGCAGCAGCCCGGCTACGCTCCCCAGCCGCAGGGGCCGAGCTTCCTCGACACGATGAACGTGCGCGCGGTCACCAAGATCTCCGCCATTCTCATGGTCGTGTTCATCGGCATCGAGACGTTCCTGTCGTTCCTCAGACTTGTCGATGCCGGCAACAACATGAGCGGATTCGGCTACAAGCTCCTCTTCGGCTCGACTCCGTGGCTCATGCTCACCGCAATCCTGGCGGTGTGGGTCATCGGTCTCAACGTCGTGCAGCACGGACCGCAGTGGTTCAAGATGGCCGCGTTCGTCGCCATGGTCGCGGCCGCCGGCCTGAAGGTGCTCGCGTGGCTCATCTACCTGTTCTCCGGCAATTCCGGATATTACGGCTACGGTTACTCGGACGGTGCCGCCACCGCGATTGCGTGGATTGGCTTCTTCGCGCTGCTCGGCCTGCTTGCTCAGGTGATTGTTCTGCTCGTCGGCTGGCTGCAGCAGCGGGTGTGAGGGCGTGTGCATGATCGTGTGACGGTCGCGGAACGGCCGTGATGCGGTTTCGCCGTGCAAAGCCGGATGGTCTGATGGCCGTCCGGCTTTTGCGTATTCGGGGGCGTCACGGATCGGACGGTGTATAGTCCATGTGTTTGAATATGGGACACGCCATCGAACTGATGTTCGACATTTGTCTTGAAGTCGGGTATTGTTGAGCATGATCTACCGTTGATGATGGGATGTGCGAGGAAAGGTGGGGTTGTGACTGGACGCAAGACGTCGAAATCGGGCGGCGGGGACGTCGTGATCGAACGTGTGATGAGCAGCGACACATTCCTGTCGCGCGAGATCCGCAAGGCGCCGATGCGCAAGACCGACTCCTCATTGGTGGCGGACATCTCACATATCCCGAACGATCTGAAGATCACCATCCAGGGTGCGCGTGAACACAATCTGAAGAACGTGGATCTCGCCGTGCCGCGCAACAGGATGGTCGTGTTCACCGGACTGTCCGGCTCCGGCAAGTCATCACTCGCGTTCGATACGCTGTTCGCGGAGGGGCAGCGCCGGTATGTGGAGTCGTTGTCCGCGTATGCGCGTCAGTTCCTCGGGCAAATGGACAAGCCGGATGTGGATTTCATCGAGGGATTGAGCCTGCGGTGTCGATCGACCAGAAGACCACAAACCGCAATCCGCGTTCGACCGTGGGCACGATCACCGAGATTTATGACTATCTGCGACTGCTGTTCGCCCGCACAGGCGTACCGCATTGCCCCGAATGCGGCGAGCTGGTCAGCGCGCAGACCCCTCAGCAGATGGTGGACATGCTGCTGAAGAACCCGGAACGCACGAGATTCCAGATTCTCGCGCCCCGTTGTACGCGGCCGCAAGGGGGAGTTCGCCGATCTTTTGGAGCTGCTGCGCGGCGACGGCTATGCCCGCGCGCTGATCGACGGTGAGGAGCGCCAGCTGTCCGACGACATCAAGCTCACCAAGCAGAAAAAGCACACCATCGAGGTCGTGGTGGATCGTCTGATGATCCGCGACGGCATCCGACAGCGGCTTACTGATTCGATCGAGACCGCGCTGCGGCTGTCCAAAGGTGTCATCGTCGCCGATTTCGTGGACTTGGACGAGAAGGACCCGAATCGGCGTCAACCGTTCTCGGAGCACAGGGCCTGTCCGAACGGGCATCAGCTGCAGTTGGACGAGATCGAGCCCCGCACGTTCTCGTTCAATGCGCCATACGGGGCCTGCCCTGTGTGCGATGGCATCGGCTACAAGCTGGAGATCGACCCCGATCTGGTCATCGCCGATGATTCCAAGTCGCTGTCCGACGGCGTGATCGAGCCGTGGGGAGGCGGCAAGACCACGACCGAATACTACGGGCATGTGCTGCAGGGCCTGGCCGACGAACTCGGGTTCTCCATGGACACCCCATGCGTGATTTGCCTGAGGACGTGCGGCATTCGATCCTGTACGGGCATGATTTCAAGGTCAACGTCTCATATCGCAACCGGTGGGGGCGGCTGCGCGAGTATTCGACCGGATTCGAGGGTGTCGTGCGCACGCTGATGCGCCGGTATCACGAGACCGACTCAGACCAGATGAAGCAGTACTACGAGTCGTACATGCGCGAGGTTCCCTGCCAAGCGTGCAATGGCAGGAGCTGCGCCCCGAAGTCGTTGGCGGTCACCGTAGACGGCGAATCCATCGCCGATGTATGCGACATGCCCGTCGAACGCGGGCTAGCGTGGATCAATGGGCTGAAACTGGAGGGAGCGGCGGCGACGATCGCCGGCGAAGTGGTCAAGGAGATCCGGGCCCGGCTGGGATTCCTCAACGATGTCGGCCTGAACTACCTGACGCTGTCGCGCGCGGCCAAGACGCTGTCCGGCGGCGAGGCCCAGCGCATCAGCTTGCCACGCAGATCGGCTCCGGACTGGTCGGCGTCATGTACGTGCTCGACGAGCCATCGATCGGACTGCACCAGCGTGACAACGCGCGTCTCATCGAGACGCTGCACCATCTGCGCGACCTCGGCAACACGCTGATTGTCGTCGAACACGACCAGGAAACCATCGAGAGGGCGGATTGGGTGGTCGACATCGGACCCGGTGCCGGCGAGCACGGCGGCGAGGTGATTTACTCCGGTCCGGCGAAGCGCCTCATCGAGGCGCCCCGGTCCGTCACCGGCGATTACATCGCCGGCCGACGGAGCATCGAAGTGCCGGCCGTGCGGCGCAAGCCGCATGCCACGAAGCGCCTTCGCGTGGTGGGGGCAAGGGAGAACAATCTGAAGAACATCACCGTCGATTTCCCCCTTGGCGTGATGACTGTGGTCACCGGCGTCTCCGGCTCCGGCAAATCGACCCTGGTGAACACGATCCTCTACCCGGTGCTCGCCGACAAGCTCAACGGCGCGCGCATCGTGCCGGGCAAGCACACGCGCGTCGAGGGCCTTGACCAGTGCGACAAGGTCATCCACGTCGACCAGAATCCGATCGGGCGCACTCCGCGCTCGAACCCGGCCACATACACCGGCGTGTGGGACAAGATCCGCACGCTGTTCGCTAAGACGCCGGAGGCGCAGGTGCGCGGTTACGGCCCGGGGCGGTTCTCGTTCAACGTCAAGGGCGGCCGCTGCGAGGCGTGCCACGGCGACGGCACGCTCAAGATCGAGATGAACTTCCTGCCCGACGTGTACGTCGAATGCGAGGAATGCCACGGCAAGCGGTACAACCGCGAAACCCTGGAGGTCAAATACAACGGCAAGACCGTCGCCGACGTGCTTGATATGCCGATCGAGGAGGCCGCCACGTTCTTCAAGGCGTACCCGTCGATCTCCCGCTACCTCGACACGCTTGTGCAGGTCGGACTGGGGTATATTCGCCTCGGGCAGCCCGCGCCCACGCTGTCTGGCGGAGAGTCGCAACGCGTCAAGCTCGCCACCGAGCTGCAGCGCAGGTCCACCGGCAAGACAGTGTATATCCTCGACGAACCGACCACGGGCCTGCACTTCGAGGACGTGCGCAAACTGCTGCTCGTGCTGCAGGGACTGGTAGACAAAGGCAATACCGTGATCGTCATCGAGCACAATCTCGACGTGGTCAAGTCCGCCGACTGGATCATCGATTTGGGCCCGGAAGGAGGCGACGGCGGCGGCACGATTGTCACGCAGGGCACACCCGAACAGGTGGCGCAATGCGAAGCGTCCTGGACGGGCAAGTTCCTCAAGGACATGCTGTGACGAACGATATCGAGCGGCATTCACCCGAAGTGTGGAGAAAAGCGGCCGATTCGCTGCGCGGGGAGGCGAACGCTTCGGATGCGGTCGCCAAAGTGAACAGGAACGGGGCTCCGCTGCTGGGGGACACGCGCGACCTGTTCCGGCCGAAGACCGGAGATATCCCCGCCCAGCCCGGAGTCTACAAATGGCGGGACGGCGAAGGACGCGTGATCTACGTCGGCAAGGCGAAAAGCCTGCGCAACCGGTTGACCAACTATTTCCAGCCGCTGTATCTGCTGCATCCGCGCACGCAGACGATGGTGCTCACCGCACGTAGCTCGAATGGACGGTCGTCGGCACCGAACTGGAGGCGCTCACTCTCGAATACACGTGGATCAAGGAGTTCGATCCCCGTTTCAACGTGCAGTTCCGCGACGACAAGACCTACCCGTATCTGGCGATATCGTCGGGGGAGGCCGTGCCTCGCGTATGGGTCACCCGCAGCCGCAAGAGAAGGGACGCCCGCTACTTCGGCCCCTACGCGAAGGTGTGGGAGCTGAGACAATCGTTGGACAAACTGCTGCGCACATTCCCGGTGCGTACCTGCACGACCAGCGTGTTCCACAAGGCCGAACTCACCGGGCGACCATGCCTGCTCGCGTCGATTGGCAAATGCTCGGCGCCATGCATCGGGAGAATCGCGCTCAAGGAGCACCGGCGCATGTGCGAGCAGCTGGTCGGCGTGATGACCGGTCGGCTCGGCAAGAGCTACATCGCCCAGCTGACGCGGGACATGAAGGACGCCAGCGCCGAACTCGAATTCGAGAAGGCCGCGCGGCTGCGCGACGAAATCCAGATGCTGCAGACCGTCATGCAGCAGAACGCGGTCGTGTTCGATCAGGACGTGGACGCCGACGTGTTCGGCATGGCATCCGACGAGCTTGAGGCGTCCGTGCACGCCTTCATCGTGCGTGACGGCTCGATTCGCGGAGAACGCAACTGGAGCGTCGAACGCGTCGAGGACGTATCCGACGGCGAACTCATCGACGACCTGATCATGCAGGTGTATTCAGACGTGGCCGCCGACAACGGATTGAACGTCGATCCTCATGATGGAACGGACCTTCCATGGCCTCGCCTCCGGGAATGAGGCGTGTCGACGGCCGAAGGGGGAGCCTCCATCGTGGAGAGACGCGACGCCATCGGCAGCACGCAGACGGTGACGGCCAAGAGCAGCGTCGAGCGCGCGCAGGCGACACGCACGAGACGCGAACGGCAGGAACAGACCGGTCGCGCGGACCTGCTGGCGCATACGCCCAGTGCCGCGCGAGGTCATCGTGCCGGTCGAGCCGGCACGCCGTGCAGAACTCGAATCATGGTTGAGCGGGCTGCGTGGCGCCGTGGTCACCATCGCGTGGCAAGCCGCGGCGAGAAGAAGGCGCTGATGGACCGGGCGAACGAGAACGCCGGGCAGGCGCTGCAACGCAGCAAGATGAGCCGCATCAGCGACATGGGCACGCGCACCGCGGCCATGAACGACGTCGCGAAGGCACTCGGGCTCGCTCAGGCACCGCTGCGCATAGAATGCTACGACATTTCGAACACCGTGGGCGGGGCGTTCCAGGTCGCCTCGATGGTCGTGTTCGAGGACGCCATCGCCAAGAAATCCGAATACCGCAGATTCGCCATTCGCGGTGATGACGGCAAGGGTGCGCTCGACGATCTGAGCGCCCTTTACGAGACGCTGACGCGACGGTTCAGACACGGCAACATCGCCGGCGACTCCGGCGACAGCATGGACAACGAGCGCCGTGCCGAATCGTCCGATACATCCGCATCCACGACGACGGCATCGTCTCCTGACGGCATACGGGACGCGGGAGTCGTCCAGCAGAACACGAACCGGCATCATTTCGCCTACATCCCGAATCTGGTCGTCGTCGACGGCGGCCATCCGCAGGTCATGGCCGCGGCGAAGGCTCTGGCCGATTGCGGCGTGAACGATGTGGCCGTCTGCGGTCTGGCGAAGCGACTCGAAGAGGTCTGGGTGCCGGACGACGAATACCCGATCATCCTCAAACGCCAGTCCGAAGGCATGTACCTGCTGCAGCGGGTGCGTGACGAGTCGCACCGCTTCGCCATCACCTATCATCGTCAGACGCGACGCAAAGGCGCGTTGCGCTCCGCGCTGGATGGCATTCCCGGCGTGGGTGAGACCTACCAGAAGCGCCTGCTGAGCCACTTCGGTTCAGTGCGTGCGATGCGTGACGCCAGCGTCGAGGAACTCGAAGCGGTCAAGGGCATAGGCCATGCCAAAGCCGAAGCCATCCACACCGCCCTTCACGCCGAATAACCGCACACCTCGTTCGCCCCCGCTGGCGGTCTATGAACCCCGCCCCGTCAGCGGGCGCCATGGACTCCGTCCCCGCTGGGGCGCGAAGTCCATATCCCGCCAGCGGAATTCATTGGTCTATGACGATTTTGTTAAGAACATTTACGGTACGATGGTGGCAGTGAATGATATAGGCAGTGAGCAAGGAGGGGTATGACCGTGATTGCACATCGTTGCGCCGTGCTCGGCAAGCCGATAGCCCATTCGTTGTCGCCGGTGCTGCACAATGCCGCATACAAGGCGCTCGGGCTGGATGACTGGGCGTACGAGCGGCACGAGGTCGGCGAAAGCGATCTCGACGGATTTCTCAAAGGGCTTGATCCGACCTGGTGCGGTCTGAGCCTGACCATGCCGCTCAAGAAAACCATTCAGCCTATGGCACTCCGTCCAATATGTGGGCGCAGCGTCTCAAAGTCGCCAATACCGCGATTTTCGACTGGCCCGCCGAACCTGGCATCACCCCCGGTGCCACCCCCGACGGCACCTCCGCAACGGGCTCGCTGCCAGCGATCCGCCTCTACAACACCGACGTCATGGGCATCGTGCTCGCCTTCGACCATGAGCTCAAGGCCCTCGGGGAGCCTGACCGTTGGAAGAGCGTAACCTCTGCCGCCGTCATCGGCAACGGCAACACCGCGGCCTCGGCCGTCGCCGCATGCACGGTCATGCTGAAGAACGGGCAGACGAACAAACGCATCACTGTGGCGGCGCGCCACCCGGGCAAGAACTGGCAGCTGCCAGACATCATCGGCGAGGGCGACGCCATCGCATACGAGGAGAAGACGATCGACGCGTCGGCCGACACCCTGCGGGACGCGGACATCGTCATCAGCACGATTCCCGGCCACGCCGCCGACGCGGTCGCCGAAGCATCGGGAACGACGACTCCTTCCGGCCGCGTGGCATCCTGCTCGACGTGGTCTACGACCCCCGCCCCAGCGCATTGATCCGCGCATGGAGGGCCAAGGGAGGGCTGGCGATCGGCGGTGAGGAGATGCTGCTGTGGCAGGCCATCCTGCAGGTCATCCTCATGACCGGCGCGGACACGGCCGACAGCTCCCTGACGGATGTGCTGGAACCCGCGATGCGACATGCCCTTGAGGAGGCACTGTAATGAACGATCACGCAACCATGAGCCCGGCCGGCGCGCCTGTGCCGCCGGCGGGCGGGAACAGGCCGGAGCCCGCGGACGACTTCGAGGTCCTGCTCATCACGGGCATGTCCGGCGCCGGTCGTTCCCATGCCGCCGACTGCGTGGAGGACATGGGATGGTACGTCTCGACAATCTGCCACCGAAACTACTGGTCCCGCTGGTCGACATGATGACCAATGCCGGCAAGGACGGCGTGCACAAGCTCGCGGCCGTCATCGACGTGCGTTCGCGCGAGTATTTCGACGACCTGTCAGCCGTGCTCAGCCATCTCGACGACCTGGGGGTGCGCGCCCGCATCCTGTTCCTTGACGCCAGCGACGAAGTGCTCATCAAGCGGTACGAGTCGGTGCGCAGGCCCCATCCCCTGCAGCGTGGAAACCGTCTGATCGACGGCATCCTTGAGGAGCGCAGCCTGCTGGCCAACCTCAAGGAACGGGCCGACATGGTCATCGACACGTCCTCGCTGAGCATCCACCAGCTGTCGACCAAACTATACGAGGCGATGCTCGGCTCCGGCCCGTCCACGGTGGCCGTGCACATCTTCAGCTTCGGATTCAAATACGGGCTGCCGATGGACGCCGATTTCGTGGCGGACGTGCGGTTCCTGCCGAACCCATTCTGGGTGCCGACGCTGCGAGAGCTCAATGGGCAAGACAAGCCCGTCAGCGATTACGTGCTGTCAAGTCCGGGTGCGGGCGATTTCCTGGACGCATACGAGCGGGCCATCCTCGTGGCGTTGGAAGGCTACGCTCACGAGGACAAGCATTTCGTGACCATCGCCATCGGATGCACGGGCGGGCAGCATCGTTCCGTCGTCATGAGCGAGGAACTTGCGAGGCGGCTGCGCGCGCACGGCATATCCGTCACCGTATCGGCCCGCGAGCTGCACCGGGCGCGCGCGTAGCGAGACCGTGCAGCCACTATGCAAACATTTCGTTTCCATAATCCGGCAGCATCGCGTATTCTTGTCCAAGTGATTAGGTATCACAGTAAGCCGGTGGCAGTGCAGGGAGCAGAACCCAGCAGGCCGGGGAAACATTGAGAAGAAACAGGACATAGGAGGTTGGCTCTTGGCTCTTCTGGATGATGTCAAAAGCGAGCTGGCCGCAATCGATAACGAATTGCCTGCGGCGAAAAAGGCGCAGGCGACCGCTATGATTCGTTTCGGCGGCGGGCTGCGGCTGGTACAGCGCCAGATCATCGTTCAAGCGCAGTTTGACTCGCTCAAGGCCGCCCAGTGGCTTCAGGACACCATCAGGGATCTGTATGGGCATGAGGCGGTCATGACCCAGGTTTCTCGCTCGACGCCCAACGGCGCCACGGTGCAGCGATACATGATCCACGTGGAGCGCGGCGGTGCAGCGTTGGCATTGCAGACCGGCCTCCTTGATCGGCGCAAGCGTCTGGTGCGTGGACTTCCCGCGGATATCATCAGCGGCAACATCGCTCAGGTGAAGGCCGCATGGCGTGGAGCCTTCCTGGCTCATGGCGCTCTTTCCGACCCGGGCAAAGCCGGCTTCCTTGAAATCATCTGCCGTCGAACGAGGCCGCCCTCGCGCTTTCGGGCGCCGCACGCAGCTCGGCATCACGGCGAAGCCCCGACAGCTGCGCAGTTCGGAGCGTATCACGCTCAAGGACCCGACGCATCGAGCCGCATGCTCATCCTCATGGGCGCCCGCACTCGAGCCAAGGGAGTGGACAGGCAAGCCGCACCGAGGCGAGC
>ENA-OUNI01000333-OUNI01000333.1-human-gut-metagenome-genome-assembly--contig:-NODE-333-length-22063-cov-10.925830_pt1 | contig 22063 bp, 27 predicted proteins | sample MGYA00242499_ERZ504580 | MGnify/ENA primary metagenome ERZ504580 (study PRJEB26092, sample SAMD00036315) | human gut metagenome | host: Homo sapiens | study: EMG produced TPA metagenomics assembly of... | reverse complement strand
TTCATCAAGCCGACATCGTCTCCTACGACACTTCGTGGCCGCCGAAGGTTCCATGGTCAAGATCAAGGAGGAAGCAAGCTCCGTCAGGAGGGACGCGACTACGTCATGCAGGACGGCGACATCGTCGAGTTCAAGTTCAACGTGAGCAAGTAGGGGGTTGCAGCCCTGAAAAACGGCGGAATACCAACGTTTCCGGTCTCCGGACACGTGCGGATTCCGCCGTTTTTCGATTACTGGGAAATGGCCGTTTTTGCCACGTACCTGGCCGTTTGTGGCCCGGATAGAGTGCCAATAGAGTGCCCTTGGGAGGGCGCCGGCGGCAGATGCCCGAAGGCGTCCCGACAGGGAGGAACATCATGGCGGCCAATGGCAGACGACGTACGAAGGGATCTGGCAGCATCGTCCATCGCGCGGACGGGACGTGGGAGTTCCGCCGCGAGAAACACGTCTCACTCGACGTTTCACGCAGCGAATAAACCTTGACCATCCATCCGGCCGCGATGTTTAATGAAAACTCAACTATCCGGAATTTCCGAATAGTTGAGTTATGCGGGATCGCCCTCGTGGACGGTTTCTGTTTCTTCTTGTTGGGTTTTGCCGCCATGCTCTCCGGCGTCCTCGCCCATTCCGGCCTCAAGGATGCCCTTCAACGATTCCGATGCCCGTATTTTCAGTGGGCGCTTCCCGGACTGGATGGCGAGGCCCGCGTCCATGAGCTCTCCCACGTACTTTCTCGCGCTTTGCTTGGATAGTCTGATATGGTATGCGGCATCGTTCAGCGTCATGGACTTGGTCGAGTCGAACATCTCCTCCTGGATCACGCCATATAGTATCGAGACCGCCTTCGCGGACAGACCGTGCTTCCGTTCGAGCTGGTCGCAGACCGCCCGGCCCTTGTCGAGCTGGTCGACTCTAACTTCGAGTTCGTCGATCAGCTCGTCCTGGGCCTTCCGGATGAATCCGAGGATGGTGTTCACGAAGAGCGTGAGTTCGCCACAGTTCAGCTTGTCCTCCGCCTCCATGAATGCCTTGTAGTAGGCGTTCTTGTTCTCCGCGATGGTGCGGGACAACGACAACACGGTGGGCATGGTTAGGTCGTGGTTCAGGTACAGGGCCAGGAGATACCGGCCGGTTCTGCCGTTGCCGTCGTAGAACGGGTGGACGTATTCGAACAGGAAGTGCGACATGATGGCCGACTGCAGCCGGGGAATCTCGTCGGAGGTCGCGAGATGGATCATGTCGGTGAGGAGTGCGCCGATGTTGCCTTCGCCTTTGACTCCATTGTGGATCGCGAGGCCGTGCGGGCCTTGTATTTCCACGTCGCCTTTCCGGAACAGTTCGCCGTCCGGCTTGTCGCTCTCGTTGATTTCGTCGAGCACGACCTTGTCGTAGATGTCGCGGATGTCGGCGATTCCCGCCGGCAGTGCGGAGTCCTTGTCGGTGAGGTTCAGGTACAGCTTGGCGAATTCGCTGAACCGAGCCTTGGGGTCGTCGCCGTCCTTCCTCGCCTTGTCGGCCGCTTCCACGGCTTCCTGGGTTTCCTTGCGGGTGCTGCGTACGCCTTCCATCTCGTTGGTGGCGAACAATTCCTCGCTGATGGAGTGCCGTATGTAGTCCCAGCGCATGACGCCAGGGATTTGGTTCCAGAGCCGGGATACCCGCCGTTCCGCGAGAAGTATCTTTTCCGTGAGCATGGATGTCTCGCGTGGTGTGGCGGCGAACAGTTCGCCCAGAGGGGTGACGACCCCGGTCCTGAATGTGGAGTCCGCCTCGAGCCGTTGCCGGGCAAGCTTCGCATGGTTGTTGAAGGCGTCATTGGATCTGTCGGTATGGAACGACCGCGCCAAACTCCTATATTTCATACCCATTGTTCCGCCTCTCTTTCCGAGTTAGGCTCTTAATTGTAGAAACTATAAGATAAGACGAGAAATAAGTCAAATAAAAGTAGCCGATTGCATAATTAATATCAATTTAATCGCGATTAGACACGAAGGACGAAGCCCCGCACGGCACCACATCCGGCTTTACGCCGGATCGTCTTCATCGCCATCGTACTTATGCTCATCCTCATGCGCCGCGAAGTCGAGATCACCGCGCCTGCAGAAACTCAGACAAACGCACCGGAGCCTTAAGGCCATTGCGAATGTCTCGGATGCGTCCGTATGTGATCGTTCCATCGCAGAGACGGTCGATTTCTCTGTTTCCGTATCCGCTGCGTCGGATTAGGGCATCGATGACCTTTACGGAGGCGTAGTCGCGAGCTTGTTGTGTGACTTTTGAAAGAACGGGGCTCTGTTCCGTCATTCTTGGCGATTGGCTCTGACGGCTTTGTGATACATCCAGGCGTGTCTCGGCAGGAGAGTCGTTGTGCTGCGTTTCCGTCCGTCCCGCCTCGCCGTGTCTCACTTTGCTCCGTCAACGTCTCGGTGCCACGTCACCATTGCGGTATGAACGATTCCTCGAGCACGATTGCGGATGTGACCTCGGTCGCCGCGGTTTCGACAGCATCGTCATCGACAGCAGCGACCCGCGTCGCCCCGCAGTGCGTCTGCGCACCTTGCGGCGCGACGATTATCCTGCGCTGATCGAGATTCTGCGGCGTACATGGTACAGCGAATGGTCAGGCGGCCAAAAAGCGGACAGCGATTGTTCCCGTCGGCTGGCGGAGGCGGACTTCCATTCATGTCTGGCGCGCTCTTCCGAGGCGACCGTCGCGGTGCTGCACGGCCGGCCGGTGGGCGTGATATTGGCGCGGGTCGACATCAATGTTCCGAAACGATTGTGCCTCCTGCCGAACCGGCACCATCGTCATATCATCAGGACATTGTTCCCGTTGCTGTTTTCGACCGCAGGCCGCTCCGGCATTGCTGAAATGCTGCGTATCAACGTGTCGACAGACGGCTGATACGAGGGGCAAAGAACCGATACGACGCCGAGGTGACGCTCTTCCTGGTCGACGAGCGAATCCGTGGCGGGGGAGTGGGCGGCTTCCTGTTCGATGATCTGCTGGAACGGTTCCGCCGCGTTGGCGTCCGGCGGTACTATTTGTTTACCGACACCGGCTGCAATGTCGGTTTTTATACGTGTCGCGGCCTGACGCACAGGCGCGAGGAGAAGGTCGAATGGGATGACGGCGGCTCGACCGTTTTTTATCTTGAGGAAGGAACGGTATAGGCAGACCGCCGTATGAGGCCTGCGAGCCGGACGCTCACAGGCTGACGATGTCCGCGCCGAACGGCCAGAGCGCCAGTTTCGCCATCTTGAACGACTGGATGCCGAACGGGATGCCGATGATCGTGATGCAGTTCAGCAGGCCGGCGCCACGTAACTGAGCGCCATCCAAAAGCCGACGAGCACGACCCAGATGATGTTGGCCAGCGTCGAGCCGACACCGCCACCGTAGCGGACGGTTTTGCCGAACGGCGTCAGAGTGAGCCCTGCCATCTTGAATGCCTGGAGGCCCAGCGGAATGCCGATGATCGTCACGCACAGCACGAGCCCGATCAGCGCCCAGCCGATGGCGATGATCAGACCGCCTAGGATAATCCACAGAATATTGCTGATAACTCTCATTCTTCCTGTCCTCGATTGTCTCCGATTGTTGTCGTGCGGTGCGCGGATGACGTGACTGGTGAATGATCTGCCGCGCATCGTCGCACTGGTTTCATTGTGGCATATTGTCAACAGGATGGCTCACTGACGAGTGCCTGTATGACCGGTTCTTCACACAAGACGTAGCCGTCGGCATGTCGGAAATGCTGCTCGGCCGATTCCGCCGGTCGGAGTGAGTTCAATCACATTACGCTGATAAAAGACCGAAAACCCTTGTGCATGGGGCGCATCGCCGATAGTGTCGCGTGATATGGGAACTCAGACTACGAATACAGCGCCACAATCCACGACCAATGCGCAGGGGAACGGTAGCCTTCCGCTGCCTCAGTCAGATCGTGATGTGGAGCATCTGCAGGGACACTGGCTGCTCGCCCGCATCGGTAAGCGCGTTCTGCGCCCTGGCGGCAAGAAGCTGACCGGGCGCATGCTGGCGAAAACCGAGTTGGAAGGCAAGGACGTCGTCGAATTCGCGCCCGGCCTTGGCCGTACCACGCAGCTCATTCTTGAGCGCAAGCCGAAAAGCTATCGCGCGTCGACCGCGACCCGCAGGTGGTGGACATCATCACCAAGCTGACGGCCGAGAATGCACCGTCTATTCCGACGAGCTGTGCTCTGCACGACGCAGCGGACACGGGGTTGGAATCCGAAAGCGCCGACGCCGTGATCGGTGAGGCGATGCTTACCATGCAGACTGAGCGCGGCAAGCGGGCCATCATCGCAGAAGCCTACCGTCTGCTGCGCGCTGGCGGCACCTATTCGATTCACGAGCTTGGGCTGCAGCCGGACGATCTGCCTGAGCCGGTCAAGGACGAGGTGCGCAAGGCACTCGCCCGCAGCATCAAGGTCAACGCCCGTCCTCTCACCGAGAAAGAGTGGCGCGAGCTGCTGGAATCCGAGGGCTTTGAAGTGCTGTGGAGCGGCAAGGAGCCGATGGCGCTGCTGGATATGCGCCGCAATCTCGCCGATGAGGGGCTTGGCGGCGTGCTGCGCATCCTGCGTAATATGTTGGGGAACAAGGACATCCGCGCCCGCGTGATGAACATGAAATCCACGTTCCACAAGTACAGCAAGGAGCTCAACGGCATTGCGTTCGTGGTTCGCAAGCCCGCGAAGTGACGATGCGCCGGCCGACAGCCGGGCGGATGATTCCGCCGGCGGCCGTGCTGGCAGATAATGATGGTGGATGTTGTCGGAAGATCAGCCGCGGTTCGATGCCCGGTACGGCGTCCGACATTGATATGCACTGATATACGTGGATGCGCGTCCGCGCAGCAATATGCGGCGCGAACGCGCAACAAAAAGATACGGCAACGTAACGAAGGAGAACATCATGGCAGATGAGAACGAACAGCAGTCCGCATGTGAGGCGGGACGTGACGAGCAGCACTGCAAGTGCCGTCAGTGCAGGGCCGCGGCCGAGGCAGCCGCAGCGAACGCTTCGGCCGCTCAGCAGCCGGCCGCCCACCATTGCGCGTGCAAGCACGACGGCGCCGCGGAAGCCGGCGAAGGCGAAGCGCACCATTGCAAGTGCAAGCACGGTGATGCTGAGGAAGCCGGTGATGAGCAGCCCAAGCACTGCGCGTGCAAGCACGATGCCGAAGGCCACGCCATTTCCACGGAACCACACCTGGCTACGTGGCCGATCTTGCATCGCTGATCGAGATCCAGCCGGAATCCACCGTCTCGCGTGTGGTGATGCGTGAGGACGGCCTGCGTGTCGTGCTGTTCGGTTTCGACAAGGATCAGGCGCTGAGCGAGCATACGGCCGCCATGCCGGTGACCATTCAGGTGCTTGAGGGCAAACTGCGCGTCGGCGGCGAAGGCCGCGAGGTCGAACTCGTACCCGGCGGCGTCGTCTACCTGAGCGCCCGCCTGCCGCACACCGTCTACGCCGTCGAACCCAGCAAGATGCTCCTGTCGATGTTCGACAACCGCGGCTGAGGATAATTCGGGCCACCTGTATTGTTGCGTAGCCGCTTGCCGCTCCGATTACATCGCCGGAGCGGCAAGCGGCATAGTGGTGAGATGACCGTGATACGCAATGGGCGGCGTCGAATTTCCGGCAAATCAAAAATCAAATTGACGCATGAATCTCATACGAGGCATAATCGGGACAATCGTCTATAGGGATTGAGAAGGAATGCGTTTTTCTGTCAAAAATCGAATCGATAGGCTGGCCATCCCCGTAGATGATGTCGCCTTTCTTGTTGCGTAGCACGACTGTCACATACGCCCCATTTAGAATGGAATCGTAGCCGGTGTTTTTGGCTTTGATCTCTCCATTGAATAAGGTATTGCTAAAACTATCATGCGACACCGAGAGATTTGACGTTGTGAAGGTGACAACACCATGTGATTGCCGGATATCGGTGCCGCCACGTTGGTTTATGGAGAATTCCACACTTTCCGGAGTTTCGCTTCCGGGGCCATTGCCAGCTTGTCCGATAAGATATATGGTCTGCTTCGGGAACGATACTGCCCTGAGGTTATCCTCAGCGAACAGTATCGAGCCGTCTTTCGCGCGCCCGGTGATGCTAATCGCAGGAAACTCGACCTGCAAGGTGCTGCTGGTGTTCTTTACCGCGACGGCATAATGGATATAGCCGGCACTGTCCGCCGACCACCCTGATTCCGTGATTTTCAGCGGGTTCTCCGTTGTATCGCTCTGCGTATTGTCAGTGCTGTTTCCATCCGTTGTCTGCCCGTTCGCGGAGCCGTTGAACTGATTGCTGTCGTTTGTGCCATCCTTGCCTGGCTGTTGTGCGTCTGACGTATTGCTGTGAGATGATGACGTAGTGCTGCTGTTCGGCGTGGACTGTTTGCCGGTTTTGAACACATTGCCGAGAACCAGCATGCCGGCTATGAGCGCGGCGATCAGAATCGCGGAGATGGCGCCGATGATAATCGCCTTGCGCTTGGAGCGCTTCCGGGCCGATTGCGGCGCGACGTTCACGATGGCGGGCCTGGCGATGTTCTCATTCTGCTGTGCAGGCTGTCCCAGTATCGCGCGGCGCAGTTCGTCGGCGCTTTGAATACGGGCGCTCGGTTCGAATGAGCACGCCCGGTCGATGACCGACTTCAGCTGGGATGGCACCACATGGGGGTCGGCGAGCAGCTGGCCGTATCGTTTGTCGTCAGGGTAGACGCCGGTCAGCATGTATCCAAGCAGCCGTCCCAGCGAGTACACGTCCGATCGGGCGTCGGTCTGTGCGAACCCGAACTGCTCTGGGGAAGCGAAGCCGTAGGTGCAATGCCTTGGTGTCGTGCGTCGCATTCGCCGCGACGGTCCTGGCGATGCCGAAGTCGACCAGATGCGCTCCGTCGTCGGCGACAATCACGTTGGATGGGGTGATGTCCCGATGGATGATGCCATGCCGGTGCAGCTCGGTCACGGCATCGCACAGTTGGCAGATCAGTTGTGCCGCAGTGCGCTCAGGAAGTTTTTCCTGTTGCTGAACGACGTGCTCCAGAGGCCGCCCCGATACGTAGTCATACACCACCACGAAATGATCGGGCAACTCGTATGTTGCCTCGACGTGTGGCAGGCGTGGGTTCGTGCAGGCGCTGAGAGCCGCCCATACGTTGCGTTGGGCCAGCTGGGATGGGATCTTCTTGCGCACGAACGGACCGATGCCGTCGATGCTGACCAGTTCGGTGACGCCGCCCTGACCGCGAGCGAGCGTGCGCTCGACGCGGTAGGTGTCGTCGATCCCCATCGCGTGCGCGGTCTGCTTATCGTCCATCTTGCTCCCCAGTCCTGGTCGTTACCCGCTATCCTAACCCGTTCCCGATCGACATGCTCCATGGCCTAAGATTCCGCCCCCGCTGGCGGAGACAAGCGCACGAGTGATGTGCTAAGAACCTCGCCCCCGCTGGCGGGGACTCCCGCGAAGCGGGTGGGGGCGTCGCCAGCTACCTCCCCGCACTAGTCCTTCGGCACCAAGGTATCCTCGCCCATCCGATACAGTTCATCGTCGGTAGAGGGAAGGTCCCGGCCGTTCTGAATGCACCAGATGATGATTGCGTCGCGCCGCTGCTTGCAGTAGAGCTCGCTCACGCCGGCAAGCCGCAGCAGCCGCTGGGTCTCGCGCAGGTCGCACCCGAGCCCGAACGCGAGTCTGATGGCGTTGTTCCTTCCCGGCCGGGATTTGCCGGCGAAAATATCGTAGATGAACGTCTGATTCATGCCTGTTTTTTCTGCGAGAGGGTTGCGCTTGATTCCGCTTCTGTCGAGCAGTTCGTTCAGATAATCGGGCAACGCACGATCTGTGATGTGCTCCTCGTCGAGATACGTTTCGATCTTGGCACTGTGAAGCAGCCGGTCAAGCAGCTCTTCGGTCAGATGCTCTTCGGGGGTGTCTGCCATGTTGCGCTCCTCTTGCTATGTCGTGTGATTCTGATGATTCAGCGTAGCGAGACTCGCCCGGCGAAACGCCGGAGAAAAAATCAGTTGGCAACTGATGCGGGGCCATGTCGCCATCCTGAAAATTGACGTTGCCACTGCCGTAAGGGCACGTGGCGGAAAGGGTGGATTCAACTCAGTTTGACTAGCTAAACTAATTACATAATGCTAATTTGCGTACATATTCACAGCGACATACACTAAGTGATGAGTACAGCGACATCAAGTGGCTGACGAGAGAAGGATGTGACAATGAACGAACGCAGCCGGTTTGCCATCGAGGTCGGACTGGCGGTCACGCTCGCATGTCTCGCCGTTTGCGCGCTGGCGATGTCGCTGGCAAAGAAAGAGGAAAAAGGAAATCATGACAAACGATAGTCAACAGCCGGCACCCTTCCCCGCCGGCGGCAATCAGCCAACGACTTCGGGCAGTAATGATGCGCCCACCCAATTCATTCCTCCGACCGAACAGTCTGTGCCGCCGACGCAGACAATGCCGCCAGTTCAAGATGTTCCCGCCCAGACTCCGTCGTACAACGATCGTGTGTATGCGACCAGTCTGCAGCAGGTAATGCAGGCCGTCCACGACCAGCTGTCCACCAGCGCCACGTTCACCGCGGATGAAGAGAACGTCGCTGAGGGAACGGTGACATTCCACGCATATGACGGAGCACAATTCACGCTGAAGGCCAGCGCTCAGGGTGCTGACGGGACGGCCATCAAACTGGACGTGACCGGTGATGATGGTGGCACTCGGACCGCTGAATTCCTGTCTGTTCTTGATCCGGCACTTGCTCTGCCCACAGCGGCACCCGCCGATGCGGCGAATGCCCCGAAGAAGGAGAACAAGGCCTGGAAGATTTTGAATAATCCTCAGTTCACCGGTGCTTCCGGTAACCGCTCTAAACTCGCCATTGCGGCACTTGCATACAGCATCCTGATGGTGCTGAGCACGTTCGCGCCGGCGGCATTGGAATGGGGAATGTTGTTCTCCATGGCGTTCGTATCCTTGTTGCTGACATTTGCTGCGTTGTATGTAACACGTCCCGGCGGCAAGGTGACTGGTCAGCTGTTTGCTTGGATTGCCGCAGTACTTACAGTGTTGGGTTTTGTCATTGGCAGTGTAGGCATTGTTGTCTCCGGAGCTCTCGAAAAGGCCGTTCCGGCCGCCGCGCCGGAAATTGTCTCCGGAGCTCGCAAAAAGGCCGTTCCGGCCGCCGCGCCGGTAATTGAGCGCGAAGCTTTCTCTTGGCCAAAAACCAATATTGGCACCAAACTTCCAACCCCGAAATCTACGACTGGTGGCAATCTCATTGAACATGATGACATGCTCTCTATTGATGTGTGTGATACCAATGATGAACAGTATGCCGCGTATAATGATGCTGTTCTTGAGAAGGGCTTCACTGTAGATTACAGTCGCAGTGACGGATGGTTTAGCGGTGAGACCAAGGATGGCTATTCCGTAACGATTTCACGTGATGAGTCGAATAAGGACATCATGTCGATAAGCCTGTACGGTCCTGATGATTCATCTACATCAGATACCAGCACAAGCTCTGATACATCTGCGAGTAATTCAAGTAATTCAAGCAGCAGTGCAGGCACCATGACGAAAGAGGATACGGAAAAACCGAGGACAAGAAATCCACTTCCAGCGACTTCAAATCCACGATGGATAGTTACGAGGCATTCGTTGACAAGTACGTCGCATTCATGGAGAAATACAAGAGCTCCGGTGACCCGGTCAGCATGCTCAGTGATTACAGCGCCATGATGGACGAACTCAACACATATAGCACCAAGATAGATTCCATCGATTCCGGCTCGCTCAGCGCCAGCGATCTCGCGTACTACAACGAGGTCATGGCTCGATGCACGCAGAAACTTGCGTCCGTCAGCCAGTGACGCGGTATTCGGCACTCCGCCAATCCACATAAGGAAGAAGGACAGCAATGGGTTTTCTCGATCAGATCCAAAACAAGCAACAGGCGTTCAGCAAGGCCATACCCGGCACGGAGGCGCTGGCCGGTACGTTGAAGGACACGTTCGGCGCGTTTCGCAACGGGCTTGGCGTCGCCGAGACGCGGTCGTCGGGAACCTGTGAGGGATGCGGCGCGCCGCTGTCCGGCCATAAGCGCGAGGCGGTTCGCTGCGAATACTGCAATCGCGAGACGCAGCTGAACTAACCGACCGAACCTGTGCGCTGGCGGATGCGCCGTCATGCAGGCAACACGCATGGCGGCGCATCCGCGCTTGCGCGAGAAGACGAGGAGAAAGCACATGGCAATCATCAAGGCGTTCGCGGGCGCGCTCGGCGGAACGTTCGCGGATCTATGGAAAGACATCATCACTGCCGGTCGGTTCGACGAGTATGTAGTGGTCGCGCCGGGAGTCCCAAGAGGCACGAACAACGGACGCGGGTCGAACGAGTACGGTTCCGAAGCGTCATCAGCAACGGTTCCCACATTTATGTGCCCGAAAACACGGCGGCCTTCATCTTCTCCGAATCCGGCATCGAGAACGTGATTACCGAGCCGGGCGGTTACGAGTACCGCGACGGCGAGAAAAGCGTGCTCGCCGGTGACGGCATCGGATCGCTGTTCAGTTCGGTCGCCAGTCGATTCACATTCGGCGGGCAGCCGGTGGAGACGAAGTATGTGGCGTTCGTCAACCTGCGTGAGATCCGCGGCATTAAGTTCGGCACTCCAGCGCCGCTGGTCTACAATGACAAATTCTATGGCGTGGATTTGGAGATACGGGCGCGGGGCACGATGTCACTGAAAGTCACCGACCCGGTTCGCTTCGTGCGCAATTACGTTCCCGCCAACGTAACGTCGTACGCGTTCGACAATCCCAAGGCTAGGGAACAGATTCTTTCCGAATTCGTCCAGTCGTTCATCGTCGCCATCAACTCGTTGTCCGATCAGTATCGAATTTCGCAGCTGCCTGCCCATGCGAACGATATCGCCACACGCGTGCGCAACGATGAGACGAATGCGGGGACGTGGAGGAATCGCTTCGGATTCGAGGTGTCCGGCGTCGGCATCGAGAGCATCGAGTTCGATGAGGAGTCTCGCCAGCTCGTGCGCCAATTCGCTTCGAACAAGATGAATGTCTCTGCGTACGAGGGCGTCTCGCAGACGGCCGGCAACATGGCCGCGCAGCAGCAGATCGCCCAAGGCATCCAGAACAACGGTTTCGGTGATGGCGGCGGCATGCTCTTCGGCATGAACATGGCTCAGGCCATCAATCCGATGACCGCGGCGCCGGCAGCGCCGATGCCGATGGCCGCGCAGCCGCAACCGCAGCAGCCGCAGCCTCAAGCCGCACTTGCAGCCGAAAGCACGGGCGGTGCCGATACGGCAACCTCCGGAGCCGGCGCGGCAGCGCCCTCGCACACCACCTCCATGAGCGTCGCAGAACAGGTGGAAACGTTGAAGAAGCTCAAGGAACTCGTCGACATCGGCATCCTCTCCCAAGAGGAGTTCGACATGAAGAAGCATGAAGTCCTAGGCCTGTAACGTTTTTTCTGCCGTAACGAATCGTCAAATCTCCCGGTGCATGAAGAGCCTTGCCTTCATATGCCGGGAGATTTATATTTTTCTGTTCAAACGCGCCGCCACATGATGCAGTCGCAGCCGCGCTGATGCGCGAAGAGAATCCCGGACTTTTCCGGAAGTTGATCGAGATGAGGCATTGTTCGTGGCAGCGGAAATAGACACGAATCGTCATGCCGAATCAGTACGACTGTCGATGATCGGCCTTGTTGCGGTCTGCAGCGCGGTCCGCTCTGTCAACGTCTGCCGTTTTTGCCGGGCTTGCCGTTGGGAAACAGCAGATAGGTGAGAACGCCGGCGGCGGTGCCGCTGGCCAGAGCCGCGGTGATGACGGCAAGTGCCTGCATGGCCGTGCTCAGCGGTCGTTCCTTGTTTTTGCGTGCCCGTCTGCCGGCAGCCGGCTTGGATGCCGGTGCGACGGGCCGTGCATCGTCTGCTTCGCTGGGAGCGTCAGGCTCGGTAGCGCTGTTTGCTTTGGTATTGTCGGCCGTCTCATCGGTCGGCTCTTTGGCATCGTCGGACGAACCGGCTGTCCCAAGCTCCTTGATGCGCAGTTCAATCGGATCGTCAACAAGGGTCTTGATGATCTTCGCCAGTTCGCGGTTGCCGCATTTGGCGATTTCGGCGCTGAACACGGTGCGCAGGGCGAGGTACTGCAATTTGGTCATGGGACTTCGGCCGGTCTCCAGATTGGAGATGGTCTGCCGTGCGACTCCTAGCTCGTTGGCCAACTGCTGGGTGGTCCATCCCGCCACTTTGCGAAGCGCCCCCAGATTCTCCTGAAACTGGCTGATCCACAACTGTTCGATTTCCGACGTCGCCAATGCGCACCTCCTTTCGCACAGTCACTAGTGTACGTTACGAATGACTGAAGCGTATACCGGTCGTGTGACGTACGGTCTATGTGGCGCATCGGTCCACGCCGTCCTATGCTTGGAACATGGAGTCAGACTGCTCCCGATTGTGCCGGGGCATCCGCCTGATCGTGGCGGGCAAGGCGACTGTTCAATGACAAGGAAGGCTGTGGAATGCGCATCAGCGACGAGGAGTTCGAGCACGAGGTCGAAACGGCCATCGACAGTCTTCCGGACCGGTTCAAACGCGCGCTGGACAATGTCGGTATCGCGGTCGCCGACGAGCCGAACGAGCGTGAGCGGGCGACGATGCAGCGCCAGTGCGATGAGCTGCTCGGCCTGTACGAAGGTGTGCCAATCACGCGGCGCTTCACCGGATACAGTGGCGTCATGCCCGATATCATCACCATATACAAGGGCCCGCACGAGCGCGTCTGCGCCACGCGCGACGACCTGCGCCGGCAGATTCGCAAGACAGTGCTGCATGAGCTCGGCCATTATTTCGGTTTTGACGACGATTATCTGCACGCGCACGGCTACTGAGGACATCCGACCCGCCGATTTGTACGGTATATGAACTTTGGGGGGGGGTTGATTCGGGGCTCTCCGAACATCTATCTGCGTTTCAAGGGGTTGCCAAAACACGATATGCAGGGTATTCGAAGCTGTATGTTGCTGGAATCATGCGGTTTTGGGAGCGTTTATACTTGAGCACCACCCCCTCGAAACGCAGATAGATGTTTTGACGCATCCGAATCAACCCCTCGAAACGAAGATAGCCTCTGGATTTGTCGGCTGTTGGCGTTTTTCAGCGTGATTTCTTCTCCGATGCGCACTGATGCCGATATGGGGCGCCCGCATCGCGAAGGAGCGCGGACGATTCTGTTGATTGTATGCGCGTTACGTGCGGATACGGGATAACCGGCAATCGGGCGAATCCTGTCTGATAGGGTGAACCACTATCGGGGGATGTTAGGTTCCGATGAAAGGAATTCATTATGCAGCAGATTCAGTACGTTTGCGTTAAATGCGGATGCCGGTCATACGACAGCGACCAGTTCCAGGCGACCGGCGGCGATTTCGCCAAACTGTTCAACGTGCAGAACAAGAAGTTCGTCACCATCTCCTGCCGCCAGTGCGGATACACCGAGTTGTATCGCGCGCAGACCGGCACCGGCATGAACGTCCTCGACTTCCTCGTCGGCTGACGTCATGACGACATAGGGGACCTCCCGCATCCCGGCCCGATCGGGGACCGGCACATGACGGGAGGCCTGATCAGGCTGATATCATCAAACAACCACCATACTCACCGGCAAAGGAGACTGACCTCGCACATGCAGTTCGTGCACGCCGTGTTGTCCTTGCATATTGCTCAAAACTCGCAGATCTCTCAAACATCACAGACCGTGCGGTCCGGATTCGACCAGTTCGTCCTGTGGTATGGCAATCTGCCGCAGCTGCTCAAACCGCGATCACCGTCGTCGTCGGCGCGATTGTCGCCTATCTGGTGTTCAAGATCGTCGCCCATCTTGTCAAAGGTCTGGTGACGGCGGTCATCGCCGCGATTCTGGCATTCCTGATCAGTACGGTTCCGGGTAATCTGCTGCTGTCCAGCGCGTTTGACCGCATTCAGCAGGAAGTCACCACGCATCTGCCGTCCGGCATCAAGGACCAGTTGGGCTGAGTGTGTGGTGTGCTTTGTGACGCGTCACATTGTCGATTTCGGCGATATGACGCGATGACCGTCATTATTCGTCAGATGATGATGCCGTTGACGTGATCGATTTCGTGTTGGATGATTTGCGCGGTGAATCCGTCGAAGGCAGTCGTGTATTCGCGCCCGCTGCGAGCCTGATAGGTGACGGTGATGCTCTGGTAGCGTGTTGTCGGACGTTCGCCATCCAGTGACAGACATCCTTCGGCGGTATCGAATGGGTCGCTCCCAGCAATGATGCGCGGGTTGAACATGATGCGTTGCGGTTGTTTTCCTTGTCTTGGAACACGATGATCCGCTTTGCCACGCCTATCATGTTCGCGGCCATGCCCACACATTCGCCGCGATGCGCCGCCAGCGTGTCACGCAGGTCGGTCGCGGTGGCGCGGTCCTCGTCGTTCGACGGGTCGGCAGGGGCCGATGCCTGCGACAGAAAAGCGACGGAGGTCATGATCGGTTGTTGCATTGATACTCCCGTGTCGTCGGTGGATGCCGGTGTTGCGGCGCCGGATTCGATGTCGAGTTATATGGTACGCCATGCAATCCCGCAGCCTCCATTCCGCGCGTAGTCCCATTGGCTGACTTCCCGCGGGACTATGAGCGGATATCCGTGCCGCGGCGTGACCCTTCATCGGAGAAAGTCCCATGTGACGACCTTGAGATGGGACTTTGGCGGGATGAGATGATGAAATGGAGTGGGGGCGGATGCGCGATGGTGTGACTGCCGGCGCCCGTGCGACTACCATGGGTGACGGAACATGACATTGAAACGTGATTCGCCGGCCGCTCTGAAGCCGGTGGCGAACGCAAAACACGAACACACAAGAGGGGAGTGAGTGCGATGAGGATCGAACATGCGGTGGCCAGTCTGCCGGCCAATGGAAGCGGCCCGGTGTTCTTGCTGTTGCACGGCTGGGGGTCGAACGAGCATGACCTTCCGGGATTGCTGGATTATTGTGCGCCCGGCGCCGATTACGCGTCGTTGCGTGCGCCGATTTCGTACGGCCCGGGCTACACGTGGTTCGGCTCATGGGATTACGAAGGCGTCCCGACCGGCGAATCGCTCGATCGGCAATCACGCCAAGCCGGCGAGGCCATCGACGCATGGGTGGCCGACAGCATCGCCCCGGAGCGCCCCATCGTGGTCATGGGCTTCTCCCAAGGCGGTCTACTCGCCGGCGAGATGCTGCGCGTCAACCCGAAACGGTACGCCGCCGCAGTCAGTTTCTCCGGGTTCCTCGCACATGGCGAGTTGCCTGGCGACGACGAGCTTGCGCGACTGAAGCCGCCAATGTTCTACGGCCACGGCTCTGCGGACGACATCTTCCCCAAGTCCGAACTCGACGCGATGAGCGCGTTCTATGCCTCGCACACCACGCTCACCGAGAAAATCTACCCCGGCATGACGCACAGCATCAACATGCCGGAGCTGCGTGACGTCGCCGCGTTCTTGGAACGCAACGGTTTCGTACGGCCTCGCATCTGGTGACGATAGCCCCATCACCCCACGAACTTCAAGGTCAGCGGAACCGTCTCCGCGAGTTTGTCTCCGCTTGAGCGTTCGCTGGTCGGATACGTGATTTCGATGGCCGCGATCTTCCCTCCGGTGACGACTTCGCGGATATACGTGATGGTTCCGTTCTGCTCATAGCTGAGGTACACCGATTGGCCGGCCACCTGCGCGAGCGATATGTTCGCGTTGCCGCCGAGATTCTCCTTGAGCCAGTCGAGCTCCTCCTGCGGGGAGTGAGACAGCGCGTTGTTGCTGCCCCACACGCTGATCTGCGTGGAGCCGGACGTCGCGTCGAACTTGCGACCGTCGCCGTTGTCGGACTCCTGCTGCCACTTGTAACCGGCAGGCACGTCGACACGGTATGAGAACCGCGCGTTCGTGTAGGTTCTCGCACCGGATTGCGATGACTGGGATTGCGATGAGTCATCGGATTCAGTGGTATCATCGCCGTTGCCGTCGGAAGAGATGCCGTCGTCAGGCGACGAGTCGGAGCCGTCTCCCTGCCGCCCGCCGGATACGGTGGCCTCCTTGAACTGGCTGAAATCGACCGGCTGCTCGACCAGATAGTACACGTTGTGGGCGTTGGGCGCCTTCTTGAACGGCTGCATGTTGGTGCCGGGCGCGTACGGGTTGGGCTTCCGGTGGAAGGCGTCATTCGTCGCCTTGATTTCCGGGTATGCGGAGTTGTCGCGGCGGATGAGATACGGGCGGTCCGCATAGGGCTTGTACGTAGTCGAGCCGTCGAAATATCCGTTGGATTCCAGCTGGTCGAGGTTGGCTCCGACCGGCATCACCACGAAGAAATCACGAGCCACGTATTTGAGATATTTTTCGCTCATGGCCTGTTCGGCGGTTCCATCCGAGCCATCCTCGACTTGTTTCTCCGATGTGCCGTCACAGTATGTCGGCCCGTCGCCCACGTAAGACGTGGTGCCGCATACGGGCAGTCCGAAGCCTGCGTACAGCTCCATGGCGCCGGTATCGCCCTGGATCAGGAAGTCCTTCATTGCGTTGTAGTAGCCGCCGGAGGACGGGTTGCAGCCGCTGATGTCCTGCGAATACGTGCAGAGGGTCAGCTGGTCGAAGAAATCCGAGGAACCTTTGCCGTCGAGCACCAGACCACTCGGGTTTGGATCGGTCTGACCGGGTTCCAATGTCAGGCAGCTGCGCCATCGGTGCAATACTTCCCTGCCAGAGCCACGGTGTTCGTCATGAACTTGTCCGATCCCCTGTCGGGAATGGACGTGCCGACCACGTCGTAGCGTTTGCTGGCATCCACGCCGTAATACAGGGTCACGTTGGTCTCGCTGGTCCGCACGCCGATGCCGGGATCGGCTCGGACGATCTTGCCGAGATTCTTTCGGCTGGAGAAACGCGGCTTGAGCGTGACGTCGAAGCCCTGTTGCTGGAGCTTTGTTTTCGCCTCGTCCTTGTCCATTCCGGCGATTTCGACGGGTATGCCGTCACCTGTGATCCCGACTCCGATATGGATGCCGTCGTCGGTGTCGCGCACCGGCTCACCGTCCGCGGGCATGGTGACGGCGACTTTGCCGGGATGCTCCGAGACGACTTCGTGCTCGACGACTTTGACGCCCATTTTCAGTAGCGCGGTTTCGGCCTTGCTCGGTTCAGAGCCGACTGTGCCTTCGGGTACACCGGGTCCCATCGATTCGATGACCGTCACCGTCGTGCCCTTGGGCAGACGGTCGCCCGCCTTGACTCCTACCAGACCGAGGCACTTGCCCTTGCCCAGGGCGTTGAACATCTGCTTCTTCTTGACGAGAAAGCCTTTGGTCTCCAGCTCACGTGACACTTCGGCTGCCGTGCGGTATCGGACCGTCGGCACGGTGCGCGGGCCGATCCATTCCAGTTTCCTCGCGGCGAGACCGAACCCGGTTCCAGCGAGAACCACCAGTACGGCGATGATCGCCGCGATGAGTTTCATGCGTGGGCGCTTGGCGGACGGCTGCGCGGCGGCGGATCCGGTGGGATTGGCCGGTGGCGTGGCGGAGTTTCCGGCGGGGACGGTCGGAGGTGTGCCGGCATCGCCCGCATTCGCTGCGAATGCGGCAAAACCATCGTCGGATGCGTCTCGGATGCTCTCGGAGGCGATGGAACCGGTGGCTGCGCCGCCATGTTGCCATAGCCCGACACGGGTATCGGAGCGGTCGGTATCGCAGGAGCACCCGGCGCTCCAGCGGCGGATTGCCGCGGAGCGCCACACTGGAAGCAGAACCGACTGCCCTCGTCATATGGGGCACCACAATGCGGACAATATTCCATGATCTCCCACCTCTCTCGCAGCGTTGCTGTAAACACCATGATATTCCAGTGCGGCCCGTAGCGGAACCATAGTTCGGCGAGTCGCGCCGTTGCGCCAGTCGGCGTCTGGCGGCATAAAAGAACTCCGCTGATTCGGTGTGGATGTCAGCGGAGTCTGCGGGTTGTGCGGATTAGTGTTGCGGCGGCAGTGGCATGGGACGCATTGTGTTCGGCGTTCCTCCAGCCGGATTCTGTGGTTGCGCGCTATATGGCACGCAGACTGCTGATACGCCGCTCCGGCGTCCGGCGCGGCTCCGTAGTTTTGCGCCGGCATGCCACCGTACGCGACTGCGGGCGGATTCGCCGGAGCCGGACTGGCGAATGCCGCCCTGCGCGCATGGCTGCGATTCACCACGGAAACGATGGCTCCCACGAACATGAACAACGTTCCCGCGATGATCGCATACATCCCATACGACGGAACGAGTGAAAAGGACAGGTCATTGGCGAGATTCAGCCAGGCTGAGATGCGTCGAGCGTACGACATCCATCTCGTGGGAGGCGGAGAGAGAATGAAGATGAGTATTCCCGCGTACAAAGCGCATAAGAGCAGGTTGAGGATGGAGAACGTCAGCGTGGCGGCGTGCAGACGAAGCAGCGCGAACAACAGGATGAACGCCGACAGCACGAGGAACGCCCAGAACGGGAATGTGCGATCGTTGAACAGCGATGCGCTGATCGAGCTGTCCCCGTCATAGTATTTGAGGAGCTCTTCGCTGGACATGTTGTTGAGCATCTGCTTGATCGCCGCGCTGTCGCCGCTGGCGGCCATATACGGCAAAAAGCATCCCGCCACGGTGATCGGTTGCGGGGCTCGGCAAAATGCTGCATGGTGTCAAAAGACTGACGGGAGGGGTCTTCGCGACCTCAGGGCGGATGGAAAATCCGGTGGCCGACGCACACCGGCATGGCGTTCTGCCGCCGTTTCCGCGCGGGTAAAAGGCACGGTTGAGCGGCGCGGTTAAGATATGGCAAACAACAGGATGGAGTCGTCCGCCCTGCGCAAGCCCTGGCCTATCATGGACAATGGAGGGCGACGCACGTGCGCTGTGCGTCAGCAGTGAGTGGAGCCGAACGGATCGGGGAGCATCGAGGAGGGGCATGTCAGCGGAATCGGAAACATCGTCGAATGTGATGGCGGAGGCCATGAATGGTGACGGGGCCACGCCGCTCGTGTCGGTCATCGTGCCGGTGTACGGAGTCGAGCGGTATCTCGACGCGTGCGTGGAGGGACTGGTCGGCCAGACGTACCGCAATCTTGAGATCCTGCTCGTCGACGACGGGTCGCCCGACCGCTGCCCTGCGATGTGCGATGCGTGGACGGCGAGGGATGAGCGGATCCGCGTGATCCACAAGGCCAATGGCGGCCTGTCCGATGCGCGCAATGTCGGACTGGCGAAGGCCACTGGCGACTATATCTACTTCGTCGATTCCGATGACATGGTCGAGCGCAATCTCATTGAACGTGCGATGGCGACGATGCGCGACTACGACGCCGATTTGGTGATGTTCCAGTTCGACACGATCAGCGAAGATGGCAAGCCGCTGACATCCTCGTACAAGCACAACCATTATGACGACGTGATCATCATGACCCCGATCGAGGCGATCAAGGCGCAGGTCAAGGCCGAGATCGACGGGTATTTCTGGTCGTTCGTCGCGGCGGCGTCGATCTACCGTAATCACGGGTTCTCCTTCCCCGTCGGGCGCAAGATTGAGGACATGGCCCGTATCTGCAATGTGATCGGCGAGTCGCATCGCGTCGTGCGCATTCCCGAAGCGCTGTACCATTACCGCATGCGCCGCGGATCCATCACCGGCGACTGGAGCATGCAGCTGACCCGCGACTGGGTGAGGGCCACGGATGATCGCGAGACGTACATCGTCGAGCGGTTCCCCGAGCTGAAGAACTTCATGAAGCTGCAGCAGCTTATCTTCTTCGTCAACCTTGATTATGAGACGATACGGCAGTCGCTCGTGGCGAAGTTCAGCATCGACCCGCAGGACGCGACCGGATTCGTCGCCGCATCGAGGGACTCACCAAGGACGTCGCCGGAGCGGGCGACGAGGTTCCGGAAAGCACGCAGTCGCTGCTGGATACGATGAAGCAGACGTTCGTCGAGATGGTGGAGCCGGATGTGGGCGCAGAGGCGGGCCAAGCGGCGGACGGGCGAGAGCCCGATCGCGAGCCCGGCCGCAAGCGCGAGAAAGCCTATTCGCGCAAACGCCGCCGCTACGATTTCTACGTCGCTGGCCCGTTCTTCAATCCCGAGCAGGTCGCGTCGATGGAACGCTTGGAGCATGTGCTCGACACCCACGGCAAGACGATGTTCAGGCCGCGGTTCGCCAGTGACATCGCCGAGGTCGGTCCCGCGGGCTGCTTCGACGACGACGTGAACGGCATCTGCGCTTCCAAGGCGGTGATAGCCAATCTGATGGACGAGGATTCCGGCACGATGTTCGAGATCGGATTCGCCCACTCTCTTGGCATCCCCGTGTACGCATATCGCGAGGGCCTGCGCGACGGCGACAGCATCAACCTGATGATCGCCCAGTCGGTGCGCGCTGTGTTCTCGTCGTCCGACGATCTTGTACGGTACCTTGAGACGGGGGAACATAAGGATGCGGACTATGCGCAGTTCTGACGGGCCGGGAGCGGCGCGAGGGTGAGAGGGAACGAGACGCGATGAGGGTGTTCGATTTCGACGGCACGATATATGACGGCGAAAGCCTGTTCGACCTGTATATGTTCAGTGTCCGATACGAGCCGAAGGTGCTGCGGCATCTGGCTCCGGTGCTGCGATACGCGGTGCAGTACAAGATGGGGCGGGCCACGCTTGCGCAAATGGAACGCGGAGTGGGCGGCGTGACGTGCGATTACCTGCACGATGTCGCGGCTTCCCGACGGATACTGCGACTGGACGGCGCGGCTCCCGATGCCGGTCTCGCCGGGGAGGCCGCGATCGCAGAGGGCGTATCCGCGTTGGCGAACGAGTTCTGGAACCGGCATATGGACCGCATCAAGCCGTGGTATGAGCCGCGTCCGGATGACGTGATCCTGACGGCGTCGTTCGACGTGACCGTGGGGGAGGCATGCCGGCGTCTCGGATTGAACCGTCTGGTCTCATCCACCGTGGATCCGCGGACGATGCGGGTCACCTGTCTGAATTTCAATACGAACAAGCCGAAACGGTTCCGCGAAGTCGTCGGCCCGGACACGGTCATCGACGAGTTCTACACCGACAGCCGGTTCGACCAGCCGATGATCGACATGGCGAGAACGGCGTTCATGGTCAGCGGCAACCGGATCACGCAGGTCAAATGATGCAAGCCGTTCGGCAACGCCTGCCGGAACGGACGCACTGACGTTCCGGCAGCGTTGCCGAACACGACGGAAAGGAGCGGTTCATGTTCCCCTTGCTGGACACTCTGGTCGCGGTCTACGAGATCGGCCAGTTCACGTTGGCCGCCGACGAGCTCAAGGTCTCGCAGTCCACGGTGTCGTCGCGCATCGCCCAACTGGAGCGCATGGTCGGGGCGCCGCTGTTCGTCCGCAATGCCAAAAGCGATGTGACGCCGACCGAGGCTGGGCGGTTGCTGTACCGTGCGGCGACCGGCATCGATGGCACGTGGCGCGACGCCTGCGAGCAGATCGCCCGCATGCGCGAGAGCCGTGAGCCGTTGTCCGTCGCATTCTCGCACACCACGGCGGCCGTGCTGCTGCCAGTCGCACTGCCGGTGATGGCCGAGGCGCTGAGCGGCTTCGACTGCTCGATTCGGGTGCTCAATTCCGACGCAATCCTGGAACAGACCGGTATGAAAGCCGTGCAGTTGGGTGTGGTGGAGAAGCCCATCGTCAACGACTCGGTCGATCGTGTCACGCTGCGCGAGGACAGGCTGGTGCTGGCCGGTGATCCGCATGGCGTGTGGATGGTGCGCGAGCACGGCTCCGGCGTGCGCTATTACACGGATCTGTACTTCAAGACGGTCGGCTCCATGCCGTCTCGCATGATCGAGGTCGCCAATAACGCGGCCATCGGCGCGGCGCTCGCGGCCGGTTTCGGCTGCTCCCTGGTGTCGGCG
>ENA-OUNI01000332-OUNI01000332.1-human-gut-metagenome-genome-assembly--contig:-NODE-332-length-22088-cov-8.104549_pt1 | contig 22088 bp, 25 predicted proteins | sample MGYA00242499_ERZ504580 | MGnify/ENA primary metagenome ERZ504580 (study PRJEB26092, sample SAMD00036315) | human gut metagenome | host: Homo sapiens | study: EMG produced TPA metagenomics assembly of... | reverse complement strand
AGCCCCAGCGCCTCGCGCCGGAACTCATCATCGTAACGTTCCCTCCGATCCTCACGCATACGAAAGAACCGCACCTCCGATCATCGAATCTGAATTTCCTCAGTCCAACAATCGGGGTGCGGTTCACAGGTCGGGGCCCTCTTTGCATATCCGTCTGCGCAGTACACAGGCCGTTTTTTTCGCAGTTGTCCGCACCCTGCTACCCGTGAGGATTGCCGAACTGCTGTTTTGCGTTCCTATGTGCGCGCAAACGACAAGTGCGCGCACATAGCGACGCAAATGGCCCGGTTTCGTTCTTAAGTGCGCGCGGTCGTCGTTTCGGCGCGCACTTAGGAACGCAATGACGGCCAAAGCACATCAGATGCATGCCATATCGACCATCTGATGATGGGCGATGAGGTCGGGCAGGGCACAATGGGATCGTGATCACCATTGGAATCGTGGATAACGACCGGTTCGCATTGCCCATGCTGGATATGCCGCTGACCGACATTCCCGGTCCCGAGATCTGCCGGCGTGTTCGTGCTGCATCAGCGACATCGTGGTACTTGGCATCACATCGTATTCGTTGGATCATTACCGTCAGCTGGCGATCGATGCGGGCGCCAGGGGTTGATTGCCAAAAGCGTGACGCCGAAGGAACTCGCCGAAGCCATGCGGAATGTCCTAGTACGGCCGTTCCCGGGTTTCCCGACCACGGAACAGGCACATGGGTCGATAGTATCGGCATCGGCGCGACGGCCCCGGACACTGTCGAAGCGGGAGCGTGAGGTGTTGGGTCTGTATGCCGACAACTATTCGACGGCGTAGATTGCGGAGCGCCTGGGAATAGCGGATTCGACGGTGTCCGTGGTGGTGCGGCACGCGAAGGTCAAGCTCGACGTCGCCGCTCGGTCGGAGGCCGTGCGCGTGTTTCGTGCATTGTACTGAGTCGAATACGGCTTGAACATCGTGCGTCTGTTTACGGTGACCACCCCCAGCCGCCGGTACCGATCGAAGCCGCTGCCATGTCGATCCGGCATGTTGATGACGTCATGCGTGTCATGCAGCGCCCGCATGACGATGGAGCGCAGCGATTGTGCTTCCGCTTCCTCCAGCAGCCCTGCGTCGAGGTCATGATCGATACGCATGACCGCGTAGGCGAGATCGTTGGAGATTCGGTCGTGCACACGCACAAGACCCGCAAGGCACCGCCCGAATTCGCCGCGGCTTTCGTCACCGCGGACACGCACGCCGACCTCAACGGCGTGGTCAAGCACACGCTGGAGGTGTCCAAGGTCAGTTTCGTGCCGATTGACGCGGCCGTCGAGGCGACCGGCATGGAGTCGGGCGGCATGTCGCCGATCGGACTGCCCGATGACTGGCCGCTGCTCGTCGACCAGCATGTGCTGTCGATTCCCAAGCTGTATCTCGGCTCCGGCATCCGCCCGTCCAAACTGGTGGTCGACGGCTCGATCTTCGCTGATATTCCCGGTGTCCGATTCGTCCCCGGTCTGGGCAAGCCCCGGCAGTAAGACGCCGTGCGGCCGCGGGCGAGTCGCACAGGCGAGTCGCATGTTGGACGAGAATGTGAGCTTCTTGTGCCTTCAATAGTTTATACTGCTCAATATGTCAGAAAAACAAGAAGCAATACTCCCCGTGGTGCCGCTGGTACCGGGCAATGAACCCACAGGACGACCTCTCGTCGAACTGACTCACGTGGAAAAGTACTTCGGCGACCTCCACGTATTGAAAGACATCAACCTGACCGTCAACAAGGGCGAAGTGCTCGTCGTCGTGGGGCCGTCCGGCTCCGGAAAGTCGACGATGTGCCGCACCATCAACCGCCTGGAGACCATCGAGTCGGGCGACATCCGCATCGACGGCAAGGCGCTGCCCCAGGAGGGCAGACAGCTCGCGCAGCTGCGCGCCGAAGTCGGCATGGTGTTCCAGTCGTTCAACCTGTTCGCCAACAAGACGATCCTTGAAAACGTTACCCTCGCGCCCATCAAGGTGCGCCACATGGACAAGAAGGAAGCCGAGCGTCTCGCCATGGATCTGCTGACCCGTGTCGGCGTCGACTCGCAGGCGTCCAAGATGCCTCCCAGCTGTCCGGCGGCCAGCAGCAGCGCGTGGCCATCGCCCGCGCGCTCGCCATGCGCCCGAAGGTCATGCTGTTCGACGAGCCGACCTCCGCGCTCGACCCCGAAATGGTCAACGAGGTGCTGGACGTGATGGTCGAGCTCGCGCGAGAAGGCATGACGATGATCTGCGTCACCCACGAGATGGGCTTCGCGCGCAAGGCGGCCGACCGCATCGTGTTCATGGCCGACGGCAGATCCTTGAGGAGAACACGCCCGACGAGTTCTTCGGCCATCCGAAGACCGAACGCGCCAAGGACTTCCTGTCGAAGATCCTCACGCACTGATTGGTCGTGACGCATATGACGGTATTCAACACTCGCATCAGGCGCATCGCCCGCCGCGCGCTCGCGGCGCTCGCCGCCGTGGCATGCGCGATGTCGCTGGCCGCGTGCGGCGCCGACGAAAGCGGCAAGATACGCATCGGCATCAAGTTCGACCAGCCCGGCCTCGGCTTCAAGAAATCCGGAACATACGTCGGCTTCGACGTGGACGTGGCCAAGTACGTCGCCAAGAAGCTCGGCTATTCCGAAGACGAGATCGTCTGGAAGGAAGCCCCCTCCAAGCAGCGTGAGGCCATGCTGCAGAACGGCGACGTCGACATGATCCTCGCCACCTACTCGATCACCGACGAGCGCAAGAACGCGGTCTCCTTCGCCGGCCCGTACTTCGTGGCCGGGCAGGACCTGCTCGTGCGCAAGGACGACCATTCCATCAACGGCCCCGAAGACCTCAACGGCAAGCGCCTGTGCTCGGTCACCGGTTCCACTTCGGCCGCCACAGTCAAGGAGAAATTCGCCTCCGAAGTGCAGCTCATGGAGCAGCCCGGCTATGCGGAATGCGCCACGGCGCTGTTCTCCGGCATCGTGGACGCGGTCACCACCGACGACATCATCCTCGCCGGCCTCGCCTCCGCCTCGCGCGGCAAGCTGCGCGTCGTCGGCCAGCCGTTCACGCAGGAATACTACGGCGTGGGCATCAAGAAGGGCGACACGGCGCTCGCCAAGAAGATCAACGCCGCCATCGCCGAGATGATCAAGGACGGTTCCTGGGAGCGCGCCATCGCCGACAACACCGAGGGCACGTCGTACACGCCGAACGCGGAGTACAACCCGCCGAAACCGACCGAGGGGGAGAAGTAGCATGGACGGATTCATCCAACTGTTCAGCGAGTACGACGTTCCCGCCGCGTTCCTGGTCAACATCGAACTGACGCTGTGGTCGGCGCTGTTCTCGCTGATTCTCGGCGTGGTGCTGGTCATGATGCGCATCTCGCCGATATCCTCGCTGCGCACCGTCGCCGGAGCCTACGTGGAACTGTTCAAGAACCTGCCGCTGACCATCATCATGGTGTTCATGGTGCTGGGCGCCTACGCGCAGCTCAAGCTCACGTTCTCCGACACGTTCGTCACGAACTTCTTCTGGCTGGCGGTGACGGGCCTGAGCCTGTACACCGCGGCGTTCGTGTGCGAGTCGCTGCGTTCAGGCATCAACACCGTGCCGATCGGCCAGGCCGAGGCGGCTCGTGCGCTCGGATTGGGCTTCATGCAGTCGGCCACGCAGATCATCCTGCCGCAGGCGTTCCGCGGCTCGGTCGCGCCTCTCGGCAATACGCTGATCGCGTTGCTGAAGAACTCCACGGTGGCCGCGGCCGCGTCGGTGGCCACGGAGACGTCGTCGCTGATGAGCACGATGATCGAATTCCACCCGGACGTGATCGTGCAGATCTTCCTGATCTTCGCGTTCGGCTATGTGATTCTCATCATCCCGATCGGCATGCTGACCACGTACCTGTCCAACAAGCTCGCCGTGCGGAGGTGACGACATGCTGATACTTCCAATTCCGTATTGTTCGACCAGCCCGGTCCCAAGGGACGTCGCACCATCCGCATCGTCAACTGGGTCGCCGCGCTGATCTTTGTCGGCGTGCTGGTGCTGATCCTGATGCGCCTGCACAACCCGCCGGACGGCGAGAACCAGCTGAGCTGGGAGCTGTGGAAGCCCGCGCTGGAGCGTGAGGCGTGGACTGATTTCTATCTTCCCGGCCTGTGGATGACGGTCAAGGCGTCCATCGTCGCCGTTGTCGGCTCCGTGGTGTTCGGCCTGGTGTTCGGCGTCGGTCGACTGCTGCCGAACGTGGTGCTGCGGGCGATCTCGTCGGTCGTCGTGGAGTTCTGCCGCGCGGTGCCGGTACTGCTGCTGATGATCTTCTTCTGGCGCTGGTTCGCGTTCGCGGGACTGTCCAGCCCGTCCTACTGGGCAGTGGTGCTGGCCCTGGTGCTGTATAACGCTCCGTGGTCGCCGAGCTGGTGCGTTCCGGCGTCGGCAACCTACCGAACGGGCAGCGTGAGGCGTCGCTCGCACTGGGACTGACCGAGACGCAGTCGCTGATGCAGATCGAGGTGCCGCAGGCCGTCTACGCGATGTTGCCGGCCGCCGTCACGCAGCTGGTCGTGGTGCTCAAGGATACCGCGCTTGGATCGATCATCATGTACACCGATCTGCTGCAGGAGTCGCGCCGTCTCGGCTCGATGTACTTCAACATCCTGCAGACGCTGGTCGTGGCCGCGGTCGTGTACTTCATCGTCTGCTGGCTGCTGTCGCGTCTGGCCGAATGGCTGCCGTCGCGCATGCAGCAGCGCACCGCGCGCCGGCCGAACCGGAACCAGTTCCGCCGATCGCGATCATGGATCCGTCCAACGTCAACCAGATCGCCGTCGCCAAGGAGGTCGAGGAGCGCCCCCTGCGCGGCACGCCGCTCACATACACGCGCACCATCGCGGCAGCAACGCCTCGATCCACAACTGGCAGCGCACGCGCTACGAGCAGGGCTTCGACGAGGCCCATCCCGATCCGCAGGGCGGAGATGAGGGCGATGCCGAGCAGAAGAACGCTGAAGACGACGCGTAATGACCCGGTAGATTACGGTCCGCGCAGGAATACGCGGACAGCGTCCCACAGCCTGACCCGATAACGGCCGGGCCGGCACTCCCCGACAGGGGATGCGCCGGTCCGGCGTTCGATATTCCGCCGCGGAAATGCTTCACAAGGCGGCGCATGGGACGTACAATCGGGGCATGGCCAAAGGCGACGGAAAATCGGACAAGACAGATAAGCCGGACAAGTCGGGCAAAGGAGCGAAGTCCGAGAAGACGGACAAACGCATCGACAAGGTACTGCGGCTCGCCACGAACCGCATCGAAACCATCGAATCGAGCACGACGGTGGCTGAACGACTCGCGAACGCCGCCAAATCCAGTGAGCTGCTCAGCGCTGTATGGTCGCTGCCACCCGCGCAGCGTCTCATGTTCCATCACGGCGTGCATATCGACGATGTCGCCGGAGACTCCACACCCGGCTTCCCAGGTGGCAGGGATGACGCTGAACGGTTCATCACGCTCAGCTCATCGGAGATCGCCCGATATCAACGGCTGCTGTATGCGAACGGCGTCAAGGGCTCGCGCCGCCGGCTGCTCATCGTGCTGCAGGGCATGGACGCCTCCGGCAAGGGCGGCATCGTGCGCCACGTGTTCCGGCAGGGCGACCCGATGGGCATCCACTATCACGGTTTCGGCAAGCCGACCGACGAGGAGACGCGGCACGGCTTCCTGTGGCGGGTGGAACGCGAGCTGCCAAAGAACGGGTGGATCGCGGTGTTCGACCGCTCGCATTACGAGGACATCGTCATGCCGCATGTGTACGGCACGTATCCCGAGGCCGAATGGCGCGGCCGGTACGATCTGGTCAATGAGTTCGAGCGTTCGCTGGCGGCCGACGGCTGCGCGATTCTCAAGATCTTCCTCGTCGTGAGCCAGGAGGAGCAGAAGAGGCATTTTCTCGGGCGTCTCAACGACCCGACCAAATACTGGAAGTTCGACATGTCCGACCTGGACGCGCGCGAACGCTGGGACGACTATATGGGCGCGTGGCAGGAGGTGTTCGAGAAGACCAGCACGCAGACTGCGCCGTGGTATCTGGTGCCCGCCGACAACCGCTGGTACTCGAGGGCCGTGGTCTCCGAGCTGCTGCGCACCACATTGAAGAACATGAACATGACATGGCCGGGACTCGACCCGGACGTCGATCCGGACGAGGTTCGGCGGCTGCTGGGGTGAACTTGCGCCCGCCGGTCGATTCCGCGAGCTGCGCCGGCGTGTAGACTGGGAACCACTATGGCAGATACAGAACATTATGGTTCGCTGGGGGCGCTGGCGCGCGTGGGACGAGGGCGAGCGCAACATCGACACGGACGAGATCTACGAGCGGTTCTTCGGCTGGGTGGCCGACGTCAAGGGTGTCGAGCCGTGGCCTCATCAGGAAGAGGCCATCATGGACCTGCTGGCAGGCGACCATGTGATCCTCAACACGCCGACCGGCTCCGGCAAGTCGCTGGTGGCGCTTGGCATGCACTTCGCCGCGCTGTGCACCGGGCGGCGCTCCTATTACACCGCGCCGATCAAGGCGCTGGTCTCGGAGAAGTTCTTCGATCTGGTCGAGGTGTTCGGCCGCGACAACGTCGGCATGCTCACCGGAGACACGCATATCAACGCCGATGCGCCGATCATCTGCTGCACGGCCGAGATCCTCGCCAACCAGGCGCTGCGCGAGGGGCGTCGCGCGGACGTCGGCTGCGTGGCCATGGACGAGTTCCACTATTACGGCGACTCGGAGCGCGGCTGGGCGTGGCAGGTGCCGCTGCTGACGCTGCCGGACACGCAGTTCCTGCTGATGAGCGCCACACTAGGCAACGTCGACGCGATCGCCGACAAGCTGGAGGACATGACCGACACTGACGTGGACGTGATCGCCGACGCGCCGCGCCCGGTGCCGCTCACTTACGAGTACACGCTCGATCCGCTGGAGAAGACCGTCGAACTGGCGTTCCGCAAGGGCGAGACGCCGATCTACGTCGTGCATTTCTCGCAGGATGCGGCGCTCGACACCGCGCAGTCGCTCGCCTCGACCGGCGTGTCCAGCAAGGAGCAGCGACAGGCCATCGCCGAGGCCATCAAGGGTGTGAAGTTCACGACCGCGTTCGGCAAGATACTGCAACGGCTGTTGCGTACCGGCGTCGGCATCCACCATGCCGGCATGCTGCCGCGATATCGTCGTCTCGTCGAGCAGCTTGCGCAGCAGGGGCTGTTGCCGGTCATCTGCGGCACCGATACGCTGGGAGTCGGCATCAACGTGCCGATCCATTCGGTCGTGCTGACCGCGCTGACGAAGTTCGACGGCACCAAGATGCGTCGCCTGCGCGCCCGCGAGTTCCATCAGATCGCCGGCCGCGCCGGCCGCATGGGCTTCGACACGGAGGGACTGGTCTCGCCGAGGCGCCCGAATACGAGATCGAAAACGCCAAGGCCGTCGCCAAGGCCGGGAACGATCCGAAGAAACTCAAGAAAGTCAAGCGCAAGAAGCGCCGGAAGGGTTCGTCACGTGGAACCAGAGCACGTTCGACAAGTTGATTGACGCCGCGCCGGAAACACTCGTCCCGCACATGAAGATCACTCATTCGATGGTGCTCAACGAGGTCACGCAGGGCGGTGACGCGCGCCGGCGCGTCGACGAGCTGATCGACGACTCCGCGCAGACGCCGGACCAGAAGGAGCATCTGCATGAACGTGCCGACGAGATATTCCAGACCCTGTTCGACACGAAGGTGATCGAGACCGAAGAGCGCGACGACGGTGGGCTTGACTACTTCCTCGACGTGGACATGCCCGACGATTTCGCGCTCGACCAGCCGCTCAGCCCGTTCCTGCTCGCCGCGCTGGAACTGCTCGACCCTGAATCCGACATGTACGCGCTTGACGTGATTTCCATGGTCGAGGCCACACTCGAAGACCCCAAGCAGGTGCTGCGCGCGCAGGAGCGGCAGGCGCGCGACGCCGCGATGATCCGGATGAAGGAAGACGGGCTCGAATACGACGAGCGCATGGACAGGCTGCAGGAGATCACCTATCCCAAGCCGCTGGAGGACATGCTTGACGCGGCGTTCGATCAGTACCGGCACGACGTGCCGTGGGCGAACGACTACTGGCTGAGCCCCAAATCCGTGGTACGCGACATGGTCGAGACCGCCTCCGACTTCACCGGATACATCTCGCGGTACAACATCGCCCGCTCGGAGGGCACGCTGTTGCGCTACCTGTCCGATGCCTACCGGGCGCTCGCCCGCACCGTACCGGACGACAAGCTCGACGATCAGCTGCGCGACGTGATCTCATGGCTGCGCGTGGTCGTGCGTTCTATCGACTCCAGTCTGGTGGACGAATGGGAGAACGCCGGCGCGTCCATGATGCCTCGCAGGCGGCCGCCAGTCTGGCCGCGCCGGGCGCGAAGGCCGCGGTGGTGGAGGACCGGCGCGGGCTCACCGTGCTGATCCGCAACGCGCTGTTCCACCGCGTGCAGCTCATGGACTTGACAAGCCCGAGGCGCTCGGCGCTCTCGACAAGGAGTGGGGCTACGGCGTGCATGAGTGGGAGGACGCGCTCGACGACTTCTACGACGAACACGAGTACGTGAACACCGACGCCAAGGCGCGTTCGGCCGAGCTGTTCATGCTCGACGAGAAGCACGAGAACGATGAGCACAGCTGGCACGTGCGCCAGATCATCGACGACTCCGACGGCGACCACGACTGGGCCATCACCGGCACCATCGACCTGGACGCGACGCAATCCAGCGGCGAAGTCGTCTTCTTCGACTACGCCGTCACCAACGACTGACGCCGCCGGCCCCCGCCAGCGGGGGCTGGCGCGAAGCGACTGGGGGTGGTCCGTCCGGTATCGAACCTATGTTCGATGCTGTGTTGTAGAGTGTAGGCATGACTGAGAATGATCTGTTCGGGGCGGCGGATGTGCCCGACGATATGACGCGACCGTTGGCCGTGCGCATGCGGCCTCGGACGGTCGACGAGGTGTTGGGGCAGTCCCATGTGTTGGGGGAGGGCTCCCCATTGCGGCGTCTGGCGAATCCCTCGTCCAAGGGGTCGCTGACCGCGCCGAGCTCCATCATCATGTTCGGACCTCCCGGCGTGGGCAAGACCACGCTGGCGACCATCGTCGCCCGTCAGTCGGGGCGCGCGTTCGAGGAGCTGTCGGCGGTGACATCGGGGGTGAAGGACGTGCGTGACGTGCTCGCCCGCGCGCGGCGCAGACTCGTCGGCGACGGCACGGAGACCGTCCTGTTCATCGACGAGGTGCATCGTTTCTCCAAATCGCAGCAGGACGCGTTGCTGCCCGCCGTCGAGAACCGTGACGTCACCTTCATCGGCGCGACCACCGAGAATCCGAGCTTCTCCGTCATCAAACCATTGCTGTCACGTTCCGTCGTCGTCAAACTCGAATCGCTGGAACCGTCCGATCTCGCCACGCTCATCGCACGCGCGGTGGAAGATAAGCGCGGATTGAACGGCGAAGTCAAAATCGACGATGCGGCGGTCAACGAGATCGTCCGCATGGCCGGCGGTGACGCCCGCAAGACGCTGACGATCCTTGAAGCCGCTGCAGGTGCCGTCACCGGAGACAAGGCCCGCAAAAAAGGCGCGCGGCGTCCGACCATCACGCCGGATGTGGTCTCGCAGGTCATGGACGCCGCCACCGTGCGCTACGACAAGGACGGCGACGACCATTACGACGTCATCTCCGCATTCATCAAATCGATGCGCGGCTCCGACCCGGATGCCGCGATACACTACCTCGCACGCATGCTGCGAGCGGGCGAGGATCCGCGGTTCATCGCCCGTCGCATCATGATCGCCGCCAGCGAGGAGGTCGGCATGGCCGCGCCGCAGATACTGCAGGTCACCGTCGCCGCCGCACAGGCCGTCGCGATGATCGGCATGCCCGAAGCGCGCATCATCCTCGCCGAGGCGACCATCGCCGTCGCCACCGCACCCAAATCGAACGCCAGCTACAACGCCATCAACCAGGCGATCGCGACGTGGACGCCGGCTCATCGGCCAGGTGCCGCTATACCTGCGCAACGCGCCGACCGCGTTGATGAAAAGCTGGGGCAACCATGACGGCTATCGGTACGCGCACGACTGGCCGGGTGCCGTCGCGCCGCAGGAATACCTGCCCGAGGAGCTGCGCGGCCGCGAGTACTATCATCCCAACGACCGCGGATACGAGCACGAGGTCAGCCAGCGCTTGGACAAAGTCCGCTCCATCCTGCACAGTAAAACCGCGCCGGACGGCTATACCGAGTCCAAAGAGCAGAACGGATAAATCGCCCCGCCCGGCGGGGTTGCCGAGCGGTAGCGAGGCTGGGAGTAGTTCATTGCAACCGCCACTCCGCCCTCGTCCGGCAATCCGTTACACTGTAATGTGGCCTGACGCAGTGTGGGTATCGTAAGGGCAGTCCGGAAACAACTGGCGTCGGTCTGAATGGATTTCATCACATGACCTCAACCTCGCAGGAGCGCATCCCCAAGCGTCTGATCGGCGCCATCGTCGCCGTGGGCTCGCTGGCATTCATCGGCATCCTCACCGAAACGGTGATGACCGTGCTGTTCCCGGAACTCATGACCGAATTCGGCGTGAACACCGCCACCGTGCAATGGATCACCACCGTGTATCTGCTGGTGGTCGCGGCCACGATGCCGCTGTCGTCGTTCCTGAACCGCCGTTTCCGGCTGAAGTCCCTGTTCATCGCAGCTGTGGTCCTCGCCGTGACCGGTTCGGCGATCATGATCGTCGGCCACACCTTCCCGGTCATCCTGCTCGCCCGCGTGATCCAAGGCATCGGCTCGGGCGTGGCGACGCCGCTGATGATGAACATCATCCTCGAACAGTCGCCCCGCAGCAAGGTCGGCCGCCTCATGGGCGTAGGTTCGCTGGTGATCACGGTCGCCCCGGCCATCGGCCCCACCGTCGGCGGCGCAGTGTCGAGTGTTTTGCCGTGGCGTGCCATCTTCGTCATCGCCATTCCGATCGTGCTGTTGGTCTCCCTGCCGCTCGGACTGCACTGCATCGAGCAGAAACGCCCCACCGAGGACGCGCGGCTCAACCCAGTGCAGTTCGTGGCGATAGTGCTCGCCCTGAGCGGCATGATCTTAGCGCTCAACCAGATGGGCGTCGCGGTCAGCGCTGCGGTCAACGGCTCTTCGGCGACACGTCCCGTCATCATCACCGTCGTGAGCCTGGTCGTCGGTGTGGGCTCCTGGTGTTCTTCGGCTGGTCATCCAGCCGCTCGTTCTCGCCGCTGATTCGTCTGGGGTGGCTACGAGACCGTGTCGTCCAGCTTCATCTACTCGCGTACCTGATTCTGCCGATCGTCGCATCGGATTCGGATACGTCATCACCAATCTGGCCCAGATGTCGCTTGGCACCAGCGCGTTCCACGCCGGCGTCCTCGTGCTGCCGGGCGTCTGGTCGGTGCGTTCTTCGCGCCCGTCGGAGGCATGCTGTACGACAAATTCGGCCCGACGAAGCCGATTCTTTCGGCGATTTCGGTGGCCACGTTCGGACCGATCCTGCTGCTGGCATTCTCCATGCGGTTGACGCCTGCGCTGCTCGCCGGCTTCTACTTCATTTTCGGGCTGTGCTATGCGCTGGGATTCTCCAACATCATGACCAGTGCGCTGAGCGGCATCGACCACGCGTTCATGCCGGATGGCAATGCCGTGTTCAATACCGCATTGCAGTTCGGCGGTGCCGTCGGCACCGCACTGTTCTCGATGATTCTCGCGTGGCTCAGGCGGCGCCGGCTCGGCCGAAAAGGGGAGTGCCGCGTTCCGTCACGCCACGGCCGTGGGCGGCACGTGGATGTTCGCGACGATGACGGCGATCTGCCTGATCGCGATCTGCTCGCTTGCCTGCGCGTTCCGTATCCGTGCGTCGAGAACGGCTGCCGAGCGCTGACTCCCGCTCCGGGGATGGTTCAGGTCAGAGCCATCCCACCGCCAGCAGCGCGACGACGTAGGCGACGCACGCGACTGCGACCATTAGATCGCGTCGGCGCGCGCGCATTACTCTCCAATGGGTGCGGTGGATGCCTTCCTCGTAGCAGCGCGCGTCAAGCGCCAGACTGAGATTATCCGCGTGACGCAGCGCCGCCACAAGGATCGGCACGATGATGGCGAACAGCGCTTTGACACGAGTGGCCGGCGAACCGGTCTCGATCGTGCCGCCGCGGGCCGATTGCGCGTCGATGATCGCCTTGGTCTCGTCGCTGAGCGTCGGCAGGAACCGCAGCGCAAGACTCATCACCAGAGCCACTTCCTGCGTGTGCCAGCCGAGCTTTCTGAACGGCAACAGCAGGGAGCCGAACGCATCCGTCATCGCGGTGGGGGTCGTCGTCGCAAGGAACACGGCACCCAGGATGATCACCAGCGCGAGACGGCACGAATACAGCACCGCGACCATGAGCCCGCCGGTGGTGATCGGCAGCGGGCCGATATGCGCAAGCGTCTCGCCGGAGCGGGCGAAGAACATGTTCACCAGGCCCATCACCGCGAATACGATCAGGAACACGCGCACGGAAGACAGCAAACGCAGCGGATGCAGCCGGGCGCCGCCACGACGCATGCGGTCAGGACGGCGCCCATCGCCAGCTGCGCCGGCCTGGTGATGACGAATGCGGTGAACATCAACGTCAGGAACGTCACCATCTTCGCGCGCGATCCAGGGACGCTACGAATGACGGACGGTTCCTGGATCCGTCTTCAATGGACTCGATGCCGCTTTGCCGGCGTTCGTGGAAGACTCGGTGGCGTCGCCGACGCTGGTGTCTTCGTCGTCTCCGGTGCCGCAACCATCGCCTTCGCCGTCGCCATTATGCGATCCTATGGTGATGATGTGGTCCGCGCAGTGCTCGGCCTCGTCGATGGAATGCGTGATGATGAGCACCGCCACGCCCTGACTTTTCAGGGAACCCAGCAGCGCGTGGATGCGGGAGACCGCCGATTCGTCCAGACTGGCGGTCGGCTCGTCCATGATGAGCACACGAGGGCGGCATGCGATGACGCCCGCGATGGCGACGAGCCGCTGCTGCCCGCCCGACAGGTTGAACGGAGAACGGTCGGCGAGATGCTCGATATGCAGCATCCGCAGCGCCTCCTCTACGCGGGTGGCCACCTCCAACTCGCTCAGATGCTGGTTGCGTGGGCCGTACGCCACATCCTCGGCGACGGTGTCAGCGAACAGCTGACGCTCCGGATGCTGCATGACATAGCCGACGTTGCGCCGCAGGGCCGCGCGTTCTTTTCGGGTGAGTGCGCGAGGCCGTTTCCCGTGTTTCGACGACGCGACCGGCAATCCGGCCACGGTGATCGATCCGGCGGACGGGCGGTCCAAGGCGCACAGCAGACGTGCGAGCGTGGTCTTGCCGGCGCCGTTGGAACCCATCAGCGCCACGATTTCGCCTTCGGCGACGCGCAGAGAAAGATTCTCGAAAACCGGGGCGTCGCCATCGTCATAACGATATGACAGGCCGGATACTGCGATGGCGTCGGATGTTGAGCCTGTAGGTGGAATGGGTGATGCGTCCGACTTGGTAGACGCCGGTTTTACGGGTTGTCCGGATTTCGCTGGTTGCGCGGGCGACGCGGCCGCGGTGGAACCTCCGGGCTCCTCAGCTGCCGACTCCGTGGAGCCCGCAGCGTCAGTCGCGTCAGCGTGGCTCCGCGCAATCACTTGCTTCGCCGCAATCGCGTCCCTGTCGGCTTCGACCTGCGTGAGCAGCCCGCCGTCTATGCGAAGTACGCGGTCGGCGTGCATGGTCTCGTCATGATGATGCGTGACCAGCACGATCGTCGTGCCACGCCGTTGCAGCATGTCGAGGATGCGCATCACCTCGATCCGCGCGTCGGGATCCAGCATCGCGGTCGGTTCGTCGAGCACCAGCATGCGCGGGTTCATCGCCAGCATTCCGGCGATGGCGATACGCTGCTGCTGGCCGCCGCTCATGCGCGTCGGATCCGCGTGGCGGAACCCCGCCATATCCACCGATTGCAGGGATTCGTCGATGCGCCCGCCGATGTCGTCCCGAGCCACGCCGAGGTTTTCCGGGCCGAATGCCACATCATCCTCGACGATGGTGGTGACGATCTGATCCTCCGGATTCTGGAACACCGTGCCGATGCCATGCCGGGCATCGCGGTATTCGCTCGGATTCGCTGAAGCGGTCTCGCCGTCGAAGACATGATGGCCCAGCAGCGTCATATCGCCGCCGTCCGGGGCTGCGAGACCGGCGATCAGACGCGCCAGAGTGGATTTGCCGGAGCCGTTGGGGCCCACCAGACACAGCCGCTCCCCGCTGCGGATGGTCAGGTCGATGCCGTCAAGCACCCATGTGACGCCGTTGTCATAGCTGAATCGCACATGCTCAAGTCGTGCGGCGGGAACCATGCTGTTCATATCATCCATTCACAAAACATCGTGGTCAATCCATAATCATAGAGGCCATTGTCACCGCTGACGGATGCAGCCCGCCAGAGAGGTCATCACCCGGACTGTCGGAAATAAGCCTCGTGCGATGACCCTTTTGGCGGGCTGCCCTAGGCGGCGACTTCGCGCCGCGTCATGTCAGCGATTCAGCAGGTTCGAAATCGGCTTGTACACCAGGAACGTGACCACGCCGTGAATCACGAACTTGATCAGGTTGAACGGCAGCAGTGCGGGAACGATGATGGCCGCCACCTCGGAGACCGGCCAGCCGGTGTAGATCGGCGTGATGACCAGATTGCCGGCGATGGCCGCGACCAAGGCCAGCAGGGCACCGACGACCAAACCGATGACAGCGCCTTGCGCGTGTGCACGTGGCGATAGATGAGCGCCGCCGGCACCGACAGCGTCAAGGCCACCAGCACGGCCATCAGCGTGCCCCACGGGTCCATGAACACGTGCGGTACGAAGCCGAGCACACTGACGATCGCGGCTGCGGCCGGGCCGTACGCGAAGCCGGCGATCAGGCACACGATGCCGGACGGATCGTATTTGAGGAACGAGAACGCCGGGTTCGGCAGGATCGGGAACGAGATGAAGCTGGTCGCCATCGCCAGCGCCACGAACAGCGCGTACATGGCGATGCGGCGGGTCACCAGCGGCCGGAATCGGCGACGCCGGTCGAATGCGCCAAATCCGGGCGCGTCGGCTTGGCCGCGTTCGACGAATCGGCTGAATTGGGTTGCGAAGATACACTCATGGTGAGCTCCGTTTCTTCCATCCGGACTTTGACCGTTGGCTCCGGATTTCCACCGGATCAGCCGCTTGCGCGGGTCGCGGGCTGCCGCGGCCGCCGTTATGAATCCCGGCTCCGCAGGTCACCGCCAGTAAGGAATTGCACCTTCCCTGAAACTTGCTTGACCATGTATACGCCGGGGTGTGGATGATTGACGTAACGTTGCCACATAGCGAACATGAGGCATCCATGCGCGTAGGTTGCCCCATCCACTACGTTGTGACCGGTTTTCGCGCTGTATACCGGCGCAATTGCCCATTTCGACACGATTTCGTTATACAATTTCGCGTACAGCCACTATGACGTGCGTGTCGCACACCGTCCAACAGGAGGTCATGATGATTGATACCGCTCAAGCGTTTGGCGTGGATATCGGCGGATCCGGTATCAAGGCCGCTCCGGTCGACCTGAACAAGGGGGAGTTCGCCGAGCCCAGGCTGAAGATCCTCACCCCGTCCGAGTCCACCCCGCAGGCGATCGGATCGGTGCTGCGCAAGCAGCTCGAACATTTCGAGATTCCGGAGACGGCTCCGGTCGGCATCTCTTTCCCTGCTCCGGTCAAGCCCGGCCAGAAGCTGAATTGGATCGCCAACCTCGACCAGTCGTGGGTAGCGTCGACATCACCGAGGCGCTGTCCGAGGAGTGCGGCCGTCCGGTCACGGTCGTCAATGACGCCGATGCCGCCGGCTTGGCGGAACAGCAGTTCGGCGCGGCCAAGGGTCAGGAGGGTCTGGTCGTCGTGACCACGCTCGGTACCGGCATCGGCACGGCGCTGATCTATGACGGCGTGCTCATCCCGAACACCGAGCTCGGCCACATCGAGCTGGAGGGCGGCAAGGGCGACGCCGAGCGCTACGCATCCTCCGCGGTGCGCGAGCGCAAGGAGCTCAGCTACAAGAAGTGGGCCAAGCGTCTGACCAAGTACTACAGCCTGATCGAAAAGTACTTCAGCCCCTCGCTGATCGTCATCGGTGGTGGCGTGAGCCGCAAGAGCGACAACTTCGTGCCGTTTATCGACATCGATACGCCGATCGTCCCCGCGAAGCTGCGCAACGAGGCCGGCATCATCGGTGCCGCCTACTACGCCAGCACCAAGTAGCGCAGAGGGCACAGGCACATACATTCGCACGCCATACCTTGGCCGACCATCGTCCCGGCAATGCAGGACGCATGGTCGCGGTAGGGTAGTGGCGTGCGTTTTTCTTCCCGAGTAGATCTGAGCGAGCCCAATCCCATAGCCGCAGCCGAGACACATTGCCGGCGCGAAGGCATGCCCCTGGGCAAGCTCAACGATTCCAATCCCACACGTCATGGACTTGCACCGGCACTGGTGCCGGGCACGTACACCGCCGACCCGAGAGGCCCGCGGCCCGCACGGGAGCGCTGGCCTCCTTCCTGACCGAGCTTCACCGGGGCGCGAAGGTGCCGGCACCGCGCCGGCGGCGGATCCGAATCGCCTCTATCTGCTGAGTTCCACGTCACAGGCGTACTCGTGGCTCATGAAGCTGCTGTGTGACGCGGGCGATGCGGTGCTCGCCCCCAAGCCGGGGGTATCCGCTGATCGAATCCATCGCCCGCCTGGAATGCGTCGACACTATCGAATACCAGCTGCGTTTCGACGGGTCATGGTACATCGACGTCGCCGAGTTGCGCGCGCTGCTGGACGGGCCGCAGGGGGCGCGTATACGCGCTTTGGTGCTCATCAACCCAACAATCCGACCGGGTCCTACGTCAAGGCGGGGGAGCGCGAGCAGCTCGTCGGCCTGTGCCGCGAGCGCGGTGTCGCCATCATCGCCGACGAGGTGTTCTACGATTACGCGCTGGAGCCGTTCCCCGGCAATGCACGGCTCGCCGGCGAGGCGGGGGCGCTGACGTTCGCGTTGGATGGGTTCTCGAAGATGCTCGCCGCGCCCCATGCCAAGGTCGGCTGGATTCAGGTGTCGGGGCCTGAGACGGACGTTTGCGAGGCCATGCGTCGCTGGATGTCATCGCCGACGACTACCTGCCGATGAGCGACATCATCGCCTCCCGCATCCCGGACCTGTTGGAGGCGGCGAAGGTCCAGACCGACCTCGTGCGCGGCCGGGTGCAGGGCAATCTCAGGCACTGCACCGCATGCTGGAGTCCGACCCGCTCGGCGTCGTCTCTGTGCTGCGGGCCGAGGGCGGCTGGAACGTGCTGCTGCGCGTGCCGGGCGTCATCGATGAGAACGAGCTGGTGCTGCACATGATTGACGCGCATGGCGTCTCCGGCCAGCCCGGCTATTTCTTCGACATGGCCTCGAACGGCTATCTGGCCATATCGCTGCTGCCCGAACCGGACGAATTCGCGCATAACGTGCGCGTCGTGCTGGACTCGGTGGCCGAATTGCTGGGGTGATTGTCGAAGGACGCTCTCAAAACTCGCAGATACAGATTCCACGTTTTCTGCGTTTTGGCCATTTTCCGCCGTTTTCGCGTAAAAGCGGAAAACGTATCTGCGAGTTTTGAGAGCGTGCTTTCCGCTATCGTGCCGCTTTGGACCGAATCAGGTCCTCATAGAACGCGGCCGCGGCGGCAGGTTCCCCGTCGAATACCACCGCGTGGTCGTCGACCACCAGCGCCCGGTCGATCGCGTACTGCGGCCGTGTGATCATGTCCACGTCATGCGTGGCGAAAATGACCTGCTTGTTGTAGCCGAACAGCGCCTTCGCCACGTGGGCCGAGCCGATCTCGTCCAGGCCCTTGGTGGGCTCGTCCGCCACGATCGCCGCGGGGGAGAAGCTCAACGCGCTGGCGATGGCTAGCAGGTGCCGCTGCTCGCTGTTGAGCGAGCTGGCCGACTGCGAGCCACGGTGCTGAGCCCGAAATGCGCGAACAGGTTGCCGACGATGGCCAGCCGCTCTGATTCGGGCACCTTGTGCTTTTTCAACGGCTGGTCGATCGCCTCGCGGATGGTCGCCGCACGGTAGTAACTGTCGGGGATCTCCTCGCGGCGGACACGCCCGACGATGTCCTCGATGCGTTTGAGATCACGCTTGACGGCGGGGCTGAGCGCGGTCTCGCCCGCGGTGATGGAGACGGATCCGCTCGTGGCGGCCAATGCTCCGTCGAGCAGCTTGAGCAGTGTGGTCTTGCCGGCGCCGTTCAGCCCGATGACCGCCACGCGCCTGTCGTCGGGCGTGATCGTCAGCGATGTGGGCAGAAGCCCGACGGAACCGTCCTCATAGGTGTGTCCGGCTTGGTTCAGCGTGAAGGTCACCTGCGATGCAAGGCTTCGTCCTTGCCGAAGAGCGAGTCAAAAAGTCCCATGACTCCTATAGTAGCGGCATTGGCGCATTCGCATCGGCCCGCATCGCGAGAAGGCCCGGCGGCCGCCGGTATGCGGTCGTCGGGCCTTCTCGTCATGTCCTGCGGGCGATCGTCTTCGCGTCAGGCGAAGTCGTTGTCGAATATGTAGATGTAGTACTGGCCGTCGGGCAGCAGCTGGATGGTGTTGAAGTGGATCCAGTCCCAGCGCCCGGATGCGGCCGGATCGGATTCATCGGTGCCGGAGTGGCCGGTGGAAGCCTTGTAATCGGGGAACATCTCGCCGAAGTCGACGAGCTTCGTCACCTTGCCGGTGCTCGTGTTGACCTTGATGGCCTGGTCCTGCACGGCATGGTCGGATCGTGTCAGGTCGGTGGCGAGGGAGACGATGTTGCGTCATCGTCGAGCGCGTAGTCGTGGTGGAGGATGAACCGGTCACCCAGGTCGATGATCTTCTCCAGCTTTCCGAACCGGTTCATGCCGACGAAATGCTTGGTCGACGCGGAGAACCACATGAGCCCGTTGTCGTCGAACAGCAGCCGTTGCGAGCGGTAGCACGGTAATAATGCGCAGAGGAAACGCTATGTGTTGTCTGGCGATTTCCTGAATCGCATGAATGTCGATTATGGCGGGCGGCTATACGTGTCGCGGTCCGGTGCCGTCCGCGACACGCCCGCGGCGTCTACAGCCTGAACCAGGCGACGACCGTGTCGTAGAGGACCGGATTGTTGTTGATCAGCGAGTCGTCGCGGCCCGGGATGAAGCAGGCCAGCACAGCCAGATGATGGATGCCATCAGTACCGCCGCAACCAGTCCGCGGACGCATGCGAGCACCATCGGGTGACGCTTCGTGACGTCTCGCCGAGGCTCGTTGCGGTCCGACGGATCGGGCGCACCAGCCGCGATCGCGTCGCCACCGGGATGCATGAGATACAGCATCGGCGCCAGCGCGGCGATCGCCATCATCCACCCGAAATCGCAGATGTAGCGCCATCCCAGGCCCGCGGTGTGGCTGTCGAACACCGCCAGCAGCACCGCCAGGGCCAGGGAGCACGTGGCGAGCCCCCAGTAACCCGACCTGTGCATCCTGCGCCGCAGGAACGGGGCCGCCAGCGCGAGCAGCAGCAGCGGGCATGCCGTGAACAGGCCGCCGGCCATCAGCTCGTAATAGCCCCATTCGCGGAACGCCATGGGCGTCATGCCAATGAAGGGGAACTCCGACGTGAACCGCAACGGCAGGAACAGGTAGGCGCCCACCGACGGCAGGAAATTGGCCGTCGGCTGCACGAACCTGTCATGTCGGTGACGGTCATCTGGTAGTCATTGCCGAAATCCAGCGGCGACCCGAACCGGGCGACGTTGTAGGCCATCAGCGGCAGCACCACGATCAGGCGGGGATGATGACGGCGGCCGGCGCTCGCAGGGCCCTTCGCGGGGGCAGGGAGCGGCTTCTCAACCCCTGCAGCAGCGAGGTGATCTGCGGCCAGAAGATCGGGAAGCACAGCAGCGCGGACAGCGCGAACGTGGGCCGCATCCGAAATTCGCCGCGATGCATGCCGCGCCGGCGGCGAGATAGCGCAGCGATAGTGGTTGGGCGCCCGCGACCGACCAGCTGCCCACATGGACGTGCTCCCTGCGCCCGGGATGCCGTTCGGGTGTCGCTTTGAGCCACAGCCACAGGCCGAGCGTCGTGAACATCAGGGATGCGGCGAAGGGCACGGAGTAGAAATTCAGGCGGAAATGCAGATAACTGGCGTTCGAGCGAGCAGGAACATCACGATGACGATGGACGTGGCCGCCACCGATGCGTTCGGGCACAGACGGTGTGTCAGCCGTATCACCAGCAGGCATGCGAAGACGGCGAACAGGAACATCATCAGCAGTATGCACACGGACGTGGGCAGCATCATGCCGCCGGGCGTCCATAGGGACGTTATCGCACGGAACGGCAGGAAGAACAGCACCACGGGCACCACGCCGAAATACGAATACCAGTGGCCGCCATAGAAGGCATAATCCCAGAATATCTGCGTCTTGCCGGATTCGAACAGCTGACCGCGCACCAGGATGTCATGCGGGTTCGCAGCCTGCGCCAGCTCGGGGGAGACCGGCAGATCCAGCCACACGCGGCCGTTCAGCAGCGACTGCGCGACATGGTCGTACTGGTCGAAGTCGTAGGTGTAGCCATGCGGGTTGGGGAACACCAGCGGCCCGGAGACGAGGAATTCGCCGACGATGCGCACCGTGGTATAGATGGCCAGCGGGGCGAGGAATGCCACGAGCGCCCACCGCTGCCGTACGCTCGCGGGATTGAGCCGTATGCGCCACAACGCGGAGCCGGGTCGCCACAGCGCGACCAGTAGCGCCACCGCGGCCATGATCGACACGCGCAACCAACTGAACTCGAAGGGAACCCGAACGTTAGCTCTGACCGCGGAGAACGGGATACGAGAGCCCACGGGCTCCTCGATCCACAGGCGAACCGAGCTGCCCGGCTTCACCTTAAGGTACAGCGAGCGCGGCGCCGACGTGGAGACGGAGGTGATCTCGCCGGTGCGCGAATCGGTGTCGGCGCGCACGAACACGTTGTTCGCCGCTTTGACGTCGCCGCCTTCGGGTGTGTTCGCCGCCTCGATGCGCACGTATGACGACGTGCCGTCCGCACTCACTTCCATGTACGCCGACGTCGGGTCGGTGACGGTGAGGATGCCGTCCTCGCCGCGTTTGAGACCGTCTCCCATGACGTTCGTCGCCGCGGCGGAATCGGTGCTGGCACCGAGCGTGGTCCAGAACGGCATGTTGAATGCCACGCATTCGATCACCAGGATCGCCAGCAGCGCCACAAGCATGGCTGGCAGTGACCGTCGCATGTGGTCTCGGGAAATGATGGAAGAACGCACCCCATTATTCTATCGGCTTCATGTCGGGTTGGATTGAAAGAATGTGTGCCATGTTCCGAAACGCTTCACACTTCCCGTCAGAAGGCTCTCTTGGAGGCTGATCTCAGGCCTGTCCGGCGCGTTGCGACAGGTGGGGGACGCCGCCGCGTCCGTATTGGGCGGGCGTGGCGTTCGTATGGACGAGGACGGGCAGGGACCGTTCGAGCGGCGGTGCAGGCCGCGGCCGGGGTCCGGCAACGACACGGATGCGATGATGGCCGCGCTCTCGAAGCATTCGGTGAGATTGACACCGCTTATCAAGCGCCGCGTGTTTCCCGACCTGCCCGGTGTCCCGCGCGGTGTGGCGCTGGGATGGGCGCAGCTGACCTCGGGGGAGGGCGCCACCGTTTCGATAGGGCTGTTCATCGGGCATGACCGTTTCTCGCAGATCGCGCTCGCCGACGGGAACGGGCGCGTGTTCGTGACCTCCGACCCGCATGCCGATACGCATGATATGAAGCCGCGGTTCATGCTCGTCAAGGAGGAGGAGCTGGACGCGTCGACGGCGCGAGATTCGGCGCGAAGGCGCGGCCGCGTCTGCGGTGACGGGGGCCTCG
>ENA-OUNI01000331-OUNI01000331.1-human-gut-metagenome-genome-assembly--contig:-NODE-331-length-22091-cov-8.862411_pt1 | contig 22091 bp, 30 predicted proteins | sample MGYA00242499_ERZ504580 | MGnify/ENA primary metagenome ERZ504580 (study PRJEB26092, sample SAMD00036315) | human gut metagenome | host: Homo sapiens | study: EMG produced TPA metagenomics assembly of... | reverse complement strand
GTCAAAGTAACGCAAAAGCACTTTTGACGGGTACACCCATCAAAAATGCGACCTGTAAACAGGTTTGCGTTCTCCGAAGGCTCTCCGAGGGGTGAGCGTGTGCCGGTGGCACACACGCCTGCGAACCGACCGAGCCAGCAGGCGAGACCAAAGAGCCGCCTTTGAAAAGGCACTCTCTGCACACTCCCCTAAACTTTATCCGGTGTCAAAGTGTGACGATGGTGACAATGTTTTTCACAGCGTGCTGCTCTCAAAAACATTGACACCTTTGACACCGTTTGTCACGCCGTCTGCTCGGTTTCTTTCCAAAGTGAAACCTTTCTTCCGTCGTGTGTGCGGCTGTTCTGATAACGGATACCGTAATCACGAAACAGCCTGCTTGCGTTGATACTGAGCCTTAAAGAAAGTACATTCGGCTTTATATCCACCGCAAGCCTTTCGCAAAGTTCCGAAGCAGTTCCTTCCCATCTGTCACTTTCCGAAAAGAGCGTATCCGCTATCTTCTCAAGCAGAGGTTCGGGCGGTTCTTTCCACATCTCCGTTTCCGATTTTGCAAAGTTCCACACCAATCGCTCGCTGTCCCTTACAAGATGGATTTTCATATCCTGCTGGTCTCTGCCAGCAACATCAAGTGTGGCATTGTTGGAAGTACGCTTGTCCTTACTGAGAACAAATGCACCGTCTGCCGCACCCATCAGACCATTCGTGCCTGAAATCATATCGAATATATCTTCCGATTTTTGTTTGCGTGTATGATGAACAATAAGCATTGAAACCTTGTAACTGTCTGCCAACGCTTTCAGCCTTGCCACAACATCATAATCACTTGCGTAGCTGTAATCTGCTCCGCCTGCTTCACGCACACGCTTTAAGGTGTCTATGATAATCAAGCCTGTGTCTGGGTGTTCCCTCATAAACCCTCTTATCTGTTCTTCCAGTCCGCCATTGACCGTTTTACATTCCGTTGCGAAATACAGATTGCCTGTCTCCTTTGCACCGAACATCTGAAACAATCGCTTCTGCAAACGTGGGTAATCATCTTCAAGGGCAAAATAAAGCACCGTTGCCTTACGCACCTTATACTCCCAAAGCGGTGTGCCTGTGCTGATATGATAGGCAAGCTGTGCCATCATAAAGCTCTTTCCCACTTTCGGGGAACCTACGAAAAGGTAAGTTCCCCTTTGGAGCAGACCGTCGATAAGTGGTGTCTGAACCTCAAACACCGTATCATACAGCGTTGTCATTGATACTGTTTTCAGATAGGAAGGGTCTAACTGTCTGAGTATTTCCCTTTGCATTTCTTCAAAAGATTGCTCGTACCCCTTGAAATCCGTATCCTGATTGACTATACTATTGTCAGTACATTTGGAAAGTGACTGTTCCGCATCTGTTGCCGCAGATACATTTGGAATAGTCATTTCTTTTTTATTCTCCATTCGCATCCTCTCCTTTCAAACCGCCGAGAATAATGGAAATCAGTTCTATTACACTCAGCAGTTCATCATCCACACCTTTTCCTGCTTCAATCCTTTTCAGTTCCGCAAGGACTGTGGCAAATTCCGTTTTCAACGCCTTATACACTCTCGGATTGCCCTGTACCACCACATCCTGATTTAAGCAACGGCGGTAACAATACTCCTGTTTTGGCAATCCTGATAGAGCTACAGCTCTGTTAATGAGTTCGTTTTCTTCGGGCGATACTCGAAACCCTACTGTGATATTCCTCCAACGATTTTTGTTATCTCTGTTCTTAGCTGACATTTTCAAAATCTCCTTTCCCTAAATCATCTAATTTTTCTGCCATCTCAATCTGCTTTGACGGAAAGAGGTGTGCGTACTGATAAGTAATATCAATACTTTCGTGACCAACTCGGTCAGCAATCGCCACCGCAGAAAAGCCCATATCAATCAAGAGTGAAATGTGGCTGTGACGGAGATCGTGAATGCGGATACGCTTCACGCCTGCCGCCTTTGCCCCTCTGTCCATCTCGTGATGAAGATAGCTTTTCGTCACCGTAAAGATACGGTCTTTCTTCTTCAATCCGTAAAGCATACCGAGATATTCTTTCATTTCCTCACACAGAAACTTCGGCATTTTAATCGTGCGGTTGCTCTTTTTCGTTTTCGGAGAAGTAATCACATCCTGCCCTTTCAAACGCTGATAGGATTTATTGATTGTGACTGTTTCCTTATCAAAGTTGAAATCTGCCGGAGTCAAAGCTAACAGCTCGCCCTCTCGGATACCGCACCAGTAAAGCATTTCAAACGCATAAAAGGAAACAGGCTTGTCCATCATCTCAAAAGAGAATTTCTTGTATTCTTCCTTTGTCCAGAACAGCATTTCCTTGTGTTCCTCACGTCCCATATTTCCCACCTTTGCCGCAGGATTGGAACGCAGTTCATAGTAGCGGACAGCGTGATTGAAAATGGCGGACAACTGATTGTGCAGCGTTTTCAGATACGTCTGTGAATAAGGCTTTTTCTTCTCATCACGATAGGCAAGCATTTCATTCTGCCAAGTAATAATCTCCTTTGTGGAAATCTCGCTGATTTTCAGTTTCCCGAAATACGGAAGTATCTTTGTGCGTATGATATGCTCTTTGGTAAGCCACGTGTTTTCCTTCAAACGGTTCTTCACATCATTGATATAAAGCTCCGTAAAGGCTTCAAAACTCATATCAAGGTCTGAAGAAGTCTGCAATTTGAACATTCTTTCCCATTCCTGTGCTTCTCGTTTGGTAGCAAAGCCACGCTTGCATTTCTGCTTGCGTTCCCCTTTCCAGTTCACATACCTTGCCATCACATACCAAGTACCGTTATCTTCATTCTTAAATACCGGCATTTACATTTCCCCCTTTCCTGCTCCGTAGAGCCTTTCGTAAAAATACTGGCGATTTACACGCCCTGCAATCGTAATAAAGCCCTTTGCTTTCAATTCCTCATTTAATTGTCTGATGAGTTTATATGCATAAGGTTTTGATACGTTTAGTTCCTGAGCCACATCTTCGGCTCGGATAAATCTGTTTTCCATATCCTTTTTCTTCCTTTCTTAAAATAATTTTTTGCTTGCCGCTTTCTCCGTGTTAAAGTTCCAACAGGCACTCCTGCTTGTCGGCAGGCGCTGTGCTGTCCCAATGCACCGCAGTACATCAGGCGCTCGCTCGTATAGGGGTTCCCGAAAAGTCGGAGACTTTTGGGGAAGAGGAGGAGCAGTGCAGCGAATGAGCTTTTGTGCTTGCACACAAGCGAACGATACGGAACTTGCTCCGACGAGGTCTTGGCGGTTTGGCTTTTCGGACGGTCATTTAGTTGTCGCATTAAGCATATTTGTTTAATTCGTAATTTATTTTACTAAACATATTTGCTATTGTCAAGTGGTTGCAAAGAAAATATTAAACATTTTTGTTTCGGTTTTTCTTGACTTCCACTAAACATTTCTGCTATACTTATTTCACTAAATATAAAAGGAGCGTATCATTATGGCTATCAGCGAAAGAATACATTTTTTCAGACTAATGCGTGGTATGACACAAAAGTATCTCGGTACAGCAATCGGTTTTCCAGAAAAGAGTGCTGATGTGCGTTTGGCACAGTACGAAACTGGTACACGCAAACCGAAAGCAGACCTTACAAATGCATTGGCACAGGTGCTTGATGTTTCTCCACAGGCTCTTGATGTTCCTGACATAGACAGCTATATCGGTCTTATGCACACTCTGTTTACCCTTGAAGATATTTACGGTCTTACTGTCAGTGAAGCAGACGGAGAGGTATGCTTAAAGGTCAACAAGGACAAAGGCAGAGAAGCATATGAACTCCTCAAAATGCTGTATGCTTGGAAAGAACAGGCAGACAAGCTATCTTCCGAAGAAATCAACAGAGAAGAATACGATAACTGGCGTTACCATTATCCAGAGTTCGACACCACACAGCGTTGGGCAAAAGTTCCATCACAGGAATTAAGTGACGCTCTCGTGGAAGCATTCAAAGACCACTTGAAAGATAAATAAGCACCTACAGGACCTGCCACTGGCAGCTCCCTACAGATGCTTTGGCAACGACAAAAAAGCCCTTAACTATGGTTATTAACCACAGCTAAGGGCTTAGTTTATAATATGGAATTTGTTCAGAGCCAAGCTCCGAACTTTAGTCTGCAAGCCACCTGTTAATTGTTCCGTTACCCATAAACCACTGGATAACAAGAATAATGGCACTTGCTATGACTGTTATCAATTTGTTATCAAAAGACTAATCGAAATCGCTGAAACCCGCATAAACACTGGCTTTTTTAAGCAACTCGATTTATTCAAACTCAATCGTACCCGGCGGCTTGCTGGTCAGGTCATAGAATACGCGGTTAACGCCTTTAACTTCGTTAATAATGCGGTTCATAACCTTATTCAGTACTGCATACGGAATCTCAGCAGATTCGGCTGTCATGAAGTCGATAGTCTTCACTGCGCGGAGCGCTACAGCGTAATCATAAGTTCTGAAGTCACCCATAACACCTACACTTCGCATATTTGTCAGTGCTGCAAAGTACTGGTTCGGCATCCATGAAGGATCTTCACCATGTTCTTTCTTATACTCAGCTGCAGCATTGTCTACCTCTTCACGATAAATGAAATCTGCATCCTGTACAATACGAACCTTCTCTGCAGTAACTTCACCGATAATACGGATTCCAAGTCCGGTCCCGGGAATGGCTGACGGAATACCAGTCTCTCCGGAATTCCAAGCTCCAGACCTGCTTTACGAACCTCATCCTTGAAAAGGTCGCGGAGCGGTTCGATGATTTCCTTGAAATCAACGAAATCCGGAAGTCCGCCTACATTGTGGTGAGATTTGATCACTGCGGACTCTCCGCCCAGACCACTCTCTACAACGTCTGGATAAATAGTTCCCTGTGCCAGGAAATCTACCGCACCAATCTTCTTGGCCTCTTCTTCAAAAATACGGATAAATTCTTCACCGATGATCTTACGTTTTGCTTCAGGCTCTGTAACACCTGCCAGCTTGTCATAGTATCTCTGCTGTGCATTAACGCGGATAAAGTTCAGGTCAAACTGACCGTTTGGTCCGAATACACCCTCAACCTCATCTCCCTCATCTTTACGAAGAAGACCATGGTCTACAAATACACAGGTAAGCTGCTTTCCGATTGCTCTGGAAAGAAGTCCTGCTGCAACGGAAGAGTCAACACCACCTGACAGGGCAAGAAGAACTTTTCCATCCCCGACCTTCTCGCGGATTTCTCTGATAGTGTGCTCAACAAAGGCATCCATTTTCCAGTCTCCGGCACATCCGCATACACCAAGTACGAAGTTGGAAAGCATCTTCTTTCCTTCTACTGTATGAAGCACTTCCGGATGGAACTGGATCGCATACAGCTTCTTCTCCTCATTCTGTGCAGTTGCTACCGGACAGTCTGCTGTATGAGCAGCAATCTCAAATCCTGGTGCAACCTGAGAAATATAATCTGTGTGGCTCATCCAGCAGATTGTTTTGTCAGATACGTCTTTGAAGATTTTGGAATCTGTCTTATCTACCAGAACCTCTGTCTTTCCATATTCGCTCACATCTGCTTTCTCAACTTTTCCGCCCAGAACATGCATCATAAGCTGTGCGCCATAGCAAAGTCCCAGAACAGGAATACCAAGCTCAAATAATTCTTTATTGCATGTAGGTGAATCTGCTCATAGCAGCTGTTCGGACCACCGGTAAGGATGATTCCCTTAGGATTCATTGCCTTGATTTTCTCAAGATCGGTCTTGTATGAATAGATTTCGCAGTATACGTTACATTCTCTCACACGTCTGGCAACCAGCTGATTGTACTGACCGCCGAAATCCAGTACGACGACTGTTTCTCTTTTCATGTTTTCCTCCTTGTTTCTCATTATTTGTAACTGTAAAGATATTGAACCGTTACCATTGAATTTTATTATAAATTACAGTTCGGATTTTTACAATGCTTATTTTCAGTTTTCCACCTTGTGTTTTCTTCCTACGTTATTGTTCACTCCGTTCACAGTAACGTAGCCAAAATTCATTCCAGATTGCTGCGGCAATGGAATTTGGCTTGTATGTCTCGGGATTTGGCATATTCATGCCAAAACACCTCGCGGGACAGTGGTGTGTGAACAGTAACGAAAGCGAGCCAGAGAAATATTCACAAAATTTTCGCGCAGCAATGCCGAAATATCTCTGAATCCCATACATTCGTGCATTGAAATTAGAACAATTATTCAGTATAATTATAGTTAATAACTGTGGCCATACAGCTGCAGTCACTTAAAGGAGGAATATTATTATGGCAACATGGAAAAATCTCGACACTCTTGCTTCCTACAGCAAGCTTGCCGAACTGAAAGGTCATGTAAATATTGCAGATGCCATGGCAGGCGAGAAAGGTGCTGAACGTGTAAAGAAATACAGCACACCGATGGCAGCCGGCTTAACTTACAACTACGCTGCAAAACAGGTTGATGAAACAGTTCTGGATGCACTTGCAAAACTGGCAGATGAGGCTGAGCTTATTGACAAATTCCAGGAATTATACAACGGTGCTGTGATCAACACAGGAGAGAAACGTATGGTTCTTCATCACCTTGCACGTACACAGCTTGGCGAAGACGTAGTAGTTGATGGTGTCAACAAACGTGAATTCTACGTTGCACAGCAGAAGAAAGCCGCAGACTTCGCAAATAAAGTTCACGCAGGTGAGATTACTAACGAAAACGGCGAGAAATTCACAACTGTTGTACAGATCGGTATCGGTGGAAGTGATTTAGGTCCTCGTGCATTATATATTGCTCTTGAGAATTGGGCTAAAGCAAACAACACATCCAAGATGGAAGCTAAATTTATCAGCAACGTAGATCCTGATGACGCAGCTGCTGTTCTTGCTTCCGTAGACCTTGCTCATGCTCTGTTCATCGTTGTGTCCAAATCCGGTACAACTCTTGAAACACTGACAAATGAAGCCTTCGTAAAGAATGCTCTGGTTAAAGCAGGATTAAACCCATCCAAACATATGCTTGCCGTAACAAGCGAGACATCACCTCTGGCAAAGAGCGAAGATTATCTTACAGCAATCTTTATGGATGACTATATCGGCGGACGTTACTCTTCCGTTTCCGGTGTAGGCGGTGCGATCCTTTCTCTTGCTTTCGGTCCTGAAGTATTTGCACAGATCCTCGATGGAGCTGCTGCCGAGGACAAGCTTGCTACAAATAAAAATATCCTTGAGAACCCGGATATGCTGGATGCACTGATCGGTGTTTATGAGAGAAACGTACAGGGATATCCTGCTACAGCAGTTCTCCCATACTCTCAGGCATTAAGCCGTTTCCCTGCACACTTACAGCAGTGTGATATGGAATCCAATGGTAAATCCGTAAACCGTTTCGGTGAACCTGTAGACTATGTAACAGGACCTGTTATCTTCGGTGAACCAGGTACAAACGGACAGCATTCCTTCTATCAGTTATTACATCAGGGAACTGACATCGTTCCGCTTCAGTTCATCGGCTTTAAGAAGAGCCAGCTTGGTGTAGACGTAGATATCGAGAACAGCACAAGCCAGCAGAAACTCTGTGCAAACGTTGCTGCTCAGATCGTAGCATTTGCATGCGGTAAAAAGGATGAGAACCTGAACAAGAACTTCAAGGGCGGACGTCCTTCCAGCATCATTACAGGTGAAGAACTTACACCTGCATCTCTGGGTGCATTACTTGCTCACTTCGAGAACAAGATCATGTTCCAGGGATTCGTATGGAACTTAAACAGCTTCGACCAGGAGGGTGTTCAGCTTGGTAAAGTCCTTGCAAAACGTGTTCTTGCACATGACACTGACGGAGCACTGAAAGTATACAGTGACCTGTTAAACATCTGATTTCATCAGAAAGCAAAAAATACACAAGCCAAGATCCAACCGCAAAAAGCGGTTTCAAACTATAGCACTCCTCTTCAATAATACATTCAGGAGGAGTGCTACAAGAAAGAATCCTGCCCGAAGGGCTTTGTTATGTTATAGGAACATTACGGAGTAATTTCTTATAACATAACAAAATCATCATACAAAACTCCGATAAATATTACCAGGAAGTTCCTTATGATGATTTTTCTGTTTTCTTTTCTAATTCTCTTCTAACTGCTTAACAAACTCTGCCACCGGCAATGGTCTGGAATAATAGAATCCCTGAATATTGTCACATTCCATTTCTTTCAGAAGTTTAACCTGATCTGCAGTCTCCACACCTTCTGCAACCACCTTCATGCCAAGTCCGTGTGCCAGAATGATTATCTGCTGCACGACCATTTTCCCCTTGTGCTGGTGAATACAGTCGATCAGGCTCTTATCAATCTTCAGTGTATTAAATGGTAATTCACTTAATGTGATCAGTGAAGAATATCCGGAACCAAAGTCATCCATATGCAGCTCAAATCCTGCATTTACCAGTTCTTCCGTAAAATTCTTAATGGTCACATTATTCAGAGTAGCAGTTTCTGTCAGTTCAACCGGCACACAGGAAAATGGAATCCCGTTCTCCTCTACGATCTTTAAATAGCGTCCAACAACACCGGAATGATGGATACTTGCACGTGACAGGTTTACTGAAATCGGAATCAGCTCCTGCCCCTTCTCCATCAGTCCACGCTGAAATTCGCAGACATACCGGAATATATACTCATCCAGCTTTACGATCAGTCCGTCCTTTTCATATAACGGGATGAAATCTCCGGGCATTACCATGGAGCCATCCGGATTGATCCAGCGCACCAGTGATTCCGCTCCTGCAATCTTCTCTGTCTTTACGTCATATTTTGGCTGGAAATATGCCACAAATTCTTTATTTTTAATCGCAGATTCAAATCTGTTTTCCATCAAACGGTCCTGCATCTGCTTCTGTTTCATTTTCTCTGTATAATAGGCAATGTTGCACTCATAGTTATCGCGGATACTTCTGATTGCCATAAATCCTCTGTCACAGATTACAGAAACAGGTAAAGATTTATCAATATCCTGATAAACTCCATATTTGACCATAAGATTGGGGATTGGCGCATTCTCTGAGATTTCTTCTTCTATCCTGTCTATCGCTTCCGGTGACAGATCACAGTCATCACAGGTCAGGCATACGAACTGGTCACTTCCGTATCTGGACACCAGACCTGTTTTCAGCATCTCTGTATAAGTTCCTGCCAGATAGCAGAGGATTTCATCTCCTACTTTCTCCCCGTAACTGCTGTTGATCAGTTTGAAATCCCTGATATCAGCAATTACAAGATGAAATTTCTCCCCATGCCTGGTTTTCAGAAAAGATTTTGCATGATAGAAAAACGCCTGTCTGGTATAAACTCCGGTGAGCTCATCATGTTCTACTGCGGTCAGTGCCATTACGGACTCCCTCAGCTTGATCACACTGTTGATCCTGCCATTACAAGCTTAAAGTTGTAGGGCTTCGGAATAAAATCAACTGCACCGAGATCCAGGCATTGAAGTTCTGCATCTTTGGAATGGTTTCCGGTCATAACGATAACCGGTATGGTTGACAGAAATTTATCTGTGTTTCTGCGTCTGAGGAATTCAAATCCATCACACACAGGCATACAGATATCCAACAGCACTACTGACAATTCTCTGTAATGCTCGGAAAGAAGCTCCAATCCTTCTTCCCCGTTTTCTGCGAGAAAAACATCAAATTTCTCTTCCAGAAAAGAAGAGAGGATATCTCTGTTTAATTCATTATCTTCTACGACCAGGACTTTTCTTTTGGACGGTAATTCCCCCGGTTCCAACAGTTTTGCATTGTCAGAATCTTTTCTCATACTTCTTTTGTACTCCTCACACACAATTTCCAAAGCAAAGCATCTCCGGATATCCGCACCGGAGATGCTCAAATTATTATAGTAACCGATCTGTTATCTGCAACCGTCCAGCTGTGGGAATATACTATACTTAAACGTTACAGGCAGACATAATGTCTACGTATCTTAACTCTTTGAGTTTACATTATTTTGCATAATCTTTCAAGTCTTATTCTGCAGTTGACATGATTTTGCCACGACTTTATTATGGAAATTTCGCGCTCTGATGGACTGGATTAAGATGCATTATTTACGAGGACTGCTCTATACTTTTACAATGTACGGAATTTTTATATGCTGACAGTATAAACAGAGGCAGAAATGTTTCCACAAATAATCCTGCTTCAAACATTTCTGCCTCTGTTATCCTGTCTGTAAATATTTAAAAATAATATTCTTCTGAATAAATCCTCAGATCCTCTTTTGTCCATTCCCCACCTTCAATATGAAAGCTGTTCAATACCGGATAGTTCGCCATCAGTGACAGGATCAGATAACTTGCCTTTGAATCAAAAGCAAGACGGATATCCTCCACTGACGGACGGGATGGAGAAGACGGATGGGAATGCCAGTTTCCCAGCGGTTTCAATCCATTGGCACGCATATCCCTGATCGCATTTATCTGGTCTCTGGGATCCAGGGTGAAGTGATCTTCTGCATGATCTTTATTCTCCAGAAAATATACCTTTCGGATTTCCCTTCCCTCCCCGGTTTCCACTCCGGCCAAAAGCCCGCAGGCTCCTCCGGAAGATGCTCTTTTGCATAATTAACGATCTCATCATAGAGATGATCTCTCATTCTTATTATAGCCATACTTTTCTCCTGTTTTGCATCAGGTCTTTCTTGTATTTACTGCTCATCTCTTGTGACAAATCGGCCTGCTGTTTCCTCACAGACCTCCTGCTCGTAGTCGATCGGTTCCAGGATTGTCGGATGATCTCCGCATACTGCACAGGCATGAGTATCCTTCGGCAGTTTAACCTTATGAAATTCCATTGTCAGCGCATCAAAAGTCAGAAGATATCCTGTCAGAAGATCACCTACACCGATCAGATACTTGATTGCTTCCATTGCCTGTAAGGAACCGATGACACCTCCCATTGCTCCGATGACACCTGCCTGCTTACAGGTAGGAACTGCATCCTTGGGCGGCGGATTCTTGAATACGCAGCGGTAACATGGACCTTCCCCGGGTACATAAGTCATCAGCTGACCTTTAAAACGAATGATACCTGCATGGGAAAATGGTTTTTTCTCCAGTACACATGCATCATTGATCAGGAATTTTGCCGGAAAATTATCAGTTCCATCAATAATAAAATCATATTCACGAATCAGTTCGCGGATGTTGGATGCGTCTACGAACATTCGATAAGTTTTTACTTCCACATCCGGATTCATGGCATTCATGGTTTCCTTTGCTGATTTTACCTTTGCTTTTCCGATATCTGCTGTGCTGTGGATGATCTGTCTCTGCAGATTGGAAAGATCTACCTCGTCCGCATCCACAATACCGATTGTTCCCACACCTGCTGCTGCCAGATACATTGCCGCAGGTGCACCAAGACCGCCTGCACCGATGATCAGTACTTTTCCTTTCAGGAGCTTCTTCTGTCCCTTTGCACCCACTTCTTTTAAGATGATGTGACGGGAATAACGCTCGATCTGTTCATCTGTCATTGCCATTTAGCATCCACCTCCCATGAAATACAGAAATTCTACATTGTCTCCCTCTTTTAATACGGTAGACTCTTTATCCTCTGATGCAACAAATTCTTCATTAATAGAAACGGTTACATATTCCGGCATCTCTACATTTTCCTGCGCCATCAGCTCCGGAAGTGTCAGTCCGTCTTTTACTTCTTTTTTCTCTCCTGCTACTGTGATAAACATATTTTTCTCCTTTATGCCTGCTCTCTTTTTAGAGTAATCCTTCAATCCAGCTGTTTAACTCTGCCTGTTTCAGTGCTCCTGTTTTCCGGTCTTTCGCCTGTCCGTCTTTAAAAAGGATCAACGTCGGATTTGCCTGCACTTCATACTGCTCTGCCAGCTCCACATCAAAGTTCGTATTTACTTTATATACTTTAATCTTATCCTCATAATCGTCTTCCGCATTTCCGAGAACCGGTGCCAGCTTTTTACACGCCACGCAGGAATCTGAATAAAAATCCACCAGAACCGGAAGTTTTTCCTTCAGGACCTTCTCTTCAAAATCCGCCTTGCTTACCCGTACTGCCATCAGTCTTCCACCTTTCTTACATACATGGTGTAAGTACCATCTTCATTATCGGTTAATTTCAGTACCTTATGCCCTTCTTCTTTCATGCTGCGCGGAACATTCTGCACTGGTTCGCCATCGTTCATGCGGACAGCCAGAATCTCTCCATCCTCCAGTTCTTCGATTGCTACTTTTGCCTTCACGAATGTCAGGGGGCATACTTTATCGGTAATATCAACCTCATCGGTTACTTCAAAATCTAATTCGGCCATTATGTTCTCCTTTCACTGTCCTTCATACGCATCTTTCAGCTGACTGCGGAAATCTTCTTCTCCCACACGCTGCAATGTTTTGCGGAAACGTTCACTTGGATTTGCATTTTTTTCAAAGAAATTAATTGCCGCATCTGTCACACGAAACAGTGTTTCTTTATCCGGGATCAGAGGAAGCAGTTCTTCTCCTTTATAGATATTATTTCCGAAGGTTCCTCCAAAAGATACGATATATCCGGAGTTCCTTTCCATGCATCCACCGGACAGCTCTTTACACAGCGGCCACAATGATTACATTTCTGCGCATCCAGTTCTATTTTGCCGTCCACCATCTTCAGTGCATCCTGTCTGCAGGCTTTCACACACACACCACAGGAAATACAGTCGTCTTCCTTATATTCAATGTTCATGCCGCCTTTGATTCCAACATCGTTTTCTTCTGCTTTCAGGCAGTTATTCTGGCATCCTGTAACACCAAATTTGAATTTATGCGGAAGTTCCCGTCCGAAATATCTCTCATCAAGCTCTTTTGCCAGTGTGTAGGTGTCGATACATCCGCTTGGACAGACCTCTGAACCCTGACAGGCTGTAACTGTACGTACACGTGGTCCGCACACACCGGTTCCCACACCGCCTTTTGCCAGTGCTTCTTTTACCTCTGCCAGTTCTTCACTTTAATAAAGGGAATCTCAATGCCTGACGGGAAGTCATATGTACATATCCGCGGCCGTATTTTTCTGCTACTTCTGCTACTGTCTTAATATTCTCTGCAGTCAGGTTTCCACCGACCACTGCCAGTCTCAGGGAACCGTAACCTTTCTGTTTCTGTCTCATATATCCGCCTTTTTTTAAGGCTGCATAATCTACTTCTGTGCCATTTTTATCTCTCCTTTGTGTTTTTAGAGCGTTTTTTCAAATATTTTTTCCAGATCTGCGGCTGTCCGGTATCCTTACAGCCGGTTGAATTATCGTAATACTCTCTCAGTTTCTTCTATTTCAAATATTCTGCCACTGCGGTTGCCGCATTGGCACCATCCGAAACCGCAGTTACCACCTGACGCAGTTTCTTTGTTCTTGCATCTCCTGCCACATACAGCCCTTCCAGAGCGGTTTCTCCTGTCTCCCCTGCTCTGACATAACCTGAATCATCCAGTACTGCAAATTTTTTCAGAAGATCTGTCTGTGGTACTGCTCCGTAAGCAACAAATACACCGTTCACATCTATCACAGCTGCATCTTCCAGAACTACTCCGGTTACTTTCTGCTCTCCGATGATCTCTTTTACCTGATGCTCCAGTACGAAGATAACGTTTTCCTTCTCTCTCAGTTTCGCCACTGTAACAGCGGCTCCTCGGAATTCCTTTCTCCTGTGGATCACATATACTTTCTCTGCCACATCCGCTAGGTAAACAGCATCATCAAGTGCTGTATCTCCACCACCAAGAACTGCGACTGATTTACCTCTGTAAAATGATCCGTCACAGATTGCACAGTAAGAGACACCCTTTCCTGCATATTCCTGTTCTCCCGGAATATTCGCTCTTCGCGGTGTGCTCCCGCCGCATAGATTACGGTTTTCGCTTCCACCTGCGAACCATCTGCAAATACAAGTTCAAAATCTGATGAAGCTTCTTTCTTTATCTCTGTTACTTCCTGTTCCATGAAGGATACCCCAAGCTTCACTGCATGTTCCCGGAAGTTCTCACCCAGATCATAACCGCTGATGCCCGGAAATCCCGGATAGTTATCTACCTGTCCGCTCTCTGCGATCTGTCCGGTCCCTTCATATTCTTTTTCTATCACTACGGCTGACAGATTAGCCCTCTTTGCATAGATTGCCGCACTCAAACCCGCCGGACCGCTTCCAATGATACCTACATCATATTTCATATCGTCAGTTCCTTTACACCTATTATTCCTATCGAATTAGTATGTTTTATAACAAACATAATAACACCGATAATTTCCTCTGTCAATAAATAAGATTATAAAAATTTTTTAGGATTCGTTATGGACTCAGGTTATAGCAGTTACTTAATATTCGCTGTACTAGATCCAGCTGTAATCTCCGCCGGTCAGAGCAAGGCTCAGAAGTGTGTCCATCTTCTCTACCTCTTCTTCACCCTCAATCTTTTGGATCAGTTCTGCTGTATCCAGCACATCCTCCAGTGACTCGTCCGGACCGATCTCATAGTCGATTTCAGCCTCACAGTCCGGGCATGGAATCCTCTTCATCGTCTGCATAGACAGAAAACGGTTGCCGCATTTTTTACATTCATAATATCCGCACTCTTTCGTGCCGTCTGGTACATAATACATCTTTTAATTTTCTCCTTTTTTTGTTTATATGATTAGTTTTTATATGATTGGTCTTCTGATGACAAAGAGCTGCCGGTTTTGATGATTCCCGGACAGCCCTTTATTCAACCTTCTGTACATCTAATTTTCTGCTTTTTCTTTTCTGAGCAGCTCTGTATATTCTGCTTCCCTCATAGGTCTGGCGTAGAAATATCCCTGAGCTTGTTACAGCCGAACCCCTGAAGCATTACCTTCTGCTGTTCGGTCTCCACACCTTCCGCAATAATAGAAAGCTTCATATGATTTCCCATAGTAATGATCATGTGCAGGATTTCTTCTGCTCTTCCATAAGGATCTGCTGCACTTAAGAAACGCATATCCAGTTTGATCTCATCAACAGGAGCTTCTTTCAGCATATTCAGGGAAGAATATCCACTTCCAAAATCATCCATCAGAATACGGAATCCTCCCTGGCGAAGCTTCTCCACAACTGAAAAGATCATTTCCGAGTCAGTGGCATACGCAGTTTCTGTTATCTCCAGTTCCAGATATTTTCTCGGAATCTGATAGCGTTCTGCTATTTCGCAAAGGGTCTGAAACAGGTTCGGATTATAGAATCCAACCCTGGACAGATTTACGGACACAGGATGCAGAGGAATACCCTCATCCATACATTTCTTCAGGAAAATACAGGTCTCTTCATAAATGTAGAGATCTACTTTTGCAATGTATCCGTTTTTCTCCAGTACAGGAATGAAGATTCCCGGAGGAAGCAGTCCCTTTTCCGGATGTTCCCAACGAACCAACGCTTCCGCTCCGATGACACGGTCAGTACACATATCATACTTTGGCTGAAAGAATGCCTTAAACTGCTTTTCCTTAAGGGCATCATCCAGCTCATTAATGATCATCTGCTCCTGGATCAGTTTCTTTCTGTGTGTATCATCATATACAGCAACCTGAATCATATGATTCTTCTTAATGCTATCCGCCGCCAGATGAGCGGTCACACATGATTCTCAGACTCTTTGATCTGTCTCGTATCTCATAAATCCCGGCAGAAATCTCTACTGTACTCTAGATAATAATCTCTGATCCGATTACAGAAATGATTTATCTTTGCCTGTATCCTGTCCTCATTATCCAAAGTCAGGATTACAAAATGGTCTGCCTCATATCTGCAACTGACAATATCTATCCTGCCAAAAATTTTCTCCAGCTCCAGACCGATAAACTTCAGGAACCCGTCACCTGCATCCTCTCCAAACAGATCATTGACAAGCTTAAAATTTTCAATATTGATATAGACAATTCTGGCATCTGCCTCCGAATGCTTCTCCAGAAATTCCCTGCTTCTCCGGTAAAATCCTTCTTTATTAAGAAGCCCGGTCAGTTCATCCGTCTCCATCCTGCAACGATATGCTTCCTGCGCCGCAGCTTCCACCTGCATCTGTGTCCTGTGTCTGTTATTAACAATCACAAGTATAGTCAATGCCACCAGAAAAATCAGGATACATACGATCTGATATCTGTATTTCTCCATAAATTCCCATATGGAAAAAGATTTCTGCAGATTTATGGAATACTGCCTGATAATATTCTCCTCATCCTGACTGCTCAGGCTTCCGATGCTCTTATTGATCACAGAAACAAGATCGGGGTCTGTATTGTCCCCGTATATCATACAGGTCTCTGCTTTGGTAAAAACAATTCCCGACAATGCAAGATCACGATACTTTTCATCCTGCAGATAATAAGATGCTGCGTAACTGTCCATAATGGCCATATCTGCCTTTTTATTTACCACCGCATCCAAAACTGTCCGGGGTGAATCACAGTAAATCGCTTTATATGGGAACTCCCCTTCCGGTCTCAGACTTTTATATTTCTCAAATATACTGTTCATAGAGACAGTCAACGTCTCCAGAGTATTGATATCTTCTCCACGTTCTGCTACTATCTGAAATTCTCTCGTGAAAAATCCACCTGTAAGATGAACTTCAGGTTCATCGATCATTTCCTGACAGGCGGTAATTCCGGCTATAAAATCATACTTTCCACTCTGCGCAGCCTCTATAGGATCGGTATCCGGAGAAAGACTTTCAAACTCAAAAGGTATCCCGCTGATTTCACTGAATTTCTTCAGCAACGCTATATAGATTCCGTCCAGCTTTCCTGTTTCTTTATCTGTATATATCAGTGGCGGTTGATCACCAATACATCCTATCTTTATGGGTGCACTGACGTTTTTGATATATTCTGTCTCTTCCCGGGTCAGAAGAGGTCTTGAATTTCTGTTTTTGTCCATAACATACTGTTCTGTAAGATTTTCTGTAAGATCTGGCACTTCTGCTTTAAGCTGCTCAAGAGCATTGTTTACCGCACTTATGACCTCTGTATTTCCCTTTGTTGTCATGATATACATAGGTGCAGCCCCGAATTTGTCCACAATCTTAAGTGAATCATGTTTGGAGATACTTCCCGTCAAGATCATATCCACTTTCTTCTGCTCAAGAGCCTCTATCTGATCCTGTTCAGATTCATAGTACTCCTCCGGACAGTGAAAATTTTTCTCATCCTGACGCTGTTCAAACTCTTCATTCTGATAGCTGTCTCTCAGCAGACCTACTTTTTTGCCATTCATATGCTCATAATCCTGAAAATAAATATCTCCATTATCCTCAGATGTATACAGCACTGCCTGCTCTGTGCCAACAGGCATACAGGAGAAATCATAATCCTTCTCCCTGGCCTCTGTTTTCTGCGCATTGCAGATCAGGTCTACCTTTCCGGATTTCAGATCTGCCAGCTGATCTTCCCATGATTCATTGATATATTCATATCTCCAGCCGGTATACTGAGATATTTTATTCAGATATTCCACTCCATATCCCTTGTATACTCCACTGCTGCTTTTATTAATAAAGTCTGCGTCCTCACGATACGCCACCCGTATTGTCTTTGTCCTGCCGTCCGACTGTGCCTGAACCGGAACGATCACTCCCAGAAGCAAGGTAAACAGCAGAACGAACAACATTACATTTCTCTTCTTACCACTCATCTATCGTACCTCTCTCTTGAGTGATTATAACATAATATTCTCCAAAAAGGTATCTTTATAATGCTCGCTCAAACATTTCCCCTTACAGAATCCAGGTGTTACTTTTTAATCCCATTTCCACCACAGACAATCGCATACAAACTAAAAACAAAATTTCCCTGATTGCTTCCGGCGGTAGCTCATATTTCTCTTTTCGCACCAATCCATCAATCGTTGCTCCGAGTCGAATATTTCTCAATACAAAATCTACAGCTTCTTTGATTTGTGTGTAGATTGGTCCTGTAAATTCTCTCTTATCAAGAAATACTGCACGATCTGTTCCTTTAAAATACAATCTGTCTTTCTGTAAAATAACACAAAAAGGATGTGCTGCGGTAACTTCTCCATTGCCTTGACACATCCTTTCGTATTATTATTTTTTTGCTATTCTTCTTAATTACAGCTATGGCTTCCACATCCATGCTCACCACATGTATGTCCTTCCCCGTGGCTGTGCTCGTGATGAGAACACTTCACATCCGGATTATAATCCAGTGTTTTATTAATAAAAGCTTCCACCGCTTTATCTGCATCTCCGGAAACTCCTCCAAACAGCTTAATGCCAGCTGCCGCTAATGCTGTCTGCGCGCCGCCTCCGATTCCGCCACAGATCAAAACATCTGCGTTCAATGCATTAAGAACTCCCGCCAATGCACCATGTCCGCTTCCATTGGTATCTACTACCTCTGAATGTACCACTTTCCCTTCTTCTACATCATAAATCTTAAATGTCTCTGTGTGTCCAAAGTGCTGGAAAATCTGTCCATTTTCATATGTTACTGCTATTCTCATGATACCTTCTCCTTTTTCTGCTGCATACTTTTTGTAAATTTCCTGTTTGTAACAGCCTCCAAAGCTACAGTTGCTGCTCTGACCGTCACAAATTCTGAAATCTCCACCCTCGATTCTAAGTGGATGTCCATCAATGAGTGCATCTGCTATTTTCTTCCTGGCAGTCTCATAAATTCGTTGAACCGTTGTTCTTGCATCTGCATAGATACTGCACACTGCTCCTGACTGTAACCTTTTTTGTCCAAAAGACGAATTGTCTCATACTCATCTACTGTCAGAACAATGGGTGCTTTTTTCTCAGCATTATCTGCCGGAAGGAATTCTAAAACATTCGGAAAATGGCAGACTTTTCTGCATTTTACTGGTCTCGGCATAAACTGCTCCTTTCTTGCTTTTCTTATATAATAACCCTATAAAGCATATGTCAATTATGCAATTGACGCATCTAAAAAAAGCAAGTATACTATGTTCGTAAAGGAGATAACTGTTATGAACTTCGAAAATTATTTTCCACTATGGAATGACTTAAATATAGCACAGAAAAAAATAATTTCAGACAATTTAATCACACGGGATGTAAAAAAAGGAACGATCATTCACAACGGAAACCTGGATTGTACTGGACTATTACTGGTTAAATCCGGGCAACTTCGAACCTACATACTTTCAGATGAAGGACGGGAGATTACACTTTACCGTCTGTTCGATATGGATATATGTCTTTTATCCGCCTCATGTATCATACGCTCCATTCAATTTGAAGTAACCATTGAAGCAGAAAAAGATACTGATCTTTGGATCATTCCTGCTGAAATCTATAAGGGCATCATGAAGGAATCTGCTCCTGTCGCAAACTATACCAATGAGTTAATGGCTACCCGTTTTTCTGATGTCATGTGGCTGATTGAACAAATCATGTGGAAGAGTTTGGATAAGCGTGTTGCTTCATTTCTTTTAGAAGAGACCTCTATCGAAGGAACAAATGAATTAAAGATCACTCACGAAACCATCGCCAACCATCTTGGTTCCCACAGGGAAGTTATCACTCGAATGCTTCGATACTTTCAAGGCGAAGGACTCGTCAAACTCTCCCGCGGCAAAATCACAATCCTTGATTCGAAAAGACTGGAAACTCTACAAAGATCATAAAACTGTTTTCTATAACATCTAAAGAATCCTCCATTTATCAGAATTATAAAAGTCATTCTAATAAATGGGGATCTTTTTATACTACGAAAAAATTATAAAAATATTATGATTATTTTTATAATCCATACCGCATGCATATGCCCTTTCGATCAGCGCACGGTCATTAACCACTGCATCATAGAAGCGGAATCCACCGGAAAAGTTATATGTTTCATATCCATTTCCTTCCAGAATACGGCTGGCAATGTAACTGCGCAGACCACTTTGGCATATCAGATACACAGGCTTTCCTTTCTCAATTTCGTTAATTCGTTCCCTCAGTTCATCTACAGGAATATTGTTGAATCCATCCATATGACCCCTGTTAAATTCACCTACCGTTCTCACATCCAGCAACACCACATTTTGATCTTTAGAAATCTTATCCATATCTTCCAAATGCCATTGTTTTAAGGTACCTTTCGCTATATTGTCTATCATGAATCCAGCCATATTTACAGGATCCTTGGCAGAGGAATAAGGCGGTGCATATGCGAGATCTAAATCTTTCAGCTGGGTTGCCTTCAGCCTGCATGAATTGCTGTTGCCAGCACATCAATACGTTTATCAACGCCTTCATATCCAATAATCTGAGCACCAAGCAAACGATAGGTTTCTTTTTCAAAAACCACCTTCATGGTCATCACTTTTCCACCAGGATAGTAACCGGCATGACTCATAGGAGAAAGAATTACTGTATCTACCTCTAATCCTGACTTTTTGGCATTGGTTTCATTGATACCTGTAGTGGCTGCTGTCATATCAAATACTTTGATAACGGAGCTTCCCTGACTGCCAGATAACGACTATCACCACCACAAATGTTATCCGCGATGATCCTGCCCTGTTTATTAGCAGGTCCCGCTAAAGAAATCAGCGCATCATCACCCGTAACATAATGTTTTACCTGAACTGCATCACCTGCTGCATAAATATCCGGTACAGAAGTTTCCATTCTGTCATTCACTACAATACTTCCCTTGATGCCAAGTTCCAGACCAGCTTCTTTTGCTAATGCTGTGTCTGGTGTGACTCCGATTGCTAGCACCACCATATCAGCCTGAAGGGATGGATTATCTTTTAATAAGATCTCCACTCCATTGTCTTTTCCTTTAAATCCTTCTACTGTATAGCCTAGTACCAGTTTTATTCCATGCTTTCTCATTTCATTATGGATCATGGATGCCATATCCGGTCAAATGGATTCATCAGCTGCTTAGGCCGCTGGACAATCGTAACATCCATGCCAAGCTCCCTCAAATTTTCTGCCAGTTCCAGACCAATAAAACCGCCACCTGCCAATACAGCCGATTTTGGATGATTCTTATTTATATATTCCTTTATCCGAAAAGTGTCTTCTACAGTACGAAGTGTAAAAAGTTTATCAATACCTACTCCGGGAAGTCTCGGCTGTGTTGGCTTTGCACCTGGAGAGAGGATCAGCTTATCATATTTTTCTTCAAATATCTCACCATTCTCTAAATTTTTCACTGAAACCGTTTTACGTTCCGGATGTATGGAGATAACTTCATGATGAATTTTCATGTTAATACGGAAGCGTTTAAAAAAACTCTCTGGTGTCTGTAGTGTAAGTTCTTCCGGGTCTGTGATCACGTCTCCAATATAATATGGAAGCCCACAATTTGCATAGGATATGTATCCGGATCTTTCAAACACAGTAATTTCAGTATGCTCATTCAGTCTGCGTATTCTTGCTGCGGCTGTAGCTCCTCCGGCTACACCTCCTACAATTATTACCTTCATCTTATTTTTCCACCTTTCCTGAGTAAGCTGCAATGCCACCGATATTATTTACTTTAGAATATCCCATTCGTTGCAGTATCCCAGTTGCCTGGCGGCTTCGTGAACCGGAATAACAGTATACAAACAGTGGGATATCCTTATTCTTCGCTACAGAAGCAATATTGTCAAGTTGCTGCAACGGCACATTTTTACTTTCTGGTATATGTCCTTCCTGATATTCCTGCGGTGTACGTACATCCAGCAGAACTGCATCATCAGTCCTTTTATATTCTTCTATGCCTTGATTAATATTCGACTGTTTAAAGAGATCAAAAAATCCCATTAGCACACCTCCCTAAAGCATTTCTAAAATCGCATTCTTAGGTCTCGCCCCTGAAACCTGCTGTACAATCTTCCCATTCTTCATAACCACTAAAGTCGGAATGCTCATAATACTGAACTTATTTGTCAGTTCAGGCTCTTCATCTACATTAATCTTTCCAACTTAATATCTCTACGCTCACTTGCAATCTCCTCTACAATAGGTACTACCATGCGGCAAGGTGCACACCAAGATGCCCAAAAATCTAAAAGAACGGGTTTATCGG
>ENA-OUNI01000329-OUNI01000329.1-human-gut-metagenome-genome-assembly--contig:-NODE-329-length-22180-cov-5.065252_pt1 | contig 22180 bp, 24 predicted proteins | sample MGYA00242499_ERZ504580 | MGnify/ENA primary metagenome ERZ504580 (study PRJEB26092, sample SAMD00036315) | human gut metagenome | host: Homo sapiens | study: EMG produced TPA metagenomics assembly of... | reverse complement strand
ATCAATGCACTAAAAGCCTGCAACGGACATCGTGAACAAAGCGGCACGGCTGTTGAAAATCAATCCGTCAACACTGTACCGGAAAATGAATAAGTACAGGTTAAAATGAACAAGTATTTATGATTGTGACATTTAATAGGACAAATAGAATACAATAACGATTGAAACTGTTTTCTATATGGATGAAAATTCGTAATTTTGCAAAAGATTGAACGGGTCATGGGCTCGTAAAATCTGAACATAAAAAAAATAACAGCGGAGTCTAATCGCCCTGCTGATTATATACATAAGTCGTAAAACGTCTCGGACGGGAATCTGACAAATTCAAAAATACAGAGGCTTTTGCGTGTAGCTTATGCTATGCTTTATAGCGTGAGCTCATGCAAGTTTCTGTATTGGGCTTTGTCAGAGCCTCCGTCCGAAACCGCGTGAGTTTCACGCTTTTCTTTATAACAGGAGGAAGTATGGCAAAAGTGCAAATCATAACGGCAATGACATTGGACGGCTTTCTTCCCGGTGAGGACGAGGAACTGTTCAAATGGGTAAAGACGGACAAACGGGGTTTCCCGTTCTGGCGCGGGAGAAGTACTTTCATGCTGCCCATCGGCTATCCCATGTTGGATCTGATTTGTGAAAAGGACGAAAAAGACGCTTCCTGTATCTATACAGCGGAAATCTCAGACAAGGAAAGTCTTGAATTACTGCATAGCCTTTCCATCTATCATCTCATTGACGAAATTGTAGTCTATATCCTTCCCCTGACATACGGGAAAGGGAGTGCCGTCCTCCGGCAGTTGCCCGCCACCCGTTGGCGGCTGCATGAATCCACCATCACCCGTAACGGCATCTGCCGTTTGGTTTACTGTAAATCCTCGCGATAGTCCATTGCATCCTGCAAGGAAATCTTGCAAAATGCAAGATTCTCCAAATCACCATTTTACACTATAAAAACTTTATTTCATTGATATACAATATTGTATCAGTGTTTTTTGGTGCCTATCGGTGTCATTGGTATGCTGTTAGCCCTTTAATATGATATAACCTGTTGCGCGACAAGGTGTAAGCAAACGATTATTTACACTCAAAACAGTTTAGTCATGTTACAAATAAACAATGAGACCGCCCACAAGATGTTCTTCCAGATCATGGAACGGTTTGACAAGATAGACCGGACATTGGAACGCATGAACAAGCTGAAGGATTGTCTGGACGGAGACACGCTTTTAGACAACTACGACCTGTGCCAGTTGCTTGGCATCACCAAACGCACGCTGGCGCGTTACCGCCAGAAGAAACTCGTCACCTATTACATGATTGATGGGAGGACCTACTACAAGGCCTCCGAAGTGGAAGCCTTCCTTTACCAGAAGGGTAAGTCGCTACCGGCGAAATACAGGCCCCAGGCAAATGTTTAATTAAAACAGGAACAAGGATTATGGAAATCATATGTATCGACAGACAGACTTTTGAAGAACTGCGTGTCCGCCTTTGCGAGTTCGAGGAACGGTTGACACGTGTATGCCGTCCGGATAAAGATCTCGGACTGAAAAACTGGCTGGATAACCAAGAGGTATGCGAGGTGCTGCGCATATCCAAAAAGACCCTTCAGGTGTACCGTGCCAAAGGCATCCTGCCTTTCAGCCGCATCAAGAACAAACTCTTCTACAAGCCTGAAGATATACAGAGATTATTGGAATTGAATTATCATCCTTTAATAAAGAACAAATCATGAGTTATCATTTTATAGACAAGAAAGACCCGCGCATCGACGTGATGTTTCAAGGATGGAAAAGATGGAGAAGATGCTCGCCAGAATGGAAGATGTCCCCAAATCCCTCTTCAACGGGGAACGCTTCCTCACGGACGAGGAACTTTCCAAAATACTGCGGGTAAGCAGGCGCACATTGCAGGAATACCGTACTTTCGGGGTGATTCCCTATTACATGGTACAAGGGAAGGCTCTTTATAAAGAATCCGACATTATGAAGATTCTGGACGATGCCTACAAACGCTGCCGGGAGGAACAACGCTGGGTATAGCCACGTACATTCAGACAGAAACGGAGAAACGACTGCCCGAACTGCAAGTCGTTTCTCCGTTTTTTCATTTCATACGGTCTGTGGTTTTCTTTTCCGTTTCTTTTTTGCGGTGAAATCCTCTTCGCAAAGGTCAATCTGACTTGCAAAGCCTGTGGATCTCAATTTCTTCATGTCCTCATCCACTTTATTATCCGTTACCTGCGCATAGAGTTGAGTGGTGGAAATGGACGTGTGTCCCATCATGCGGCTGACCGTCTCTATTGGCACACCGAGCGAGAGGGTAACATGGGTGCCGAAATTATGCCTCGCCTGATGAAAGGTCAAATCAAAGCCATAGGCCTTTCCCAACTCACGCGTCAGCATGATAAAATATCCGCGTGTGTAAATGTTGAATATTTTATCCCCGGTTCTTTGGCCGCGGAATTTCTCGATGATCCGGAGGGGAATATCCAGCAGACGGACAGAAGAAAGCGTGTCGGTCTTCTGCCTGTGGATATGAATCCACCAGGTGCCGTCCTCTGCCTGCGTAATATCATTTATTGACAGTTTCTTCAAATCCGCATACGCCAGTCCGGTGAAAGTTGAGAATATGAACATATCCCTCACGAATTGCAGTTGTGGTTTCTCCACCGGTGTGGTCATCAATGTCTTGAGATCCTCCAGTTTCATGTGGCGGCTCTTTCTTTTGGGCAGTTCGGGATGCAGGCGGCAATATGGGTCACGGCGCAATGTCCCCTGGCTGACCGCCCGCATCGTGAGTTTCTTCAGACGGTACAAGTGTTCATGCACGCTCTTGGGTTTCAGGTTGCGGTCCGTGCGCAGGAACAGCTCGAAATCATCGTAAAACACACGGTCAAGGCTCCGCAAAGTCACATCCTCCACGCCTTTCTTTTTCTGAATAAAAGCGGAAAGATGCTTGTATGACCGCTGGTAGGAATCGTATGTCTCCTGTATGCGGTCTATCCCAACACGCTTCTTGAACTCCTCGTTATGTTCCCTGAACAAGGCAAGCAGCGTAAGCGGTTTCTGACCTATGCCTTTGACGGCATTCTTGACAAGTTCCGCCGTGATAAAACCCAGACTATTCTTTATCCGATGGTAATGTCCGGTTATCTCGTTTGTCAGATCATCTATGGCGCGGTTCACGATAACAGCATTTTCACTTCGCCCGATGGCATGGCCTTTATCTGGATTCCAGATGGTGGGATTGACGGAAACTTTAGTCCCTATCTGTACCCATTCCGCATCGATGCTTACCTTGCACAAGAGTTGGCACATCCCGTCCTTGCGAACTTTCGTGCGGTTGATATAAAATAATACGGCAAAAGTGCTACGCCGTTTGGTATTCTGGTTTTCTGCATTTTTTCCCATGTTCTTGTCTTTTAAGAGATAATCAAATTACTACGGTGAAGTGTTCCGATATTTTCCGGTTCAAAGTCTTTGTATCTGAATCAATCTTGTTGTCTGTCACTTTCGCGTAAATACGTGTGGTTTCAATCTGTCTGTGTCCAAGCATCTTACTTACGGTTTCAAGAGGAACCCCATGTGAAAGGGTGATTTCAGTGGCGTAGGTATGTCGGGCCGCGTGAAATACCAGCGGACGATTGATCTTACAAATGCGTGCAATCTCTTTCAGGTAAAGATTCATGTTGGAATTACAATACATCGGTAGCAGCCTGCTATCAGAGGCGGTATCGCTATACTTTTTAATAATCAGCAAAGGCAAGTCCAATAAGGGTATCTCAAATTCTATTTTGGTTTTCTGTCGGGCACTTTTAATCCACCATGTACGTCTTCCGCAAGCGACAGGTTTTCTTTTGTCAGCGAGCACATATCCCTGTATGAAATACCGGTGAAGCAAGAAAACAGGAACATGTCACGGACAAGGTAAAGAGTCTGCTTGTGAAGCGGAGTGGTCATGAGCCGTTGCAGTTCCACATCGGTAAGGTATTTTTGTACCGCTTTCGGACGAATCGGTTCGTAACCCATGAACGGATAAGCGGTAATGATGCCGTCCGCAATGGCCTCGCCCACGATGGTTTTCAGTTGGACGGTCAGGTTAATGACTGTCCCGGGAGCAAGATGGCGTTCGGTACGGAGGTACAGGTCGTATTTGTCGATGAAGGAACGGTCCAATGCCGAAAAAGGAATATCCGTCAGCCTGTATTTTTCTTGCAGGAAGTTCTCTATATGCCTGTATGTATTGCGGTATGCTTGCAGGCTTTTGGCTGTGCGGTTGACCCCGACTCGCTTTTCAAAGTTGTTGATGAATTGCTTGAAATAGCTCAAAAGCGTTTCCTGTTCGCTTGCCATTCCAAGCAAAATGCTTTTTACTTCCTCGGCGGTCACACCGTCACGGACGGCAGACTGCTCGCTATAGATACTCAATGCCATCGCACGAATTTCATCCAGCCGGTTATTGATTTCCTTCGCCGCCACACTCTTGCCAGAGGCACGCCCCGAAGCCCACCGAGATTGCGGCACTTTCATCTTCACACTGAATGCCGCTTCGGAATATTTTCCGATGTTCAACTTGGCCATTACGGGACAATTCCCATTGGCATCCGCCTCGCTCTTTTTCAGGTAGAACGACACCTTCACATTTGCCTGATTCATAACCAATTCCTTTGTTTGCAAAATTATTATATAGCGAGCAAATGAAAGGCATGAAAAATATAGCGGAACATGGAAAAAAGCCCCTCGGTTCGCAGGCAAAGCTGTATTTTTTCCTATACGGAAAATTTTGACTAACTTTGCATTAGCAAAAGATAGACAGAAACAGCGTTCCTTGCGGAGGCGAACAGGAGAATAAAACAGTTTTGGAAGTAAAATCCATACCGATTTTTAATCCCGAAAAGGCAACGGATAAGTAGCGATTTGTTCTCCTGACTCCCTCAAAAACGGCTAAAAGCCGCTAAAGGAAGAATATGGTACAACGCTACATATCCCATTCGATTCCAAACACTTTGCATTATTCCTCCGAAATCCATCCGTATGTGGGCGAGTTTCTTTATATTTTTCCTACTGACCGTTTATCCCAGGAATGAAATCAGCACACCCGCCGCAACAGCCGAGCCGATTACGCCGGAGATATTACTGGACATACAGTAATTCAGCACATGGTTTTTCGGGTCATACTTCGTTGCTATTTCATTGCAGACACGGCTTGCCATGGGTACGGCACTCAGGCCGGTAGCACCAATCAGCGGATTGATCTTCTTCTTGCTGAATAGGTTGAACAGCTTCACAAAGAAAATACCTCCCGTAATGGACAATGCAAATGCCAGGAAACCACCAATCACAATACCGATAGTCGTCCAATTCAGGAATGCCTCACTGGTCATCGTGGCGCCAACGCTCAATCCTAAGAAGATGGTAGCTGCATTCATGATACTATTAGCAGCAGCATCAAACAAGCGGCTTGTATCCGAACCGATTTCCTTAATCAAGTTACCGAACATCAACATACCAATCAAAGGTACTGCTGTGGGCACAAATAAAGCAACAATCGTAGTCACTGCAATCGGGAAGATAATCTTCAATACACGCAGATTCTTAATCTCGGTTTTCGAAGGATACAGCTTCTCCTGCTCCTTCATGTTAATCATCAATTCCTTCTTGGTACAGAACAGCTTCACCACCATCGGAATGATGACCGGTACCAGCGCCATATAAGAATAAGCAGCAATGGCAATCGGTCCCAACAGATGGGGAGCCAGCTTGATGGTAGTAAAGATAGCCGTAGGACCATCGGCACCACCGATAATGCCCAACGCACCTGCTTCCTGCGGAGTGAACCCTATCATCACAGCACAAAGCAGTACGGTGAAAATACCTAACTGCGCAGCCGCACCGAATATGGAGAGACGCAAGTTACGGAGCATCGGACCGAAGTCTGTCAGCGCACCCACACCCATAAAGATAACAGGCGGCAGAAAGCCGGTCTTAATCAGCATATAATAAATGAAGTTCATCAGTCCGAGGTCGTGCGCAATCTCGTGCAACGGCATCTCCCAAATATTCTTCATCACCCCGCCTACCATGACCATTCCCGTTTTCATCTGCCTGAATCACCCCCATCTCGCCGCCGGGAAAGTTGGCAATGAGCACACCGAAAGCGATGGGTACCAACAACAATGGTTCATAGTGTTTCTTGATACCTAAATAAAGCAGGATGAAAGCGATGGCATACATCACGAGGAACGACGGATCAGCAATGATGTTACTGAAGGCCGTCATATCATAGAGTTTTGCAAATATATCTTCCATTATCCTATCTTCATTAATACATCATCTTCAGAAACAGAGTCACCCGGATTGACACAGATGGCAACAACCGTTCCATCAAAGTCTGCGCGGATGGCATTGTATGTCTTCATAGCTTCGATATAGCAGAGGAGGTCGCCACTCTTCACCTTGTCACCCACTTTCAACGGGGTTTCCTGCGCATTCTTTGTCAGGAAGAACTTGCCTTCGAGCGGAGCCGGAACGTCCTGACCTTCGCCTACGGGGGGAGCTGTCACCTTTTCGGTGGCCGAAGCGGGCAGGTCGATGTCACCGTATGCCACCGTCACGCGGTAAGCCTGACCGTCCACCTGCACAGTGAGCGTCTTGGGTTTGGCATCGTCCAGCGGAGACTTGTCACGTTCGGCACGGCGTTTCTCCACATCCTCCAGGAAGTCCTGCTTGGCCTTACCACTCTTGTAAGCCTCGTATTGAGCCGGGTGCATGGCGTATTCGAAGAGCTCTTCGTCGTCCTCGCCCAGTTCCCACTTGTTCTCCTTCATCAGCTTGCGGTACTTGTCCAGAGCATCGGGATAGTTGTCCTGCGGATTGCCGGTGAAGAACTTGCGTCCTTCGCGTTCGGCCTTCTCTATGATTTCGGGAGCCAGCTGACCCGGCAGCTTACCTGCCTTGCCCAACAGCATATCCCAAATGTCATCGGCAATCATACCCCAGCGTTCCTTGCCTTTCTCCATAGCAATGACGTTCATCATGGAAAGGTTCTTGACGTACTGGCTGAACGGAGTCACCAACGGGGGATAACCCACGCGCGGCCAAACATATGCCACTTCGTTGAACAACTTGATGAGCAGTTCATCCTGCTTCATGAAGGGCAGGTTGCGTTTTGCCTTGTATTTGTTGATGGACTCCAGATTGGATTCCAAGTCTGCCATCAGACTGCCCATCATGCCACCCGGCAGTCCGGGACCAATCAGCAGGGAGTTCATCAGGCGGTTGCGCGGGCTGATGTACAAGCCAAGGAAGTCGTCCATAAACTCCTGGATGAGTGCGCGTACCTTCATATATGCCTCCATATTGACTTCGGGCACCTGGAAGCCTGCATCCTTCAGCATGGCCTGCACACTGAGCAAGTCGGCATGTCCCGTACCCCAGGAAAGCGGCTCCATGCCTACGTCGATATAGTCGCAACCCGCTTCGCACACTTCAAGAATACTTGCCATATTGAAACCGGGACCCGCATGACTATGATACTGGATAGGAATATCGGGATGCGCCGCCTTGATATTGGCCACAATCTTGCCCAAAGAAACCGGACGTCCGATACCTGCCATATCCTTGATGCAGATTTCGTCGGCACCTGCTTGATAAGCTTCAGTGCCATCTCCGTGTAGTATTCTACGGTATGGATGGGTGAATGGGTGATGCAGAGCGAGCATTGGGAAATCATTCCGGCATCGTGTGCATAGCCAATAGAAGGGATGATATTGCGGGTATCGTTCAGACCGCAGAAGGTACGCGTGATGTCCGTACCCTGCGCTTTCTTTACCTTATAGAACAGCTTGCGCACATCGGCGGGCACGGGACTCATGCGGAGGCCATTCAGGGCACGGTCCAACATGTGAGTCTGGATACCGGCTTCATGGAACGGCTTCGTCCACTCGCGCACGGCTTTATTCGGATTCTCCCCAAACAGCAGATTTACTTGTTCAAAACCTCCGCCATTGGTTTCCACGCGCGCAAAACAACCCATCTCAATGATGCGGGAGCTACTTTCACCAGTTGGTCAACACGGGTACATATTTTCCGGCACTCTGCCACATGTCCCTGAATACCAAACTGAACTTAATTTCCTTTTTCATACTAAATTATTCGGTGTGTTTTATATAAGATTATTATTTCAGATTTTTTCTACCTTAGCAACTTTACCCTTACCTTGTGTCACTACTGTTACGGCTGCACTGATAGCTGCCAGAATATTACCGGGGACAGGTGCGGGACCATTTGCCGCAGCTTTAGCCGGTGTCACCTCTTCGGGCGCATATTTATTCACCAATGCAATAAGAGCTTTTCCTAAGTTAATAACAATCAGCAGGATAGCGAAGACTGTTGCCATACCTACCACCATCAGCAGAAGTGCTGTATTCAAGTTTTCCATATTATAAATTATTAGTTATTCAGCCGAATTTACGAAAAATCGCTCGAAATTAGCGATAATCCATTAAAGAAAGGCAGAGAAGAATGATAAAAGATGCTAAAAAGTAAAGCTTCCCGCACAACCAATGAGGTGGTACGGGAAACTTTTAGCATAAAACGGTGTCAGTCATCAATTGCTTTCAAGGAAGGAGAATCAGCCCAACGGATTCTCACCCTGGTCGCCGTCGTTGCCGCCGGGGGTTCCACAGGTATTGTCGCCGGGAGTAGTACCGGTGGAGGTAGAAGTCTTGCCCCACTCTTCCCAAACAATCTTCGTATTCACCATGCTGCGGGTAATCACCTGACGGCCACTATTACGCTCCACTTCGGGCAAAAAACGGACACGTACTCCGTTAATCAGCGAAGCGCTTACCTCCGCAGCCGTCGGCACTCCTCTTTTAGTAGAGGTGGCAGTATAGTAGAAGGTGCCTACACCATTTATCTTCACAGTACGTCCCTGCCCCATGAAATTGCTCAATACACGTCCCAAGTTCTCCATCACCGCATACGTGTCACCACGGGTCACGGTAGAAAGAACAGACAGCTCGTCTGCCACTTCACGGGTAGTAACCGCCTTGCCCCAGGTTACTGATTGAGGATACCACAAATCGTTTACTTTTTTCTGAACTCTTTTAAAAAATGCCATAATCGTAATGTTTTAAATGATTAATAATAGGTATATTCTGTTTCTCTTGTCTCACCCGAGAAGCAGAAGTTTTCATCGTGAGGCCTCAACGATTCAGCCGTCTGCTTTTCTCAAATTCGATGTTGCAAAGTTAGGGTGGGAAACAAGGGAAAACAAGAAAATGGCATCTACAACCGATTTTCACAAATCACTCAAAAACAAAGGATTACAAAAACCATATCTCTACAAGAAGAAGGGGGGAAATAAAGCTTAAATAAGAGGAATAAGGTGATAATCTCTACAAGCGACACACGCAAACCCCTGATAATGAAGCCACCTGTATCTTCCTATCTCTACAAGGTAATTGTTATAAGTTATTCTTTGCAATATGACATCATTTATGAGTTTATGCCAGTGAAAAGAAAGAATAAACACATAGAGAGAATGTGCCTCTCTACGTGTTTGGCTGATTTTACTTTGTTACCGCATTATACAAATCCTGATAGGTTTTCACCACACTATACACCAAAGTTCTATCGGCAGGTTTCGAGCAGGCTGTCAGCCCCAGAAGGAGAATCAGCAGGAGAAAAAGGAAGGTATGTTTCATCTTGAAATTTTGTGTTTATAATAAGTAAGGTGTAAAATCGGTAAGGAACGAGCTTACTTCAACAGTTTTCATAATCAATGCATATTAATCGTTGCAGAAACAAAGGTAACACTTTCTTCCCACAATAAATAAAGAGGTACAAAGTTTTTCATTACTTTGTACCTCCTCTTTTTCTTCGACTTGCATCATTTATAGCCGTGAGTCAGCAAAAATCATATAGCTTAGAACTCACTCGTAAAGTGGAACTTGATATGCTTGAAGTCCATCTGCGCCATCTGCAACACATATCCGCTGTCGGCCAGGAACACATCCCTACCCTCGCGGTCTTTCGCCATGTACTGGTATTTGCGCTTCTTGAAGGCTTCCAACTCCGCCGCATCATCGCTCTCAATCCAGCAGGCCTTATACAGACTGAGCGGCTCCCAACGGCACTTCGCACTGTATTCGTTCTCCAGACGATACTGGATGACCTCGAACTGCAACTGCCCCACCGTACCGATAATCTTACGCCCGTTGAACTGGTTGACGAACAACTGCGCCACACCTTCGTCCATCAACTGGTCGATACCCTTGGCAAGCTGTTTCTGCTTCATCGGGTCGGCATTCTCAATGTACTTGAACATCTCCGGAGAGAAACTCGGAAGTCCCTTGAAGTGAAGCGCCTCGCTTCGGTCAGCGTATCGCCAATCTTAAACGTACCGTTATCCGGCAGGCCGATAATATCTCCCGCCCAAGCCTCATCGACAGTTGTCTTGCGCTGCGCCATGAACTGCGTAGGCGACGAGAAACGCATCGTCTTGCCATGACGTACATGCAAGTACGGGGCATTGCGTACAAACTTCCCGGAGCAGATTTTGCAGAAAGCGATACATGAACGGTGATTCGGGTCGATATTGGCGGTTATCTTGAAGATGAATCCGGTAAATTTAGGTTCTTCCGGCTCCACCTCACGTTCTTCCGCCTTCACGGAACGGGGACTGGGAGCAATCTCCACAAAGCAATCCAGCAGTTCCTGCACACCGAAATTATTCAGTGCCGAACCGAAGAACACAGGAGCCAGCTCACCCTTCAGATATTCCTCCTTATCGAATTCGGGATAAACACCGTCTATCAGTTCCAGTTCGCCACGCAGCTTATCGGCCAGCTGGGCACCAATCCGGTTGTCCAATTCCTCGGTATGGATGTCCACTTCCACCTTCTCCGTCACTACCTGCTTGCTGGGCTGGTAGAGGTTGAGGTTATGCTCGTAGATATTGTAGACACCCTTGAAACGGACACCGCTCTCGATAGGCCACGTCAAGGGACGCACGTGGATGTGCAGTTCCTCCTCCAGCTCGTCCAACAGGTCGAACGGGTCTTTGGCTTCACGGTCCATCTTGTTGATGAAGATAATCACCGGCGTATTACGCATACGGCAGACCTCCATCAGCTTGCGTGTCTGCGTTTCCACACCTTTCGCACCGTCCACCACGATGATAACACTGTCCACAGCCGTCAGCGTGCGGTAGGTATCTTCAGCAAAGTCCTGGTGACCCGGAGTATCAAGGATGTTGACCTTGTAGTCATGGTAGTCGAACTCCATTACAGAAGTGGTAACGGAAATACCACGCTGTTTTTCAATATCCATCCAGTCCGACGTTGCCGTCTTCTTTATCTTATTGCTCTTTACGGCACCCGCCACCTGGATTTGTCCACCAAAAAGCAACAGCTTCTCGGTCAATGATGTCTTACCGGCATCCGGATGCGCAATAATCGCAAACGTTCTCCGTCTCTCTATTTCGTTGTTATTGGCCATATATCAATTAGTCAGTAATAATCACTCTTCCAAATTCTTCATGCAGACGGCAAGGCTCGCCTCCCAATGGGGTATATCGATGCCGAATGTCTTCTTTATCTTTGTCTTGTCCAACACAGAATAATGCGGACGCGGTGCCTTGGCAGGGAATTCGTCCGTATGCAGCGGACTTACCTTGCAGCTCTTGATACCTGCCAGACGATGGATAGCCAACGTAAAATCATACCACGAGCAGACTCCCTCGTTGCTGAAGTGATAGATGCCGGGCACGATTCCCTGGCTGATAGCCGCAAAGATGGCGCGTGCCAAATCATTGGCGTATGTCGGCGTACCTATCTGGTCGAATACAACTCCCAGCGTCTCGCGCTCGCGTCCCAAACGGAGCATCGTCTTCACAAAATTATTTCCATAAATGGAATAGAGCCACGCCGTACGGATGATCATGGCACGGCTGCAATACTTCATCACCGCCTGCTCACCCGCCAGTTTGGTAAAACCATATACTGAATTGGGACAAGTAGCCGCCTCTTCCGTATAGGGGGTGTGTCCGGTTCCGTCAAAAACATAGTCGGTAGACACTTGTATCAATGCAGCACCGCAAGCTTCGGCAGCGGCAGCCAGATAGCCCGGAGCGACATGGTTCAGCTTGTCGCAAAGCTCCTGATTGTCTTCCGCCTTGTCTACAGCCGTATAAGCGGCGCAATTCACGATTACATCTATCCGGTTGTCCTTCACAAACCCGTGCACAGCTTGTTCGTCGCAAATGTCCAATTCCTGCACGTCAGTGAAAAAATAAGCATGTTGTCCGTTTTCTTTCGACAACACTCGCATTTCATTGCCAAGTTGACCGTTGGCACCGGTTATCAGAATATTCATTTAATAAAGTTACACTTATATATAGAATGTTACGATGAACAATATTTTCCTCCATAATTATCAATTATCCATCAACTCCAATTCTCCCCGCTTCTCCTTGTCATAATAGTTGGCAAGCAACGAGACGAAACCGCTGATGGCCTCCATAGCCTTTGCCGTGCCCTGACTGATTTCCTTCTTCTGCAAGCGCAACAGCAGCACTCCATAAAGCGCCTCGAAACAAGTGTCTACCTCAGGCTCCTCTTTCCGGCCGCTCTTCTGGCGCAGCTCCACGATAAAAGGCAGTGCCTTGAAATAAGCCGCATTATAGAACGGATATTTCGTAGAAGCCAGTAATTCGCCATGCAGCTCCGTCAGGTTCAGAATGACATTCCGGTTGATTTGCAGATGTCCTTTTTCCGTTACGCCTTCCGCACGCATCATATCTGCCAGATTTCCATACCATTCTTCCAACGCAGGCCGTTCCTCCTCCGGATAGCGCAAAATGATGTTCTGGCGTATCCGGTCTATGTCACAGCCGTTGGCACGGAGCAAATCCTCCACCTGCCACATATATATAAGGTATTCGGCTATATTCTTTTCTTTCAGTTGTTGCGCAATCTTCACGATAAAATGTATGAATTATGATTTTTCACCTTCCCACTCAATACAGCGATTCACCCATCAGCGTAAACACCAATCCCACCACAGACACCACAATGACAATGCTCCCGATAATACGGTTCAGCATCCAGATGCCACGCAAGTTGAATTGTGTACGGACTTTATTGACAAAAAAGGTAATGCCAAACCACCATGCCAAAGCGCCCAATGCGATGGCCAAGTATCCGGTAACGGCCTCGAATACCAGCACTCCCTCACTTACAAAAGCGAAGCGGGCGAAAAGGCCTACAAAAAGGAATATAATCAGAGGATTGGAAAGCGTGACGGCAAACGCCGTTATGAAGTTATGAAAATAGGAACCCTTGTTGATGGATACCGGACGGATGGACTGTACCGGATTGCTGCGGAACGTATAAACGCCAAACGCCAACAGAAGAATGCTTCCGAAAAGTTGCAGGTAAAAGATGTTCTTGTTGACATAATCAAAAACGAAACTCATCCCGTAGCCCGTCAGCAAAGCATATGCAATATCGCTTAGCGAAGCTCCTATCCCCGTTACGAAACCATACCACCGTCCTTTATTCAAAGTACGCTGAATACACAATACTCCTACAGGACCCAATGGCGCGGACACAATGACGCCGATAATGAACCCCTTCCACAATATGTCAAATATGGTCTCTATCTGAATCATGGCTGCAAATATCGGACTTTTTTATGAGACGAACGAATAGTGTTAACGTTTTTTCGACGGAAAAGGATTTTAAGAAGTAAAGATTATCCATTTTACATATTATTCCGTATATTTACCTCCGAACTTAACAATACCCCCTTATGAAACGAATAAAAAAAACTCTAACACTCGTTCCATGGCCGTCTTACTACTGACGGCATGCGAAGCCCCCAAGGAACTCGGTGTGGTTCCATATCCGCAGTATGCCCAAACAACGTCAAAAACAGTCGAACTGCCATCTACGGTAACCTTCTCGACCAATCTGGCGAAATCCGACATGAATGACCTGCTGGCCTATCTGCCGGACTTTGCCATCCCCATGAAGCTTGTCGACAAGAACCCTTTTGTAACGATAGAAATAACGGACGCAACGGATAATCCAATCGCTGCCGAAGGCTACAACCTGACAGTCAGCAAACAAGGTGTAAACATTCAGGCCTCCTCCGCTGCAGGTGCCTTCTATGGACTGCAAACCCTGGCACAACTTGCCCGTAACGGGAAGAAACTGCCAGTCACGACCATCAAGGACGAACCCAGATTCCCCTATCGTGGGCTGCACCTGGATGTTTCAAGACACTTCTTTAACACGGACTATGTCAAGAAACAAATAGACCTGGTAGCCACCTACAAAATCAACCGCCTGCATTGGCATCTGACCGACGGTGCCGGATGGCGGCTGGAGATTCCGGGCTACCCTCGCCTGACGGAATTCGCAGCCTGGAGAAAAGCCGCCAATCTGCAGGATTGGGGGAAATACGACCACCGCTTCTGCGAGAAGAATGAAGAAGGAGCCTATGGAGGCTACTATACGGAAGCAGATGTACGCGAAGTTTTAGAATACGCCCGCTTGAGGCATGTCACCGTTATCCCCGAAATAGAAATGCCGGGACACTCAGGAGAAGTGCTGGCTGCTATCCGCAATTGTCCTGCACCGGCAAGCCTTATACATCCGGCGAAGTCTGTATCGGTAACGAAGAGACCTTCAAGTTCTTCGAAGACGTGCTGGATGAAGTGATACGGCTGTTTCCTTCCCGGTATATCCATATTGGAGGCGATGAAGCCAGCAGACGCCACTGGAAGGCATGCCCCAAATGCCAGAAGCGCATGAAGGAAGAAGGACTCAAAGATGAAAGTGAGCTGCAAAGCTATATGATAGCCCGCATAGAGAAGTACCTCAACGACAAAGGGCGTGAAATCATCGGCTGGGATGAGATACTGGATGGAGGTCTGGCCCCCAATGCAACCGTCATGTCGTGGCGAGGTACGGAGGGTGGCATTGCCGCCGCCCGCATGGGGCATTATGCCATCATGACACCGGAGAGCCACTGCTATCTGGACCACTACCAGGATGACCCTGAGACACAGCCTCTGGCGTTTGGCGCCTGCGTCCCCATCGGACAGACCTACTCCTACGACCCGGCTCCCGATTCATTAGGAACAGATATCTGCAAATATATATTAGGTGTGCAAGGCAATGTGTGGCAGAATATCTGCCACCTACGAGCATGCCGAATACATGATATATCCGCGTATCATCGCCCTGGCAGAAGTAGGCTGGACTCCCGTAAAGAACAAGCATCCGGAAAGTTTCAAGAGACGTATCAACAACGAAATACGCCATATCAAGGCAAAAGGCTACAACCCGTTCACCCTGTCCGAACTAGTGCAGACCAGCCAGACCGTTGACTATGCCAAGAAGAGAATCATGCTCTCCCTCACCTCCGAAAAATATCCGATTGACATCCGCTATACAACAGACGGCTCCGAACCGACCGCATCTTCCAAATTATACAAAAAGCCATTTGCCGTAAAAGATTCGATATTGCTGACAGCCCGTCTTTTCGACGGAAATAAGCCACTCGGCAAAAGCCTCGAGCTGCGCACCGACTACCACAAAGGCATAGGCAAAAAGATAACCTATGCGCCGGATGGCGGATACTACCAGAACAAAGATGTGTATAAAGGCGGTGGCGATACCGGACTACTTGACGGACTACGTGGCGGTAAAAGCTATATGGACGGACGTTGGCAGGGATTCTGCCCCAATGATTTGGATGCTACCATCGACTTGGGCGAAGTGACCGCTATACACCGGGTCATGGCCAACTTCATGCAAATCCGTACCCCACAGGTTTTTCTTCCAGCCAAAGTAGAAGTGTGGGCATCAGTGGACGGCAAAGAATTCACCCTGCTGGGCAGTGATACTTGCAGTGAGGAGGAGGCCGGAAAAGACGTGATTTTCAGAGATTTCGGCTGGACCGGCACCCCTACTGAAGCACGGTATGTACGTTTCCACGCCATACAAGGGAAGAAGCAATTCTTATTTACGGATGAAATCGTCATACAATAATACGCATCCGGCTTTATAAAACAGAACAAAAAAACGCATGCAAGTAAAATTGCATGCGTTTTTTGTTTCTTTTTTTCTCCTCCCCACCGATTTTGCGTATCTTTGTCCCCAAGAAGAAAAGATGAAGATACTCAAAAAAGTAACTTCAATCGTAAAATCGTAAATCGTAAAATCGTAAATATAACTATGATTCTTTTTTCAGAACCCCATCCAAGAGCGTGATTGCCGTAGAATGTAATCATGAACTCCCCCAGGCAGACAGCGACAAACTCTGCTGGCTTTTTGGAGAAGCCACCCCCGAAAGTGAAGACAACCTGAAAGGACATTTCGTCGGCCCGCGCCGTGAGATGATTACTCCTTGGAGTACAAACGCCGTAGAAATCACCCAGAATATGGGGCTGGACGGCATCATACGCATCGAAGAGTACTTCCCCGTAAAAGATGAGAACGCAGACCACGACCCGATGCTGCAACGTATGTACAAGGGGCTGGACCAGAATGTATTTACAACCAACCGGCAGCCGGAACCGATTGTACACATCGAAGACCTGGAGGCATACAATGAAAAGGAAGGTCTGGCACTTTCCAAAGAGGAAATGGATTACCTCAAGAAGGTAGAGAAAGACCTCGGGCGCCCTCTGACAGACTCCGAAGTATTCGGCTTCGCGCAAATCAACTCCGAGCACTGCCGTCACAAAATCTTCGGCGGAACATTCATCATCGATGGAGTGGAACAGGAATCTTCACTCTTCCAAATGATAAAGAAGACCACACAAGAGAATCCCAACAAGATTATCTCTGCCTACAAAGACAATGTGGCCTTTGCCGAAGGTCCGGTTATCGAACAGTTTGCTCCGGCAGACCACTCCAAGCCCGACTATTTCCAAGTAAAAGACATCAAGAGTGTCATCTCCCTAAAAGCGGAAACACATAACTTTCCCACAACAGTAGAACCGTTCAATGGTGCGTCTACCGGTACGGGCGGTGAGATTCGCGACCGTATGGGCGGCGGTAAGGGCTCTTGGCCGATTGCCGGAACAGCCGTTTACATGACCTCCTACCCCCGTACGGAAGAAGGACGTCCCTGGGAAGAGATTCTGCCGGTACGCAAATGGCTGTATCAAACTCCCGAACAAATACTAATCAAAGCCTCCAATGGTGCCAGTGATTTCGGGAACAAATTCGGCCAACCGCTAATCTGCGGTTCCGTGCTCACTTTCGAACATAAGGAAAAAGATGAAGTCTATGGTTACGACAAAGTGATTATGCTTGCCGGAGGCGTAGGCTACGGTACCCAGCGTGACTGTTTGAAAGGTACACCGGAAACCGGCAACAAAGTGGTTGTCATCGGTGGAGACAATTATCGCATCGGTTTGGGCGGCGGCTCCGTATCTTCCGTAGATACCGGACGCTACAGCAGTGGCATCGAGCTGAATGCTGTACAACGCGCCAACGCCGAAATGCAGAAACGCGCCTACAACGTGGTACGCGCACTTTGTGAGGAAGAGACCAATCCGGTGGTTTCCATCCACGACCACGGCTCTGCCGGACATGTAAACTGTCTGTCCGAATTGGTAGAGGAATGCGGCGGTTTAATTGACATGAGCAAGTTGCCCATCGGTGACACGACTCTGTCTGCCAAGGAAATCATTGCCAACGAAAGCCAGGAACGCATGGGCTTGCTGATTCAGGAAGAGGCCATCGAACATGTACGCAAGGTAGCCGAACGTGAGCGTGCCCCGATGTACGTAGTCGGTGAAACGACCGGCGACCATCGCTTTGCCTTCCAGCAAGCTGACGGTGTACGTCCGTTCGACCTCGCCGTAGAACAGATGTTCGGCTCTTCCCCCAAGACCTATATGGTGGACAAGACCGTGGAACGTCACTACGAAATGCCCCAATACGAAGTTTCCCAACTACACGAATACCTCACCAATGTGCTCCAACTGGAAGCTGTGGCTTGTAAAGACTGGTTAACAAACAAGGTGGACCGTTCTGTAACAGGCAAGATTGCCCGCCAACAGTGCCAGGGTGAATTGCAGTTGCCTCTGAGCGATTGTGGTGTGGTAGCTTTAGACTATCGCGGCGAAAAGGGTATCGCAACCTCTCTGGGCCATGCTCCCCAGGCGGCACTTGCCGACCCGGCAGCCGGCTCCGTTCTTTCCGTCAGCGAAGCATTGACCAACTTGGTTTGGGCACCGCTTGCCGAAGGTCTGGACAGCGTTTCCCTTTCTGCCAACTGGATGTGGCCTTGCCGTTCGCAAGAAGGTGAAGATGCCCGTCTGTACACGGCAGTAAAGGCCTTGAGTGACTTCTGCTGTTCCCTGCAAATCAATGTACCGACCGGTAAAGACTCTCTTTCCATGACACAGAAATACCCCGACGGCAGCAAAGTAATTTCTCCGGGCACGGTAATTGTTTCTGCCGGTGGAGAAGTTTCCGACGTCAAGAAAGTCGTATCTCCGGTGCTGGTTAACAATGAAAAGACTACCATTTATCATATAGACTTCAGTTTCGACAACCTGAAACTCGGCGGTTCCGCCTTTGCTCAGACCCTGGGCAAGGTAGGTGACGAAGTTCCCAGCGTGCAGGATGCCGAATACTTCCGCGATGCTTTCCTTGCCGTGCAGGAACTGGTCAACAAGGGACTGATTCTTGCCGGACATGATATTTCCGCCGGTGGTCTTATCACTACACTGCTTGAAATGTGCTTTGCCAATGTGGAAGGCGGTATGGAAATCAACCTGGATAAAATCAAGGAGCAAGACCTTATCAAGATTCTGTTTGCAGAGAACCCGGGTATCGTTATCCAGGTGAGCGACAAGCACAAGGAAGCTGTAAAGCAAATACTGGAAGATGCAGGCGTAGGTTACGTGAAGCTCGGCAAACCGACAGACGAACGCCATATTCTTGTATCAAAAGGCGATGTTACTTATCAGTTTGGCATCGACTATATGCGTGATGTATGGTACTCTACTTCTTATCTCCTTGACCGTAAGCAGTCCATGAACGCTGCGCCAAGAAGCGTTTCGAAAACTACAAGATGCAACCGGTGGAATTCGCCTTCATGCCGGACTTCAAAGGCAAGTTCTCACAATACGGCATTAATCCGGACCGCCGTACACCGTCAGGTATACGCGCCGCCATCATCCGTGAAAAAGGAACCAACGGCGAACGCGAAATGGCCTACTCACTCTATCTGGCAGGCTTCGATGTGAAGGATGTTACCATGACCGACCTTATCAGCGGCCGCGAGACGCTGGAAGATGTAAACATGATTGTTTACTGCGGTGGTTTCTCCAACTCCGACGTTCTTGGTTCTGCCAAGGGTTGGGCCGGTGCTTTCCTGTTCAATCCGAAAGCGAAAGAGGCGCTCGACAAATATTATGCACGCGAGGATACGCTTTCACTAGGTGTCTGCAACGGCTGCCAGCTCATGATGGAACTTAATCTTATCAATCCCGAGCACAAGAAAAACGGCAAGATGCTTCATAACGACTCACACAAGTTTGAATCCAGATTCCTCGGTGTTACTGTCCCCACCAACCGCAGCGTAATGCTCGGCTCACTGAGTGGAAGCAAACTGGGTATCTGGGTAGCTCACGGTGAAGGAAAATTCTCCTTGCCATACGACGAGGACAAATACAACGTCGTGCTGAAATACTCATACGACGAATACCCTTCCAACCCCAACGGCTCAGATTATTCCATAGCCGGATTGGCAAGTGCCGACGGACGTCATCTGGCCATGATGCCCCACTTGGAACGTGCCATCTTCCCCTGGCAGAACGGTTGCTACCCCGCAGACCGCGTAAACAGCGACCAAATCACTCCTTGGGTAGAAGCATTTGTCAATGCACGCAAGTGGGTGGAAGCCAATAAAAATGAACTGAACTTCCTTTTTATAGAAATGTAACAAGCGCGGGTTATGAATAATCCCGCGCTTGTTACATTTCTATTCTTCGCTTTCTTTTTTTGCTTTTCTCAAACAAAAGCATTATTTTTGTGTTTATTTTCAACTCTCCCTCAGTACAACATTCAAAAAAACCGCTCGACAATTATGAAAAAGTACTTCTTTTTCTGCATACTACTATTATTGCCAATTATAGGCATTGCACAAACATACAAATACATCGGTGTGGAAGACGGTTTGAGCAACAGACGGGTATATGCTATTCAAAAGGGACCCAAAGGTTACATGTGGTTTCTTACCCACGACGGCATCGACCGATACAACGGAAAAGAATTCAAGCCGTACAAACTGATGGATGGAGATGAGGAAGTGAATTCCATGATGAACCTGAACTGGCTCTATGTGGATTCCAAAGGAACCATATGGGAAATTGGCAAGAAAGGACGCGTGTTCCGCTATGATACAAAACACGACCGTTTTGTCCTGGTATACAAGCTACCCGAAAGCGAAGTGAAAGGACGTCCAACCCCTATCAGTTACGGTTTTGTGGATGCCAACAGCGTAATATGGCTTTGCAATGAAGATGCCCTATATCTGTACGACAGCAATACCCAGAAGGTGACATTCATTCAAAACGAAATAGGAGAACGAATTACTGATATCGCACAGATTGATTCGACCCACTTCTTCATCGGGACCGACATCGGCATACATTATGCTGAGCTGGCCAACAACACCCTCACCCTCAGTCCCTGCAACCAATTGGACACCTTGAAGATACAAATCAACGAACTATACTATCATAAACCGTCTCACAAGGTTTTTATCGGTACTTTCCAACGGGGAATATTTACCTATGACCTGAATGAGCACAAAGTCATGCATATCCCATCCGGACTGATGGACGTTAGTATTAACTGTATCCGTGCCTACAATAACAATGAAATCCTCATAGCTACAGACGGGGCCGGTGTCTACAAAATGAATACCGATACCTATGAATCTATACCATACATTGTTGCTGACTATAACCGGTACAACTCAATGAACGGAAATACCATCAATGATATCTACATTGACAGTGAACAACGCATCTGGATGGCTAATTATCCCATTGGTATAACTGTACGCAACAACCGATATGCCGATTATCAATGGATAAAACACTCTATCGGCAATAAACAGTCACTCATCAATGACCAGGTAAATGCCATCATTGAAGACCATGACGGCGATTTATGGTTTGCCACCAATAACGGCATCAGCTTTATTATAGCAAGACGAAACAATGGCATTCTTTTCTCAGCAGTTTCGACACCGCAAGCCATAGTAAAAACCATATCTTCATCTCATTGTGCGAAGTGGAGCCCGGCATCATCTGGGCCGGAGGATATAGTTCCGGCATCTACCAGATCAACAAGAAACTACTGTCCACAGAGTTCTTTACTCCGTCTTTATTCAGTAATCTGAATATCCGGCCGGACAAGTATATCCGTTCCATTATGAAAGATTCTTCAGGAAACATCTGGTCCGGAGGGTATTATAACTTAAAAGAAATAGATTATTCCAGAAAAAATATACGCCATTTCCCGGGCTTGAATGGTATCACTGCCATCATAGAGAAAGACTCCACACATATGTGGATAGGCACTTCCACCGGCTTGTACCTGTTGGAAAAAGCAACCGGTAAGTATACCTATATCCAGATGCCGGTAGAATCCTACTACATCTACTCCCTATGCCAAGCTTCCGACGGAATGCTGTATATCGGTACCAACAATGCCGGTTTACTGGTATATGATACGACCAAAAACACATTCAGACATTATCATAGAGACAACTGCGCCTTGATTTCCAATAATATCTATACACTATTGTCTGATGGTAAAGGAAATATCTTTCTGAGTACAGAACACGGTCTGTCCACCTTCTATCCTGTCGAAGAGACATTCCATAACTGGACCAAAGAACAAGGACTGAAGTCTGACCATTTCAACGCAGCCTCAGGCACCTTGAGGAAAAACGGCAATTTCATTTTCGGCAGTACGGATGGAGCCATAGAATTCAACAAAGACATGATCCTCCTCGCGACTATAAGTTCAAAATGGTAATTCAGTTGACCTGACGGGTATTTCTATCAGACCGTTTATTCCCAAGGTATCGAAAGGATTCATCGTTCCTTACCTTACTTGAATTATTGG
>ENA-OUNI01000328-OUNI01000328.1-human-gut-metagenome-genome-assembly--contig:-NODE-328-length-22225-cov-16.016563_pt1 | contig 22225 bp, 19 predicted proteins | sample MGYA00242499_ERZ504580 | MGnify/ENA primary metagenome ERZ504580 (study PRJEB26092, sample SAMD00036315) | human gut metagenome | host: Homo sapiens | study: EMG produced TPA metagenomics assembly of... | reverse complement strand
AAAATCGACCTTATTGGTGGAACAGCTGACGAAGGATGAGCCGGTGGCTCCCGAAGTGGTTGCAGGTCTGACCAACATTGACGAAGTCTTTGCACATTCCGGCCGGAAATAGATATCGAGTTCGCGGATGCGGACGGTGCTCCCGTAGAGGAAAATTTCCGTTTCCACAATGTCGGTGATTTTTCTGTCAGGAAAATGACGGAGCAGAGTTCATTCTTGTCCGGCCTGAATGCGGAAAAGCAGTTTGCGGACAGGATGGAGAAGTCGTTGCGTTCCAACAAGGTGCTGCAACGGGTGCTGGAAAATCCGGAGACACGTGGAGCGTTTGTCAATGCGATTTCTGCCATTTTGGATGATTTGAAGAACAATGAGAAGTCTAACCCCACTAATGAATGATAGTTATGAGCGAACAGAATACACAAAGAGAAGCAGCCGTACAGCAGCAACAGGCTGTGGCGCAGTCCAGAAATCTGAACGCTGAATTGCAGATTCTGGCTAAGTTTGGCGGTTTCAATGTCTTGGAATCTTCCGTGGACGGCATACAGAACATGAATCCGGAGCGTAAGGCACGGCGGAACATATTCCTTTCCGACCCTGAACGGGTGGCTGAGCGCAAGGAGCTGGAAAAACGGCTTGAGATGTGGGTCGATATGTTGAAAGGCAACAAATCCATCAGCGAGATGGTGGAACTGTGCCAGAAGAAGTCTGCGGCGGTGTCCGGTCTGCTATCCCAGAACCAGCTGAAAGCGGTGGAAGAGGTCAGGCAGTTGGAGAAGTCCTACCGCACGGTCATGCTCTTCTACAAGAATACGGATTCCGACAAGATCAAGAATATCTCCATTGTGAACGCTTCGATGAGCCAGCTTACCGATTTGGACAACTCTTTCTTTATCGATGCCATTGCAAACGAGCTTCGTGCGAATTATGACCGTTTGGACTTGCGTACCAATTATTCCCTGCTGGTTATCCCTGGATATTTGGGTTCCAACAAGGTTGTTGAAAAATGGGCAAAGATTGCGCATGACAACAAGGTGATGATTTACACGGATTTCGCTGATCTGGAAAAACCGGATGATGTCATTGAAATGTTCTTTGATTCCAATCTTTCAGGAGGCGATGTGTACAAGTCCAACGTATGTATGACCTGCAACTATCTGGTAGGACGGGGACGCTATGCGGAACTGGGCGAAACCGAAGACTTGCTGATTCCTCCTTCTGCGGCATTGGCCGGCAGTGTGTACAAGACGGTAATGGCACAGGTTACCGCCGGTAAGAAGTATGGTTCTATGAGCGAGGTGGACGGGGTTGCCTTCAACCTGAAAAAGAGCGAGATCTCTGAAATCGAGAAGATTGGCCTGATTCCGATGGTGAAGGAATACGGCAAGGTGATGGCTTTCTCTGCCAAGACATTGTTCAACGGGGACAACTTGGGATTGCAGACCTATTCCGTAGTCCGTGTGTTCGATTGGGTAACGAAAGTGCTGATGGATTTCCTCAACCGCCGTGCCTTTGAGAACTGGAACAGCAAGGCGGAAAGGGATTTGCGTGGTCAGATCAGCAAGTTTTTGGATAGCATACAGGGTCCCGGACGCTTGATTGAGAAATTCAAGATTCTTCGTTTCGAGCGCGATCCGAAGCAGAAAGACCGTATTTTCCTCGACATTCACCTGACTCCTTATTTCCCGGCAAAGAGTTTTGTCATCAAGTTGGAAGGTACAAAAGGGGATGACGAGAACGACTGGAACAGCGACTATGCACAGGATGCATAGGTAAGTCCTTGCAGGGACAGCCGGAGTGTGCCGGTTGGAACACCCGGTTGTCTCTTTTTCACATTCTAAAAAATTCTCACCATGTCAGATGTGTTCAAGAATATAGCTGACGCCGCCGGTAGCAGCAGCGTCAGACGGGGATTTGCCGACCTTTTTTCAGCCTCCAAAGCGGCTTTGGACGAGATTCAGGCGGGTCTGGGCGGAATCCTTCCTTCCATGCCGGGTATGCCTGTCGCCAAGTTCGGCGACCTGTCCATCGGGATAGATATGCATCCTACCGTTACCCCTCCCTCTCCCATCATGCCTGTGCCTCATGTAGGCAAGGTGTACGACCTCATGGCAGACCTCATGGCCGGCATGGCGGCTGCCATGCCGCCTGCGGCTGATGGAGTGGCCGGAGTGGCGTGCAACATCCTCAAGAGCATGGCTCCATCGGTCAAGGTGCATAACCAGTGGATTGCGCAGGCAGGTATCGGCATCGTGCATCTGCCGGCATTTGTATTGCATCCGGCCCCGTTGGTCAGTGGTATGTCCGAGTCCGAGATGTGGATGGGCAGTTCCACTGTCCTAGCGGACGGTGCGCCCTGTTCCTCTCTCACACATCCGGCACTCTCATGCAACATTGTGGGAATACCGACGATTCCCCGCAAGGGGAAGCCCAGGAAGGTGAGCAAGGCCCTGCTTGCCCCCACTTCCATGCTCTCCACCATCACATCCGTAGGCAAGCCTGTGCTTGTGGGCGGACCGCCTACCATTGATGTGTTTGCGCTGGCGATGAAGCTGGGGCTGAAAGGATTGTCAAAGCTCGGGAAAAAAATATCCCATCTGCTGCATGGATTGATAGACAAGGCGGGATTGAATCCCCGGCTTGCCAGGATTCTCAAGAAAACAGCTTGCATCATATTCGGTGAGCCGGTGGACGCTGCTACGGGCAGGGTCTATCACACCAATGTGGATTTCGAGCTTCCGGGTCCGATTCCCGTCGTATGGGAACGTACCTATTACAGTGATGCCGCCGTGGACGGTCCGTTGGGATACAACTGGCACCACAGTTACAATCTGGGAATACGGCAGCTGGAGGAAGGGGCGTTCGCATTCCGCCATGCTGACGGACGGGAGTCTTTCCTGCCCGCGCTGAAACTTGGAGAATCCCATTTTGACCGCAGGGAGCAGCTGGCATGGACACTCGACGGCCGGGGCTACCTGCTTACGGACATCCGGGGATTGCAATACCGTTTTGACGGTCCCGAAAACCGCTCCGGCTACCGCATGGTGTCGGGCATTTCCACGAAGGACGGATTCCGGCTCCGCTTCGAATACGCTTCGGGGGGAAGGCTGGCAGGTATCATATCCTCACGGGGAGAATTCCTGAAAGTGGAAACCGACGAGTCGGGACGGGTACTCTGCGTTTCCGTGAATCAGGATGGCGAGGAGGTGAAGCTGGTCCGTTACCGTTACGATGACCGGGGCGACATGGTGGAAACGCTGGATGCGCTGGATGTCAGCAAGCATTTCGTCTATTCCGGCGGGCATCTGCTGGTACAGCTTACCAACCAAGGGGATATGTCCTTCCATTGGGAATATGAAGGTAAGGGGGAGAATGCCCGCTGTGTGCATACATGGGGCGATGGAGGCGTGATGGAATATTTCATCCGTTACGGCAAGGGATATACCCATATCCGTAACGGGGAAAATGCCGAAACCGAATATTATTACGGTGAGGACAAACTCATCTATAAGATAGTGGATGCCAACGGGGGAATCACCCGCCGCCAATACAACAGCTTTCAGGAGCTGGAGGTCACGGTCAATCCCGAAGGCTATACCCGTAAGACCGCCTACAACGAGTTCGGCCAGCCGGTCCGGATAACGGACGAGAACGGGGAGGACACCTTCCTGGACTATGACAACAACCGCAATCTCGTCTCGCTCTACACTCCGGGTGGAAAGAGGCTTTCATGGGACTATGACGGACAGGACCGCGTCGTCAGCCGGACCACACCGGGCGGAGAGACTGTGAAATATGCCTACGATGGAGGCGTATTGCGTACCATAACGGACGGACAGGGACGGGTTTACACGCTCACGTTCAACGACAGGTACGATCTGGAACTGCTGCAGTTCCCCAACGGACTGTTCCGCCGGTGGGAGTACGACGGCAGGGGAAGGCTTGTACAGGCGGTGGATGTGAAAGGCAACGTTACCCGTTATGCCTACGACCGGGCGGACAACCTGATACGGCTGGAAGAGCCGGACGGCAACGTGCACCGGTTTGAGTACGATGCCATGGGGAACATGGTACATGCCAGCGACAACATCCGCGAAGTCAAGTTCACCTATGGGGCGCTGGGGGTGTTGAAAAGCCGCGAGCAGGACAGACACTGGATTACATTCGGCTACAACAGCGAGCTGCAGCTCCGGCGCATCGGCAACGAGGCGGGCGACAACTATTTCTTCGAGCTGGACGGACTGGGGCAAGTCGTTACGGAAATAGGTTTCGACGGCTTGCGGCGTGAGTACGAGCGCGACGGTGCGGGACGTGTTACCCGTGTGAATCGCCCCGGGGACAAATGGACGGAATACTTGTATGACGGACTGGACAACATACTGAAGGAGGAACAGTATGACGGGGAGGTCTCCCTCTACACGTATGACAAGGACGGCATGCTCGTCAAGGCGAAGAACAGCGAGAACCTGCTGGAGTTCACCCGTGACAGGAAGACGGGACAGATTATTGAGGAAAAACAGGGAGAACACATCGTCAGCCGGACTTATGACGGCGAAGGCAACTGTACTCGTATCACCAGCAGTCTGGGAGCGGACATCCGTCATACCTATGACCGGGAAGGCAACCTGCAGACCATGCAGGCAGGCGAGAGCTGGCAGGCATCATGGGTGCGTGACAACACGGGGCTGGAGGTGCAGCGCACCTTCTCCGGTGGCGTAACCGTCAGCACCGAGCGCGACCGTTTCGGGCGCGAGGTGCGCAAGTCGGTACGGTCGGGCGGCATCGAACGTGGAGCGTACCGCTATGAGTGGGGCATTGCCAACCGCCTGCTTTCCAAGGAGAACGAGCTGACCGGAACGGTCATGCGCTACGATTACGACCGTTTCGACTTCCTCATCCGGCAGGAAACCACCCAAGGCTCGGAAACGGACGTGATTTACCGCGTGCCGGACTTCGTGGGTAACCTCTTCGGGACTCCGGACAGAAAGGACCGCAAATACGGTGCCGGTGGAAAACTTTTGGAGGACCCGGATTGTTTCTACCACTACGACGATGAGGGAAACCTCATTTTCCGCGAGTTCAAGCAGTTGCAGGAAACGGGCGTAAGGTACGACCGCAAGCGCATGGAGAAGGAACGCGGCATCCGTTGTCTGGCAACGGGTACGGGATGGCTCTACGAATGGGCGTCCAACGGAATGCTGAAGAAGGTCATACGACCGGACGGAAGACCGGTAGAATTTCGCTACGATGCATTGGGACGGCGTACTGCCAAGCAGTATTTCGGAAAGGTCACACATTGGTATGGGACGGAAACGTACCTATACATGAGTGGAGCTACAGAATTTCCGATATGCAGCCAGATAAGGAAGAAAACGGTCCGTCAAAAGAACCGACAGAGGATATTACCACCTGGGTGTTTGAGGTAGGTACATTTGTACCTACAGCCAAAATACAGGAAGGTAAACAGTATTCCATCGTGTCCGATTATTTGGGTACGCCCATTCAGATGTACAATGAATTGGGAAACAAAATTTGGGAGTGTACGTTGGATATTTTTGGGGAAGTCACAAACTTTGAAGGAAATTCATTGAATGATTGTCCATTTAGATATCAAGGACAATATAAAGATGAAGAGACGGAGCTGTATTATAACCGGTTTAGATATTATTCCCAGGAAATAGGTGGATATCTTTCACAAGACCCTATTAGATTAGCAGGAAATAATCCTACAATTTATGGATATGTAAGAGATACATGTACCAATACAGATCCTTTTGGATTAATGCCATGGCCCAATCCTATCAATTCAGGACATCATTTGGTATATGCAAATAAAGCAAGAAGTGTAGGGCTGGATCATTTGGCTTCAAATACAGATACACCAACTTATTTTTTAATGAGCCATATGCTCCTGGAACACATGAGCGGGTACATGCTTCTCAAAGAAAATTTGTAGGTCCTAGACAAGGACCATGGACTGGTAGTGCAGAAGAATTAATAGAAGCCAGCAAAAAGGGGTTGATTGGATTAGATGACATAAAAGGAAAACTCATTATTCCATCAACAGGTGAGATTTTAGCAGAAAATGCCACTCCATTAGAAGCCTTTGAAAAACTAGAAGAATGGCACAAAAGAAAAATGGCTAGTATACATTAAATAAAAATATACAATGCGTAATAAAAATATGCTTTTTTCAGAATTAGGAGGTTTTGTCATTTATGACAGACTTGTATTGAATAAATATTTGGAGAAAAACGAATTATTTGACACAGATATTTTGTCTTATTTCACAGGAACAAATCACGGAGATACAGTAATTCAAAAAGGTGTTGTAGTACCTATTTTAAATATTCCTCCTGATTATTACAGTATCAAAATGGTAAATAATGTTCCAAGAGAGAGTATTTTAAATATTTCAAATGGGTGGAGTTTATATTCTAACTCGGGAATTGTAACAATTGTAGGAATTGGATATTTAAAAGATGTTACAACTATCAATTTGGATAATAGTTTATTATTTAATATTTCAAAAGGATGGTATAAACTTAATATAATAAGTTATTACGAAAATTCAGTACCGACCTTAGGGCTGAGGTTTATTAAAACAAAGAGACAACCGCCATTTCATGGAAATATTGATATAGATTTTCATTTTGAATAGTTACTAACCCGCTCGTTCCAGCAGATTATAAATCTGCCGGTTATGATTATTAGAGTTTGTAATTAATTTTTTAATAAAAAGTGTATTGAGATAAGCAGGGTGCAAATCTCTAAATTTGAAGTTGCTTGTTTTTTAATAAACTTAAAAAACAGGAAAGGAGTAAAATATACTTCAAGCTGTCTAAGGATTCTTATCGAACACATAGCATAGTATGCATCAACAGGATATGAGTTTTTGGACAGCTTTCTATTTCTATAAAAATAACACCAAAGCTATAAAAACATTATCCCACATCGCTTAGCTCATGGTCCAAGTCAAACCTCAGCACATAAAAAATACCATTATCTACATAGCCGAAGCACCTGTTCCGCTGAGTGATTCTGAATTTCTTAATACCTTTCTTCCATTGCTCATCTGAAAAATAGCGCTTGCTTTTCTTCTTCTTGTTATACGGTTTATAATCCAACCCATTATCCGTAGAAATGGCACTCCAGTCCAATTCCTCAAATTTACGGAATGAATCAATAAATTCGTTTTGATTCTCGCCGTCAATAAGGGAAAAACCAAGCGTGTCATCAATAAGGCTGAAATCAAGCTTGCCTCCACTGAAACGAATGGTAATATACTTTTCAAGAGATAGTTCCCCCCTTTCAAACAAGATAGAGTACAATTGCTTCTCTTTCCAGATATTACCTACCTCGATTGGTTCTTCATCTTTGGTTACGGCAACCGGATGCTTCTCATACCCGGATCTGATAAATGATAGAAGACAAACCGATCGGGCTGCTGCTTCGGCAATGGAACTGCCGGATACATCGGTTTCACCTACTGAATATTGGGCATTTGGATCCTGCTGGGGAGCTTCATCCCAAAACGGATTACAGATGCACGTGCCAATGTACTTTTATACAGCCTGGCTTCATCGATGATACGGGTTTCCGGCGCTGTCAGCAAATCGTGTAAAGTCTTGTCTGGCGTGGCTTGCGCAGCAAAAAAACTCCCTTGTTTGAACAGATACCCCACTCCATGTGAAAGGGCATCCTGCAATGCCTTGTGAAATGGAGGCATTCCGTTTTTCCAGAAATCCCGGCTGTCCAGAAACTGTCCGTTCAATGACAATTCATTGATAATAATACCGTCCATAGAGTCTTATAGCTTTAAAATGGCATCCAAATCAATATCAAACTGCTCGAACATGCCGGGGATATAGGATTGTATTCCTCCCTGTGGGGTAAATTCCACAGGCTCGGCATGGGTCAATCCATTCCCGTCTTGTCTGAAGTTGTACACGGCAACGTCAGACAAGGCCAACTTTTCCTGACTGATCAGGCGCCGGATACCGTTAAACAGGTGGTCGCTATGGCTCTCTATGATGATTTGCACACCGGCTTTCGCTATCTTTGCCATGAAATCAATCAGGTCGGCTTGTGCCTTGGGGTGCAGATGGATTTCCGGATTCTCCGTAATCACCATGCCGCCTTTCGGGGTCGCAAAACAGGCTATGATGACTTCCGTCATAAAGCTTACTCCGGTACCGACATGGTAAGGGAGAAGCTGTTTGCCACTGCGCGTTTCATATTTTACGTAATGATTGCTTCCTACTGTTTCCACCACCAGCCGGTAACCGGTCAGCCTGTCCAGTTGATAATTCACCTGGCCTTCCAGAGTTTGAGTACCGGGAGCCAAGATCAATGCGGCATCCAGCGTATCCAGACGGTGCTTGGCGTAATAGTCTATCACAAATTCCCCGTTACGCCCCAGCTTGTTTTCCGAATCGGGATTAACGGGATGCATATATGCCCCACCGGGGCGTGTGGCAGGCAGGTACAGCAGGTTCTCGCTTCCGAGAACTCCCAGCAGGTTCGGAGATGCGTCAGCCGATTGTTCCACAAAGGTGGTTTGGAATGAGTCATCGCCCGGAGTAAAACAAAGCCGGGTCGGATCTTCTCCATGATACGAAATACAGATTTCGTATGACTTGGCATTGGTCACAAAGTTCCTTACATCATTGAAATTCGATGCTTCAGTCCTCCGGTTCTTCAGACCGTGTTTGCCTTTCGTCTCCGTCACGTTATCCGAAGCAATCAGCAAGCTTGCAGTGCGGTAGATTTTCCCGATGAATTCGGACCTGCGAACAGGTTCAGAGGTTTTAATTCCAACGAACATTCCACCAGGCATTTATAATTGTTGACAGTCAGATTGTTTAGCATAAATTCAGTTCATGAATAAGTCGGTTGATAATTTCATAACGCTTATAGGTCTGTTTTCCGCTATCCACGGAGCGTGTGAGAGAATCCAGATAGGCATCATTGCACATTAATTGCATATAAGTATCCTGAACCTGACGATGGAATTGTTCCCCTTCTCCGTTCAGTCTTGACAGAAGATAACTGAAACTCTCAAAGAAAGCCATGTTTATCGGCCGTTTCTTGCCGGGTAACGAAGGCAGCCTGAAGCCGCCTGACGGAAGCAGTTGTATAGCAAGCTCCATGGCACGTGTAAACCGGTTGTCCAGTTCTTTAAACAAACCGTTTTCCGGCTCCAGCTGATTGAGAAAACGCATCGTTTTCCCCAAAAAATCCTCTACATTGCTTCGGTAATCCAGAGGCTCATGAGTGTCCGGGTCTATGGTGATATGCTGCTGCCACAAATAAAAAGCCGTAAAACGGAGTACCAGATACCTGTCTTTCATATGGTTGTCTGGAATGGAACCTTCTGTAGCTTCAACGAATACCTCTTTCTTGGCCAGCCGGTTGATCAGTTTCGTGGCATTGCCCTGATAGAGCGCATTGCGCATCTCTTGATTGTTAAGCCGCGTCCCACCACGGTTCACCCGGTCAAACAAGTCAAAGGTAACTCGGTCACTGGTAGGTGCCTTAATCACATGCAAGGTAAGCGAACAGTCCTCTATTTTATTCTGCTCCAACGGAGTCAAATCTGCGAATCGGGAACCGTTCTTGTCCTTTAGGATAGTGAGTTTGTCCAAGGCAAATTCATTGTTGATAAAACTGAACAAGGTGCTCAGACGCTGCTTGCCGTCTACAATAAGATACACTCCCTTCTCATCTTCCTTCACATAAATCAGAGGTAGAGGAATGCCCATCAGTATGGATTCTATCAGCTCGCTTTTCTGTTTGGTCTTCCATACCAGTCCCCGTTGAAAATCAGGGGTCAGATTCAGCATCGGAGGAGTTTTTTCCCATTTCCGCTTCAGTTGGAACACGGAAGCCGATTCGCGGGCTATATTTAGCACTGCGTCCGGATATACGGTATTCGGCTCGTATGTCTGCTGGTTGGAAGCCGTCCGTATGGTATATTCTCCTTCAAAGTCCATTTACTCTCCTTTTTTCTTCAACAGATGCAAATATACGACGTTTTTTTGATACATGACTTGAAATCAATTGCCTTTTATGGATTGTCTTATGATTTTTGATAGAAAATAGTAGGAGAATGTTTTTCTTTTTTGATTTTAAATGATACATTTGCAAAAAACAGACCGACCAATCGGTTTAAAAACAAGAATCAAAAAGTTTCATTATGCCGGATGTGTTCAAGAATATAGCTGACGCCGCCGGTAGCAGCAGCGTCAGACGGGGCTTTGCCGACCTTTTTTCAGCCTCCAAGGCGGCTTTGGACGAGATTCAGGCGGGTCTGGGCGGAATCCTTCCTTCCATGCCGGGTATGCCTGTCGCCAAGTTCGGCGACCTGTCCATCGGGATAGATATGCATCCTACCGTTACCCCTCCCTCTCCCATCATGCCTGTGCCTCATGTAGGCAAGGTGTACGACCTCATGGCAGACCTCATGGCCGGCATGGCGGCTGCCATGCCGCCTGCGGCTGATGGAGTGGCCGGAGTGGCGTGCAACATCCTCAAGAGCATGGCTCCATCGGTCAAGGTGCATAACCAGTGGATTGCGCAGGCAGGTATCGGCATCGTGCATCTGCCGGCATTTGTATTGCATCCGGCCCCGTTGGTCAGTGGTATGTCCGAGTCCGAGATGTGGATGGGCAGTTCCACTGTCCTAGCGGACGGTGCGCCCTGTTCCTCTCTCACACATCCGGCACTCTCATGCAACATTGTGGGAATACCGACGATTCCCCGCAAGGGGAAGCCCAGGAAGGTGAGCAAGGCCCTGCTTGCCCCCACTTCCATGCTCTCCACCATCACATCCGTAGGCAAGCCTGTGCTTGTGGGCGGACCGCCTACCATTGATGTGTTTGCGCTGGCGATGAAGCTGGGGCTGAAAGGATTGTCAAAGCTCGGGAAAAAAATATCCCATCTGCTGCATGGATTGATAGACAAGGCGGGATTGAATCCCCGGCTTGCCAGGATTCTCAAGAAAACAGCTTGCATCATATTCGGTGAGCCGGTGGACGCTGCTACGGGCAGGGTCTATCACACCAATGTGGATTTCGAGCTTCCGGGTCCGATTCCCGTCGTATGGGAACGTACCTATTACAGTGATGCCGCCGTGGACGGTCCGTTGGGATACAACTGGCACCACAGTTACAATCTGGGAATACGGCAGCTGGAGGAAGGGGCGTTCGCATTCCGCCATGCTGACGGACGGGAGTCTTTCCTGCCCGCGCTGAAACTTGGAGAATCCCATTTTGACCGCAGGGAGCAGCTGGCATGGACACTCGACGGCCGGGGCTACCTGCTTACGGACATCCGGGGATTGCAATACCGTTTTGACGGTCCCGAAAACCGCTCCGGCTACCGCATGGTGTCGGGCATTTCCACGAAGGACGGATTCCGGCTCCGCTTCGAATACGCTTCGGGGGGAAGGCTGGCAGGTATCATATCCTCACGGGGAGAATTCCTGAAAGTGGAAACCGACGAGTCGGGACGGGTACTCTGCGTTTCCGTGAATCAGGATGGCGAGGAGGTGAAGCTGGTCCGTTACCGTTACGATGACCGGGGCGACATGGTGGAAACGCTGGATGCGCTGGATGTCAGCAAGCATTTCGTCTATTCCGGCGGGCATCTGCTGGTACAGCTTACCAACCAAGGGGATATGTCCTTCCATTGGGAATATGAAGGTAAGGGGGAGAATGCCCGCTGTGTGCATACATGGGGCGATGGAGGCGTGATGGAATATTTCATCCGTTACGGCAAGGGATATACCCATATCCGTAACGGGGAAAATGCCGAAACCGAATATTATTACGGTGAGGACAAACTCATCTATAAGATAGTGGATGCCAACGGGGGAATCACCCGCCGCCAATACAACAGCTTTCAGGAGCTGGAGGTCACGGTCAATCCCGAAGGCTATACCCGTAAGACCGCCTACAACGAGTTCGGCCAGCCGGTCCGGATAACGGACGAGAACGGGGAGGACACCTTCCTGGACTATGACAACAACCGCAATCTCGTCTCGCTCTACACTCCGGGTGGAAAGAGGCTTTCATGGGACTATGACGGACAGGACCGCGTCGTCAGCCGGACCACACCGGGCGGAGAGACTGTGAAATATGCCTACGATGGAGGCGTATTGCGTACCATAACGGACGGACAGGGACGGGTTTACACGCTCACGTTCAACGACAGGTACGATCTGGAACTGCTGCAGTTCCCCAACGGACTGTTCCGCCGGTGGGAGTACGACGGCAGGGGAAGGCTTGTACAGGCGGTGGATGTGAAAGGCAACGTTACCCGTTATGCCTACGACCGGGCGGACAACCTGATACGGCTGGAAGAGCCGGACGGCAACGTGCACCGGTTTGAGTACGATGCCATGGGGAACATGGTACATGCCAGCGACAACATCCGCGAAGTCAAGTTCACCTATGGGGCGCTGGGGGTGTTGAAAAGCCGCGAGCAGGACAGACACTGGATTACATTCGGCTACAACAGCGAGCTGCAGCTCCGGCGCATCGGCAATGAGGCGGGCGACAACTATTTCTTCGAGCTGGACGGGCTGGGACAGGTCGTTGCGGAAACCGGCTTCGACGGTCTGCGGCGTGAGTACGAGCGCGACGGTGTGGGTCGTGTTACCCGTGTGAACCGTCCCGGAGGAAAATGGACGGAATACTTCTACGACGGACTGGACAATATCCTGAAGGAGGAACAGTATGACGGGGAGGTCTCCCTCTACACGTATGACAAGGACGGCATGCTCGTCAAGGCGAAGAACAGCGAGAACCTGCTGGAGTTCATCCGTGACAGGAAGACGGGACAGATTATTGAGGAAAAGCAGGGAGAATACACCGTCAGCCGTACCTATGACAGCGAAGGCAACTGCACCCGCATCACCAGCAGTCTGGGAGCGGACATCCGTCACACTTATGACCGGGAAGGCAACCTGCAGACCATGCAGGCAGGTGAAAGCTGGCAGGCATCCTGGGTGCGTGACAACACGGGATTGGAGGTGCAGCGCACCTTCTCCGGTGGCGTAACCGTCAGCACCGAGCGCGACCGTTTCGGGCGCGAGGTGCGCAAGTCGGTCCGGTCGGGCGGCATCGAGCGTGGAGCATACCGCTATGAGTGGGGGATTGCCAACCGACTGCTTTCCAAGGAGAACGAGCTGACGGGAACGGTCATGCGCTACGACTACGACCGTTTCGACTTCCTCATCCGGCAGGAAACCACCCAGGGCTCGGAAACGGATGTGATTTATCGTGTGCCGGACTTCGTGGGCAACCTCTTCGGGACTCCGGACAGGAAGGACCGCAAATACGGTGCCGGTGGAAAACTTTTGGAGGACCCGGATTGTTTCTATCACTACGATGATGAGGGGAACCTCATTTTCCGCGAGTTCAAACAGTTGCAGGAAACGGGCGTAAGATATGACCGGAAGCGCATGGAGAAGGAACGTGGCATCCGCTGTCTGGCAACGGGAACGGGATGGCTCTACGAGTGGGCTTCCAATGGTATGCTAAAGAATGTCATACGTCCGGACGGAAGACCGGTAGAGTTCCGTTACGATGCGTTGGGACGCCGTACTGCCAAGCGGTATTTCGGCAAGATCACACGCTGGGTATGGAACGGAAACGTGCCTATACATGAGTGGAGCTATAAAGCCATCGGCTTGCAATCGGAAGAAGAGGGAAACATCCCTCCAAAAGAACCGGCGGAAGATGTTACCACCTGGGTGTTCGAGGCGGGCACGTTTGTGCCAACGGCAAAGATTCAAGGCGATAAACAGTATTCCATCGTGGCCGACTACTTGGGCACCCCCATCCAGATGTATGACGGGCAGGGAAACAAGACTTGGGATTGCACGCTGGACATTTACGGGAAAGTGCTTGCCGTTGACAAGGGAACGGAGTTCGATTGTCCGTTCAGGTTTCAGGGGCAATATGCGGACAAAGAAACAGGGCTGTATTATAATAGATTCAGATATTATTTACCTAATTTAGGAGGATATATTTCACAAGACCCTATTAGATTGGTAGGAAACAATCCCACTATTTATGGCTATGTAGATAATCCTAATTTTATATTTGATATTCTAGGATGGATTGTTATACCTATTTATACACGTGGTTTACAAAACGAAATATTAACAGCAAAGGCTACAATAACCAGTAGCGATTTAGGAACTGGCACAAAAACAAACAAGAAATCAATAGCACAAGCCCGTGGATTAGGTTTAGATACAGATGATGCCGGTCATATTATTGCAAAGCGTTTAGGAGGGTCTGGTGATGTTGACAATGTCTTCCCTCAAGATTCACATATAAATAGAGGTCAGTTTAAGGCTTTTGAAGCAAAAATTGCAGATGCTGTTAAAACATATGGTAGTGTTGATATCTCAATTCAATTGAAATATGGGAAAGGAGGAACAAGACCCACTTATATTATATATTCATACACAACTCCTAACGGAGATACAGTAACAAAACGATTTAAAAATACCCATTAAAATACGAATTAATTATGGATGATATTACTAAAAAAACAATTGAAGAACTAGTCCTAAATTTTATTTCAGAAATGAATAAATGGGAGAAATATTGTAACAAGTTTGACGAAGACCAGTTAGAATTGGACGAAACAGAGCATAAGATAAAGCAAATGGTTGCTTCTATCATTAGTAAATATTGTACAGACAAGGAACGAAAAATGAGTCGCCCGAATGCTTTGTCATGGGGACTTGAAGGAAGTTATGACTATGATCCGAATAAGGAAAAAATAATAGATATACAAGAAAGCAGGAAAAATAGATTTATTGTGACAACACGAACTGATGACGAATATCTACAATATGTTGTTGTCAAAAAAAACAACAAGTACTTGATAGATAGTAAAAAAAGAAGATTCTTAAGCGAGGATAAATGGTACGTGGATTATTTATAAGGACTGAGATGTCTAATTTAAATAATTTCACTGTTTGTGTCCCATTAAGTTCTAATATCATTTATTTTTTAATATAAAAAATTATGTCAACACCAAATGTTCAATTAGTAATGCTTCCTATTCCAGATTGGAAAGTGGCAAGAGTAATTAGATTTAGATTCAAACATCATTTATGTGATTGTGGAGGAACAATAGTATATACTCGTCCTTTTACAATAACATACAACAAGAATACCCCAGATACAATTGATACTTGTATTCTTGCAGCGATACAGAATCTCTATTCTAATGTGCAAACTTATAACGAAGACCTTGTATGGAACACCAGCTACTCTGACATGCAAACGATTTATGATGGAGGTAGACCTAAAACAGACCTTACTATCAGAATGACACCATCATTCGATTCTGCTATACTCCCACAATTAGTCGGACAGACTGTGTATGCTTATGATATTCATTTACATATCTTCCTCAATTATATTGGAGATATTGCAAATATTCCCCCAGTCATTTTTACAACACAGGTATTCCCATATAATGAAGATTCGTTATTCAAATCTAACGTTCAACAAATCTTAACTTTGTAAATCTGCATGGATAAAAACACTAACCTCCTTGTAGAGTGTTACTATTAAATCTATGTGGAAATACTTTACCGACTTCAAAAGTATTTCCACATTTAAATTTGAAAAACTATCTTTGTATAAAACGATATATTATGATAGATTTGAAAAATCTCAAAGGTTTTGTCTTCTATGTAGATATGTTAGGGTTTACAGCATTAACTCAAGATAAAATTCAGCTTACAAAAGACGATTTTAACATCTGGCAAGTCTCTAAATATTTTCAGACTTTAGGAAATCAGGAATTTGCAGCCAATATACTGATTCTATTTCGTAAAATCTTAACAGACTGCCAGAATAAGTACCCTAAAGTAAATTTCACTCAGTTGTCTGATTGCGCTTTCGTCTGGTCTGAAAACATGAAAGATGTCATACTTTCATGTCATACTATTATGTGGGATTGTTTGCAGAATGGTATTCTATGTCGTGGTGGTATTGCATACGGAGATATCATTGAAGATAATAACACTAATTTGGGACAAATGTTGCTAGGAAATGCTGTAAGTAAGGCTGTCAAATTGGAACAGGCTGGGGCCAAAGGCTGCCGTGTTTTAATGGATCAGGAGGTTCCGGCATTTTTACATGACTATGATTCATCATTTTTGAGCAAAATTTACCAGTTGTTCCAACCTTTTGAGAATCCCTTGGATTACCAAATCTATGATGAATTCAAATGGTATTACTCCCAAAGTCTGAAAGATTTAAACACGACTAAAGGTATAGTTCAGGCAACAGTCGAAAGATTATGCCTCGCTGCAAAATTACAATATCATCCCAGATTTAACTGGAATGTCCGGTCTCAAGAGGGTAATATCCATGTAAAATCATCCATGCGATTTACTTCAGCAAATGAACAGAATGTTTTTAATATAGAGCATACCTTTGATTGGAAAGAATGGTAGATTTAAAAACACGAACAGCAACAAATTATAACCGTATAGCTAAAAAAATTCAAGGGGAAGCCTTATCTTGTACCACCGATAAAGAAGGATGCATAAAGTTTCCTCCAGTACCATAGCAACTATTGAACATTTTTTATATTATGGACATTTTTTCTAAAGAAATTATTATACCTATAACGCAGCCATACTGGCATTGCCGTTCCCTTGTTAATTGGAGTTATTCAGCGGATAGACGATAAGTATGAATCTACCGCCTGATACAACTCTTTATGAACGAAAGAAGCACAAAGCATTTTCTTGGCTTGCTCGCTATTACCATATTTTTACTGTTCTATCAATTGGTCGCTCCACCTAACTATTTTGATTTCGGAGTTCTTACAAAGTACATAGATTATTCTGCCATTATTCTCGCGACAATATTCTGTGTACTGCTAACATTCAGTATATTTATGATTTTCAGGCTTATCTATATTTATAATGTGCCTGAAAAACTGCAAAAGCATCTAATCAAGAGGAACGATATTCCACGAAATACCAGAAAGGCATGGTTCGAACTTTTTATTGCCATGCTCAAACAGAACAACGTGGATGTATTGCGCGATTGTTTTCAAGAATTGTATAATTGGACCATGTCTTTACGTGAAGGAAGACAATGGACGGTAATGGAATATCCGCCGGAGTTATACGAAGGCATTATCTCTATCAATGAACAGCTGTGTATGCAACAAAAGGAGGCGGTTTCCATCAAAAACGGCAATGACATAGTCAATGTAATGCTTGATGGAGTGCAGTTTACCATAATGCATCAGAATACCTACCGTACAATCTGGACTTGTTTGAACCAGCAATTGTTTTACAAACGCAGTGAATGGATTATCAAATATTGGAATGCAGCCAATTCTCTTCTGCTTCTTCACCTTGCAGATTTCCAACTTAATGAGCGCATATATGTCTCCTATACCCCATCTGGACAAGCTGTTGCCGATAGTAAAATGGTTGAGCTAAGGCAAAAAGAGCGGAAAGAATTTAAGGAGTTCCATATCGCATTGGGGGGACTTTTGCTGTTTAGAAAGGAGCACGAACTTTTAAATCAAATATTGTATTACACTAATAGCCAACCACCTCATTATGTTCTGATTCCAGAATCGCTGGCTGAAATTATTCCACTGTATATGAACTTGCTCTCATTCAGCCCCGATTCAATGTACAAATACGAGCAAAAATATCCATTTTTTGGTCTTCAGGCTGGCGTACGCAACAATAGCATCATCAATGGCTGGATACAGAAATACTTGTATATCCTAATGTTACGTCTGGCAACACTTAACCGCACCTATGTTTACGAGGATTTTTATTCACTGCCGGCTCTTCCTGAATCCTTGTCCGAAAAGAACGAATGGCTGGAAAATGTTCCTATTATCCTGAAACAGATTGAGCAGAATTCCATTCCATTGGAAGACATCACAACAATACTGCCATTGGATCAGTCGCGCATATACAGGGCTAAACATAAGCTGAAGAATGCACTGGAGTCCCTTTCCAATTCGCTTACTTCAGCAATACAACATCAAAAAGTTACTCAACAGCTGTCTGAAGATGAAATTCAGGATTTTTACCAAATAGCATCAGATAGTATTGGCAGAGAAATGAAGTGGATTACAGAAGTATCTGTCATAACTGATGATGAGCACAAAAGCTGTAACAAGTTCGATTGTGTCGGAAGAATACGTCAGCTGATGCCGGCAGAGGCATTCTGTACGGATAAAACAATAGGATATGTCAATTTTAAGGAGTCTTTCAGTGCTGCTACACTATACTCTTTCAAAAACTGCTGGCTCCGAAGCTTCCAGTATCAGCCTAAAAGTGAATATAGGGTTTTTCCGGAGAATCTTGACAAGGCTTCCAGACTTTAAGATTGACCGACAAACAGATAATCATCGGATTTCACTTCAACTGGTACAATGCTTATCCTCAGAATTTACGGAAGGAAAACGAGTATAAGTTCAAATCCCCTGACAACAGATTGTTGTATAGTCTGCCTGGAAATCATACAGTCGAATTTACAAATACTGTGATTATTCTCAACAAGTCAGACCTGCCCAAACTGAAATTACTTGATCCGCCTTCCACACTAAAGGACAAGTTTCATTTGAAATGTATCAATGAACAATACAAGTTATATGCCTCTGTAATCAAATTATCCGAAAACGAACCTCTTCTGAATGAATATATCAGTTCGGGAGCATACTTGGAAAAAGAATTGAAACAGATGGCATTGGTTTGTACAGAGCTGGACGCACAGATACTATGGAAGCAGAATATACCTGTTGTCATGATTAAGGTGCTCGACCGCTTTATTGACAGCGGCAATGAAAATCTTTCCGAAATCCGTCCGTTCAATGCCGACTGATACACATTCGGATATCAGATTGACACTTCTGACTATTAGAAAACCATCATAAAACATACAGGTTAAAAATTGAAAAAACAAAGAATTGGGAAGACCTCTATGTTCACTGCAAATGAAACACAACATTCATTAGGTCGTCTCATTTAGAAACACTATCTTTGTAACAGGTCTATACAATAAATATATGAGTAGAATCAAGATTAAAAACTTCGGTCCGTTGAAAGAAACAGCATCTGTAACGGACGGATGGATAGATATAAAGAAAGTAACCGTTTTTACGGGTAACCAGGGTAGCGGTAAAAGTACGGTTGCCAAACTGGTTTCCACCTTTACATGGATGGAGAAGGTCTTGACACGGGGTGATTTCAAGGAGAAAGAATTTACCGCCGCCAAGTTCAAGAACAAGTATTGCGGTTACCATCGTATTTCCAATTATTTCATAAAGGAACAGACTGAGATTTTCTACGAAGGGGATTCCTACAAGTTTACCTACACGAAGCAAGGCGAACTTGTCATAGAAAAGAATGAGAATGCATTGGACAGCTATGCCCTTCCTCAAATCATGTACGTTCCTGCCGAACGGAATTTCATCAGCATGGTCAACAAACCGGATCTGATTAAGGATTTGCCGGATGCCTTGCTAGGTTTTCTTACGGAATATGACAAAGCCAAACAACGCATTAAGAGTAGTCTGGAACTGCCTATCAATCATGCGCAACTGGAATATAACAAACAAAATGACATTGTTTATGTCAAAGGTGAGGACTATAAGGTGAAGTTGATGGAAGCGTCCAGCGGATTCCAATCCATCGTACCGCTTTATTTGGTTTCTTTACATTTGTCCGAATCTGTAAAAAGTCAGGCGAATAGTGCCCAGAAGATGAGCAGCGATGAAGCGAAACGCTTCGAAGCGGAAGTTGCGAATATATGGAACATACCGAACCTTACGGACGAGCAACGGAGGATTGCCCTTTCAGCCGTTTCTGCCAGATTCAACAAATCGGCATTTGTCAACATTGTAGAAGAACCGGAACAAAACCTTTATCCGGAATCGCAATGGATGATAATGAAACAGTTGCTGGCTTTTAACAATGCTTTGGAAACAAACCGTTTGGTAGTTACAACACATAGCCCATACCTTATTAATAGCCTGACCGTCGCTGTCAAAGCCGGTATGCTGTTGGCTGTAGGTAATCTTTCCTGTGAGGTACAAGAAAGGATAAATGCTATTTATCCCATAGAAGCTGCCATACACCCTGACGAAATCGCTATTTACGAGTTCAACGAGATAGAAGGGACGGTAACAGTACTGGACACATATCATGGGCTTCCTTCCGATGAGAACTTCCTCAACAGGATGCTGGAGAGAACAAACGAAGATTTTGCCGATTTATTGGAAATACAACAGGAATTATGATTGACTTCTTCCCGACACGACATATATCATCATCAAACAGACGCAAATTCGGTATATGCGACCGTCCGGCTCCTGCCGCTGAAAAAGCATATATTGCAGAAAGACAGGGGCAGGATTGGATTGCGGCAGTGGACAATTATCCTCAGGTAAAGGTGAATTTCGTACCGGTTGACCATTGCATTGAACTGCGCAGGGCGGACGGGAGTATGGACAACCGCTGCGACGGCTGCCTGTTTTATAGAGATACGATTATATTTGTAGAGTTGAAGCAAAGAAAAGGCAAGGGTAATCAATGGATAAAAGACGGCGAACAGCAGTTGCGTTCTACCATTGGTTATTTTGAACAACAGGAAGAGGCACGGAATTTTCCCATAAAAAAAGCCTACATAGCCAATAGCGAAAAACCTTTGTTCAGAACCGGTCAGGCAGTACGTATGGAACGCTTTTTCTTGGAAACAAACTATATACTGAGAATCGAGAACAGAATAAATATTGAATAATTGGTTGACCCTGCAGTGATTTTCGGCGAAAAACGGAACTCCGGTACGAAACTTGATGCCTACATTTGCACTGTTAACAAAATGTTTCACTTAAAACCTGTTGATTTATGGACTATATCCAAAAGATTAAGTTGCTGAACGAGTTGATGCTCAATGCAACACCGCAAAATGTAGATTTCACGCCGCAAAACGGCAATTATTGTGTGGCACTGATAGCTACGCGACCTGTTCACACTTGGGGATACCAAAAGCGTAACTTCAAGATTAAGGGACGCTTGGAAGAAGGCAAGACGGTCTCTGCCGATTTGATAGCGGAAAATGAAATGCTTTTTGGCGTGGAAGACCTGCCTTACGTGGCCCACGAGGGTGACCGTACCCCTATCTTCAAGATAATTCGTGCTTCCATTTTCTGTGCTTATGCGGGGTTGCAGCTTACAGACCTGCATTGGGGGATGCGGAAGATTGCCTGGTCAGATTATCCTTTCAAGAGACCGGATAAGGAAGAACAGGCAAAAGCAGAAGTCAGATTTATGAAACGTCTGGCATCGGTAATGACTGTTCCGGATCATTGTGTGGTAGGACGTTCCGTGGTAACCCATCTCACTTCCACCGTTTGCGGGATGTTATGCTGTACAACAAGGAGTACGAACCGTCCTTATATGGAAAGATAAAGGATTCAATAGAATCCTTATTTCCCTTTATTCCGGCAAAGGATCATGCCGATAATGTGGTTCCCGATGTATTTGTTTCGCAACAGGATTGGGAAAATCCTCGTGACACTTATGAACATCAGGTTATCATACTCAATGCCAAAAGCAAAAAGAAAGAACAGTTCTGGTGGGATTACTTGAAACTCAATATTTTCCTGAGCGATTTGGAGTATTATTTCGGCTACTATATTTTGATGAACCGTTGGCAGATTCCGATGATTCAGAGGTGGATTGCCGAATATCGCGAAAAAGGTTTCTTCGAGTCCCAGCGTGCGAAGGATTATATTCTGTTCTATTTGAAAGCCGGAGAAAAGACACCGGTTCGTGTTTTAAACTCACAGGGGGTGCAGGTTAAGATGAAGATGCCTTCAAGATAAGCCGGTAACATAATGTTTCTCATAGGGAAAAGCGGATTATGTATATTTCATAGGCATTTCTTTGCCGATAGAATGCACAATTGGCTTTTCCCTTTGTTTTTATGGTATATATTTATACTTTTGCCGTAAAAAATACCATCCAGTCGGTATGTTTTAGGGATATGGTGGAACAGGGATAGAATCCGGTTGCCGGAAGATGGAATAACAAAGACATAGAGGAACATCTCTGTTTTGAAATTCCACTTTCTGTTTGGGTTCCTCTATGCCGAACAAACCGACTAATCGGCTTATTTGAAGACAAATATAGGCAAAAATAAAT
>ENA-OUNI01000327-OUNI01000327.1-human-gut-metagenome-genome-assembly--contig:-NODE-327-length-22228-cov-4.328628_pt1 | contig 22228 bp, 27 predicted proteins | sample MGYA00242499_ERZ504580 | MGnify/ENA primary metagenome ERZ504580 (study PRJEB26092, sample SAMD00036315) | human gut metagenome | host: Homo sapiens | study: EMG produced TPA metagenomics assembly of... | reverse complement strand
CGCTCAAACAGAGGTTTGTTCTTCTGTACGGCTGGTAAACGGCAAATGCGGTACCCACATTCTGCACCACAGCTCCCGTGGAGATAGCAGCGCACCGGCTGCAACCTGGCGACTGATGACAGCATCAATCAACTGCTTTTCACCACCCTGCGGATATTGTACCTTCAAGGGTACCACCTCGATACCTGCATAGCTGGAAGCAACCTTCGTCATCAGCTGGATGGCATCGGGCTTGTTGTTCTCAATGCCAATGAATGCCTTGTTCACCTTTACCGCTTTCATCAGAATGGATACACCTACCATAATTTCTTCCGCATGTTCCAGCATCAGCTGATGGTCGCAGTCAGATACGGTTCGCACTCTACGGCGTTGATGATGACACACTCTGCCTTGAATGCAGGAGGAGGACACAACTTGACCTGCGTAGGGAAGCATGCACCGCCCAGACCTACGATACCGGCATCAGCGATTTTCTTCACGATTTCCTCGGAGGTCAGACTGCATTCCTTCACCAACGTTTCGGAACGGTCAATGGATTCTTCCCACTCATCCCCTTCTACGTCAATGAATATAGCAGGCTTGGCGTAACCGCTGGCGTCGACAATCGTGTCAATCTTAGCGACCTTTCCGCTGACAGACGAATGGATGGCTGCTGATACAAAACCGCCGGGCTCGGCAATCTTCGTACCCACTTTCACAACATCACCTTTGGCAACGATAGGCTTGGCAGGAGCACCGATGTGCTGTCCCAGCAAGATAGCGGCCTTGGCCGGAATCTCTGCCTTGATGATAGGCTGATGTGCTGAAAGTTTATTTTCGTGTGGATGGACTCCACCAATTGAAAATGTCTTCAACATACAATTCTGTATTTTTAGTCGTTTATTTACTTTATTAATTCATACCTCAACTTGGGAAGTCTAAACCTCTGCTTTGGGAGTCTCAACCTCAGCTTTAGGAGCTGCAACCTTTACTTGGGGAGCTGCATCGTCAGCCTTCGGTTTGCGCGGCGGGAAGTTGAGGGCAATGATTGTGTTTTGCGGACAAGCTTCCTCGCACTTGCGACAGGATTTGCACTTATTGGGGTCAATGTAAGCCAGATTGTTTTCCAGCGTGATAGCCTCGAACGGACAAACCTTCACACACTTGCCGCAACCGATACATGCCACGGTACAAGCCTTGCGTGCTACGGCCCCCTTGTCCTTGTTTACACACTGTACGTAAATACGACGTGATTTCTTGCCTTGAGGACGGATTTCAATAATAGATTTCGGACAAGCCTTGGCACAAGCTCCACAAGCCGTACACTTTTCCTCATCCACTTCGGGAAGTCCGGTCTCCGGATTCATGTGGATAGCATCGAACTGGCAGGCAGCCACACAGTCGCCGCATCCCAGACAGCCATAACTACAACCCGTTTCACCACCATAGAGAGAAGCCGCAATGGCACAACTCTTGGCGCCATCGTATTGGTTCACACGAGGACGGTTGGCACAAGTTCCATTACATCTCACCACCGCAACCATAGGTTCGGCAGCAGCGGCATCCAAGCCCAGAATCTCGCAATCTTTGTCATGACGGGCTGTCCACCCACCGGACAAAGTTTACCATCCAGCGAACCTGCCTTTACGCAAGCATCTGCAAATCCGCTACAACCGGGGTAACCACATCCACCGCAATTTGCCTGGGGAAGCACCTCTGCTACCTGGGCAATCCGCGGATCTTCATACACGGCGAATTTCTTGGAAGCCACGTAAAGAATAGCGGCTGATACCAGCGCTATAACTCCCAATGAAATCACTGCAATCAGAATTACATTCATAAATTAGTTGTTTATTAATTATTTGTTTTATTATTAGTTAGTTCATCGGTCGTACGGAGAATGAGAACTTCTTACCCATCCGCGACTTGTTCAGCCACAATATATAATAATAAGGTATAAGGAGTGCCAGCGAGCAAAGCGCGGAACGCAGCTCGTCATTCCAGATGGCCATAAAGACAAACAGTGAGATTATCAGAATAAGGAAAGGAAATATAAAGGCAAACAGAACTGCCATCACTCCCATTGAAAGTTCGCCCGTCACCCATACACGGTCGCCGGGCTGGTAGGATGCGGCATCGGCATCGGCCACATCGACAAGTTTCTCTTTCGTATCCGCAGAGGTACAATGTCCCTTGACACTACACGAAGCGCACGCTGAAGTCTGGATGATTCTCACTTGGAGATGAGAACCGTTTATGTTTTCCACAATACCTTGATGTTTTATAGTATTCGCCATTTTGCAAAGTGTGCATTACAAATCGCGGCAAATTTACGCATTATTTGTGAACTGCAAACCTTTCCTATGCATTTTCTGTGTTCGTAAACGTGCTTTTTCTATGTTTTTATGTTTTTTCACCTGCCACAGACTACAAAAAGACAAAAACAGACGGTCTGTCAAGGAAAAACAGACCGTCTGACTAACCAAAACAGATAATCTGTTCACTCCGAACAGACCATTTGTTTATTTACCATTTATAATTGATACCGAAACTGAGCAATTCTTTTACCTGAAAATAGCTGTCCCCTTCCGTCGGCTTGGCACTGTCGTCATAGCGGGCGTGCACATAGAGCTTGGTGGAAAGATAGCGGTTCAGCACAAAGTTCACCGTGTTTTCCCATTCAATACGTGTCCACTCATAACTGGTCTGGAAGTCCAAGCGGGAATCCAGCGTAATGGAAGGAATGATGGTCCACGAAAGTGTAGGCTGTATCTGCGAACCGAAGTTATGCTTCACGCACTTGCCCTCCTCAAGACCGAAACTCACTTCATTCACCCCCTTATTTCCTACATAGCGCAGCATGTACGTCAGCGGAGCCATGAAAACGGACAAGCTGAATTTCTGCTTCTTCAACTTGTAGTCCATACCGATACTGCTCGACCAGTCTGCCGGAGCAAAGAAAGCCGAAACCAGCTCTTCACTGTTGGCCTTGTAGCATTGCAGAACTGGGTCTTAAACTCAGTCGTGATGGTATAATACCACTTGGACGCAGCCTGAATACCCAGTTTACTGTACAGCCGGAGTTGGTCGGTACTTACCAGATAGTTATGAAACTCGTCGGAAGGTGCGGAGCTGAAGCCCAGCTTGGCATCGAGCAGATTTTCCCACTGCACCTTTTCACGGTCATTATAGTTGGCAAACAATTGCAGGTTGGCAAGCACGGCGTTAGTGCTCTCACCTCCCTTGTACCAGTTGTCGGAGATATAGTTCTGGGTAATCTGCAATGAACCGTTTCCACCCGTCACCCACCAGTTGGCTTGTGGATAATCACGTCGGCTTCCTCCTTCACTCCCACCATATTCTCTTGTGCAAACAGTTTCACGACGGACGGCTTGGAAGAAACCTCCTTCTCTATATTATCCTTGAATATCTTCCCTTTCATCACCTCCTTCTCGGTCATTACAACCAGATTGGGACAATCTACATACGTGTTCAGCAGCGTACGGTCCACCAGTTTGTTGGCTCGGTCCTTTGAGGTGAAACTCAGTGTGTCGAACGGCAACATCTCGCGCGTCAGGGCAGGCACCGTATCAGGCACCTGGAAATGCCAGTCCACCTTGGAAAGGCGTCTCATGGGGGCATAATAATAGGTAAGGGGAAGGAACAACCTATAGTAGTTCGGATTGGAAGGTATATAACGCTCCGGAGTCGTGGGGTCATTCAAATAATCCAGCACTCCGATATACCTTTCATATAATATGGAAACAGTATCCAGCCTGTACCCCATACCTTCCGGTTTCAATTTCAGAATCATGTATTCTTTCATTATATCCGGCAAGGTGTCGGCTTTGGCAGTTGTTTCCTGTCCACTGTTCTTCGAGGCGGTATCCAGCGTATTCTGTGCCATCACCGACGAAGAAATCATCGTAGCAATTAACCAAAATGCAATGTGTCTATTCTTCATAATGCCCTAAAGTCTATGTTTCGAGCGCAAATTTAGCTTAAAATGTTTAGAAAACATAGAAAAGCCATAAGAAAAAGGCAAGAAGGACTTCTTCGATGAAATCGTATTTTTTAATAATTGTTTCATCGAAACTTCTCTACTTCCTCTTTTTTTTATAATTTTGCGCTTTTTAAGTTCTACGTGTACTGACGGGAGCAGTGCGCACCCTGAACGACAAGCCGTATAGGCTCTTGGCATTAGATTAAACAATTAATAAAATAATATAGTTGTGGGAGAAACAAAGTATATTTTCGTCACCGGTGGTGTTGCCTCTTCATTAGGTAAAGGTATCATCTCATCCTCCATCGGTAAATTGCTGCAAGCAAGAGGTTACAAGGTAACCATCCAGAAGTTTGACCCGTACATCAACATCGACCCGGGTACACTGAACCCTTATGAACACGGCGAATGCTACGTTACCGTGGATGGCCACGAAGCCGACCTCGATTTGGGCCATTACGAACGCTTCCTGGGCATCCAGACCACCAAGGCCAACAATATCACGACCGGACGCATCTACAAAAGCGTCATCGACAAAGAGCGCCGGGGTGACTATCTGGGAAAGACCATCCAGGTTATTCCCCATATTACAGACGAAATCAAGCGTAATGTAAAACTGTTGGGAAACAAATACAAATTCGACTTTGTTATTACCGAAATTGGCGGTACAGTGGGTGACATCGAGTCTCTACCCTATCTGGAAAGCATCCGTCAGCTGAAGTGGGAACTGGGAAAAGACGCCTTGTGCGTACACCTTACTTATGTCCCCTACCTGGCAGCTGCCGGTGAACTGAAGACCAAGCCCACCCAGCACTCCGTAAAGGAACTGCAAAGTGCCGGTATCCAACCCGATGTCCTCGTACTGCGTACGGAACATGAGTTGAGTACCACCCTGCGCAAGAAAGTGGCTCTGTTCTGCAATGTGGACGAGAATGCCGTGGTGCAAAGCATCGACGCGCCTACCATCTACGAAGTGCCTATCTTGATGCAGAGCCAGGGACTGGACGTTACCATTTTGAAGAAAATGGGACTTCCCGTCGGCGACACTCCGGGACTGGGACCGTGGCGCGCTTTCCTCGAACGCCGTCACAAAGCCGAAGAGACTGCCCCACTGCACATCGCATTGGTGGGCAAATATGACTTGCAGGATGCCTACAAGTCCATCCGCGAGGCCCTTTCACAAGCAGGAACCTACAATGACCGCAAAGTATCGGTAGACTTCGTGAACAGTGAAAAGCTGACTGAGAGAATGTGCAGAAGCCTGAAAGGCATGGCAGGCGTACTTATCGGTCCAGGCTTCGGCGAACGCGGCGTTGCCGGCAAGTTCGTAGCCATCAAATATGCGCGTACGCACGACATCCCCACCTTCGGTATCTGTCTGGGTATGCAGTGTATCGCCATCGAATTTGCCCGTAACGTACTGGGTTATGCCGATGCCAACTCACGCGAGATGGACGAAAAGACACCGCACAATGTCATCGACATCATGGAAGAGCAGAAGTCCATCACCAATATGGGTGGAACCATGCGTCTGGGTGCCTACGAATGTGTTCTGCAGAAAGGCAGCAAGGCATACGAGGCATATGGTACCGAGCATATCCAGGAACGTCACCGTCACCGCTACGAGTTCAACAACAGCTTCAAGGATGCCTACGAAGCAGCAGGTATGAAGTGTGTGGGTATAAACCCCGAATCGGACCTGGTGGAAATTGTTGAGATTCCCGCATTGAAGTGGTTTGTCGGTACCCAGTTCCATCCCGAATACAGCAGTACGGTATTGCATCCGCACCCACTGTTCGTAGCATTCGTGAAGGCCGCCATCGAAAATGAAAACGAAAAGAAATAATTTGTAATAAGTAATTTGTAATCAACAAAGAATGGATAAAAATACCATCACAGGTCTTGTTCTGATAGCGATATTGTTAGTAGGTTTCAGCTTTCTGAGTCGTCCCAGCCAGGAGCAGTTGGAAGCACAGCAACGTTACTACGACTCCATAGCCCAGGTGCAACAGCGCGAAGCCGACTTGAAAGCCAAGGCGGAAGCAGCCCTGGCCAACGAAAGCGGAGCGGAAGCAAGCGTTGACTCCACTGCCCTCTTCTTCGACGCCCGTCAAGGAACCAACTCGCAGGTAACCATCCAGAACAACCTGGCAGAAATAACCGTAGATACAAAAGGCGGGCGCATAGCTTCGGCCACGCTGAAGGAATACATGGGACAAGACAAGACGACCCCCGTCACACTGTTCAGCGGCAATGACGCTTCCATGAATTTCCTCTTTTACAACAAGAAAGAGACTATCCAGACGGAAGACTATTATTTCACCGCAGTAAACCGTACGGACAGTACCGTCACCATGCGTTTGTCGGCAGACAGCAACAGCTATATCGACTTTACATATCGCATGCACAATGACACATACCTGATAGACTTTACTATTCAGGCAGTCAATATGGAAGGTAAGCTGGCGGCTACCAACAATTATGTGGACATCGAGTGGTCTCAGCGTGCCCGTCAGATAGAGAAGGGTTACACCTACGAGAACCGTCTGGCTGAACTGACTTACAAAATCACCGGAGAGGGTACCGATTATCTGTCTGCCAACAAGAATGATGAAAAGGAAGTTCCGGAACGCCTGGACTGGATTGCTTTCAAGAACCAGTTCTTCTCTTCAGTATTTTTGGCAGATGCCGACTTTGAAAAGACCAAGCTGAGTTCCAAGATGGAGACTCAAGGCAGCGGCTACATCAAGGACTATTCTGCAGAGATGAGCACGAAGTTCGACCCTGCTGGCAAGGAACCTACCCAGCTGTTCTTTTACTTCGGCCCCAATCACTACAAGACTCTGACCGCACTCGACAAGGGACGTGACGCCAAGTGGGAGCTGAACCGTCTGGTCTATCTGGGCTGGCCGCTCATCCGCTGGATAAACAAATGGTTCACCATCAACATCTTCGACTGGTTGTCCAGTTGGGGGTTGAGCATGGGTATCGTACTGTTGTTCATGACGTTAATCGTAAAAGCTGTAGTATTCCCCGCAACGTGGAAAACCTACATGTCCTCTGCCAAGATGCGCGTACTGAAACCGAAAATCGACGAGATAAACAAGAAGTACCCCAAGCAGGAAGATGCCATGAAGAAGCAGCAGGAAGTGATGGGCCTCTACAGCCAGTACGGAGTCAGTCCGATGGGCGGATGTCTGCCGATGCTGATACAGTTCCCTATCTTGATGGCCTTGTTCATGTTCGTGCCGAGTGCCATTGAACTCCGCCAGCAGAGCTTCTTGTGGGCAGACGACCTTTCCACTTACGATGCGTTCATCAACTTCCCGTTCCATATCCCGTTCCTGGGAAGCCACCTCAGCTTGTTCTGCCTGCTGATGACGGTTACCAACATATTGAACACGAAGTACATGATGCAGCAACAGGATACGGGTGCCAATCCGCAGATGGCTGCCATGAAGTGGATGTCATACCTGATGCCTATCATGTTCCTCTTCATATTGAACGACTATCCTTCGGGATTGAACTATTACTACTTCATCTCTACGTTAGTCAGTGTGGTAACAACGCTCATCATGCGCAAGACAACCAATGAGGAAGCCCTTCTTGCTCAGTTGGAAGCCAACAAGAAAGACCCGAAGAAGATGAAGAAAACCGGTTTCGCCGCTCGTCTGGAAGCCATGCAGAAACAGCAGGAACAGATGATGAAAGAAAAACAGAACAAAAAGTAGTAAGACTACCGTTCAAGATATTCTTTTGCAGAAAGCCGGACAATGACATTTGCCCGGCTTTCTTATCCTTACGCCAATGAAAAAACTCACAGACTCTAAATTATGCAGACTAAATACACCTACAAACAAATCTGGCTCATAGCCTACCCTATCCTAATCAGCCTCCTTATGGAGCAGATGATAGGTATGACGGACACCGCCTTCCTCGGACGTGTAGGCGAAGTCGAGTTGGGAGCATCTGCCATCGCCGGTGTCTTCTATATGGTCATCTTCATGGTTGCCTTCGGTTTCAGCATCGGGGCACAGATACTCATTGCCCGGCGCAACGGCGAACGGCAGTATAAGGAAATCGGTGACTTGTTCTATCAGGGCATCTATTTCCAAGTCGGGATGGCGACAGTCATGTTCCTGCTGTCCTATTGCTTCTCGCCGATTATCCTGAAACGCATCGTAGCCTCGGAACATATCTACGAAGCAGCCACCAGCTACCTGACTGGCGTGTATTCGGTGCCTTCTTCTCGTTCAGCGCAGTCATGTTCCGTGCCTTTTTCTTGGGAACCACCCAGACCAAGACACTGACACTGAACTCTATCGTCATGGTGTTGAGCAATGTTGTATTCAACTATATCCTGATTTTCGGTAAATTCGGTTTTCCTGCACTCGGCATTGCCGGAGCCGCCATCGGCTCCTCATTGGCCGAGCTGGTTTCGCTGTTATTCTTCATCCTCTATACCCGTAGCCGTATCGACTGCTGCAAGTACGGGCTGGACCGTATTCCGAAGTTCCGGTTGGACGTATTGAAACGGATGCTGAACGTCTCTTTCTGGACCATGATACAGAATTTCTTCTCCCTCTCCACCTGGTTCCTTTTCTTCCTTTATGTGGAGCATCTGGGAGAGCGCTCGCTGGCAGTGACCAACATTGTCCGCAACGTGTCCGGCATACTGTTCATGGTACTCATGGCGTTTGCCTCTACCTGCGGGTCACTGGTCAGCAACCTTATCGGTGCAGGCCACTCCGATTGCGTGGCAGGCACTATCCGGCAGCACGTACGCATAGCCTACGTTTTCGTACTTCCGCTGGCATTGCTTTTCGCGCTGTTCCCCAAGCTGATTCTGGGAATTTATACCGACATACCCGACCTGCAGGACGCTGCCGTGCATTCGCTTTGGGTGATGTGCTCCACCTATCTGTTCCTGGTTCCTGCCAATGTCTATTTCCAGGCAGTTTCCGGAACCGGCAATACGCGTACTGCATTGGGCATGGAGCTGGCAACGCTGGTCATCTACACAGCCTATATCACCTACATTATTCTGATTCTGCAACTCGACGTGGCCATCTGCTGGACCTCGGAAATGGTTTATTCCAGCTTTATTCTCATTTTCTGCTGGCTATATATCAAACGTGGGAATTGGCAAGGAAGGAAAATTTAGTATCTTTGCATTGAAATAACCGAAACAAAAAACATATATGAAACAAGTAAATCTACTACTTATGTCAGCAGCCATGACATTGGCCTCCTGCGGAGGAACAAAAGATGCCGGACAGCAGCAGGACGCAGCAGCGCTCATCCAGCGGTCGGACATCAAGATTGAAGGAAAGCGTATGACACCCGAGGCACTCTGGGCGATGGGACGTATCGGCAGTGTAGCCGTATCTCCCGACGAAAAGCAAATTGCCTACACGGTATCCTATTACAGCGTGCCCCAGAACAAGAGTAACAGCGAAGTCTTCGTCATGAATGCCGACGGTAGTGGCAATACCCAGATAACGCATGACGCCTGGCAAGAAGGACAGCCCACATGGTTCAAGGACGGCAAGAAGCTTGCCTTCCTTTGCAACGAAAGCGGCAGCAGCCAGGTATGGGAAATGAATCCCGACGCAGCGGACGCAAGCAGCTGACCCAATACGAGGGAGACATCGAAGGGTTCTCTTTCTCGCCCGACGCAAGAAACTCCTTTTCATTGCCCAGGTAAAGACCGTGAAGAGTACAGCAGACAAACATCCGGACCTTCCTAAAGCCACCGGCATCATCGTTACCGACCTGATGTACAAGCATTGGGATGAATGGGTGACTACTGCTCCCCATCCATTCGTTGCCGATTTCGACGGCAATGCCATCAGCAATGTCACTGATATTCTTGAGGGAGAGCCATACGAAAGCCCGATGAAGCCCTGGGGCGGTATCGAGCAGCTGGCATGGAGCCCGTCTTCTGATAAGGTGGCCTATACATGCCGTAAGAAAACCGGACTGGCGTATGCCATTTCCACCAACTCCGACATTTATATCTACGACCTTGCCTCCAAGGAAACCAAAAACATCACGGAAGAAAACAAGGGATATGACACGAATCCCCAATACTCTCCCGACGGCAAATACATCGCCTGGCAGAGCATGGAGCGTGACGGCTACGAAGCCGACTTGAACCGCTTGTTTATCATGAACCTCGAGACCGGCGAGAAACGTTTTGTAAGCAAAGCTTTCGAATCGAACGTGGACGCCTTCTTGTGGAACAAAGATTCCCAGAGCATCTACTTCATCGGTGTATGGCATGGCGAGACACAGATTTACAACATCGACCTTGCCGGAAACGACAAGCTTACCCAGCTCACCGACGGCATGTACGACTATGCTTCGCTTGCCCTTTGCGGAGACAAGATTATCGCCAAACGCCACTCCATGAGCATGGGCGACGAAATCTATGCCGTAAACAGTGCACGCAACGGCGACGCTTTTGCAGAAGCAGTGCAACTGACCACAGAAAACAAGCAGATTTACGACCAGCTGGAGATGGGTAAGGTGGAAGCCCGCTGGATGAAGACCACCGACGGCAAGCAGATGCTGACCTGGGTGATTTATCCTCCACAGTTCGACCCTAACAAGAAGTACCCCACCCTCCTCTTCTGTGAAGGTGGTCCTCAGAGTCCCGTCAGCCAGTTCTGGAGCTACCGTTGGAATTTCCAGATTATGGCGGCAAACGACTATATCATCGTAGCTCCCAACCGTCGTGGTCTTCCGGGCTTCGGTGTAGAGTGGAACGAAGCCATCAGCGGTGATTATGGCGGCCAGTGCATGAAGGACTACTTCACTGCCATTGACGAAATGGCCCAGGAACCTTTCGTCGACAAAGACCGCCTGGGTTGCGTAGGCGCCAGCTTCGGAGGCTTCTCCGTATATTGGCTTGCCGGACACCATGACAAACGCTTCAAGGCATTCATCGCACACGACGGTATCTTCAACATGGAAATGCAATATCTGGAAACGGAAGAGAAATGGTTTGCCAACTGGGATATGGGCGGTGCTTATTGGGAAAAGAACAACGCTACGGCACAACGCACTTTCGCCAACTCCCCGCACCTCTTCGTCGACAAATGGGACACCCCTATCCTCTGCATCCACGGAGAGAAGGACTTCCGCATCCTTGCCAACCAGGCAATGGCCGCCTTCGATGCAGCCGTGATGCGTGGCGTTCCTGCCGAACTGCTTATCTATCCGGACGAAAACCATTGGGTGCTGAAGCCTCAAAACGGCGTGCTGTGGCAACGTACCTTCTTTGAATGGCTGGACAAATGGCTGAAGCCGGCTAAGTAAAGCCCCTCAAAAACAATAAAAACAAATAATCCCGGACTCTTTGTCAAGAATCCGGGACTATTTGTTTTTATCGTACACCGCCCGATTCATTTTTTATGACTATAATTTGGGCAGTTCAAATAAAGTCAATACATTTGCTTTATGCACACTCCGAAGAAGTGTAAACAATATGTCCTAATATAACCCGATAAAAGATGAATGAAAATTGGCCTGAGATTGTGGAAACACTGATACCGTATTTTGAAACAAATTCGGTAGAAGGTGACTACCAGCGGGAAATAGAGAACTGCTTGAAATTTCTTGGATGGAAGAAGACCAATGGAACAATGGTATCCCAATATACATTACCGATAGGTAATAGCAACTCCATACGCCCGGACATTGTACTTTGGCGAAAGAACGAGCATGACACACAATCCCCCGTACTCCCTATTGAAATAAAGCGTCCGTCTAATATACGAAATGAAAGACAAGAAAATCAACTGATGTCGTATATGCGCCAACTGAAACTTAATGTCGGATTATATATAGGAGAAAAGATACAACTTTACTATGACATTCCCAATGATGGAGAGAATCCCATTTGTGTATTTACAGCGGAAATTAAAAAAGAAGATACAAATGTTCCATCATCTGTGACTTATTGAGCTACGACAAATTCAATCTGGAAAAAATAGAAACATTCTGTAATGAGCAATATAAAAAAATCCAAGCGCGTAATAATCTGCATAGGAGGGTGTCAGAATTCTTATCCGAAGGCAATGGGGTAAAGAATATGATTTCGTTGCTCAAAGACAAGTTTACAGCTGAAGGATTTGAGGAATCCGCCATTAATGAAGAATTTGCCAATCTTACGCTTACAGTACATTACGAAAATAAGAGCATTCTGCCTTCATTACAGCTTAAAACGAGGCAAACATCTAAAAACTCACAAAACGACTATAAAGAAAGTGACTCCAAAGACCATACAAAATTCTCATTGGATGGAATCAACTTCTATGTCAAAAGACGTTTTGTATTGGAAGTAATCAAGCACTATATCAAAGACCATCCCAACATAAACTATGTTGAACTGGAAAAAGTCTTTCCATCCAATTTACACAGTAAAGCATTGGGTGTAATACGTACCTTGATAGAAGTCCAAGAAAAAATCAAATCTCATCCCGATTTAAAGAAACGTTACTTTCTTAAGCCTGATGAAGTTATTTTATTGGCAGACGGAACAAAAATTGTTGTCAACAACCAGTGGGGAACATTATTTCCAAGATTTCTTGAAGCAGCAAAGAAACTGTACCAAGTAACCAATGATACGGAAAGCAATACTCCAATATCCCGATTAAAGATTACTTTTGGTAATGGGAAAGTAATTCAAGAAACACAAGCAGCCGAGACTTTCCGGCAATTTGTGATGACAGTAGGTGTGGAACAAGTGCAATCTTTAAATATCAAGGTATGCAAGATTCCCTTGATATCAAACACACTTCATGAGAAATACCAGCGCGCTCAAAAACCATTAGGCAACGGACGGTTTCTTATGACCTGCAGCAATACAAAAACAAAGAAGCGTGATATCGAGCGTATTGCCAAAGCTTTGGGTATTCAGGTGACCGTGGAAATTGTATAATGGAAGACAGTAATTCAAGAGATATGTCTTGAAAAATACTTTTTCATGAAGAGTACGTATATTGCGCTCAACAGTAAGATACACCCTATCAAGAAGATATAGCCATACCGTTGGTAATAAATATATCCTACTATTATAAAAGTCTGTATTGTCATATAGACCAGAGAGACTATGACATGAGGAATCTTCAGCTCATTCGCCATAATCTGATACAGATGCTTGCGATGCGGCAGCCCGATATTCTCATGAAGTATCAGACGATGAATGATAGTCAGAACACTGTCTACCCCATAAACGGACAATAAGACAATCCAACTGAAATCACCAGTCTGGATGATGAGCCTGCCTATCAGGAAAAGAAGGATGAAAGCAATGCTCACCGAACCCACATCACCCGCAAAGCATTTGGCACGCTTGCGGAAATTGAAGAAACAGAAAACAAGAACGGAATAGATAACGGTATAGATGAAATCCGCTTCTACAAAAGTAACCACCTCCTTATTGATATAGGCCAACGCAGCAAGAATAACCAGAGAATAACCGCCAGTTATGCCGTTAATGCCATCCATAAAGTTGTAGGCATTGATGATACCCGTACAGACTATCAAGCTATGACTATCCACCACCAGGACAAGGAGAACAGTCCCCACTGATAAAACATCAAGGCCATGGCAGAGAAATGAAAAAGCAGCCTTGTCATCTGTCCGGTGGATTTTATATCGTCCACGAAGCTGATGAACGTCACCAGTGTCAAGGCAAGCAGGAACCAGGGATATTCAAAGTCACTCGTCAGGAAATAGGCCAACGCTCCGAAATAGAAAATAATCCCACCACCGCGTAAAGTCACTTTCGTATGAGAACTCCGCTCATTGGGCTTGTCGATGATATTGCACCTATCAGCCACCCTAAAATAAAAAAGTTCTGCCAAAAACAGCAGAACCAATATTAACAGATAATACATAACAGTATTTTCCTCTTTAATTTTTAATTATCAATTTTTAATTCTTAACTTTTAATTTGAGAACGATTTTATCGTTCTCACTATCCCCTCCTCTGCCCTCACCGGCATTCTGTCAATTCCCAGGGCAGCCTTTATTTTCGCATTACTCACCACATAATTCTCTGTCAACTTGCGCAGACGCTCTGTATTCAAAGGCAAATGGAGCAGAGTCCCAAGCCGGGCACAGAATTCCATCAGTCCTCTGTTTATCTTCCAGATATGCGGCTTACGCTCCAAAGCCCGACACATCAAAGCTATCAGCTCATTCGTGGACAAGGCCTCGTCATCTCCCATGTGTAGATACCACTCACCACCTCCTTAGTCAACAGCCCTTCCAACACGTAGCAAAGATTGTCTATCGAAGTAAAAGACCTCCTGTTCTCAAAGGCCCCCAAAGGCCAGGGGATGCCTTTCCTCACCACATTATAAAGAAGATTCAGATTGCCTTTATTGCCGGGACCATGAATCATGCAGGGACGCAGGATATAAACCTGCTTGTCATCATAAGGATTAGCTTTCAATTTCCCATTCTCAACCTTCAACTTGTCAAGGATGTAATTCTCGGCAGCTATCTTACTTTCCCCATAAGGCCCTACCGGAGCAGGCACCACATCTTCAGTCAGCATATCACCCACCACACTGTCTGCAGCGGCTTTCACAGAACTGAAGAATACGAACTTCTTCGCAGACGATTCCAGAAAGAAATCAAATATCTTTTGAGTCAATCCCATATTGATATCAAAATAGGCTTGGGCAGCAGACCGGTTCTTCGTGTCATGGGTCTTTACCAGCCAGAATGAAATAATGGCATCGAATTCAGGAAGATTCCGCATCGGAAAAGAAGCTGGTTCAATATCCTTCCAGGAGAAAGTACTTTACCACCCCCTCCTTTTCAGGAGCAACAATATCCAGCCCGTAAAGGCTATGACGTTCCTTTAGGGCAACAACGAGATTGGAACCCACAAAGCCGTGGATTCCAGTGACGAGTATGTTCATTGAAATATGCTAAAAAATATACTGACCGGAAACGTGATTATTGGTTATGTATTTAATAAAATAAGTATCTCCAATGACAGAGAAGAAAATATACCACGTCGTATTAGAATTACGTTGATAAGTGATGTAATACATATCCTTACCATAACGCTCAAAAAAAGCGGGCGCTTTCTTTTTTAATTTAGAATGAATGTTCTGTTGAATATCAGCTATCAGTCTTCTACATAAGAAATAGCAAAAGGATAAGTACCTAAATACTCCTTCTCAACAAGTATTTTTATAAGCCCATACAAATCCTCCTCTACTTCGGGAGCGAATACGACTCTCATCCAAACAAAGCCTTTATACGAGGCAAAGCCTATCCAATAATTCTTCACCGGAAATAGCATGCCTAATGTCATCACGTCCTTCCGTAACGATATTCGGATTATTCTCATTACCCGTATATACAACTACCGGTTCACCAACATTCGGCACCATCGGTTCTTGTTCCTTATATGGCTTAATCTTCCTCATACATCCAATCTTTCCACAAAGATACCCGGAAATATCAAGTTATCCTAATCATTGACTGATAAATATCGTATGTTCATAAAGCTTCAACTAAGTCTACATATTTTTGAGTTACCACATCCTTGGAATATAATCGCTTAATCACCTCTACACCATTTCGACCCAGTAAAGCTAGTTCGCTTCTTGAGACGGAATTCAGCCAATCCACCATTTCTCCCACCTTCTTTTCCAAACTCTTCTCTGTAATCAATTTTGCACAGCCATGTTCCTGCAGGAAATTGATGATAGGCGTATCCTTTCCCGAGCAGACCAATAAAGGCCTACCACATGCATGATTGTATAAACCTTGGAAGGGAATCCCTGCATCTCCATTTCAGGTTCATGAAAATAAACTGGATGTCTGAATAGGCAAGAATGGACGGCATCAAACTTCTGCTGATAGGGCAAAATATGCACATTATCCAGCTCCAACTCACGTACTTTCTCCTCAAGAACGGGTTTCATGACTCCCTCACCGATTATAAAGTATTCAATGGAAAACCCTTTCGTCTTTTCTGCCAGACAAATTAAGGCTCCCAATCTTGCATAACCAATATTCCCGGCATAAAGCAATTTCAAAGAATCTGTGGCAGGGAAAAATGGGGATTCAGACATTCTACATTTCCACCTTGAGAATTATACAATTCTGTATCTACAAAATTAGGTATTATACAAAGCTTGGACTTATCCTTAAACCTTCCGGCTATTACATTATAAAAACCTGGTCTATTGTCGTTACGGCCGTTGAGTTATTATAAACATACCGTTCCATCCTACGTAGCTGTTCTATAACAAGCCCGTCCTTTCGTTTCAAGATGTCAGGATATATTTCCTGCACATTATATATGGTTTTACATCCCTTGATTTTCGCCAGCCAAATGTTTATTACACCAATAGTCAAAGGAGGGGAAGGTGACAGTATGACATCTATATTTCTCTGGAACAAACCAATCAGGAAAGAGATAATATGCCAATAGACAAATCCCAGGACACGCAGAAATGTATTTCTGAATTTCTTCTGGGGTACATGAAGAACTCTGATTCCATGAAAACAGCTTTCTTTACAAATCCCCCAAACCTTCCATTTCAGAGGTTGTGCTGCCAGTTGTGATTCCACAACATTGTAATGAGGCGTAGTTGTCAATACCAATACTTCATAACCGTTTTCTTGGAATTTCAGAGCAATATCATTATAAAGATAGGCTGTCGAAACTCCATCCGGACTGAAAATCAGGCTATGTATCAAGATTTTCTTAGGCATGTCTCACCATTATTTTCTCCAGACCATCTTGTTCACCACCCCCGTATAGCTCTGAATCAACTTCACAACCTTGGCCGATACATTCTCATCCGTATAATTGGGCACCGGCAGGCCATCGTCACCATTCCTATTCATCTCCACAGCAGTATCTACAGCCTGAAGCAAGGATGTCCCATCAAGCCGGCAAGGACAAAGATACCCTTGTCAAGAGCCTCGGGACGCTCCGTACTCGTACGGATGCATACAGCAGGGAAAGGATGCCCCACAGAAGTGAAGAAACTGCTCTCCTCAGGCAGGGTACCGCTGTCACTCACAACGGCATAGGCGTTCATCTGCAGGCAGTTGTAGTCGTGGAAACCGAGAGGTTCATGCTGAATCACACGTCTGTCAAGTGCAAAGCCGCTTGATTCCAGACGTTTCCTGCTACGGGGATGACAACTGTAAAGTATGGGCATGTCATATTTCTCGGCCATAGCGTTAACCGCGCTGAAAAGGGACAGGAAGTTCTTCTCCGTGTCAATGTTCTCTTCCCGGTGCGCGGAGAGCAGGATGTATTTACCTTTCTGGAGATGCAATCTCTGGTGAATATCGCTGGACTCTATTTCCGTCAGGTTCTCATGCAGGACTTCCGCCATGGGCGAACCGGTTACGTATGTACGTTCTTTCGCCACGCCCGAAGCGTTCAGGTATCTGCGGGCATGCTCCGAATAGCAGAGGTTCACATCGGAAATGACGTCCACAATACGGCGGTTGGTCTCCTCAGGCAGGCACTCGTCAAAGCAGCGGTTGCCTGCCTCCATATGGAAGATGGGGATATGCAGACGTTTCGCGCCTATCACGCTCAGGCAGGAGTTCGTGTCTCCCAACACCAGCACGGCATCAGGTTTCACCTGCACCATCAGCTTGTAGCCGGCGTTGATAATATTCCCCATCGTGGCACCGAGGTCATCGCCGACGGCATCCATATACACATCGGGGTCTTTCAGCTTCAGGTCGCGGAAGAAGACACCGTTCAGGTTATAGTCGTAATTCTGGCCCGTATGTGCCAGCAGACAGTCAAAATAACTGCGGCATTTGTTGATGACAGCCGCCAGGCGGATGATTTCCGGACGGGTGCCCACTATAATCAGAAGTTTCAGTCTGCCGTTCTCCTGAAACCTGACTTGCGAATAATCCAATTTTATATCCATCTGTTCCTATATTCTTTAACTCGTTTCAGACTTTTTCAAAATAAGTGTCCGGACGTGCCGGGTCGAAACACTCGTTGCACCACATGAAGGTCACCAGGTCTTCCGTTTCCGAAAGGTTGACAATGTTGTGCGTATAGCCGGGAATCATCTCCACGACCTCCATCCTCCCGCCGCTTACCTCGAAGCTGACAACCTCCTCCGTACCTATCTTGCGGAGCTGTATCAGACCGTGCCCGCTCACCACCACAAACTTCTCGTTCTTGGTATGGTGCCAGTGCTGGCCTTTCGTACGCCCGGCTTGGAGATGTTCACCGAGAACTGCCCGCGGTCGGAAGTACGGATAATCTCTGTAAAACTGCCGCGGTCGTCCACATTCATCTTCAGGGGATAGCTGAACCGTTCTTCAGGCAGGTATGAGAGGTATGTGGAATAGAGTTTCTTTGTAAAGGCATCGCTCAAATCCGGGACGGACAAGGTACCGGGCATTTGCCTGAAAGACCTTATCAGTTCCACAATGCCGCCCAAGGTAATGGTATGCACCACGGGCACTTCGCAATAATCCCCGTTGCGGTGTTCCCTGCCGCTTAGGGCAGAGATAAGCTCGTCCACCACATCGTCTATGTAAACCAGGTGCATCACCACCGAAGGGTCGTTCACCCGGATGGGCTGGTCATGGGCGATGTTGTTGCAGAAAGTGGCCACCGCGCTGTTATAGTTGGGGCGGCACCATTTACCGAAAACATTCGGGAAGCGGTACACCAGTACCTTTGCTCCCGTTTCCCTGGAGTACTCGAACAACAGTTGCTCCCCTGCCCGTTTCGATTCACCGTAAGGGTTGTCGAGTGTGGCCTGCGTGGAAGAGGAAATCATTACCGGACAGGTATTGCCGTACTTCTTCAATGTATCAAGCAGCGTGGAGGCGAAGCGAAGTTCCCTTTCATAAACTCAGACGCATCCTGGGGACGGTTCACGCCCGCCAGATTGAAGACAAAGTCAGCTTGTCTGCAATAGACATCCAGTTCGGCAGGGTCACTGTCCATGTCATATTCGTAAATGGTAAGTTCCTCACCCGCAATGCCGTAATTACGGGCTTTCCCGTCACGGATGTTGTGCAGCTGGGATACAAGGTTCCGGCCGACAAACCCTCGGGAGCCGGTCACTAAGATTTTCATAAACTAATGGGTTCTGTTTGTCACAGAAAAGAGAAGATATTCATAGTGAATGACAGAAATCATCCAAACCTATAAAACTTACTTTTGGGAAATTATATTGCTTCAATATATGAAAATGATGATCTTCCGTAACAATAAACTTGGCATTAGCCACAATTGCACAGTCCACAAACTTATTATCATCCGGATCTGATTTTATCAGATTGAAGTTATAATAAGGAGTAAAGAACAAAGTATAAGGATTATTGAGAATGACATCAATCACCAGCTTAGCTATTTCCACACCTGCCAAACGTTCTAATATTTCCTCATATTCATTAAGAATTTCATCAGAAACGCATAACTGATTCGTTCCATCCAAAAAGCAATCCCAAATCTTACGGTACCTGCTTTTGGGAGAAATGCACTGTATCAAGCTATTTGTATCTAATACAATTCTATTCATCTCTTCGGAAGTGTACGGACATCAATTTTTCTCAGTTCATCAAGTTTTTCTTGGTTTAAAACTCCCGAATCCCATAAGTCATTCAAGCGGTCATCTAACTTCTGAGAAAAATATTTGGTCAACACTTCTTTAACTTCATTCAATCGCTCCTCCGAACCATCAAAAGCAAACATCTTCAAAAGATGTTGTTGAACTGAATTTAATACTGTTGCTGCCATATTCTCAATTATTAGTTTCAATATGGCAAAGATAGTTTTTTTTTCTAAAGGAACAATACATTCCCTCTTTCTTTCCTGTTGTATTATTCAAATTAAAGACTTATTCACTCTTGATTTCCGCGCTCTTCGCCTTTTCCTCCATTCCGAGGTCTTCGCGGATGAAGCGGAGTTTCAAAAGAAGCTTTTTCATGCCCTCCACATCCAGGCGGGCAGTGTTATGGCTGTGATAGTCCTCTATACGGGCAATATCCTCATTGCCTTCCGTGAAGAACTTGTCATAGTTCAGATCACGGGTGTCGCAGGGGATGCGGTAGTAGTCGCCCATGTCGACAGCCTTTGCCATCTCTTCGCGGGTTACCAGTGTCTCATACAGTTTCTCGCCGTGGCGCGTGCCGATGGTCTTCACCTCCGTCTCACCGTATTTCGGATCAACCTGCGCGTATGTTTCCTTCAAGGCCTGAGCCAGTACATCCAAGGTGGCGGCAGGAGCCTTCTGCACGAACAGGTCACCGTTATGCCCGTGCTCAAACGCATAGATTACCAGATCCACGGCATCGTCCAGCGTCATCATGAAGCGGGTCATGTTGGGGTCCGTTACCGTAATGGGCCTGCCGTTCTTTATCTGCTCCACCCACAAAGGAATCACAGAACCGCGACTTGCCATCACATTGCCGTAACGGGTACAGCAGATGGTCGTACCGGCTTCCTCACCCAACGCACGGCCCTTGGCTATGGCAACTTTCTCCATCATGGCCTTGCTGATACCCATGGCATTGATGGGATAGGCGGCCTTGTCGGTAGAAAGCACCACCACATTCTTTACACCATGCGCTATGGCGGATTCCAGTACATTGTCCGTACCGATCACATTGGTCTGCACAGCCTGCAACGGGAAGAACTCGCAACTGGGAACCTGCTTCAAGGCGGCGGCAGAAAACACATAATCCACTCCCATCATGGCACCGTCCACAGACTGGCGGTCACGGACATTACCAATGTAAAATTTTACTTTGGGATTTTGCAGGTGATGACGCATATCATCCTGTTTTTTCTCGTCACGGCTAAAAATACGGATCTCCTTGATGTCTGAATCAAGGAAACGACGCAATACAGCGTTACCGAAGGAACCGGTACCGCCAGTGATTAATAAAAACTTTGTCTTTGAATATAGACATAACTACTATAGATTACAAAAATAATACAATAAAATTATGATTAAAGACTTACCACCTTTTCGTATAAATGCAAGTACTCCATATATCTTTCCTTTTTATCATATAAATTCCTTGCCCGTTCTCGACAGACAAAAGTCCAATGTTCTTTTCCCATTTCTTTGATAAACTCTACAATATTTGCAACTTCTGCAATATTTCCCTGTTCCACAACAAAACCTGTTCGTTCATCTACAGCTTCCACGCTACCACCAGTATGATATGTTATTACCGGAGTTCCACACGACAATGACTCTAAATTAGTAGTTGGAAAATTATCTTCCCAAGTCGGATTGAAATAGGCATCTGCTACAGAATAATAAGCAACCAAATCTTGAATGCTATTTGTACGCCTTATCCCAATAATTCCTTTAGGAAGTTGCTTGATTTGTTTTTCATCCAATCCAATCAACACAATACTATAATCATCAGATAAAAGCTTCCGAAGTTTTATAAAATCATCCAATCCTTTACGAGTCTCCCATACACTTGCAACTCCCAATATCATAAACTTATCTTTAAGTCCTAGATTGGATTTACAAATTTGTTTCGGACTAAATACATCTGTATCAATCCCATTATGAATCACTTGTATCGGATAATCTTTCAAAAAAGACAAATCTCACCTCTTCTGCTAACCACGCAGAAACAGGAACTAAAGTCATATTCCTCACAGAAGTAAAAGCATGCAATTTATCACGGAAATTTTGTTCAGAGCGATCAGCAAACCATGAACTTGGATAGCTTTTTTTTCTGAGGACAATCATGCATAATGTACGCCAACGATTACAACCAACATAAGAATAATATGCACAATGCCCTGTAAATGCCCAACAATCATGGAGAGTCCATACTATGGGAATATCCAATTGAGCCAAATAGTCAAACAATATCTCATAGTTAGATAATAACCATGAATGTTATGCAAATGCACTATATCAGGCTTTATGCTATCTATTTGTTTTATGAATGTCCGCGTTACTTGTTTAGAAGCCAAACCATGATTATCTAATAATCGAGACTGCAGAACATGATATTTCACATCCCAATTATTACCTATATGGATTAATTTCGACAAGCTTTTCGAATTAGTATCACGACCATAAGCAATATAACTTCAAAATTATGAGACTTTGCCAATTTTTCCAATTTCTTCTACTATATGCCCAGTAGACCCCCAATTAGCAACTACGTTCAGTTGAAGCAATATATACATAACATTATTGAAATACAAAACAATAAGGAGCATTCGCG
>ENA-OUNI01000326-OUNI01000326.1-human-gut-metagenome-genome-assembly--contig:-NODE-326-length-22252-cov-9.736814_pt1 | contig 22252 bp, 28 predicted proteins | sample MGYA00242499_ERZ504580 | MGnify/ENA primary metagenome ERZ504580 (study PRJEB26092, sample SAMD00036315) | human gut metagenome | host: Homo sapiens | study: EMG produced TPA metagenomics assembly of... | reverse complement strand
CTTGCCATTCGTCACACCTCCCCGCCTGCAATGCCGCCCTTGGCAGCGGCCATTGTTTTTGCAATGCTGCGCAGGTGATCTGTCCCCTGCCCTTCAGGCGCAGCCGCAGGGTGCCGTGCCTCCGGGGCACGAACGGCAGATCAAAGCTGCGCCGCTTGTCCTGTGCCGTCAGGCTTGCCACCGTCTCCCATGGGCCGCCGTCATAGCTGGCGGCCACCTCCACCGTACTGCTGCACTCGGCATCCAGCCGCAGCGTCAGTCGGGAAAGATACCAGTCCTCGGCCCCGTCCAGCCCAATGTCACCAGTGGTCAGCTCAAAGTTCAGCTTTTCCTCCACACCGTCGGTGGCCTGCCAGTCCGCTTCGCGGCTGGGATCTGCGGCCCACAGTGCCTGCCCGTCCCACAGATAAAGCTGTCCGCCGGTGCTGGTCATCTCGTAGGAACACACGTTTTCTTCGCTCCAGAGCGCGCGCTCGGTATCGTACACCAGCAGCCTTGCCGTATTTTCGCCTGCCGCCGTGCGGGCCACATGCAGGTAATAGCGGCCATCTAGCGCACTGCCCACCGCGCTCTGCACATTGGCCAGTCGGCCCGAATCCAACGCGCCTGACACTTTTGTTGGAATGCTGCCGTCCCATGCCATCACTCCGTCCGGCGAAAGATAATAGAGCGTCTCGTTCAGCACACACAGGCTGCGCGCCGCGTTTTTGGCAACGCCCCGGCAGCGCAGCGAGGTGAGCTGAAAATCCGAAGGCTTGGAGCCATAGAGCTTGTGCAGTGTGTTCTCCTTAAAGAACAACGCATAGCCCATGCATGTGGCCGCGCCGGTAAACGCACCATCGCTGCCCACCGTCACTGCGTAGCTGTCTGCCGCAATGCCCCGGTAGGAAAACCAGTTGGTGGGGTCGCCTAAGCGGCAGGCATAGATCACGTTTTCCTTGCTGCTGCAGCCCCATACCCGGTTGTCGCACTCGGTAACGTAGTCCAGATCCGGCACGCGGCGTTCCATCCGCACCGGCGTGCTCACCGCAAAGCTGCGTGTCTCCTTGCCGTCTAAGCTGGTCCACTGGGCGCTCTCGGCGCTCTGCACCAGCGTGCCGTAAACATGATCTCCCTCCGGGTTTACCCGCACGCGCAGCCCGTTTTCCAGCACATCGTAAACTACCAGATCCCCGTCCAGCTTTGTCCACATGCCAGCCTGCTGTGCTGCCGTGCCCTGCACGGTCACGGTGTCCCACTGGGCAAATAGCCTCTGCGCGCCCGCCGCTGTGATGCGGCAGTATTCCAGCGGCACTGCCGTCCAGCTGCCGGAGGATGCGCTGTACTCTTCCAGTGTGCTGGTGCTGGCCCATGGGTGCTCCTCGTCCTCCACCTTCAAAAAGAGCTGTCCGTCTGCAGGCTTCTCCGGTTCCTCCTTGCCGTAACCGCTCACCTCGTAGGCCTTGCCCGCGGCATCGCAGGGTGCAAACTGCACGCTCTGTCCCTCTGCCTGCCATACAGCTCCCAGTGCCGAAACACTTCCGTCCGCTGTATCAAAGGCTACCTTGTCCGGGAAGATCAGGATTTTTGTACCAATGCCCACCAGTGCCTTTTTGCCGTCGGTCACTGCCTCGGTGCAGGTCACCGGGTTCGCGCCGTCGGCATCCGGCGTGTAGATCAGATCCTTCCCGCAGACGGTCAGCAGCCCGTTCAGGTGATACATGCCGTTCAGCCGGTCAACTCCCTCAGCTTGCGGCGCGGCTTGCGGGTGCTCAGCGCCGGGAAATCCCGGGCAGAAAAATTCACGCCCGCGCTGTACTCTGCTTCTGAGCAGGCATAGGTCTCGTTCAGCCCGCCGAATACCCGCACAAGACTGCGGCTGTTCTGCAGCTTCGCTCTGTTTGCCAGAACCATGCTCTCACCTCCTTACCAGCGCCACTGGGCACCCGTCAGTCGGGTAGCTGCGCCGCAGCCACGCCGCCAGATCTGCCAGCAGACTGTTGTACTGGGCCTGCTCCCCGACGTAGCGGTCGGTCTCACCAAGGGCCGCATCGGTCATGGCACACAGATAATGCGGATACAGCGCATCAAAAGGTGCCGGTGCCAGCAGCACATCGTCGTCCTGCAGGCTGTCGTCCCATGCAAGGTCTGCGCCCACATCGTCGTATGCATCTGTGATGCTGTTTTTAAAAAAGCGTTCCCGCAGCATCGCGTCTGCTTCCTTCAGCCACGCCTGCCGGGTGGCCAACGCAATGCGGCTGCCCGGGCGCAGCTCTTCGGCGCGTTCCAGCGCCTGTCCTACGGTCATATGCTCACTCTCCTTTTTATAAAGGCCCGGCCGGGCAGGCTCCCCAGCCGGGCTTTTTGTCTGTTTCGGGTTTACTGGGCGGCGTTCTCTGCCGCCGCAATGCGGGCGGCGGTCAGCTCATCCTGCATCTGGCTGTGCTCCAGCACCTCGGCCACTTCGGGCGGCACTTCCACCTCCACGCCGCGGCGGATCTTATAGTTCACACCGTTCACGCTCACGAACAGATCGCCCTTGTAGCGGCTGTTATCCTTGAACAGCCGGATGCGCACATTTTTCTTTTCAGCCATGGCTCGCGCCTCCTCAGTTTGCAGCAGCGGTGGCGGAATAGCTGGACGCACTTTCAATGCGCACCATGTACTGCTCCACCAGACGCTCTGCCGCACGCATGCCCTTCCAGCCCACGGAAGCGCGCTGGTTCAGCGGGTCGTCGCCGTAGCCCAGCTGCTTGACGATGTGCTCCAGACCGCCGCCTTCCAGCTCGGTCACGCCGTAGGCGTGGGCACCCAGCACCAGCGTGCCGAACACAGCCAGACCGTCCGGGCAGGTGGAATCCTTCCAGATCTTGGCCTCGCTGGTCTCGATGAAGCGGATGTTGCCCAGCTTGCCGATCTCGCCGCGGAACATGGTGTCCGGGTCGGCGTACTTGTGCACCTCAATGAACTCCTTGCTGGTCTTCAGGTCGTAGGCAGCGTAGGGGTGGATGATGGCAATGTAGCTGTCGCCGATGGGGTCGGCGTTCATCGCGCCAGCTGTGCCGCTGCCTGAAAGAACAGCTTCGGGGTCAGGGTGCAGGTCTTGTCCAGTGTCTTGCGGCTGGCAACGGCAGTCTCGGTGCCGTCTGCGGCCAGCTTGGGCGCATAGATCACATTGGTGCCGCCCGCCAGCACATCGCGGGTAATGCTGTCCATGGTGCGGCCTGCCTGACTTGCCAGCACACGGGTGGCCTGCACCACATTGTTGTCAATGGCGGTCATCTGCAGCACGTCGGTCAGCGGAGTCCAGCCGCCGTACTGGTGCAGATCGCTGGTGATGGTGGTCACATTCAGTGCCTGACCGTTCGGGGTCACGCCCTCGGTCAGCGGAGTGGATGCCTTGGGCAGGCTGTCGTACTTGCGGAACTCAATGGTCTTGCCGCCGTTCTGGGGCACAGGGTAGTAGTCCGCAAACTGGTCGTGCACCAGACGCGGCTCTGCCTGATCGATGAGACGCTTCTCGTAGAAGGTCTTCATCTCTTTCGACATGGTAGCGGTGGTGTTCAGGTTTTCCGCAAACAGCTGGATGTTGAAATTCTTGTTCATGCTCATATTCCTTTCTCTTGTAAAATAGTCACAATTCGATCTGTGCTCCGTGGAGCACACGGCGTTCCAGTGCTTCTCGCTGGGCGCGGGTCATGCTGGCTACATCCGGGCGGACGGTAGCCGCGCCGCCGGGCCGGATGCCGTTTTCGGTGGGCCGTGCGGCCCGCTGCTGAATGCGTTCCACCACGCCCTGCTCCACAGCCTGCGCTGCAGTGCGCAGGTTTTCGTCGTAGTGGGCCAGACGGTACGCATCCCGCACCCTCATGCCGGGCAGCTGCATCAGGCGGCGCATCTCCGGGCTGCGCAGCTCGTTCTGCAGATCAAAATCCGGCTGGCTGCGGCGCATGGCCGCTTCCTCTGCCGCCCAGCGGGCATGCAGGCTGTGCACAGCAGCCTGTGTGCTGCGGGCAAAGCTTGACAGCGGCGGCAGTTCCGGGCGCTGCACAGGCAGTTCCTGCCGGGGCTTTTCCGGCTGCGGCTCTACGGTTTTCTCTGCCGAACCTGCGGCGCAGCGGGCGCTTTTGCTTCGTCCGGCTTCATGGTGCCGGAGGCCACCGCCTGCCGGGTCTGCGCTTCGCTCAGGGCCGGGGGAGCGGATTCTCCCTCTGCAAAGAGCTGTAGCATAAAGGTTCCCCACGGGTTGCGGCTCCCAGCGTCCACTTCGTGCCTTGAGCGGCACTCGTGTTCTGCTGGCCGCTGCCCCAGCCTCGGCTCCCTGTTTCCGCCGCAGGCGGCGGTCGCCTCCGCTGCAAACAGCTGCAGATCCATCATGCTCTCCTTTCCTCTGCGGCTCACATCTGCAAAGCGGACATTCTCCGGGTAGCGTTCGGCCAGCAGCACAAAGCAGGCTTTGGCCAGCTCAAAGGCACCACGCACCCATTCTTCGCAGGGCGCATCCACGCTCACTGCCAGACGCGGGCCGTCCGGCTCATCAAAGGCTTCGCTGTGGGCATTCTCTTCCCCGGCCAGCAGGTACACAAGGCCCTGCATCACGGTGCTTGCTCCTGCACAAACGATGTCCTGCCCGGCAGGCGCATAGCCTGCATGACCGGCAGCTTCCAGCCGCAGCTCAGCCGGCGGGGGTATCCATCTCGCTGTAACAAACTTCATCATAAAATTCACCTCCTTTTTAATGGATGTCCATGGCACGTGCAGCGGCGGCCACCGGCAGGGCATTGCCAAGCCCGCCAGCTTTACCGCCTGCCCGTCCTTCTGCGCAGACGCACCGCCTGCACTGCGGGCCGGTTCGTCAGGCCCGGTGCCCTGCTGGGCGATCACCGCCGCCATCTGTGCCATCTGCTGCTGCATCCTAGCCAGCTGCTGGGCAAGGGTGCCGTTCTGCCGCACCCTCTGACGCACCTTCTCAATGCCTTCAAAGTCCATCATTTCCAGTGCCGCAAGGGCGGCATCGGCATTTTCCGGCTTGAAAAAGCCCAGCTGATAGCACTCCTTGGCCGTCTCGTTCTGGGAAAGGCGGCTGAAGGTGCTCTTCTTGGCGGCGCTCACCACGATGTCAAAGATCGGCTCCCGGCTGCCCAGTTCCACGCCGCCCACGCTGCCGCCGGGCACCGCCCGTAGCGCCTGCGCCGAGAAGGGCACGAACCGGCTCTCGCCGCTTTCGCCCACGATGCGGAACACCCGCTGCTCGTCGTAGAACTGGCGCATCAGCTCGATGATGAGATAGCACTGCTTTGCAAAAGCACGGTAGGCGCTCTTGAGCATATCGCGGCTGAGTTTGCTGCCTGCCTCCTGCAAGGCCGCAATGGCGCTGGCTGCGGTCACACCTCCGGCAGTGCCGCCCTGCGTCATGTCCCGGTTGCCGCTGATCTCCTTCAGCTCTTCAATGCGGCTCTGGCGGTAACTCAGGCTGTTGCCCTGCAGGCCCGCCGTCTGCAGCGGACGGAAACTGTCGTCGTTGAGCCGTCCCACCACATGCACGATGTCCCGGCTGAAATCTGCCAGCTCTTCCTCGTTGACCCCTGCCGTGTCGCTGAGCACATACCGCTGCTTTGCACTCAGCAGCACGTTCTCGTCCATGGCATGGTTCATCTTGTCAATGGCCGTCTGGCAGTCCTTCATCACATCGATGTAGCCAAAGCCCGCCGGGCTGTCCTCCTCCACGAACAGCGGGTCAAATACAAAGGGGTACTGCCCGTGGTCATACAGGCCGCTTTCTGCCAGCGCCGGGTCGTTCTGGCTGGCGTACAGCACCACGCCGTTGCAGAACTTGCAGTAGTGCAGCACCATGCGCCCCGTTTCATCCGGGCGCTTGTAGTACCAGTCCACCACCACGCTCTTGGAGCTGGTGTCCTGCCCTTCATCGTGGATGTACCGGGGCACGTCCAGCACGCTGGCGGTGTGTCCTGCCAGCTGCGGGTACTGCGCGCACAGCCGGGCCGTGTCCTCAAGGCTCAGGCTGAAAAAGTCCGGAGATGCCTGAATATCCGCCACGCCCGGCTCCCAGTAGAGCATCAGCAGGTTCACGCTGCGCACCGCAATGTCGCCAATGCCGCCGCGCATTGCAGGGTCCCAGAAGATACCGGTCACGCCGGTGCCCTGTTTGAGCTTGCGCCACCAGCAGTCGCTGTACACCTGCTCGTAGTCGGCCTGTTCCAGCACCACCGGCAATACGCTGGAAAGTGCCCGTGCGGTGTCCTCGTCATCTGCCTCTCGGGGCAGCACGTTCGGTTCCGGGTAGTTGTCCATGGCATCGGCGTGCTTGTTGGCAATGCTGTTGAACAGCCACCCGCTGGAAGGCTGGGCCTTGCCGGGCATCATGGGGTTCTGGTAGTTCTTCCAATGGCCCAAGCGGAACCACAGCTCGTTATCCACAATGCGCTTGTCCAGCGCGGCCTTGCCCGCCTTGTACCGCTGCAAGGTCTGCATGGCCTCGGCCACCTGTGCTTCACCCACGGGCAAAGCTTCGTTCTCGTAATCGTCCATTGCGTTTCTCCTTTAAATTCTGTAAAATCTTGCCCGCTTGTGCAGGTTCAGCGGGTCGTCGGGCATAGGCGGCGCAGCACAGCGCACCGGCGGGCTGATAGGGTTCTCCATCAGCACATAGCGGCACTCGTCGTAAATGTGATCCTCCTGCCGGGTGTCGATGTCCTCCACGTTGCTTTCGTCGTACACAAGGTTCGGGATCGTGCGGATAAAGTGCTTGCAGGTATTGAACACCTGAAACATCGGCCTGCCGTCCGCATCAAAATTCAGCCGGTAGTGGAACTGCATCTTGCCCGCAAGCCGGGTGTTGTCGCCGGGGGACCAGCGCAGGAAGTTCGGGCTGCGCTCCATCATAGCGGCAATGCTCTCGCCGCGGCTCTCATCAAAGATGGCCGGATCGGCAATGCCGTGGATCACCCTGCCGCGCAAAAGCGGGTCGTTCTGCTCTGCCTCCCGGATGCGCCGGGCCTGTTCCACCGGTCGATGCGCAGGCCCTCGTTCGGCCTGCCGGTGCAGCCGTACAGCTCCTTGATGCGGTACAGCCGCCCCTCCTCGTCCGCTGCGTACCACCCCACCGAGAACGGCTTGGAAAAGCCAAAGTCGAACCCGCGGTAGATCTGCCAGTGCTTCGGGATGGTGAACGGTGCGATCACATGGGTCCAGCGCTGGTCTTCGTAGCGGGCCGGGTCGTTGCGCCATTCGGTAAACACCTGCCCGGAAAAGCTGTCCCAGCTGCCGTAGAGCAGCGCCTGCTTTTCCGCTTCCGGCATACTGGCAAGGCTTGCAAGGTAGCCGGGGTCGTTTGCCAGCAGGGCGGGGTTATCAAAAATGCTGGAAGGGATGAACACCCGCGCCCGCTGCAGCTTCTGTTCGGTGCCGTCCGGCAGCTTTACCGTGTATTCTTCGGTGATAGGCGTGCCGGGCGGTGCGGGCGTGATGAACCGTGCCTTCACCCACCGTGGCCGATGCCGCCGGGATTGGTGGTGGCCCGCATGTACACCCGGGTGCCCGGGCCGGTGGGACGGTTGCGGCTCATCATGTAGCTGTACTCTTCCCATTCAAAGTGGGTCAGCTCGTCAAAGCCGATAAAATCGAAGGCCTTGCCCTGATAATTGGTACGATCCTTGGTGTACTGCATGGAGCCAAAGTAAATTTTTGCCCCGCTGGGGAAGTTCCACACATGGGCCGTGGCGTTGTACTGTGCCTGCGGGAACGCCTGTGGTAGTACACCTGGCTCTTGTCCACCAGATCAGAAAGCTGCGGGTAGGTCTTGCGCAGGATCAGCGCCCGGTAGTGCGGAATGTGCACCTGCCGCAGCGCTTCGATCACCAGCGCGTCGCTCTTGCCGCCGCCTGCTGCACCGCCGTACAGCGCTTCCGGTTCCGGGCGGCTCATAAATTCGGCCTGCCGCGGCTGGGGCCTCCAGACCACCGGCACTCTTGCTTGTACAATGCTCATGGTTCTTCCTCCACCGTCGGCAGCAGCACCACGCCGCACTCCGCTCCTTCTGCCTGTGCCCCCTGATCGTTCAGGGTCTTGGCTACACCGGCCAGATCCTTGAGCACCGCCGTGGCCTCCTTGAGGTCTTTCATGGTGCCTGCTCCCGATGCGCCTTCCTTTTTTGCCGCCTTCTGCCGGGCATTCAGTTCCCGCACCTGCTGTGCCAGCAGGGTGCTCAGGGTGTCCGTGGCTCGGCTCAGGCTGGCCAGCCCTCTGGCCTGTTTTGTCTGCCCCATGGTGTTGGGTATCAGCTCCTTTCCGCCCTGGTGTGCTGGGCTATGGCAAAAGGATACCACTGGTGCTGCTTTCACAACAGTGTGCACTTTTACAGGGCCATAGTGTATATTTTAAATCAAAAAATCCGATCCGTATACTTTTGTCCCTTGTAATTCATCGCTGTTTCGTATCTTTTCAAAAGCAGTGTTTTTTCTCCATCAAAATTTGTGGCAGACCCGCAGAAAACCTTCAAAGTCATACTCATTTGCGATTTTTGGACAGAAAATGAAAAAAGTGTGTTTATTCTGTGGACAAATGCTTTTGTAAAATGTTACAATAGGTTCTGTTCTTTCCCGTCCCACGCACGGACGGGATGTTTTATCTGAATCAGGAGGTTCCTCATGTTAGAAAACATCTTTCATCTGAAGGAGAACCACACCGATGTCAAGACCGAGATCATGGCAGGTATCACCACCTTCATGACCATGGCTTACATCCTTGCGGTCAATCCCAACATCCTTTCTGCTTCCGGCATGGATTCGGAAGCCGTTCTGATCGCCACCGCGCTGGCATCCTTTGTTGGCACTGCGCTTATGGCTCTGCTTGCCAACTATCCGTTTGCACTGGCACCCGGCATGGGCCTGAACGCCTACTTCTCCTACACGGTCGTTCTCACCATGGGCTACAGCTGGCAGTTGGCCTGATGGCCGTCTTTGTAGAGGGCATCATCTTCATCGTGCTGTCCCTCACCAATGTCCGTGAGGGCATCTTCAATGCCATCCCCCATGACCCTGAAGAGCGCCGTCAGCGTGGGCATCGGCCTGTTCGTTGCTTTCGTTGGCCTGCAGAACGCAAAACTGATCGTCAACAGCGATTCCACCCTCGTCACCTACCAGCACTTCAAGGGCGAGACCTTCTCCAGCGTGGGCATGGGCGCGATCCTTGCCCTGTTGGGTATCGTGATCACCGCCATCCTGCTGGTAAAGAAGGTCAAGGGCGGCATCCTGTACGGCATTCTTATCACCTGGGTGCTGGGCATCCTCTGCGAGATCGCCGGCATCTATGTTCCCAACCCCGACGCAGGCATGTACTCCGTCATTCCCACCGCTTTTGTCAGCTTCGACTTCTCCGCGCTGGGCAAGACCTTCGGTCAGGTATTCAAGACCGATTTCTCCGGCGTTGGCATCCTGAACTTCTTCGCCGTCATGTTCTCCTTCCTGTTCGTTGACCTGTTCGATACTCTGGGCACCTGATCGGTGTTGCCTCCAAGGCCGACATGCTGGACGAGGACGGCAAGCTGCCCCACATCAAGGGCGCACTGATGGCCGACTCCATCGCCACCTGCGCAGGCGCTGTGCTGGGCACTTCCACCACCACCACCTTCGTCGAGAGTGCTTCCGGCGTTACCGAGGGCGGCCGCACCGGTCTGACCGCTATGACCACCGGCATCCTGTTCCTGCTGGCAACCATCTTCAGCCTCTGTTCCTCACCATCCCGTCCTTTGCAACGGCTCCGGCCTGATCATCGTGGGCTTCTACATGATGGGTTCCGCCGTCAAGATCGACTTCAATGATCCCAGCGAGGGCATCCCCGCCTTCCTGACCATTCTGGCCATGCCCACCGCTTACAGCATTTCCGAGGGCATCGCCATCGGCGTGATCTCCTGGACCCTGATCAATCTGGTCACCGGCAAGGCCAAGGAAAAGAAGATCAGCCCCCTGATGTATGTGCTGACCGTGCTGTTCATCCTCAAGTACGTGTTCCTCTAAGCCGCTGATCTTACCGCAAGCAAAAAAGCTCCCGTCCATCATCAGGACGGGAGCTTTTCTGCTTCCTGTGATCCGGAACAGCCTGCGCATTCGCTCCGGGCTGTCCGGCGTGGAACTATTCTTTTTTAGCAATCGGGGTTATTTGCGCCGCGGGTGGATATGCACTTCCGGGATAGCCACGTTATCATAGTGGATCGGCTTATCTGCCGCCGGAGTGCCGTCCGCATCCGTATGATGTGCCACCTTGCCGGTATGGATTTCCGGCAAGGCCACGGTTTCTTCCTCATGGGGATGCTCCCGCTTTTTTCCGAGCCACGTTTTCAGATGGTGATAAAGCGACATTGCACGTCTCCTTTCCCGGTGCGGAAGCCCGCCCGAACTGTAAAGATCAGCTTCAGATAAAATTGATGAACACCGTAATGACCAGACTGTTCAGAAAGTCCGCAAACAGACTGCCCACCAGCGGGATCAGCAGATACGCCTTGACCGAGGGCGAATATTTATCGCAGATGGCCTGCATGTTGGCCATAGCGTTGGGCGTTGCGCCCATGCCAAAGCCGCAGGTGCCGGATACGATCACCGCCGCGTCGTAATCGCGGCCCATGATGTTGAACACTACCAGCACCACATACAGGATCATGAACAGGGTCTGCCCAGCCAGCAGCACGATCAGCGGCAGGGCCAGCTCTGCCAGCTGCCACAGCTTCAGGGTGATCATGGCCATACCCAGGAACAACGAAAGGCAGATGCCGCCAATGTCATTGATCTCGCCCATATACACGGTGTAGCCGCCGCCATACTCACCCACATTGCGGATGATGGCCGCCGCGATCATGGCACCGATATAGATGGGGAAGGTCATGCCCGTCAGGCTCAGAAGTCTGGACAGCACCGTGCCGATGCCCATGGCGACGATCAACTGGAAGCTTGCCGCCGGTACATGGTGGTGTGGCGCTCGTGCTTCATTTCTTCTTCCACCAGCAGGCTGTCATCCTCCGGTACCACCGTGGCCAGCAGGTTGTGCCGCTCAATGAGCATCTTACCGATGGGGCCACCCATCATGCTGCCTGCAATCAGGCCATAGGTGGCCGCTGCCGTACACAGGGTGGTGGCCCCCTGAATGCCAAAGTCCTCCAGCACCGGGCCAAAGGCACCGGCGGTGCCGTGACCGCCCACCATGGGGATGGAGCCGGTGCAAAGGCCCACCAGCGCATCCACGCCCAGCAGCTTTGCCAGTCCCACGGCCACAAAGTTCTGGCTGACGATCAGCACGATGACCACGCCCAGAAACACGATCATCGCTCTTCCGCCGCTTTTCAGCACCTTGAGGTTTGCCTGGAAACCCACCGAGGTGAAAAACATCACCATGCAGACTTCCTTTAGAATATCATCAAATGCAAACTCGGCAACGCCGGTCACATAGCACACACAGGTAAAAATGGCGAACAGCACGCCGCCAATGACCGGAGCCGGAATGCAGAAACGTTCCAGCACCTGCACCCTTGCCCGCAAAAATTTGCCCAGCATCAGCACCAGCACAGCAACGGCCAGTGTCTGATACATATCCAATTCGATCTTCATTGCTCTACTTTCCCTCAGTTCCCAGCCGCTTCATCGACCGTAATTCCTGCCGCCTTATAATATGCGGCCGCACCCGCATGGAACGGGATGCCAACGCCCTCTACTGCGTTTTCCTCCGGGTCCAGCGGGATGCCCAGCTGCTCTTCCAGCCCTTCCCGGCTGGAGAACAGAAGCTGTGTCAGCTGCCGCACCTGCTTTGCAGGCAGCGCGTTGCTGGCCAGCAGAACGGCTTTCACGCCCACCGTCTGCACCTTTTCCGTCTGTCCGGGATAGTGCCTGCCGGCAGCGTAACGCTGCTGTAGGCGCTGTAAGCGCTCTGCAGACGCTGTGCTGCCGCACCGTCCACGTTCAGCAGCCGGATGCCGCACTCGCCTGCCAGAGCGGTCAGCACCGGGCTGGGCGCGCCACTGTCATAAAGATGGCATCCACCCTGCCCGCCTTCAGCTGGGCAGCGGCATCCTCATAGTTCAGGTTTACCATGCTCACCATCTTGTCGTTCAGACCATAGGCAGATAAGATCTGCCGCGCGTTCTGCTCCGAACCAGATTCCTCCGCGCCAATGCTCACCGTCCTGCCATGCAGGTCCTCAATGGACTGGATGTCGGAATCCGCCCGCACCACCACCTGACAGGTCTCGGTGTACAGCGCCGCCACGGCACCAAAGCCCCGGCTTTCCTCCTCGTCGGCAAAGATGCCGGTCTGGTCATAGGCATCCTGCACAAGGTCTGCCTGTGCAATGGCCAGCTGCAGGTATTCGCCGGCCAGCAGACGCAGGTTCGCTGCGGAACCGGCGGTAGCCTTCAGCTCCACCTGCCGTTATCCGTCTCATTTTCCAATGCTGCGAACCGCTCACCGAACTCCCGGTAGATGCCGCCCTCGCCAGCCACGCCGAAGCGTAGCCGTTTAACGGTCTCCACCGACGAGCATCCGCTCAGCAGCGCTGCTGCCAGCAAAGCTCCGGCCAGCACCGCCGCGAGCCATTTCTTTTTCAAGATCACCACTCCTCTTCCTGCCGCCGCAGTGCGGCAGAGCTTTTATCCTAAATTATACGCACATTGCGGATGAAATGCAATCACCTGCTGCAGAAAAGGAATGCACTTACCCTCCGAACAGCCCGAAGAAGCTGGTATGGGTCACCCCCAGCACAAGGAACAGTGCGATCAGTGCAAACAGCACTCCGATGATAATATCCATCTGGTGCACGGTCAGCGGAAAATGATCATACATCTTTTCTTTCGCATTCACAAAGTTTTTGTCGCCGTTGTTGAGCAGGCTCTTTTTTCCTTCCTCAAAATCCACCTTCTGCGCGGCCAACTCTGCCTGCTCCTGTGCAAGCTGTTCTTCCCGGGCCGCAAGGGCAGCTTCCCGCCGGGCAAGCTCCTCTGTGAACTGCTCCCTTGTTCGGTTTTCCTGTGCCATAACGTACCTCCTGATGGTGTTTTTATTATAATACCACACAAATGCAAATAAAAAAGCGGGCCGTCTGCCCAAAAGCAGACGACCCACAGAAAAAGCTCTTACTTCTTTGCCAGATACTTGCGGATATCGATAGCCACAGCCACGATAATGACCAGGCCCTGAACGATGTAGGTGTAGGAGGAGTTCACGTTCATGAACTGCAGCGCCACCTTCATCAGCTCAAAGACCAGAACGCCGACCAGAACGCCGGGCACAGTGCCGACACCGCCGGTGGTGGAAACACCGCCGATGGTGCAGGCTGCGATGGCGTCCAGCTCATAGCCCTGTGCGGTGTTGACGGATGCGCCGCCGGACTTTGCAGCCAGCAGGCAGCCTGCCAGACCGAACATGCAGGAAGCCAGGATGTAGATGCGGATCTTGGTGGCGTTGACGTTGACACCGGCCACCTCAGCAGCAGCTTCGTTGCCGCCGATGGCGTACATGTACTTGCCGTGACGGGTCTTGTTGTACAGGAACCAGAAGCACCCGGCCACGATCAGAGCGATCCAGATCAGCACAGGCACACCGATGATGGTGTTGGAGGCCAGAGAGGTGAAGTTTTTGTTCAAAGAGCCGATGGGGGTACCGCCGGTGTACACCAGGCAGATACCGTAGACCACCTGCTGCATACCCAAGGTAGCAATGAAGGGCTGCACCTTCAGGTAGCTGACCACCAGTCCGTTGCACAGACCCACGATGGCGCAGATGGCAATGACCAGAATGAACACCACGGGGGTGGACAGGGTGGGCATATTGGGGTAGAACTTGCCGGAAGCGCCTTCGGTCTGCGCAAAAATGCAGGCCAGACATGCGGCAAAACCAGCCAGACGGCCAGCGGACAGGTCGTTACCGGTGGTGATCAGACAGCCGGAAATGCCCAGAGCGATGATGTAGCGGATGGACACGTTCTTGAACAGGTTGATCATGTTGGTGCCGGAGAAGAAGTTGGGGTGCATGATGCCAACGATCAGAGTGATGGCCAGCATCATCATAATAATGGCGTTGTTGCTGAGCCACTTGCCCACAGCCTTGCCATTCAATTTTTTGGTAGCTTCCACGATAGACAGCCTCCTTAATTACTGATTTGCCGCAGCTGCGTCAGGTGCGGTCTCGAACTGGGTAGCCAGCGCCATGATGTTTTCCTGCGTAGCGTCCTTGCCGTCGATAAAGCCGGTGATGCGGCCATCGCACATGACCATGACACGGTTGGACATACCGATGATCTCGCTCATTTCGGAGGAGATCATGATAATGCTCTTGCCCTGCTTGGCCAGATCGGCGATGATGCAGTAAATTTCATACTTTGCACCGACGTCGATGCCGCGGGTAGGCTCGTCCAGAATGAGCACATCGGGGTTGTTGGCAAGCCAGCGGGCGATCAGCACCTTCTGCTGGTTGCCGCCGGAAAGGCTCTTGATCTGGGTCTTGGGGCTGGGCACCTTGATGGCCATTTTTTCCTTGTTGGTAGCCACCAGATCCAGGATCTTCTTGTTGTCCAGCATGATGGGGCCCTTGCGCAGGGCATCCAGCGATGCAATGGAGATGTTATCCGCAACACTCAGCACACCCATGATGCCGGTGGCACGGCGGTCCTCGGTCAGCAGAGCCACGCTCTTCTGGATGGCGTCGCGGGGCTGCTTGATGTTCACCTCTTCGCCCTTGATCCACACCTTACCGGAGGTATGGGCACGCAGGCCGAAGATGCCTTCCATCAGCTCGGTGCGCTGTGCGCCCACCAGACCGGCCACGCCCAGGATCTCGCCTTTTTTGACCTCGAAGCTGCAGTGACGGAAGGAGCGCGGATGGATGGAGGTGAAGTCCTCCACCTTCATCATCACCTCGTCCGAGGGATGGTTCTCCAGCGGGGGATACAGGTTCGACAGCTCACGGCCGACCATCTTTGCAATGATCTCTTCCTTGGTCATGTTGGCAACGTCCCACTTACCGATGTACTGGCCATCGCGCATGATGGTGACTTCGTCCGCGATCACCTTGATCTCGTCCATCTTGTGGCTGATATAGACCAGTGCCACGCCCAGAGCCTTCAGCTCGCGCATGATGCGGAACAGCGACTCAACTTCGTTTGCGGTCAGTGAGGAAGTGGGTTCGTCCAGGATCAGCACCTTGCAGTTTGCGGAAACAGCCTTTGCAATTTCCACCATCTGCATCTGTGCGATGCTCAGAGAGCCAAGCTTTGCACGGGGATTGATCTCCAGCTTCAGCTTTTTCAGCAGCTCCTCCGTATCCTTGTACATTTTGGCGTGATCCACCACCGTAACAGGACCGTACTTTTTGGTGGGGTAGCGGCCCAGCCAGATGTTCTCGGCCACGGTGCGTGCCGGAATCGGCTGCAGTTCCTGATGCACCATGGCAATGCCGCGGTTCAGTGCATCCAGAGGGGTGGTGATGGTAACTTTTTCGCCCTCGTATTCAATTTCGCCCTCGTCCATCTTGTAAATGCCAAACATGCATTTCATCAGTGTGGACTTACCGGCGCCGTTTTCACCCATCAGCGCCATGACCTTACCGGGGCGAAGCTCCAACTGGGCGTGATCCAGCGCTTTGACGCCGGGGAAGGTCTTGACCACGCCTTTCATTACCAGACGGTATTCTGACATTCCGCAGAGCCTCCTTGTCGTTTATTATAAGGCCGCAGAAAAACCTTTTTTCAAAACAAGGCGCGTGCGCGGAGAATATTTCTCGCACGCACGCGCTTTATAGCTTTGCTCAAGCCGTCAAGGTCCACTGCGCACCTTGCATTGTTTCAGGAAAACTTTGGTCTTACTTCACGTACTCGGAAGCGTTGTCCTTGGTCACCTTCACATAGTCGACCCAGTAGTACTGCTCAACCTTGGAGCCTTCAACGTACAGCTTGGTAGCCTCAGCAGCTGCGGTAGCCTGACCCACGTCGTCGTTCAGCACGGTACCGGTCATGTTGCCATCCAGAACGTCCTGAACAGCCTCAGCCAGTGCATCGACACCAACCAGATAGATGTCCTTGCCGACGGTGCGGCTTGCCTGCTGGATGGACTGCAGAGCGCCCAGTGCCATTGCATCGTTGTTGCAGAAGACGACTTCGATCTTATCGCCGTACTGAGACAGAGCGTTTGCAACGTCCTGCTGAGCGGTGGTCTGATCCCAGTTGTCCAGGTACTCGTACAGGCACTCAACTTCCTTGCCTGCATCGGTCAGAGCCTTGATGGAGTACTCGGTGCGGTACTGAGCATCGATGTTCTCGGGGTCGCCCTTGCACATAATGTAGGTGATCTTGCCGTCGCCGTTGATATCGCCCTGAGTCTCGGTCTCCAGGATCAGCTCGCCCTGATAAGTACCGGACTGACGTGCGTCAGCACCAACGTAGCAGCACTTGTCTGCGTAGGAGTCCAGAACGCTCTTGTCGGGCTCACGGTTGATGAAGACGATAGGAGTCTCAGAGGGCTTGACGGTATCAACGATGGTCTGTGCGGAAGTGGTCTGGACAGGGTTGATGACCAGCACGTCCACACCCTGCTGCAGGAAGGTGTTGATCTGCTCGGTCTGGGTGTTCTGGTCGTTCTTGCCGTCCATGATGGTGACGGAGTAGCCCATGTCCTTCAGGTACTCTTCCAGATCGGAGCGGTACAGGGTCATGAAGTTATCAGCAAACTGATAGATGCACACGCCGATGTTGGCAGAGCCGTTGGTAGCAGCGGCAGAAGCAGCGGTGGAAGAAGCAACGCTGGAAGCAGCGGTGCTGGTGGAGGAAGAGCCGCCGCAAGCGGTCATAGCAGCAGTTGCACCAACAACAGCAGATGCCTTCAGGAAGTCACGACGCGAAATCATTTTCATAATAATGTTCTCCTTCAATTCGTATCTCAGCATTTTCACAGGAGCAATCTTGCATGCACCTGTAATTCCTGTTCGTATTATACCCTTGCAGCACCCCACTGTTCAAGAGAACAAGTTCACAAGATTGAAGGAGTTCTTTTGTGCTATTTCAACAAATGCTTTTTGGGCTCGCCAATTTCTTTTCTCGAAACATCACAATTTTTCATACATTTGCAACCTCCCTACAAAAGCAAAAAAATTATGTCATTTTTCTCTCAAAAAGATTACAAAATGTTGCATCGTCCGGTTTTTGCAGTTTTTTTATTTCTTGTATATCTTGAAAAATATTTTCAGGAATAGTTCATCCCTGTTCTTCCGCATTTTTTCGCTTCATTTCTGAAATTTTCTGAAAATCGCCTGTCATTCCCGGTTCCTGCCGCTCGCCTTTTGTAAAGAAAATGCCCGGAAGCTTTCCTGAGCCTCCGGGCATTCCGATCCGAGTATCTTTTACAGATGCAGCAGCATCTTTGCAATGTTGAAGTAGATCAGCAGCGTGGTGGTATCCACAATGGTGGTGATCAGGGGTGAAGCCATCACGGCCGGATCCACATGCAGCTTTTCTGCCGCCACGGGCAGAATGCCGCCGATGATCTGCGAGAGCAGGATGGTGCAGATCAAAGTCAGGCACACCACCAGCGCCACCGGAGCCGCGATGCGGTCAAACACCAGCAGCTTTACAAAGTTGCATACGGCCAGCGTGCCGCCGCACAGCAAGGCCACGCGGCTCTCGCGCCACAGGATGCGGGGCAGATCGTGGGGCTGGATATCGCCCACCGCCATGCCGCGGATGATGGTGGAGGTGCTCTGGCTGCCCGCGTTGCCGCCTGCGTCGGTCAGCATGGGGATGTATGCAGTCAGCACGGTCACAGCGGCCAGTGCATCCTCGTATCCGCGAATGACCAGACTGGAGAAGGTGGCACTGATCATCAGGAACAGCAGCCACGGCGCACGGCTCTTATACAGATCCCACATGCTCTGCTTGAAGTAGGGCTTGTCGGAGGGGCCGATTGCGTTCATCTTTGCAATATCTTCGCTGGCCTCGTCCTGCAGGATGCTGATGGCATCGTCAATGGTCACGATGCCCACCAGCCGGTTCTCGGCGTCCACCACCGGAATAGCCAGAAAGCCGTATTTCTCGAACAGGTTGGAAACATCCTCCTGATCGGTGGTGGTGCTCACGCTGACCACATTGGAATTCATCAGGTCCTTGATAGGCTCTTCTGTGTTCTTTGCCAGCACCAGCGCCCGCAGGGACACCACGCCGATCAGCCTGCGGCTGTCATCGGTCACATAGCAGTTGTTGATGGTCTCCTTGTCAAAGCCATTCCTGCGGATGGCCTCCATGGCCTGTGCCACGGTCATGTCCGGCCGCAGCTCCATCAGCTCGGTGGTCATCACGCCGCCGGCCGAGTCCTCCGGGTACTTGAGCAGCTCGTTGATCATGCGGCGGGTGGTGGGGTCGGCCTGACCCAGAATGCGCTTGACCACGTTGGCAGGCATTTCCTCCACAAGGTCGGTGGCATCGTCCACGAACAGTTCGTCCACAACAGCCTTCAGCTCGGTATCGGTCAGGCCGTCGATCAGCTTCTGCTGGGTCTCAGGGGTCAGTTCGGTGAACACATCTGCGGCCAGATCCTTCGGGCACAGACGGAACAGCACCGGGAGCTTTTCTGCAGGCAGATCCTCAAATACCGCCGCAAGGTCGGGCGCGGGCAGAGTTTCCATCACATCCCGCAGGCTCTGGTATTTCTTGGCATCGTCCAGATTTGCAGCATGGTCTTGAGGGTATCGATCGAGATTTCAGACATAAAAAAGCTGCCTCCTTTTCAGTGGCAGCTCTCGTTTCTTCTTTTCAGGGAACACAAACACGCACCGTGTGCATTCACACACAGCAGGGTCTGCGCAAAGCAGAAACGGCGGCTGCCATCATATAAAATAATCGGGGAGAAAGACTGCTGCTACTGCCAGCAGGTTCCATGACAACCACCTCGTTTTCCTGTTGTAAAAAGACACTTTTTGCCTTTTCCGCCCATTACTTTACCACTGCTTTTTTGCCGCGTCAACCCTGCTTTTTAAATTTTTCCGTTTCTTTACAAAAAGTAAAAGTGCCCGATGACATTTTTCGTATCATCAGGCACTTTTATCCTGTCAGAGCATGTCCCGGGCGGGATGGAAGGCTCTTTGCTTACAGGGTCTCTACCGTATCAAACAGTTCTTTTGCGGCTTCCACAGCATCCTTGCTGCCAAACACCACCCGCACGCCGTTTGCCATGCGGCACCCAGCTCTGCGGCCTGCTCCTTCAGCAGTGCGGCATCCACCGCACACAGGGCCTTGCGGTCTGCCGCCATCATTTCATCAGTGATGCCGCAGAAATACCGACGGTCCGTCTCGCGGGCCTCAGCACGCGGCTTGCGGGGGGTGTCCAGCTTGGCCACAGTACCCACAATAAAATCGTTCAGGTCTTTTTCGGTGTACTCCCGTGCTGCCAGTTCTGCCGGACCTTTTGCAAAGGTGTCATAGCTTTCCTTTACATGGGGGTCGCGGTAGGTGTACAGGTATTCCACGCCGTCCGAGGAGAGCATTCCGGTGCCGTAAGCGCCGCCCACCTCGCGGATGTTGTGCCACAGGTATTCGTAGCTCATCACGCGGGCCAGCGCCTTGCGGTCGCTGCGGCGCTCCATGGGCCATACCTGTACATCGTAGTTCACACCGCCGTCAATGATAAACGCTTCGTTCACCGGCGGTGTCAGCGGCTCCACATAGGGCTTTGCCGCAGCGCGGCCCTCGGCAGCAAAGCGGCTGTCCGGCAGCAGAGTGCGCAGCTTTGCAAGGGCATCCTCGCTGCCGTACAGACTGACCGTCAGCTCCGCGTGCTGCAGCACCTCTGTGCGCAGGGCATCCAGCTTTTCGCCCAGTGCTGCCCAATTGCCGCGCTCCTGCACGCCGCACAAGAACTTGTAATAGCTCACACCGCTGCAGCGTTCACTCACCGCACCGTCCACCGTGTAGTGGGCACTGGCGCGGGTGGCTGCGTATACATTGCCCTGCTGGATGAACTGCTGTTCCATGTTCAACTTCTGCTGGCTCAGCACCCGTGCAAAAGCAGCTTCTGCCGCCGGGCCGGTAAGGATGGTATCATACAGCCATTCGCCGCCCAGCTCCACAGCCTTTTCCAGACTGCGTTCCAGCAGGCTCAGGCACAGGCTCAGCTTGGCATGGCAGGGTGCACCCTCCTGCCGCCCAGTCCAGATGTCCAGCTGGGTGCGGCTGTCGCCCAGCCATGTGCTGCGCAGAGTGTTCAGTTGCTGAGCGGTGTGTTCGGTGCTGTCCAGCTCGTCCAGCACATCGGTCAGCAGGTCCAGATACGGCATGTCCTCAGGCTTCACATTACCGAGGTCATAGTAGAAGTTCAGGTACAGGCTGCCTGCCGAAGGGTGATGCACCAGCTGCGCACCGGCCAGAAGTTCCCGCTCACCTGGGGCCGTCCTTGCTCCGTCGCCAAGGTCGGCAACGGTCAGCGGGTGCTCCAGCACAAGCTTGCCGTCGGTGCGGATGGGTTCGCCCTCCTCCTTTTTAGGCAGGGTGGGCACCTGCACCACCTGCACCGGAGCCGGTGCAAACAGCTCACGCAGCAGCTCATCGAACCAGCCATCGGCCATCTTTCCCGCAGGGAAGCAAACAGCCTGTCCGTGTGCAGCAGCAGGGCGGGGTCGCCGGTGTGCAGCCAGCCGGTAGAAGCGTTGATGGCATCCAGCACGCCGTCTGGCAGGGTGCCCGGGCGCTCCAGCGATGCAAACTCTGCTGCGTTCAGCGAAGCCAACAGCAGTTCCTGCGGGATGCCCTCGGCCAGAATGCCGTCTACCGCCTTGCGCACAGCGGCAGCGAACTTGCGGGCGCTCTCCTCGGTGGCACCGCGCAGCACCAGTTCCAGCACCGGCTGCAGGATGCTGTCGTCAAAGCCAATGTCAATATCTGCGCCCAGCTTTTCGGCCAGCAGCGCCGCCTTCAGCGGGGAGTTATTGGTGCCAAGCAGGGCATCCAGCAGGATCTCCACGCCCAGCTGACGCTCCCGGTCTGCAAAGGCACCGGTGTACCATGCCAGAGCACACTGCACCTCGTCCGGCTCCGGGTTTTCGGTATAGTAGGGCAGTTCCACGCAGGCACCCGCCTGCTCGTGCTGCACGGTCAGCTGCGGACGGCTGGTGCCCTTGGGCATTTTGGAGAGATAATCCCTGTCCAGCAGTTCCAGCTTTTCAGCCATATCCATTTTGCCATAGAGGGTAATGCAGCAGTTGTCGGCGCTGTAGTGGCGGTGATATACCCGCTTATACTTTTCATAGGTCAGCGCGGGATGCTGGCCGGGTCGCCGCCGGAAACAAAGCCGTAGGCGTATCCGGGAACATGGCCCGTTCCAGTGCATTTTCCAACTGAGCATCCGGTGCAGCCAGAGCGCCCTGCATCTCGTTGTACACCACTCCGCTCACGGTGCCGTCGGCACTGCGGTGCCAGCCTCCTGCTCAAACACGCTCTTGTCCACCATAGCCAGCGGGCAGAACACCGCGTTCAGGTAGACATCCATCAGGTTTTTGAAGTCGGTCTCATTGGGCGTAGCGAACGGGTAGACCGTCTTATCCGGGAAGGTCATCGCATTCAGGAAAGATGCCATGCTGCTTTTGAGCAGCTGCAAGAACGGCGAGGTCACCGGGTATTTTTCACTGCCTGCCAGCACCGAGTGCTCCAGAATGTGGAACACGCCGGTGTCATCGGACGGGAAGGTGCCAAAGCCGATGCCAAACGCCTTGTTGGTATCCTCATTTTCCACCAGCAGCACCGTGGCACCGCTCACATCGTGGGTAAGCACGGTCAGGGTTCCGTGCTGTTCAGGGCAGTCCTCGGTACGCACGAGGGTATAACCGGGAAATCGTTCCATTTCGTTTTCTCCTTTGTGGTTTTGAAATCGTTTGACACTATTGTATCATTCGAGGGCAAAAAACACAATTACAGGTTTGTTAATTATAACCAGAAGAACGGTTTTTGATGATTTGCTTCCCGTGCAGAGCGTTTTCGCGTGGGGCAGGTTCTATGGCTTTTGCAAAAGGCATTGCCGCCGGGTACGTTCTCTTTTGGTTGCAAAAGAGAACCAGAAAGGACGGCGGTGCCCGCAGGGCATGAAAGCCCCAGTGGGGCTTTTAAGCCGCAGACCGGTTTGCGCAGCAAATGCTGTGTGTTCAGCACAGCAAGGTCACAGCGATTTCAACGCGCTGGATCCATGAAAGGCTGCTCGCCCCTTTTAGACCCCAAAGCAGATGGGCTCCATACAAAAAATCCAAGA